>WNGJ01011800.1_pt1 | contig 19940 bp, 18 predicted proteins | sample 5400611 | NCBI WGS metagenome assembly WNGJ01 (sample SAMN13153375, study PRJNA577476) | soil metagenome | isolation source: 40 cm soil or saprolite under Garry oak tree replicate 1 | place: USA:California | collected 2016-06-15
GGGTTGCGCTGCTCGCGCGGGGCGAGGACGGACTGGACGGCGCGGCCAAGGACGTCGAGGCGGCCGGTGGTGAGGCGCTGGCGATCCCGGTCGACGTGTCCGACGCGGAGGCGGTGGACATCGCCGCCAGCCACGCCGTCGCCCGCTTCGGCCCGCTCGACGTCTGGGTCAACAACGCCTTCTCCTCGGTCTTCGCGCCGGCCTGGGAGATCAGCCCGGAGGAGTTCCGCCGCACGACCGAGGTCAGCTACCTCGGCTACGTGTACGGCACCCGGGCGGCGCTCGACCGGATGCGGCCGCGCGACCGCGGTGCCATCGTGCAGGTGGGCTCCGCCCTGGCGTACCGGGGGATCCCGCTGCAGTCGGCGTACTGCGGCGCGAAGCACGCGATCCAGGGCTTCACCGAGTCGCTGCGCTGCGAGCTGCTGCACGAGCACAGCGGCGTGCACGTGACGATGGTGCAGATGCCGGCGCTGAACACCCCCCAGTTCGGCTGGGTCCGGTCCCGGCTGCGCCGGCGAGCGCAGCCGGTGCCGCCGATCTACCAGCCCGAGGTGGGCGCGCGGGCCGTCGCGTACGCCGCGGCCCATCCCGAGCGGCGCGAGTACTGGGTGGGTGGGACCACCGCCGCGACGATCATCGCCAACGCGGTCGCGCCCGGCCTGCTGGACCGCTACCTCGCCCGCACCGGCTTCACCGCCCAGCAGACCGACCAGCCGCACGACCCCGCCGACCAGGGCAACCTGCGGGCGCCGGAGGACGAGGCACCCGGCAGTGACCGCGGCGCCCACGGGAGCTTCGACGCGCAGTCCCACCCGCGCAGCCTGCAGCTGTGGGCGTCCCAGCATCACGGCACCGTCGCCGGCCTCGTCGCCGCGGCCGCCGGCGCCGCCACCGCCGCGGTGGTGCGCCGGCGTTGACGCTCAGATCTCGTTGACCAGGTCGGCGATGGACTCGACGATGCGGCTCGGCCGGTACGGGAAGCGGTCCACCATCGCCCGGGTCGTCACGCCGGTGAGGACCAGGATCGTCTCGAGCCCGGCCTCGATGCCGGCGACGATGTCGGTGTCCATCCGGTCGCCGACCATCGCGGTCGTCTCGCTGTGCCCGCCGACGGCGTTCAGCGCCGAGCGCATCATCAGCGGGTTCGGCTTGCCGACGAAGTAGGGCTCCACCCCGGTGGCGCGGGTGATCAGCGCGGCGACCGCTCCGGTGGCGGGCAGCGCGCCCTCGCTGGACGGGCCGGTGGGGTCCGGATTGGTCGCGATGAAGCGGGAGCCGCGGTTGACCAGCCGGATCGCCCTGGTGATCGCGGTGAAGGAGTAGGTCCTGGTCTCGCCGAGGACCACGTAGTCCGGGTCATTGTCGGTCAGGACGTACCCGATGTCGTGCAGTGCCGTGGTCAGCCCCGCCTCGCCGATGACGTACGCCGTGCCACCGGGCCGCTGACTGTCCAGGAACTGCGCGGAGGCGAGCGCCGACGTCCAGATCGCCGGCGGCGGCACGTCGATGCCGGACACCTGCAACCGCGCATTCAGGTCGCGCTGGGTGTAGATGGAGTTGTTGGTCAGCACCAGGTAGCGCTTGCCGGCCTTCTCGAGGGCGCGGATGAAGTCCTGCGCCCCCGGCACCGGCACACCCTCGTGCACCAGCACGCCGTCCATGTCGGTGAGCCAGCACTCGGCCCGCTGCCGCTCGGTCATGGCGTCATCGTTCCACCCCGGCCGGCACCGTTCCGGTGGGTCGCCACCGGTTCGCGGCGAGTTCACCGGGGCCGGCTTCCGGTCTTCCCCTTGGGCGCCGGTGTCAGCGGCGGTGCGACCGCCGCTCCGCGCGCTGCTCGACGCGGCCGTCGGCGTCGACCGGCTGCTCGGCCGCATGCGCGGCGGACCCGCGGCCGCGGCGGCGGGAGCGCAGCAACTGGACCGCGGCCGGCACCATGGACAGCAGGATGATGCCGATGAGGATCGGCTCGATGAGCGGCTCGAGGGTCTCCCGGACGAACCGGATCTGCCCCAGGTAGTAACCCAGGGCAACCACACCCGCACCCCACAGGACGCCACCGATGACGCTGTAGAGCGCGTACATGGCGAAGCGCATGCGGCTGGCGCCCGCCATCACCGTCGCGAAGGTCCGGACGATCGGGACGAAGCGGGCAAGCACGATCGTGCGCGCGCCGTACTTCTCGAAGAACTCGGTCGACCTGTCCACGTAATCCCGGCGGAAGAGTCGCGAGTCCGGCTTGTTGAACACCGCCGGCCCGGCCTTGTAGCCGATCCAGTAGCCGACCAGGTTGCCCGCGATGGCGGCCACCGGCACCAGGACGAGCAGTGACCAGAGCGGCAGCCTCAGCACGCCGGTGGCGGTGAGCAGGCCGGCGCTGAACAGCAGCGTGTCGCCCGGCAGGAAGAAGCCGATCAGCAGCCCGCATTCGGCGAACACGATGACCAGGAGCCCCACCAGGCCGAACGTGCTGAGCAGGTGGTTCGGGTCGATGGCGGCCGGGAGCGCGAGGGTCTGCACGACCGGACAGGCTACCGGCCGCGGGTGGATTCGCTGGCGTTGCGCGGTCTCAGCGGGGTCGGCATCCCTCCGCGCGGTGGCCCGCGTGGCGGACAGGAGAGACGATGACGCTGTGACCGAGCTGCCGCACGGCGCGCGGGTGACGGCCGACCACGCGCTGCCCCTCCCGTGAGCCGGGAGCGGCTGGTCGTCGTCGGGGGCGACGCCGGTGGGATGACGGCCGCGTCGCAGGCGCGGCGCCGCCGTGGCGCGGAGGACCTGGAGATCATCGCGCTGGAGCGCGGCCGGCACGTGTCGTACTCGGCCTGCGGCATCCCGTACTGGATCGGCGGCACCGTGTCCTCGGTCGACGACCTGGTCACCCGGACGCCGGAGGAGTTCCGCGACAGGTACGACGTCGAGGTGCGGCTGCGGCAGGAGGCGGTCGGGCTCGACCTCGACGCGCGCAAGGTGGTCGTCCGCGACCTCGACCGCGGCGGAGAGTCGCGGCTCGGCTTCGACCAACTGGTGATCGGCACCGGCGCCGTGCCGGTCCGCCCCGACATCGCCGGGATCGACGCGCCCGGCGTCCTCGGGGTCCAGACGCTGGACGACGGCGAGGCGGTGCTCGCCGCGCTGGCGGCCGACGGGGTGCGCCGGGCGGTCGTGGTCGGCGCCGGCTACATCGGGTTGGAGATGGCCGAGGCGTTCGTACAGCGGGATCTCGAGGTGACCATCGTCGAGGCGGGACCCCAGCCGATGTCCACCCTGGACCCGGACATGGGTGTGATGGTCGCGGACGCCCTCGTCGGCCTCGGCATCACGCTGCAGTGCGGGGAGCCGGTCACCGCGATCGAGACGGATCCGGACGGCCGCGCCCGCGCGGTGGCGACCCGCTCGCGGGAGATCCCGGCCGACGTGGTCGTGCTCGGGCTCGGGGCGCGGCCGAACAGCGAGCTGGCCCGCTCGGCCGGGGTGAGCATCGGCGTGACCGGTGGGATCGTGACCGACGCCCGGATGCGGACGGTCTCGCACGACGGCGTGTGGGCGGCCGGCGACTGCGTGCAGACCGTTCACCGGGTCACCCAGGGACCGGTCTCCGTGCCGCTCGGCACCCACGCCAACAAGCAGGGACGGGTGGCCGGGATCAACCTCGGTGGCGGGTACGCGACGTTTCCAGGGGTGGTCGGAACCGCGGTGACCAAGGTGTGCGACCTGGAGCTGGCGCGCACGGGGCTGCTGGAGGCCGACGCGGAGCGGGCCGGGTTCCGCTTCGTGACCGCGACCGTCGAGTCGACCACTCGCGCCGGCTACTTCCCCGGCGCGAGGCCGATCACCACCAAGCTGATCGCGGAGAGGCGGTCCGGCCGGCTGCTCGGCGCCCAGATCGTGGGCCGCGAAGGCGCGGCGAAGCGCATCGACGTGCTGGCCACGGCGCTGTGGAACGAGATGACCGTCGAGGACATCGCTGGCCTGGACCTGTCGTACGCGCCGCCCTTCGCGCCGGTCTGGGACCCGGTGCTGATCGCCGCGCGCAAGGCGTGGGAGGCGGTCGAGCTCGATATTTCCGACCGGTACCGCGCCCGCTGAGCGCCCACGTCAGCGCGCATGCCAGGCGGTGAGCAGGGCCGCCTCCTTGGCGGCGTCCAGGCCGCCGCGCGGTCGGTCGGCGCGCTGGGGCCGGTCGTCGGTGGCGGAGCGCAGCCAGGCGAGCGTGTCGGCGGCAGTTTCCCGAACCGGGCGGCAGCGCAGGCCGGCCGCCTCGGCCGCGGACGTGTCCTGGTCCCAGAGACCGGCGGCGGTTCCCGCCGGCGCCCACAGGGGCAGCTCGGACCACGGCGTGACCTCGTGCCCGACAAGGAACTCGTCGCCCACCCACGTCACGGTCGCGTCCGAGGCGGAGATCGCGCGGCAGTCGGCGAGCAGCTCGCCGAAGCTGGTCTGGCCTGCCGGCCCGGTCGCCACGAAGGCGCCGACCACCCCGGTGCGGGCGCACTCCACGGCCCAGGCGCCGAGGTCGCGGGCGTCCACCACCCGCAGCTCACGCTCCGGATCACCCGGCGCCAGCACCTCGCCGCCGCGCGCGACCCGGTTCACCCAGTAGCAGAACCGACCCGTGTCGTCGTACGGACCGACGATGAGGCCGGCCCGCACGTGCGTCGACCGGCCGGCGAAGTGCTCGTCGACGGCCCGCTCGCAGCCGGCCTTGTACGGTCCGTACTGCTCCAGGTCGTACGACCCGTCCTCGGCGCCCGCGTCCGATTGGCAGTCGTGTACCGGACTACCGGCCCGGATCGGGCTGCCCGGCCAACTCGGGTAGACGTTGACCGAGGAGATGAAGGCGTAGTGCCCGACCGAGCCGGCGAGCTGCTTCGCGGCGCGGCTCACGACCCGTGGCACGAAGCCGCAGGTGTCGACCACCGCGTCCCACTCACGGCCGCGCAGCGCGTCCAGACCGTCCGGCCGGCCGCGGTCGCCGTGCAGCGCCTCGACCTCGAGCGGCGGCTCGCCCGAGACGCCTCGCGTAAACGTAGTGACCTGATCACCGGCCGACACGGCGGCGTCCACGACCGCGCGGCCGAGGAAGCGGGTGCCGCCGAGCACGAGCAGACGCACGGCCCCACCATGCCCACGGAACATCGAGGGTGACCAGCCGTTCAGCGCTCCGCTGAAAGCGGTCAGGCGGTGACCTCGACTCCGTGCCAGAACGCGACCCGGTCGGTCACGTGCTTCGCCGCCTCCATGGGCTCGGGGTAGTACCAGACCGCGTCCGGGTTGAGCTTCCCGTCCACTTCCAGAGAGTGGTAGCTCGCGGTGCCCTTCCATGGGCAGAACGTGTGGGTGTCGGAGTCGCGCAGGAACTCGGAACGCACCGAACCGCGTGGGAAGTAGTGGTTGCCCTCCACCACCACCGTGTCGTCGCTCTCCGCAACCAGCGCGCCGTTCCACGTTGCCTTGGCCACCGTTCCTCCTCGTGTCGCTCCGGGCGTCCCAAGGAGGAACCTACGTCCGGGCGCCGACAATTCCGCGTCCGGAACGACTGAGTAGTGCGGCGGGCCGCCCTCCCCCCTACCGGGCAGCCCGCCGCCGCAGGGTCAGCCAGTGGCGAGGCGGCGGCCCGCCGCCGCCAGCAGCGCCGAACCGGTGACCAGGGTCAGGACTCCGACGAGCAGCAGCAGCCAGAGGTCGATCCCGGTGAACGGGAGGGAGCCTCCGGTGCGCCCCGTGCCGGCCTGGGCCGGCGGGAACAGTGACGGGGCCTGCTCCGCCGGCGGGGCGAAGGCGGCCGGGCCGCCGGTTCCGCTGCCGGAGCCGGCGCCAGGGCCGACGCCGGCGCCGCTGCCCATTCCGCTGGCCGTGCCGCCGCCGGGGCCACCCGAGCCGGGGCCAGCGACGGGCGGGGTTGCTCCGGGAGCAGCCGCGGGCGGCGGAAGGAGGTCCACCAGGTCGTCGATCCACAGGCCCAGGTCGGTCAGCAGCCCCTCGGCGATGCCGGCGACCGCGGCGAGGCCGGCGTCGGTGGCGTCGGTCAGCCCCAGGCTCGACAGGGTGCCGAGGCCAGTGCCGGCCGCGTTGGTCAGCCCCAGGCTCGACAGGGTGCCGAGGCCAGTGCCGGCCGCGTTGGTCAGCCCCAGGCTCGACAGGGCGCCGAGGCCAGTGGTGAGGCTGGCGCCGATCGGGTCGGTGATCGCGCCGCCGCCGGTGCCCAGCTTCAGCGCGATCGTTGCCGCGACGTCGAGGCCGCCGGTCGAGCCGGTCGCCGAACCGCTGCCCAGGCCGAGCGTGAGCGGTAGGGCCGCGGTGAGACTGGTGCCGGACCCGGTGCCGGTGCCGATGCCGAGGCTGATCGCGACGGGAACGGCAGCCTTGAGGCCGGTGCCCGACGTGCCGGTGCTCGGGTCGGCGTCGGAGCCGACGGCGATGGGGGCGGCGGCGGTCAGGCTGGTGCCCGAACCCGTCCCGGTGCCGAGGCTGACCGCGATCGGCGCGGTGGCCTTGAGGCCCTCACCGGAGCCGCTGTCGAGGCCGACGGCGATGGGTGCGCTCGCGGCGGCCTGGGTGCCGCTGCCGGCACCGGTGCTCAGGCTGAGGGCGATCGGTGCACTGGCGTTGAGGCCGGTGCCCGCCCCCGTACCGTTGCCCGCACTGACGGTGACCGGCACGGTGGCCTGGAGGCGGGTACCCGACCCCGTGCCCGTGCCCGTGCCAGTGCCGGTGCCGACGCTGGTGGCGATGCCGGCCGTGGCCGTCGTCCCGGCGGCCGAGCCGGACGCGGTCCGGGTGCCGAGGCTGACCGTCACCGGCGCTGTCACCGTGCCGGTGCTGGTGCCGGCACCCGAACTAGTGCCGAGCTTGACCGTCACCGGGGCGCTGGCCGCAAGGGCCGCGGGCGACCCGATGCCCGTGCCGAGGTTGACCACGGCCTGCGCGGTCACAATGCCGGTGCTGGTGCCGGTGCCCGAGCTGGTGCTGAGCTTGACCGTCACCGGGGCGCTGGCCGCGAGGGTCGTGGGCGACCCGAGGCCGGTGCCGAGCCTCGCGGCGATGGGAGCGGTCGCCGTGGTGGTGCCCGAGCCTGACGCGGTCCGGGTGCCGAGGGTGACCGTCACCGGCGCTGTCACCGTGCCGGTGCTGGTGCCGGTGCCCGAGCTGGTGCCGAGCTTGACCGTGACCGGAGCAGCGGCGGTGACGCGGGTTCCGGTGCCCGACGCCGCACCCGTACGGATGCCGGCGGAGACCGGCACGCTCACCGCCACCGCGGTGCCGTTGGGCGCTGCCGGGGCCACGGACGCGGTCACCGGCCCGGTGACGGTGGCGACCGTGCCGCCGAGGATGCTTCCGGCGGGTGTCCCGGGATCGGCGTGGGCGGTGCCCACTCCGACCAGGACGAACCCGCCCGCGAGCAGGGCGGCCTGGAGTGACCGCCTGACCATAGTTCGCATGAGATGTGTCCCTCTCGTTCCGACTGGACTACTGCGACAGGGGAGCCGGCACTGGCACCGGCCCGCGGCCTGACCTAGTCGGGCGAGAAGGAGGGGTCGTCGGCGACCGCGCGCGGACGACCCGAGCCGGCCGGCAGGACCGCCGGCCGGCCGACGAGCCGAGGCAGTGAGGCCCCGGTCACCGGCAGCGCGGCACCGCCGCCGGGAAGCTGCTGGGTGCCTGCGGGGCCGGAGCCGGCCGGCTGCACGGGCGCGGGCACGCCCGCCGGCACGTCCGGTGCCGCCGGGCGGGTGAGATCGCGGATCCACGCGGTACCGCTGGCTCGCGCGGCGCCGGCCGGTCCGGAGCCGACGAGTACGCCGTCGAACGTCACCGACGCAGGCGCCGGGGCGTGGCCGCGAAGGCCTGGCGCCTGCGGCCGGGATACCGGGGCGCGGCCGCTCGGGTTCGCCGGGACGGCGGTCACGAGTACGGGAGCGCTCGGCGCCGGGACCGGCACGACCGGCGGTGCCAGTAGGCCGCCGGTGACGGGCAGCAGCGAACCGATGACGGGCATCAGCGGCGCCGTCGCCGGGGACAGCGCCGACCCGACGGGAGCGAGGGCAGGAGCGAGCGGCCGGAGGGCCGTGCTGACGGGCGCCAGGGTCGGCCCGAGCGCCGTGCCGACGGGGCTCAGCGCGGAGCCGACGGGCGTGAGGGCGGAGCCGACGGGCGTGAGGGCGGAGCCGACGGGCGTGAGGGCGGAGCGGACGGGGGCGAGCGCCCGGCCGGCTGCGGGGCGGTGCCGGCGGGCGCGAGGGCCGCACCGATCGGGGTCGGCCCGCCTGAGCGGCTCGCCCGTGGGAGGGTGTGATCGCGACCGGCGGGCGGGACCGCGGACCTGGTGGGGTGTGCGACCGATGGCACCGACGAGACGGCCCGCGGTGGCACGGTGGCACGGGCCGGCGGTCCCGCCCGCCGGACGGTTGCGGAGGCGGCCGACGGCGGGCGCGGTCGGGGCGTACCGCCGACCCCCTGGTTTCGCGTGGCCGCGGACGTCCGCTCCGGCGCGACGACCGAGACCACCGGACGCCCGACCGCACCCGTGGCCGACGTCGCCATCGAGCCGACCGAGCGGACGACTGAGCCGACCGAGCCGACGGCGCCGCTCGAGGAGTCCGCGGATGCCGGCGACCCGCCCAGCGCGGCGAGCGCGACCCAGCCGGCCGCCGCGATCCCGCCGACCGTCGCCGTGCGGAGGAGCGCCGTCCCGAGGCGCGACGGAGCGCCCGCGCAGACGCGCGCCGCCTCCGTACCGCTGCCTCGACCCACTGACCCCACCCCCGGGTGGTCGCGCTCAGCTACCAGGCACTATACGCAGAGTCACCAGGGAGTGCACCCCGCAGTCCCCCGGGGCAGCCTGCGGGATACTCGCAGGGCGTACGAAACCACCGAGACCGACTCCCCACCGGAGGCCGAGATGCCGATCGCCACCCCCGAGGTGTACGCCCAGATGCTCGACCGGGCGAAGGCCGACGGCTTCGCATACCCGGCCATCAACGTCACCTCGTCCGAGACCGTCAATGCGGCGATGAAGGGCTTCGCGGACGCCGGCAGCGACGGGATCATCCAGATTTCCACCGGCGGCGCCGAGTTCGCCTCGGGCACGGGCGTGAAGGACATGGTCACCGGTGCGGTCGCGCTCGCCGAGTTCGCCCGGGTCGTGGGCGCGAAATACCCGGTGAACGTCGCGATGCACACCGACCACTGCCCGAAGGACAAGCTCGACACCTATCTCCGGCCGTTGCTGGAGATCTCGCTCCAGCGGGTACGCAACGGGCGGGACCCGCTCTTCGGCTCCCACATGTGGGACGGCTCGGCGGTCGAGCTGGAGGAGAACCTCCGGATCGCCAAGGAGCTGCTGGAGAAGTGCGCCGAGGCGCACGTCGTTCTGGAGATCGAGATCGGCGTGGTCGGCGGCGAGGAGGACGGCGTCGTCGGCGAGATGAACGAGAAGCTCTACAGCACGCCCGGCGACGCGCTGCGGGTCGTCGAGGAGCTAGGCACCGGGGAGCGCGGGCGCTACCTGCTGGCCGCGACGTTCGGCAACGTGCACGGCGTCTACAAGCCGGGCAACGTCAAGCTCCGCCCCGAGATCCTCAAGGAGATCCAGGAGAAGGTCGGGCAGAAGGTCGGCAAGGAGAAGCCCTTCCACCTGGTCTTCCACGGCGGGTCCGGCTCGGCGCTGGAAGAGATCCGCGAGGCCGTGTCGTACGGCGTGGTCAAGATGAACGTCGACACCGACACGCAGTACGCGTTCACCCGGCCGATCGCCGACCACATGTTCAAGAACTACGACGGCGTGCTGAAGGTGGACGGCGACGTCGGCAGCAAGAAGGCGTACGACCCGCGCAGCTACCTGAAGCGGGCCGAGACGACGATGGCGGCCCGGGTCGTCGAGGCCTGCGAGGACCTGCTGTCCGCCGGAAAGTCGATCGCTCGCTGATCGAGGGGCGCTCCTCGGTACGGGACCGGAACCGACCGTGTCAGGATCGGGCGGTGACGCACCCAGACCTCCTCGCCCAGCCGCCCGGCACCGAGCTTCCGCCCGATCCCGGCGCCGCCGCACTCGCCGCCGGCGAGGACCCGGCCGAGGTCGCCGCCCGCGTCCCGACATCCTCCGCCGCCTGGGCGGCGCTGGCCGACCGCGCGTTCGCCGCCGGGAACGTCCTCGAGTCCTACGCGTACGCCCGGGTCGGCTACCACCGCGGACTGGATGCGTTGCGTCGCGCCGGCTGGCGGGGACAGGGCGCCGTGCCGTGGGCGCACGAGCCCAACCGGGGCTTCCTCCGCGCCCTGCACGCGCTCGGCAGGGCGGCGGGCGCGATCGGCGAGGACGACGAGGCACGCCGCTGCGCCGACTTCCTGGCCGGCAGCGATCCCGCCGCCGTGGCGGCCCTGCGCTCCTGAGCCACCAGCCCCCGGCGAGCCGGTCACGAGGCTCGGCTTCCGCGGCGGCCCCGGATCGGGGATCGGCGGTAGGCCGGTGCGGGCACGCCGGATCGACGGCCCGAGGATCGGCCGCGTCGACGGGTCGGGCTGCCAGCTACTGACAACCGCGGACCGGCCGGACCGGCCGGACCGGCCCGCCGACGCGCGCGAGCGCCGAGCGGCCAGAGCCTGCCGGAGGGAGGGTCTAGAGATCCTGCTCGGCCGGGGGCTCGACCGGGCTCGGGACCGTGGCGTCGGGCGGCAGAACGGGCGCGGCGGGAGAGCTCGGGACCGTGGCGTCGGGCGGCAGAACGGGCGTGGCGGGAGGGCTCGGCACTGCAGTGTCGGGCGGCAGAACCGGCGCGCCGGGAGGCGGCGGGTCCGGCCGGCGTCGACCCCCGAGCAGCGACCGCGCGGAGAACCGGTCGAGCACGTCGGTCGTCCCGCGGAGGGTGGCGACCATCGGGAGCACCTCCTCGCGGATCCGCCGTACGGTCTCCGGGATCTCGCTGACCGCCGGGTCGTCGAGCACCTTCCCCACCCGGCGCAGCCCAGGGGCGAGGTCCCGCACCGGCTCCTCGAGCTCGTCCAGGATGCCCTCCAGCCGCCCGCCGAGCCGTTGGAGCCGGACCACCGCGTCCCGGGCGTCGCGGATCGTGCCGTCGAGCCGGCCGACCGCGCGGGTCAGCGACAGCAGCGCGCCGGGGAGCGCGGCGAGCGCCTCGGCCTGCTCGCGGGCCAGCCGCACCACCTGCGCCGGCGACGGGACGGACGGAAAGGCCACCACGATCCCACCCTACGTGTCCGCCGAACGGCTTCCTTGGGCCGTCCGGTTACCCTCGTGCCGCCGTGGCGCTCACCCACCGTGTGGTACGAAGATCATCCGAGGACAGGAGCCATCCGATGCCCGCGATCGTGCTCGTCGGCGCCCAGTGGGGCGACGAGGGCAAGGGCAAGGCCACCGACCTGCTCGGCGAGCACGTCCAGTACGTCGTGCGTTACCAGGGCGGCAACAACGCCGGCCACACGGTGGTGACCCCGGACGGCGAGCACTACGCGCTGCACCTGCTCCCGTCGGGCATCCTCACCCCGGGCGTGACCTGCGTGATCGGCAACGGGGTCGTGATCGACCCTGCCGTGCTGATCGAGGAGCTCGACGCCCTTCAGGCCCGCGGGGTGGACACCAGCCGGCTGCTGATCTCCGCCGACGCGCACCTGATCATGCCGCACCATCGGGCGCTGGACCGGGTGTCGGAGCGGTTCCTCGGCCCTTCCAAGATCGGCACCACCGGACGTGGCATCGGCCCGGCGTACGGGGACAAGGTCACGCGGATGGGCATCCGGGTGCAGGACCTGCTCGACCCGGGCATCTTCCGGGCCAAGCTGGAGCTGGCGCTGCGGGAGAAGAACCAGCTGCTGGTCAAGGTCTACAACCGGCGGGCGATCGACCTCGACTCGGTCGTCTCCGACTACCTCGGATACGCCGAGCGGCTCGCTCCGCTGATCGCCGACACCCGGCTGCTCCTGGACCGCGCGCTCGACGCGGGGGCGATCGTGCTTTTGGAGGGTTCGCAGGGCACCCTGCTCGACGTCGACCACGGGACGTATCCATTCGTCACCTCGTCGTCCCCGACCGCGGGGGGCGCCGCGGCCGGTTCCGGCATCGGCCCGACCCGGATCACCAGGGTGGTCGGGATCCTCAAGGCGTACACCACCCGGGTCGGGGAGGGGCCCTTCCCGACCGAGTTGCACGACGAGTACGGCGAGTACCTGCGCAAGGCCGGCGGCGAGGTCGGGGTGACCACCGGCCGGCTGCGCCGGTGCGGCTGGTTCGACTCGGTGATCGCCCGGTACGCGACCCGGGTGAACGGGCTGACCGACCTGTTCCTCACCAAGCTCGACGTGCTGTCCGGGTTGGAGCGGGTGCCGGTGTGCGTGGCGTACGAGATCGACGGCGAGCGGGTCGAGGAGATGCCGATGAGCCAGACCGCACTGCACCACGCCCGGCCGGTGTACGAGGAGCTCGACGGCTGGTTCGAGCCACTGGAGGAGGCGAAGACGTTCGCCGACCTGCCGCCGAACGCGCAGGCGTACGTCCGGCGGGTGGAGGAGCTGTCCCGGGCGCCGGTGTCCGCGATCGGGGTCGGGCCGGGCCGGGACCAGACGCTGGTGATTCGCGACCTGGTGGGACCGCGGCCATGACCGACGAGTACGTCGTCGACTGGGCTCGACTGGCCGGGCGGCTCGGGGCCGCGGCCGGGGACCAGCGGGACTGGTACGCGGCGGTCGCGGCCGGGCTCGTCCGTCCCAGTGACCGGGTGGCGCTCGACGTCGGCTGCGGGGGCGGCGGGATGGCGGTCGCGCTGGCCCGGGCGCTGCAGCCGGATGCCACTATCGTCGCCGCCGACGGCAGCGCCGACGTGCTCGCGGAGGCGGAGCGGCTGGCGGCCGAGGCCGCGCCGCAGGCCCGGATCACCTTCGTGCTGGCCGACCTCGACGCCGGGCTCGACCCGCTGCGAGCGGCGGGTGCAGCGGACGTGGTGTGGGCGTCGGCGTCCGTGCACCACGCCGGTGACCAGCAAGCGGCCGTCACCGCGCTCGCCGGCCTGCTCGGACCGGGCGGGCGGCTTGCGCTGGCCGAGGGCGGCCTGGCGCCGCGGCACCTGCCGTGGGACCTCGGCGTCGGCGAGCCCGGGCTGGAGGTGCGGCTCGAGCTCGCGCAGGACCGGTGGTTCGCCAGGATGCGGGCCGAGTTGCCCGGCAGCGTGCCGATGCCGTACGGGTGGACGGAGGCGCTGCGGCGCGCGGGGCTCACCGGCGTGACCACGCGGACCACGCTGCTGGAGCGGCCGGTCCCGCTCTCGGACGCGGACCGCTCGCGGGTGGTCGACGGGCTGGCCTACCGGGTGGACCGCCTGCGGCCGACCGGCCTGCTCGACCCGGCCGACGTCACCACGTGGGACCGGCTGCTCGACCCCGCGGACCCGGCCCACCTCGGCCGCCGCGACGACCTGCACTCCCTCGACGCCCGCAGCGTGCACCTCGGCACCCGCCCGGCCCCTCAGCCGACCGTCAGCCGGTAGACCGGGCGCTTGCCGCGGCGGTCGATCTCGGTGAAGCCGGCCTTCTCGAACATCGACGCCACCCCGACGTACGCCTCCATCGCCAGCACCCTGCGCGCCGAGTCGTCGAGTGGATGTCCCTCGACCGCCCGCGCTCCCCGCTCCCGGGCGAAGTCGACGGCCGCCGCCAGCAACGCCCCGGCGATCCCACGCCGGCGGAAGCCTGGCCTGACCACGAAGCACAGCACCGACCAGACGCCCTCGCCCGGCGCCGGCCGCAGCACCCTGGTCCGCTCCAGGTGCGGCAGGAACTCCTCCCGCGGCCCGACCGAGACCCAGCCCACCGGTTCGTCCCCGTCGTACGCGATCAGGCCCGGCTCCCGGCCCGCACCGACCAGCCGCCGCATCGCCCGGCGGCGGCCCTCTTGCCCGGCTCGACGCCACTCCGCCTGCGGCACACGGAAGAACATGCACGAGCACCGGCTGGCCTCACCACGCTCGCCGAAGACCGTGACCAGGTCCTCCCACCGGTCTGCGGTCACCGGCTCGATCGTCAGGTTCATGCCCGATGGTGTACCAGCGGGCACTGACACTGTCGGCGTCGGCGGTTATGGTCCGCGATATGCGGACGATCGGGGTGGAGGTCGACCCGGCCGAGGCGGGGTTCGACCCGCACCGGCTGGCCCGGCTCGACCGGCACCTCGCCCGTTACGTCGACGACGGCTGGCTCGCCGGCTGGCAACTGCTGGTCGCCCGGCGCGGCGCGGTGTTGCACCACTCGACCTGCGGGCAGCGCGACCGCGAGGCCGGGTTGCCGGTCAAGCCCGACACCATCTGGCGGGTCTACTCCATGACCAAGCCGGTCACCTCGGTCGCGGCGATGATGCTGTACGAGGACGGCCTGCTGCAGTTGCGTGACCCGGTCTCCCGCTACATCCCGTCCTTCGCCGGCTGCCGGGTCTACGTCCGGGGTCCCTCGACGGGGCCGGTCACGGTGCCGGTGACCGAGCCGGTGCGGATCTGGCACCTGCTCACCCACACCTCGGGCCTGACGTACGGGTTCCATCGCGCGCACCTGGTCGACGCGCTCTACCGGGAGGCCGGATACGAGTTCTTCCCGCCGCATGGCGTCGACCTCGCCGCGGCCTGCGACGCGTGGGCCGCGCTGCCGCTGCTCTTCCAGCCCGGCACGGAGTGGAACTACGGGGTGTCCACCGATGTGCTCGGCCGGGTGGTGGAGGTCGTCTCCGGCATGCCGCTGGACCGGTTCTTCGCCGAGCGCATCCTCGGCCCGGTCGGGATGGTCGACACCGCGTTCTCGGTATCGGAGGAGCAGGCGCACCGGCTGGCGCGGCTCTACGCGGCGTCCGCGCCGGGCCGGCCGCCCACCCGCCAGGACGCCTACCCGCCGGACCTGCGCGACCCCACATTCCTGTCCGGTGGCGGCGGCCTGGTGTCCACCGCGGCGGACTACCACCGCCTCACCCGACTGCTGCTCGGCGGGGGAGAGCTGGACGGCGTCCGGCTGCTCAGCAGCCGCACCGTGGACTTCATGACCCGCAACCACCTGCCGGGCGGCCGGGATCTCGCCGAGCTCGGCCGGCCGTTCTCAGCGGAGCCGGCGTTCGAGGGCATCGGCTTCGGCCTCGGCTTCTCGGTGGTGCTCGACCCGGTGCGCAACGAGAGCCTCGCCTCCGCCGGGGAGTTCTTCTGGGGAGGCCTCGCCAGCACCCTGTTCTGGGTCGACCCGGTGGAGCGGGTCACCGTCGTGTTCCTGACCCAGCTCATCCCGTCGAGTACCTATCCGATCCGGTTCGAGCTGCGTCAGCTGGTCAACTCTTCGCTGGTGGACTGACGGCGGCCGGCCACCCCGCGGTCCTTCGCCCCTCGTCGCCGTGGCGCCGTGTCGCCGCCAGAGCCCGGATGGCGACCGCTGGCCCGGATCGGCCATCCTTGACGGGTGGACGCGCGAGCACAGGAGCCGGTCGACCCGACCGCCTGGTCCAGCCGGCTGTCCGGCGAGAATCGGCTGACTGTTCCCGCCGGGGTCCTCCAGGCGACCGGGTTGACGGCGGGAGCCCGCGTACGGATACGCCAGACGGGGCCCGACCGCTTCGAGGTGAGTCGCTGGCACAGCCGGTTCGACAACGCCATCGGCACGATCCCGGGCTTCGAGCGTGACGTCGACGTGGAGACCTCCCGCGACGGCTGGGGGCAGTAGGTGCGGGTGTTGGTCGTCGGGGCCGGCGCCCGCGAGCACGCCCTGTGTCTGGCGCTCGCAGCGGACCCCGCGGTGACCGCGCTCGTCTGCGCGCCCGGCAACGCCGGCACCGCGATGGTCGCCCGGCAGCGCCCGGTCACGGTCGGCGACCCGGCGGCGGTGGCCGCGCTGGCTGCCGAGGCCAATGCCGACCTGGTCGTGATCGGCCCCGAGGTGCCGCTGGTGGCGGGAGCGGCCGACGCCGTGCGGGCCGCCGGCATCGCCTGCTTCGGACCGTCCGCCGCGGCCGCCCGCCTCGAGGGGTCGAAGGCCTTCGCCAAGGACGTGATGGCCGCGGCCGGCGTACCGACCGCCCGGGCAGTGGTCTGCTCGACCCCCGCCGACATCGAGGACGCGCTGGCGACCTTCGGGCCGCCGTACGTGGTCAAGGACGACGGCCTGGCCGCGGGCAAGGGCGTCATGGTGACCAGCGACCGTGCGCGGGCGCTCGCCCATGCGGCGTCGTGTGCCGGTCGGGTGGTGGTCGAGGAGTACCTCGACGGCCCCGAGGTCTCGCTGTTCTGCGTCACCGACGGCAGTGCCGTGCTGCCGCTGCTGCCCGCGCAGGACCACAAGCGGGTCGGCGACGGCGACACCGGGCCGAACACCGGCGGCATGGGGGCGTACGCGCCGCTGCCGTGGACCCCGCCGGACATCGTCGACGACGTGCTCGGCCGGGTCGTGCGCCCGACGCTGGCCGAGATGGCCGGGCGCGGGACGCCGTTCGCCGGCCTGCTGTACGTTGGGCTGGCGCTGACCGCCGCCGGTCCGCGGGTGGTCGAGTTCAACGCGCGCTTCGGCGACCCGGAGACCCAGGTCGTGCTGGCGCTGCTGGAGACGCCGCTCGCCGGGCTGCTGCACGCCGCCTCGACCGGTTCGCTGGCCGGTCACCCGCCGCTCAGCTGGCGCGACGGTGCCGCCGTCACCGTCGTGCTGGCCGCCGCCGGTTACCCAAGCACCCCCCGCGCCGGCGACGTGCTGACCGGCGCCGACCTGCCCGGCGTGCTGCACGCGGGCACCCGCCGCCGCGAGGACGGGGCGGTCGTCTCGACCGGCGGCCGGGTCGTGTCGGTCGTCGGCACCGGCGAGACCCTCGCCGCCGCCCGCACGGCCGCGTACGAGCTGGTCGGCCGAGTCCACCTCGACGGCGGCCACCACCGGACGGACATCGCGGCCCGGGCCGTCGACGGCACGATCGAGGTCCCGGCAGCACCCGCCGCCGTCCGCGCCGGGTAGCGGACGAGGTTAGCCCGACGTCGGGACGGGACTGTCGCTGTCCGGCGGCGCGGTCGGCACGGCCTGCACCCGGCCCGCGGACAGGTAGGACGCGACGGTGTTGACCACGGCGACGATCGGCACCGCGACCAGCGCACCGATGATGCCGGCCAGCAGCGTTCCGGTGGCGATGCCGAAGACCACCGCCAGCGGGTGGACCGCCACCGCTCGCCCGAGGACCAGCGGCTGCAGGAGGTGGCCCTCGACCTGCTGCACCAGCAGGACGATGCCGAGCAGCACCAGCGCGGTCACTGGTCCCTTCGCCACCAGCGCGGCAATCAGCGTCCGCCAGGCCCGCTCGCCGGCGCCCCGGACCCGCTGCCGCGCCCCGGCCGGGAAGAGCCGGACCAGCCAGGACCAGATCCGCCGCCCGTCCTTGACGAAGAAGAAGGTGGCGAACAGGGCGAGCAGCAGGCCGGCCAGCACGTGCCCGACGGTGGCCGCGGCGCCGATCGCGCCGCTGGTCAGCGCCGACCGGTTGTTCGACAGCGACTGCCGGATGCTGGTGATCGCGCTGTCGATCTGCTGCTCGGACAGCCCGAGGGGCCCGGTCACCAGCCAGTCACGGATCTTGTCGACGCCGCCGTTCACCTCGCTGGTCAGCTCGCCCAGGCCGGCGCGGAACTGGTGCACGACCAGCCAGATCAGCAGCCCGATGACCGCGACGCCGCCGAGCAGCACCACCGCGGCGGCGAGGGCGGAAGGTACGCCGCGTCGGGCGAGCGCCGCGGCCATCGGCTGGAGCGCCGCGGACAGCAGCAGCGCGATCGCGACCGGCACGATGACGAGCTGGGTGCGGGCCACCAGCCAGAGGACGACGTACGCCGCGGCCGCGACGGCGACGAGGCGCCACGCCCAGGCGGCGGTGACCTGCAGGCCGCGCGGCACGGCGACGTGGCCCATCGGGTCGCGCCGCCGCCCCGGCTCGGCCTCCCGCAGGTCCGCCTGGTCGAAGTCTCGCCACCTGTACCTCCCCGGTACATCAACCTCGTCCGGTTGCGACGCGTCCCCTGTCCGGCCCTACCGATACCCCGGATCTTGCCTGGGCTTTGCCTTCGAGCGCGACCGGTCGGCACCAGCGCGCCGGACCCGGCCAGGGGAGGACGAGCGTGCCGGACCGGGGCCGGCGGCACCGGCCTCGACCGACCCGTGCCGCTGCCTGGGATGATGGACCGGTGATCGACCGCTACACCCTGCCCGAGATGGGCGCCGTCTGGAGCGAGGCGCACAGGTACGAGCTGTGGTGCCAGGTGGAGACCTTGGTGCTGGAGGCGCACGCCGCCGCCGGCACCGTTCCCGCGTCGGCGGTCGAGCCGGTCCGGGCCGCACCACCGCCGACCCCGGCGGCGGTCGCCGCGGTCGAGGAGGTCACCCAGCACGACGTGATCGCCTTCCTCACCGCCTGGGCCGACAACACGTCCCCCCGGGACGCCGCCGCGTACGTCCACTTCGGACTGACCTCGTCCGACCTGCTGGACACGGCGCTCGCGGTGCAGTTGGTGGAGGCGTCCGACGTGCTGCTGGCTAAGGCGGACGCGCTCGTCGGCGCGCTGCGCGACCGCGCCCTGGAGCACCGCGACACGCTGCGGGTCGGGCGGACGCACGGCATCCACGCCGAGCCGGATGTGTTCGGCCACCGGCTGGCCGACTTCGCCTTCGGCCTGGCGCGCTCGCGGGACCGGTTGCGGCGGGCGCGGTCGGCGGTCGCGGTGGCAAAGATCTCCGGCGCCGTCGGGACGTACTCCAGCGTCGACCCGTCGGTGGAGGCGAGCGTCGCCGAGGCACTGGGCCTGCGGCCGGCGGCGGTGGCGACTCAGGTCGTGCTGCGCGACGGCATCGCCGAGTGGGTCTCGGCGCTGGCGATCATCGCGACCGTCTGCGAGGCGGTCGCGCTGGAGGTGCGGCACGGCCAGCGGACCGAGGTGCGGGAGACGTGGGAGCCGTTCGGGGCCGGGCAGAAGGGCTCCAGCGCGATGCCGCACAAGAAGAACCCGATCATGTCCGAGCGGATCGCCGGGCTGGCGCGGCTGGTCCGGGCGTACGTCACACCGGTGACCGAGGGAATCCCGCTCTGGCACGAGCGGGACATCTCGCACTCCTCCGTCGAGCGGGTCGCGCTGCCGGACGCCGCGACCGCCACGGACTACCTGCTGCACCTGACCCGACGCCTGGTGGACGGGCTGGTCGTCGACCCCCAGCGGATGCGCGCCAACCTCGACTCGACCGGCGGCCTCGTCTACACCTCGGCGGTGCTGCTCGACCTCGTCCGGTCCGGACTGTCGCGTGAGGACGCGTACGCGCTGACCCAGTCCGCCGCGATGGACACCTGGTCCGGCGGGCCGCCGTTCCGGGAGGCGCTGCGGGCGCATGCGGCCGAGGCCGGGGTGAAGCTGGACGAGGCAGGGCTGGACGAGGCGATGCGGCCGGAACGGTACGTCGAACGGCTCGGACCCGTCTTCGACCGCGTCGCTGAGCTCAGGTGACGGGCCTGGAGCACCTCGCCGCGGGCAAGGTCCGCGACCTGTACGCGGTGGGGGACGACCGGTTGCTGATCGTGGCGAGCGACCGGGTGTCCGCGTACGACGTGGTGCTGCCGACCCCCGTCCCGGACAAGGGGCGGGTGCTCACGGCGCTGTCGGTGTGGTGGTTCGAGCGGCTCGCCGACCTGGTGCCGCACCACTTCCTGTCCGCGGACGACCCGGCGATCCCGGCCGGCTGGCGCGGGCGGGCACTGCTGGTCCGGCGGCTGGACATGCTGCCGGTCGAGTGCGTCGCGCGGGGATACCTGGCCGGGTCGGGGCTGGCCGAGTACCGGAAGACCGGGATGGTGTGCGGGGTGCCGCTGCCGGCCGGGCTCGCCGACGGCTCCCGGCTGCCGTCGCCGATCTTCACCCCGACGACGAAGGCCCCGACCGGCTCCCACGACG
>WNGJ01002413.1_pt1 | contig 19939 bp, 16 predicted proteins | sample 5400611 | NCBI WGS metagenome assembly WNGJ01 (sample SAMN13153375, study PRJNA577476) | soil metagenome | isolation source: 40 cm soil or saprolite under Garry oak tree replicate 1 | place: USA:California | collected 2016-06-15
GCGGACACACTCTTTAATGGGCAGCCGGGTGGATACACGGATGGCGCGGGCACGCCGACTGCTGTCCTCGCCTACGGGCTGCAGAAAACCGACGCGGCGCTGGGCAGCATGATCCTGGCGCTCAAAGCTCAGCGCATCTACGATTCGACCCTCTTCATCGTCAGCGCCAAACATGGCCAGTCACCGATCAATCCCGTGAAAACCAATAAGCCGGGCCACTTCGCGGACTTGGTTGCGGCTCTTGCGATCAAGCAGGGCGCCACTGCCGATCCAGGGGTCGTCGCCATCGCTAGCGCCAACAACTGCAGCACCGGCCCGTGCGGCTTCGTTCAGGACGACGATATCGCGCTCATCTGGCTGCAGGACCAGACCCAGACAGCTGCTGTTGCCTCCTACTTGAACACCAATGCCGGAGCACTCTTCATCGATGAGGTGATGGCCGGAGCCGAGGTCAATCTCAAATTCAATAGCCCGCTGACCGACAACGCCGCGCCCGACCTCCTGGTACAGCCGATTTACGGCACCATTTACACCGCGTCGTCTAAGAAGAACGCCGAGCACGGCGGTTTTAGCTTCGGTGACACGAACGTCGGCCTGATCGTCTCAAATCCCGATCTGCATTCCCGCGTGGTCAAGACTCCGGTGGCCACCTCCCAGGTCGCAGCATCGATTCTTAAGGCGCTTAGAATCGACCCCAGCGAGCCCCAGTCTGTACGCCAGGAAGGCACCCAAGTTCTGCCGTTCCTCTTCAGCTCTGAGGGTGGCAACAGCGGGAACTAGCCGCCGACTTCCATACGACCCAATAGAAAAGGGCGTCCCGACCCAGTCGGAACGCCCTTTTCTTATTTCTGAATTTTTTGTGCGTTTTTTTTCTTTTCTTCTCTGCGTCCTCAGCGTCTCGGCGTTGATTGCTCTTTCTATCTTGTGAACCGCACCGTGTCCAGGATCGACGAAAACGTCTTGTCGTAATTGTCGTAGGCGGATTGCGGAGCAAGGCAGACGAAATAGACCAGACCCTCAGGACGCAGAACAGTGACGAGCCAATCCGTTTCCTGGCCGCCGGCCGGTGAAACATTGCTTAGAAAGGTCGAAATCCCAGGCTGCCCGTTGAGGCGCAAACGCTCGCCTTGCCGTGTGATTTTCATGTTCGGATTCGACTCTTGAAGGTCCTGAATCACCTGGCTCGTCGCTCTATTCAGCGCTTTCCCATCGTTGGCATCGCCCTTGGCCTGCGCCACGCCGATGATCAGCCCATACGCGAGGGTGCTATGGCCGCTGCCGTCATCTAAGACCCCGCCTTCGGGGGCAAAGGAAACTCCGCCTCCGTTGCTATCGGGGCTATCGGGGTACTTCTTCCAATTGTCCGGATACTTGAGCGAATACGAACTCGCCTGATACTCCGAGAAGCTGCGGGAAGGCGGCGCGGGGGCAGCGACGGCGCCAGGCGCCCCGGCGACAGGCTTTTTCACCACCGGCAGGGCCAGGACTTCTCGCTTGATGGCTTCGAATTCAGCGGAGTCCCGCTTGGCGTTTGTTGGAACGCCACCGAGCTTCTCCACTTCTTCATCGACGCGCCCGACGCGGTGCTCCGGATTCGGGTGGTCGGAGAAAAACTCCGGAGGATTCTTCCCCTTCGTTTCCGCTTCGAGCTTTTCGAAAAACTGCGCCAAGGCGCGCGGGTCGTAGCCCGCATCGTAGAGGATTTGAGTGCCCATCACGTCGGCTTGCGATTCAGCCGTTCGCGAATAGCGCAGGAGCACACCGCCGGCCGTGAAACTTCCCAGTTCCGTCAGGAGCGCGCCGCCGGTGGTGTCTCCGAAAACTGCGCCGAAGATTCCCAGACCCGTCTCAGCCAGCATCGCCTTGGTTGCCTGGTTGGTGCCATGGCGCAGAGCGACGTGCGACAACTCGTGCGCGATCACTCCAGCAAGCTGCGCCTCATTGTCCGCTGCTTCGATCGCCCCGCGGTTCACAAACACATACCCGCCGGGCAAAGCAAACGCATTGATGGCTTTGTCGTTCACGCAATGAAATTCGAAGGGATACTGCACTCCACCTGTCGGCAGCTTTTGCGCCAGTCGCGTGCCAAGTTGCGTCAGGTAAGCGTCAACCTTCGGAGCGTTGCAAGGCGGCAACAGCTTTTCTGCATCCGTGGCTGCCCGCTTGCCGAGGTTTATGTCGTCTTGCGGAGAAAACTTGTTCCAACCTTGTTTGAGTTGCGTTCGCTGCGCCGGCGCGCATGGAACAAAAAGCAAGGACAGGCCCAGGAAGAAGCCAGCCGTCATGCCGCGATGCTCTCGGCGCGCGCGGAGCTCTCGACCAGCGTTTCCTCTGAAAGTTTCCCATTTCAACTCGGGGATGCTCATGATGACCTCCCCAAAGCCCAGTGAGTTAGGATGGCACTCCTCTATTAAAGGTTACTCCAGCACCCGACGGGGACGAAATCGGCATAGGGGGGACGGTTGCCCGTCCGCCGCCGAGTAGGCCCGGGGATTTCCGCGCCGGGCCGCTCACAGAACCGGACGTAAGTCTCTCTACTTATCACGGCTCGTGCCACCCATCGAAGACTGCCGCCTTCCGCCGAGACCAGCGAGTTCTTCTGGTTGCCCGTTGCAGCGCAACCTCGAAAATCACTGGCTCGAAAAACCCTGGGTCGCAAATCGAGGCGTGCTGAAATCAAAGGAGTTAACGTCATGAGCTCTGCCTTGCCTGACGCTGCGCGATTTTCATGAGGTTTCACGGGCCGCAGGCCCTTATAGTGACTCTGAGGAAGTATCAGCGAAGGAGCGATAATCCACAGTTGTTGTTGCAGCGCATGCCTAAATGACAGTCACGATTCCGTGACATGCAGCAGATCTCCCGAGGTAATTTCGACCGCCTTCCACGCACAACCGCCGGATTTACCACCGGTGCCTTTGATGGATGTGGACTTCGCGATCACTTGTTCGCTCGCCCGGCACCGTAGGCCTCATCAAATCCAGTTCTTGTCCATCGGCTCGCGTGTTTGCTCCACGCTTCTTTCAGACCTCGCCTCGCGGCTCGGCCCTTGCGCTTCGCTATCACTTCGCCTCCATCAGGCTGTGAAGAGGACTTTCACCTCCAAACTATCGAACCTGCTCGGCACACAAGAAAAAGCCCGGGCGGCCAGCCACCCGGGCGGAATCAGAGAGAAGAAAATTGATTTAACGAGCCATGCGCGGCGTGGGCTCCGGCGAAAGTGTCACGCCGGGCGCATCCGCAGACTTGCCGTTCTTTGCAGGAGAGGTACGCGCGGGAATAACGGGCTCCGCCTTGCGCGCTGGGATCGCCAGATTCTCACCCTCGCGGACGAAGGTCAGGCAGTCCCGCTCCTTGTTCCAATCGATGCACACGAGGTCGCCGAGGTGAACCTGCTCGGTCGCCAGTAAATTCGCCAGAGGATACACGACATGGCGTTCAATGGAGCGCTTGAGGTGCCGCGCACCGTAGCGCTGATCCGTGCCTTCCTGCAGGAGGAAGTCGCGGCCGGCATCGGTCACCCGGAAGAGGAACTGCCCCTTCGCGGTTTCCAGAACGCGCTGCTGCACCTGGCCCAGTTCGATTTCGAGCACCCGCTCAAGCTGTTCGCGCCTCAGCGGATGAAACACCACCACTTTGTCGAGGCGGTTCATGAATTCCGGCGAAAACTTGCGGCGCGCCGCTTCTACGGCCGTGCGTTCGACCTTTTCATCGAACCCGGCAGCAGGAATGTCCTTCGGCTGAACGAAGCCCATGCCGCCCTGCATGAGTTCAGTAATCTCTCCTCCGCCAAGGTTCGAGGTTAAGAAAATGACAGTCTGGGAGAGGTCCACTCGACGATTGTCGCCCAGCGTGAGCGTGGCCTTATCCAGCATCCCAAGGAGCAATTGCCACAGGGCGTCGCTGGCCTTTTCGATCTCGTCGAAGAGCAAAAAGCTGAGCTTCAGTTTTTCGGTATGGCTTGCCCCCAAGGCTTCCTGGGTGATTAACGGATGGGTTTCGCGGTGGCCCAAATAGCCCGGAGGCGAGCCAATCAGCTTGGCAATTTCGTGCGAGTGCTGGAACTCCGCGCAATCGACCTTGATCACCGCTCGAGCATCCCCAAAAAGGATCTCCGCAGCCGCTTCCACAATGCGCGTCTTTCCAGAACCGGTCGGACCGAGGAACAGCAGGTTACCCACCGGACGGCCAGGTGAGTTCAATCCAGCGCAAAACACCTGGAACATGTCAACTAGGGACTGCACACCCTCTTCCTGTCCAACGATCTTTGCGCGCAAGGAAGAATGAAAATCACACGTGTCATTGCTTCGGATGGTCGGATCCAGTTGATGGCGGACGGCAGCTTTCATTTCATCCACCTTTCTTCGCGTCTAGCTTCCCGAACGCGTTGCGCGTCTCACTTTGCGCCACCATGAGCTACTGCATGGGGAATGCCAATCTTTTCCACATTTTGGGCGGTCGGAAAATAGTGCAAACTCAACAACATACAAGCTTTGCAGTTCTGGAAATTGTCTCAGGCCGTGAGACGGTGTTTCATTTGCGCAAAAAGGGAAAGAGATGAAACAGTTTGCATCAACGGACTGACGACTTGTGTCAGTGGGCGGGCGACAAAAAAGGGCGCATCTTTCGACCCGTCCAAAGCCATAATTAAAGTGCTGCTTTAAGTATTTGAACGGTCCTGCTTCTTGCGTCCTTGCGGAGACGCCGCAGGGCCCGCGGCCGGCTGCGCCGCGCGCGACTTCCTCTCTTCAATCGCGGCTTCCCTCGGGGTTTCGGCAGACTTCCCGTCCACCACTTCGGCAGCGGCAGCGCCAGCGCCGACGGCCCGTTGCGCGGCGGCCTGTACGAGCGCGCCCTCGCCTTCGCGTACAAAAGTGAGCCCGTCGTGGCTCTTGTCCCAATCGATACGCACCAGGTCGCCCAGGTTGACTTGATCGGTGGCCAGCAGATTCGCCAGCGGATACACGACATGCCGCTCTATGGCGCGTTTCAGGTGCCGGGCACCGTAACGCTGGTCGGTGCCCTCTCGAAGCAGGAAGTCGCGGCCAGCCTCGGTCACGCGGAAGAGAAACTGCCCCTTGGCGGTGTCCAGGACGCGCTGCTGCACCTGACCCAGCTCGATATCGAGCACTTCCTGAAGCTGCTCGCGCTTCAGCGGGTGGAATACCACCACCTTGTCCAGGCGGTTCATGAATTCCGGCGAGAACTTCCGCCGCGCCGCTTCCACCGCCATGCGTTCCACTTTCTCGTTGAGACCAGCGACCGGCGTGTCTGTCGGCTGGATGAAGCCCATGCCCCCTTCCATGAGCTCGGCAATTTCACCACCACCCAGGTTCGACGTCAGGAAGATCACGGTTTGTGACAAATCCACTTTTCGGTTGTCGCCCAGGGTCAGTGTGGCCTTGTCCAGCATTCCAAGCAGCAACTGCCAGAGCGCATCGCTCGCCTTTTCGATCTCGTCGAAGAGCAGGAAACTGAGCTTCAGCTTGTCTGTATGGCCGGCCGACAGCGTTTCCTGGGTAATCAGCGGATGCGTCTCGCGATGCCCCAGATATCCTGGGGGCGAGCCGATCAGCTTGGCAATTTCATGAGAGTGTTGAAATTCCGCGCAATCAATCTTGATCACCGCGCGGGCCTCGCCAAAGAGAATCTCCGCAGCTGCTTCCACGATGCGCGTTTTCCCCGAGCCGGTCGGCCCGAGAAACAGCAGATTCCCTACCGGGCGGCCTGGCGAGTTTAATCCGGCACGGAAGACCTGGTACAGGTCTACCAGCGCATGGACGCCCTCTTCCTGTCCAACAATTTTTGCTCGCAGCGCGGCCTGGAAATCGATGGTGTCCGTGCTGCGCTTGTTGGGATCGAGTGCAAGGCTCTCGGCTTCATCTCGGCTGCGCATGGACATTGCATTGTCGTTCATGACCGCCTCCTAGCGAGCCCGCGAAGGCGGGTTCGCATTGCTGAATCGCCCGCGTCCACGGCCAAACTGGTCGAGCTTGACCTGAATGGTCGACTGCAAGAGCCGCAATTGCACCAGCAGCTCCCGTGACACGGCGGGCGATTCGGAAATTCGGAGGAGCGGCGGAAAGATTTCCGCCAAATCGAGATTGAGCTCTTGAAGGGAGGAAACCAGCTTTTGGACCGCGGGGGCGTTGGGGTTCGCGAGGTCCACTCGCGTACTCAATTGTTCGCGCAGGGCTCTCCAATTGAGCTCCACGAACGGGTGCTTCTTGGAGACTTCGCGAACCACTTCGTCGGTAATTCGCGCGCGATCTCCCAGGCGGGCCAGGTGCAGTTGGCGCACTTTATCGCCGCGGCGCACGTTGTGCACCAGGTAGAACAGGTTTCCTTTGCGGCGGACAAAAGCCATGACGTCACCCCAAACTCGCGTCCTCTCCTGTAGTGTATTTGTATTCCACTACACTCGTCAATATTAAGATGCGTGCTCCTTCAAAAAGTTGCATCCAACCAGTACGCGTCCAACCTAGCGGAGACGGCATGCAATTCCTCATCACTCTTTTTGCTGTGTTTCATCGATGTTTCGCATCCTCGTTCCATCACACCATTTGCACCTCGCCGCCCGCCACTTCGATTAGATGCTTGCTGTTCCCTGCCGCTTCTTGAATTGTCCGCGGCGTCCCGCTACTGCATTAAACCCGGCCGCGGCATTTTTCTCTTGTTCTCGCGTGGAAAGACGCCTACGATGCCGCGCGAGTTGATTCCTATCTCTGCTTGGAGCTTGATTCGAAATGTCCTGGGATCCCGTGTTTCGCTTCGTGCAACAAATTCCCCGCGGCAGGGTTTTAACTTATGGGGCACTCGCGAAAGCCTTGCGCCTGCCCGGCGGCGCGCGCAGCGCCGGCCGGGCCATGTCCGCGACTCCCTCCGGAAAAGGCATTCCCTGGCATCGCGTCGTCGGTGAGCGCGGCAAGATCCTTATCCGCGAGCCTTACGCCTCCCTGCAAAGAAAACTCCTCGCCAGCGAAGGCGTCGCAATTCTCGAGTCTCGGGTGGACCTGAAACGCCACCTCTGGAAACCACCAAAGAAGTCCGCACTGAAACACCGAACTACTAAAAAACGTATTCACAAGTGAAGCCGCAGGCGGACTTTTCTCACGTTACAAGCCAGACTCGAATCTGCGGTATGCTATACCCTCTTTTTCTATTGCGCCCCTGAGTGGTGGGGGGAGCAAGGAACATGGTCAATTCCATCCTCCAAGTGGAAAATCTCGTCAAGCGGTACGGTGACGTGGAAGCCGTTCGTGGCGTCAGTTTTGCGGTAGAAGAGGGCGAGGTTTTCGGGCTACTCGGGCCAAACGGCGCCGGAAAAACTAGCACCGTTGAGATTCTCGAGGGGTTGCGCACGTTAGATAGCGGCCGCGTCTCCGTCTGCGGACTGGATCCGCAGCGCAACGCCCAGGAACTGAAGCATGAAATCGGTGCCGCGCTCCAATCCACGTCGCTTCCGGACAAACTTCGCGTGATGGAAGCGCTGCGCCTCTTCGCCAGCTTTTACAAGCGGCGGCGCAACCCTGAGGAGCTGCTCAAGCGCTTCGGTTTGGAAGAAAAGCGCAATTCCTTTTACAGCCAGCTCTCTGGCGGACAAAAGCAACGCCTGGCCCTCGCCATGGCTCTCGTCAACGATCCCAAGGTCCTGTTTTTCGACGAGCCGACCGCCGGGCTCGATCCGCAGGTGCGGCGAGAAATATACGACATCATCGAGGAATTGAAACGCGAGAAAAAAACGATTGTCATGACCACGCACTATATCGAGGAAGCCGAGCGGCTCTGCGATCGCGTGGCCATCGTCGATCACGGAAAAGTGATTGCTCTTGGTACGCCGCGCGATCTGAAAGCGCATTCCGGCGGCACCACGCGCATCGAAGTGCGCCTATCGAAGCCGGAATCCAATGGCACGCTGAGGAACCTCGACGGGGCGACGGACGCGCGCGAGGTCGACGGCACTTACGTAATTCACTCCAAACGCCCGCCTCAAACTATCGTCTCCCTGGTCAAGCATCTCGAAGCCCAGGACAATGAACTCGTCAGCCTGGAAATCGCTTCGCCCTCCCTGGAAGACGTTTTTATCGAAATGACCGGAAGGAGGTTGCGCGATTGACAAACTTCGCCACCTTGACGCGCATGCGCATTCAACTCACGCTGCGCAATAAAATGTTTTTATTTTTCAGCGTGATCATGCCCTTCGGGTTTTTCTTCCTTTACGCCGGGGTCTTCGGAAGAGGTGTCCCCCGCGCGGTTCAATATTTTCTCGGCCCGGTCCTCGCCCTCACTGTGATGGGCAGCTTCTGGGGTCTCAGCGCCGCCCTCGTCACGTTTCGAGAACAGGGCATCTTGCGCCGCTTCCATGTCACGCCCGTTACACCCAGCGACATGCTGGCCTCCAGCGTCGTCGCCAATTTCGTCCTCACCATGCCCACGGTCGTCCTCGAGCTCCTCCTCGCACGCTTCATTTTTCACGTCACGGACCTTGGCAATCTTGTCTCGGCGTTCCTGCTGATCACCGTCGGCGCCGTCTCCTTCGCGTCCATGGGTCTCGTCGTCGCCAGCGTCACCAACACCATGCAGGAAACGCAGGTCATCAATCAGCTCATTTGGTTGCCCCTGATTTTCCTTTCCGGTGCGACGGTCCCGCTTGCGAGTCTCCCTCAGGTCGTCAGCCGCGTAGGACTCTTCCTTCCCGCTACCTACCTCGTCACTGAACTGCAGGATGCTATCTACTGGTCGGCTGACCCTTGGAACGGCGACGTTCTGATAGCGGTCGCCTCGCTCCTCGTGTGGGCTGGCCTTACCTTCTTCCTGTCCGCCCAGCTCTTCCGCTGGGAGCCTGAATCCAAGATCCCCCGCCGGGCCAAGCTTCTGGTCGCCGCCACCGCGATCCCCTTCCTGCTCCTGGGAATCTGGGAAAATAAGACGAGCCGTACCATTTCGAAGGCGCAAGCAATGGCGGATACTCTCAATCCGCCTTCGAAACCGTCCGCTCCTTCCGGACCAGCGCAGTGACCTCCAATTTCATTTTTGTGCTTCACTCGCGGCTCTCACCACATTGCGTCGAGACCTCACGCGCCAAATTGGTTCCCAACACGACGCTTCCACTACGCGAAGCGCATTGACGCTCGCCGCCGTGTACCGTATTCTGCGATTTGGAGCGGTACCGCGGCGAGTGGCACTACCGAACAGGGAGCATCTATGCCGATTCAGGCGACCGAGAAAATCTGGCACAACGGAAAGTGGATCAACTGGGACGACGCCAAGTTGCACGTCCTTTCCCACGTGGTGAGCTACGGCTCCTCGGTATTCGAAGGCATCCGCTGTTATGAAACGAAGCAGGGACCGGCAATCTTCCGGTTGCGCGAGCACATGCAGCGGCTGATCAACTCCGCGAAAATTTATCGCATGGAGCTTCCCTTCTCCGTCGATCAGTTCGCTGGCACGGCTTGCGAACTGGTGCGCCTGAACAAATTGAATTCCTGCTACGTGAAGCCCATCGTCCTGCGCGGCTACGGCGAAGTGGGAGTGAATCCCCTGAACTCGCCGATCGACATCTACATGGCCTGCTGGAGCTGGGGCGCCTATCTTGGCCCGGAAGCCTTGTCGAAAGGCGTCGATGTCGGTGTCAGCTCCTGGACGCGCATCGCACCGAACACCCTTCCCGCCATGTCCAAGGCCGCGGCGAATTACATGAACTCGCAGCTCATTCGCATGGAAGCCACGTTCAACGGATATACCGAAGGCATCGCTCTGGATTCTCAAGGCCACGTCAGTGAAGGCTCGGGCATGAATGTGTTCCTCGTTCACGACGGCGTGCTTTACACTCCGCCCCTGGCCACCAGTATTTTGCCGGGCATCACACGGGACGCCGTCACGAAGCTGGCGGAAGACCTGCACATTCCCGTCAAGGAACACGTAATTCCGCGCGAGATGCTCTACATCGCTGACGAAGTCTTCTTTGTCGGCACCGCCGTCGAAATCACTCCCATCCGCTCCGTCGATCACATCCAGGTCGGCAAAGGTGTCGCTGGTCCAATTACACTCACTTTACAGGCGGAATTCTTCGCCATCACCAGCGGCAGCAAGCCCGACCGCCACAACTGGCTCACCTCAGTAAACGCCCCCGTCGCGGCAGCAACGCGCTGAACGCGTGTCATTGCAATTGTCCTTGTAGGGGCGCAGCATGCTGCGCCCCTACCGGCGCATCCGGTCCTGTGGCACCACGCTAGTGATCCATTGAACAAAAAATCCCCGCAGTGCAACGCCCTCGCATCCTCGCGGCAAGGCACCGGATATGCCTTTGTCTTTTGGGATTTTGACGGTGCCGAGCGAGAGTCTCACCGGGCGCTGGTCATTAAGCCGGGATACGCTACCGGATTGCAGTGGTATGCGGAACTCTTGGAGAATTTGCGGCGGTACGACGAAGCGCTGGCTTTGATCCGGCGCGCGCAGGAAGCGGACCCCTTCTCTCTCATCATCAATGCGTACATGGCCAAATCCTTTCCCGGAGCGGCCGGCCAAGGAAGCCGTCGCGCAGTTCCAGAAAACGCTCGACCTTGAGAGCAATTTTCCCCTCGGCCACTTTCTTTTTGGACTTACGCTGGTGCAAGATGGAAAAAATGAGGAGGCCGTGAAGGAGCTCGAGCAGGCCGTGCAGTCCTCGCGGGAATCGTCCGTCTATCGAAGCATGCTCGCCTATGTATACGCGCAAACCGGCAGAATCGAAGAGGCTAGAAAGATTCTTGGCGACGTCATTCAGGAAGCCAAGTCGGACCGGGCGTCCTGGATGGACGTTGCTGGAATCTACGTAGCTCTGGGTGAAAAGGATCATGCTTTTGCCGCTTTGGAAATGGCATTCCAAAGACGTGATAGCCGCATGACCATGCTGCTCAATCATGAAGCTCTCATGCCGTTGCGCAGCGATCCCCGGTTTTCCGATCTGGTGGGTCGCGTGGGTCTGCCCCAGCACAATTGATCGAATTCCGGCTGTCCGGTGAAACGTTCGTCAGGAAGGCTGGCGCTCCGCGTCGCATTCCAGATAGAATGCAGCCGTTCGAATTGGGCGCACCTTCCTTCCCCTGCACGGAGGCTTTCGAATGTACAGCACCTCGCAAAAGCTGATCGCGGAATTCCTCGGAACGTTTGCGCTGATTTTTTTTGGCGCGGGCTCGATCTGCACGGACCAATATTTGCATGGCGCGGGAGGCCTGGGTCTTCTCGGCATTGCGCTGGCCCACGGTCTCGCCATCGCCATCATGGTTTCCGCCCTCGGGCACATCTCCGGCGGACATTTCAATCCCGCGGTGACCATCGGCTTCTGGGTCACCAAGCGCGTGAATACCGTGGACACCATTCTCTATTGGGCCGCGCAGCTTGCCGGCGCGACGGCCGCGGCATTTGTGCTGAAGGCCGTCGTTCCCGAAGAGACCTGGCGCGCCGTCGCTCTGGGCACCCCGGAATTGGCCCGGGATTTTCCGCGCTGGGCGGGAATGGCGCTGGAGGCAGTGACAACTTTCTTCTTGGTTCTCGTTGTTTTTGCCACCGCCGTCGATGAAAAGGGCGCATTCCGTTCGATCGCGGGCTTTGGCATCGGCCTGACGATTTCGCTCGGCATTCTCGTCGCGGGGCCGCTCACGGGTGCAGCTTTGAATCCTGCGCGAGCATTTGGGCCTGCGCTGGCGGCGACCCACTGGGCCAATCACGGAGTCTACTGGGTTGGTCCGCTAGCCGGAGGATTTGTCGCCGGCCTGCTCTACGATTCCCTCTATCTGAAAAAAACCTGAGCCGTTTTCGGTCCTAGTTTCCTACTCTTTGAATTTTACCATTTAAGTTTTGGGTTGGCCGAGGCGCGCGACTGTTGGGCCTCGCAATCCACCGGAGCGAGCTTCCTCCATTCCTCTCCCCTTCAACCTTCAACTTTCGACTGTCAATCTCCTCTCTCCCTCCGAACTGAACACGGACCACTGAAAACTGACCACGCCCCCCGTACAGGTAACTAGCGCGCAACCTGCCTGCGCGGCTTGCTTGCCCGCCCTTCCGGCGGGTGCTAGTGTCGCGTATTAGCTGCATTTTCACGGGGTTTACACCATATGGCCATCAGCATTGACGATCTTCTCCGCCGCGCGGTTGAAAGCAAAGCGTCCGACTTGCATCTGAAAGTCGGCAATCACCCTTACTTGCGCGTGGACGGCCTGCTCACCCCGCTGACCGACGTGCCTCGCGTCACGCCGGAAGAAATGCTCTCGATGGCCTTCAGCATGATGACCAACCGCCAGAAGCAAAAGTTCAAGGAAACAGCGGAATTGGATATGGCCTATGGTGTTGCGGGCCTGGGCCGCTTCCGCGTCAACGTTTTTCAGCAGCGCGGCAACGTCGGCATGGTGCTGCGCGTCATTCCCACAAAAATTCGCACCACGGAAGAATTGAACCTCCCCCCCGTGATCTCCAAAATTTGCGAAGAGCAGCGCGGGTTGGTGCTGGTTACGGGAACCACCGGTTCCGGTAAGTCCACCACGCTGGCCGCGATGATCGATCGCATCAATGCCAACCGCGCCGACCATCTGATCACCATCGAAGACCCCATTGAGTTCCTGCACCGCGACAAAAAAAGCTTCATCAATCAGCGCGAAGTCGAAGTGGACACCGCGAACTTTTCCACCGCGCTACGCGCTGCGCTGCGTCAGGACCCGGACGTGATTCTGGTCGGCGAAATGCGCGACCTGGAAACCATTTCCACGGCGCTGCTCGCCGCGGAAACCGGCCACCTCGTGCTATCCACTCTGCATACCCTCGACGCCACGGAAACGATTCAGCGTATTATCGCGGTCTTCCCGCCGCCGGAGCAGAAGCAAATTCGCTTGCAGCTTGCCGCCACGCTGAAGGCAGTCGTCTCGCAGCGGCTGGTGCGCCGCGCGGATGACAAAGGCCGCGTCCCCGCCTGCGAAATCATGATCGCCACTGGGTACATCCGAGACTGCATCATCAACGCGGACAAAACGCGCTTGATTCATGACGCCATCGCCGCCGGCACCAGCCAGTACGGCATGCAAACGTTCGATCAGTCGCTCTTCGATCTCTACTCGAAGCAGCTCATCACTCTCGACGAAGCCCTGGCGCGCGCCTCAAACCCTGACGAATTCAAGCTGCGCATCCAGGGCATTCGCTCCGCCGGCGACTCCGCCCGCGAGGAAATGGCCTCGCAAATGGCCGACTTCGAACGCTTCGCCCGCAAATAATTCAGTCCTCAGCAAGAGCCGGCGCTAGCTCAGGGCCTGGGGAGTGTTTCTCCAAAGCTGCAACGTGACAACCAACGACCACCAACTCATTTGATTTTGACTCTGGCACTTCCTCCCTCTATGCTCCATCCATGTTTGGGAAGCCTTGCCAACTTGAGACTGAAGCGGAGCTCTACGATGTGGCGTTGCGGGCATTGATGCGGCGAGCGCATTCCGTGCACGAAATGAAGCAGAAATTGGAACGGCGGAGCGATAACAAACTGCTGGTGCAAGTGGTGATGGCGCGTTTGAAGGAAAACGGCATGATCGACGACGCGCGTTACGCCAAGCAATTCGCCCGCCAGCGCACCGAATCCCGCAAGCAAGGAAAATTCCGCGTTGCCCGCGATCTCCGCGCTCGCGGCATTCCCGACCGCCACATCGCATCCGCCCTCGAAGAAGTCGCCCAAAATTCCGACGAAGCCGCCATGGTCCGCCAGCGCATTGAGCGCAAGCTCCGCTCCTACCGCGGTGAAATCGATGAAAAGAAAATGGCTTCCATCTACAGCAGTCTTGTGCGCGCGGGATTCTCTGCAGAAGTCGTGCGTCGGGAGTTGCAAGCGATGACGAGAGAAGACGTGCCGGACGCGGAGATGGAAACCGAGTAGCGTTTCAATTTGGTCTGTATTGCAGACCAAATTCAAATTCCTACTAAAGCTATGCAGCGCAAAGGTTCACGCGAGGGCGCGCTTCAGAAACTTAAGGGTGCGGTCCCAGGCTAACTTGGCGCTGGCGGCATCGTAGACCTCGGGGCGGGCTTCATTCATGAAGGCGTGCTGGGCGTCGTAGCGATAGATCTCGAATTGAGATTTGGATTGCTTGAGCGTGGCTTCGAGGTCATTCACCTTCGCGGGCGTCCAGTGGCCGTCCCGGTTTGCGAAATGGCAAATCAAGGGAATTTTTATCGTCTTCAATTCAGCGGCGCTGAGATCCGGAATGCCGTAGAAGCAAGCACCCGCGTCCATCTCTGGGACGCGGACGGCAGAGAGGATGGTCTGCGCGCCGCCCATGCAGAAGCCGCCCACTGCGACTTTTTTGGAGCTTTGCTTCAGATACTGCACGGCGCCGCGAATGTCTTGCTCGGCGGCATCGGGAAAGTTGAGGCCCTTCATCATGTGGCTGGCCTCATCGGCAGCTTTGGCGACTTTGCCACGATAGAGGTCCGGGACGAGCGCGCGGTAGCCGACCTCGGCGAGACGGTCGGCAGTCTTCTTGATTTGATCGTTGAGCCCCCACCACTCCTGAATGCAGACAAAGCCGGGCGCGGCCGATCCTGCCTTGGGAGTTGCCAGATAGCCAGGGCATGTCTTCCCGTCCGGCCGATTGAATTGAATCATTTCACCCATGAAGCCCTCGCTCTACGAATCATTAAGTAGACGTGTGCCTGACGACACTGCTGACACAGACCATCCTCATCTAGTGCCAATTCCTTTGCGAGGCGGCGCAGTTTCGCGGCTATGACCGTCGAATTGTCAAATTCGGGCGCTAGCACCTCAGGTTTGTAGCCCTTATGGTGGCAGGATAGACACTCATTGACCACCGAAGCAGATACGGATACTGCATCAGAAATTTTTCCAAATCTGTCCCGCGGTTGCCCATGCTCAATCCTCAGTCGCGAGTACCTGTTAGTTCAAATACCCATCGTTGATCGTCTAAATACCGCAATCGCCCTCAAAGTCGTGGTTAGGCGGAAACTGAGTGACTAACCGACTCTGAGCTCATTGTGGCAGCAGCCGGCTTTACATCAACAAGTCTTTGCCTCCAGACGCAGGCGCATTCCGGGCCGCTTCTTCCATCCCTTGTTTGTTGATCGCAAGTGCCCAATCCACGGACTCCTTGATATAGGCATTCATGGCCTTCAGGCAATCCTTCTCAAACTTGCCTTTCGCTTGTTCATCGATCCTTGGATAATCGTCTTCCAAATCCTGCCAGCCACTGAAATTCTCCGATAGACAGGCGCCAAAGTTGCCGTCCTCATTTATGCCGTAATGCTCCTTGTTGAGAGCCTTCAGCGACTTTCTGGCGAGGTGCTGCAGGGCCGGATCGGGACAGACATTGACGGCAAGCCGCGATCGCGTGATCTCCGGTCCGAGGATGCGGATGGAGATCGTCACGGTCACTTCGGCGTAGGGTTCACCGTCGCCTGCGAAATCTGCTGGGGAGAGCGGCTTTTTGGCTTTCCTTGCTTTTGGCATGTGCGATGCTCCTGGGGGCGAGGGCCATGGGCTTACGGGGAGGCCAGATTGCCGCTCGTCAGAGTCTCTGCGATACTTCTACCATGAAAAATTGTTCGGTGCTGAGGCGGACGTGACGGGTGAATCGGTAAGCAAGAAATTTTGGAGCGGGAACGAAATTCGCAAAAAGTTTCTGGAGTTCTTTGAAGGCAAAGGACATCGCCGCGTGCGCAGCAGCTCGCTCGTTCCCCATGGGGACGCTACCCTGCTGTTTGCGAATGCGGGGATGAACCAGTTCAAGGACGTTTTCCTGGGGCTGGAAAAGCGGGATTACACGCGGGCTACGAGCTGCCAGAAATGCGTGCGCGCCGGCGGGAAGCACAACGACCTGGAAAATGTGGGGTTTACGAAGCGGCATCACACGTTTTTCGAGATGCTGGGCAATTTTTCGTTTGGCGATTATTTCAAGGAGGATGCGATTGCGTACGCTTGGGAATTGCTCACCTCGCCCGACTGCTTCAAGATTCCCAAGGACAAACTCTACGTCACAGTTTTCGGTGGTGTTGAGCTCCCTGACGGCACGAAGCTCGGTGTAGACGAACAAGCGCGTGGCGCGTGGTTGGGTGAAGGCGTCGCTGATGACCGCATAGTGAGCATCCCAGGATTTGAGGAAAACTTCTGGGCTATGGGCGATACGGGCCCTTGCGGACCTTGCAGTGAAATTCATTACGACATGGGACCCGCCGCGTCAGACGACGGTCACACCGATTGCGCGTTTCCCTGCGACTGTGGCCGGTACGTCGAAATCTGGAACCTTGTCTTCATGCAATTTAATCGCGGAACCGATGGTATCTTCGCTCCACTTCCCAAGCCTTGCGTGGACACCGGCATGGGCCTCGAGCGCGTCGCCGCCGTCCTCCAACGTGTAATCTCCAACTACGATACCGATCTCTTCACGCCGCTCATCGCTAGCGCTGAAAAACTATGTAGTTCGACTCTAACGACTCGGCCAGATCTCGCCGCATCCTTCCGCATAATTGCGGACCACTCTCGCGCCGCAACGTTTCTGGTCTCAGACGGTGTTGTTCCCTCAAATGAAGGCCGTGGTTACGTCTTACGGAAAATCATTCGTCGGGCGCTGCGACACTCGCGTATTTTGGGGGCTCCTTCGCCATTTCTATCCAAAATGTCGGACGCCGTGCGGACGCTCATGGCTAGCGCGTATCCGGAACTCGCGAAAACAGCTGAGCGCGACAACCATATTCTGGACGAGGAGGAAACACGCTTCAGTCGTACCGTGAATATTGGGCTCAAGAAACTCGAAGAGGACCTGAACGAACTACGCGGACCGGTTTTGATAGAGCACCACGCAAGAGAGCAGCTTCGTGGCACACCTTTTACTGTTGGACAGTACGCTGGCGATAAGGCTTTCAGGCTCTACGATACCTATGGCTTGCCTCGGGACTTTATAGAAGATGTGGTTCGTGACGCCGCCTTCTTTGTTGATTGGGGGGGGTTCGAGCGGGCGATGCAGGAGCAGCGCACTCGGGCGCGGGCGTCGTGGAAGGGCGGGGCGAAAGAGGCGGCGAATCCGGCTTACGCGAAGCTGGCGGAGACTTTCAAGACGGAGCCGGATTTTTATTTTGGGACGAGGGCGAAGGATTGCCGGATTGAAGCCATCATTCTTACTGGCGGCGCTCACCGCGCCGACACGAAGCTTGGGCCAGTCAACGAACTGATTCCCGGGGAGAGCGGCGAGGTGGTCCTCGACCGCACGGTGATTTATGCGGAGTCGGGCGGACAGGTGGCGGACACCGGCGCGTTCTATGACAACTCGGAATCGCAATTGCTCGCGGATGTGACTGGAGCTTTCTATCCCGTTGCGGGGCTGGTGGCGCACAAGGTGGTGGCGAAGGAGACGCTGCGCGTGGGCGATCACGTGGCGGTGGTAGCGGATGCGGAGCGGCGGGCGCGGATTATCCGCAACCACTCGGGGACGCATCTGGTGAATGCGGCGCTGCGGAATATTTTGGGGACGCACGTGAAGCAAGCCGGTTCGCTGAATGCGCCGGAGCGGCTGCGCTTTGACTTCTCGCACTTCGCGCATGTGGACGCGGAAGAGTTGCGCGACATCGAGCAGCAGGTGAACGACGAGATCCGGCTGAACACGGAGATCGAGACGAACGTCACGTCGCTCGAAGAGGCGCTGGCTTCCGGGGCGCTGGCGTTTTTCGCGGACAAGTATCCGGAGCACAACGTTCGCGTGGTGACGATTCCCGATCCGCGAGCGGCCCGCGGTTTCTACTCGAAGGAGCTTTGCGGCGGGACGCACGTGCAGCGCGTAGGCGACATCGGCGTCCTGAAAATCGTGAGCGAAGAATCCGTGGCCGCCGGCGTTCGCCGGATCGAAGCCGTTACCGGTATCGGCGCCCTGGAGCATTATCAAAAGGCTATAGAGCGACTAAAAAGTATTGCTCAGTTGCTGCATGTCGGCGACGAGAAGATCCTGATGCGGCTTAGCGATTTGGCGGAGAAAACTGCCGCCCTTGAGAATCAGCTTGAAGTCGTAAAGCGCATACAAGCCTTCCATCAAGCGAATGACCTGATGGGGCGGGTCCAAATGGTCAAAGGGGTCAAGGTAATCGCCGCCGAAGTGGAAAATGTTGACCGCGAAGGACTTAGGCAACTGGTGGACAGCCTGCGGCAGAAGCTAGGCTCCGGCGTGGTGGCTCTGGGGATGCCGGAGGACGGCAAAGTAGCACTGATCGCCGGAGTGACCAAAGACCTGACAGCTAAAGTTCATGCTGGCAAGCTGATACAGGCGCTGGCCAAACGACTAGGGGGTTCCGGTGGGGGAAGACCTGACCTGGCCGAAGCTGGCGGAAAAGACACAACTGGCCTAAAAGTGGCCTTGGAGAGCGTCCCCTCCCTGATCGAACCCTTGCTATAATCCCCGTGGTGCCAGAAGCGTGTCCGGGGGGATACGTTTTCATTTACGGCCTACACCAGTTCGGCATCCCCGCCAACACGACTTCGCATGAAGAGCCATCGCCAGGCGATCCCCCTCAGGGTAGACCGTTAGGCGGGGGGCCCTAGTACTGAAGGGACATTGACCGCTGCGCGGCGGTGTTGAAAACTGTCCACTCTGTAGTAGCCTGCAAAATTGTTGTTGCCTTTCCCAAGGTAGGATGATGAAGAAACGCACGGCAATCACGTCAAGGCTTCTTCTAGCGACGCTGGTCCTTTGCGCAACTGTTTTCGCACGGGGCGCCAGCGGCCAGATCGCCAAGGTCGTGGATGATGCGGGACGGCCGTTTTTTGTAAACGCCGAACCGCCGTTGACAGCCAAGCTCAATGCCTCGAAGCCGCGCACCAACATCTACCTGCCCGCCGAGTCTTCTTTTTCGGGAAGCAACCGTCCGGCCATGGACATCGGCCCGCGGACCGGCATCGCGTGGATCCTGCACTGGTGCGCGCGGTGATCGAAACGGAATCGAACTGGAATCCAAGGGCGTATTCCCGCAAGGGAGCCGGCGGATTGATGCAGTTGATTCCCACGACGGCACAACGATATGGAGCTTATGACGTGTTCAACCCGCAACAAAACATTGACGCCGGGGTTAAGCATTTGAAATGGTTGCTAGAACGATACAATGGCAACCTGGATTTGGCCTTGGCCGCGTACAATGCGGGAGAGGGTGCTGTTGACCGGGCTCACGGCATCCCCGCGTATCGAGAGACGCGAAACTATGTACTGAGAGTACAGAACGCCTATTTCCGGCCGGGTTCGGGCCGGCTTGCGGACGCGTTCATCAATGCACACGCGATCCACAAAGACGTTACACCGGACGGCCGCGTCGTATTTACGAACGAATAGAAAAGTTTTCAGTTGTAAGTTGTAAGTTTTCAGTTGTTCGTGGTTGATGTTTTTTTCGGGGCGCCGTGAATCTGGGCCTGGGAAGTTTGAGTGTGTTGCTGAAGTGAGTGCAGGATTGCAGCTGGGATTGAGCGACGTTGGGGGGATGTAGTTTGGTGTTTTGGGGGGACGTAGTTTGATGTTTGGGGGCAAAAAAATTTTGCACCAGGGCTTCGCCCGCCTTTCGCCAGTTTTTGTGGCGCTGGGTTGCGTGCTGACCGTGGCCGCTGCTGCGCCTGGGAAAACGGCTGCGAAAGCCGAGGCCACCGCCGCGGTGAGGCGCCAGTCCGCTTCCACGCAATTCGCGCGGGCCGAAGAGCAGCGCGCGGCGCTGAACAGCAAGGCTACCGAGAAGCGCACGCTGGCGGATTACAAACTGGTGGTCACCGGCTATCGCCGCGTCGCTTTGATAACGCCCCGAGCTTCCGAAGTCCCCGATTCGCTTCTGGCAGTGGCGGAGCTTTACACCGAGATGGGCGACCGGTTTGGGAGAAGCTACTACCAGTCGGCCGCCGATTCCTACCAATTCCTGGTGCGCGAATATCCGACAAGCCGGTATTGCCAGGATGCGA
>WNGJ01002371.1_pt1 | contig 19929 bp, 19 predicted proteins | sample 5400611 | NCBI WGS metagenome assembly WNGJ01 (sample SAMN13153375, study PRJNA577476) | soil metagenome | isolation source: 40 cm soil or saprolite under Garry oak tree replicate 1 | place: USA:California | collected 2016-06-15
ATCACGAAGGAAACCGTTAAAACCATTGTGCAGGGAATGCCGGTTGATGCGGTGTACCTGTGGTTGCTAACGCGTGTGCTTTTTTTGCTGCACACGCGGCCTCGGGTGCAACGCGCATCCGGCATTCCCTGCGCCCTCTTGTTTTGAGGGACACAAGGTCTCGCATTACTCGGGCGCGATGCGCCGCGAGAATGCGAGCGCATGTCTCAACCCGCGCCGTCATCGCGAGGACCAACGGGCCGCAAGCAAACACTCTCTCCATGTCGTCCCGGGCAAGCGAGCACCGCGAGTGCGACCCGGGATCCATAACCACAGGCGGATATTATTGAGCAAGCTGTGGCGCCACTTGGTGCGACAACGCAAAGCGGTGGCTATGGGTCCTGGCTTTCGCCAGGACGACGAGCGGAGAAAGTCTGTCTCACAACGGAGTCCCCCGATATTCCCGGTTCGCCAGGCTCGCTTCCTCCAGGTCGAGGTCGCGCTCGATCCGCCGCCTGATCTCGTCGGTGATCTTGCCGTCGCGCAGCAGCACGTGGATGAATTTTCGCTCCGCCGCGATCAATTCCCGAGTCAGTGCGGTTCCCGCCGCCGAAACGTCATACGCATCCGGATTGAGCACGTCGGGCAATTGATTGATGCGGGTTTCGTGCCGCGCGCGCAGCAGCCTGATGACTTCATCGGAGAGGTCGCGGTCTTCGGTCAGCGCGTCGAGCGATTTGAGCGCCACGTCGAGCGCCTCGCGCCGCGCCGCGATCTCCTTTTCGTGCTCGGCGACATGTTCGGCGCGGCCGGCCTGCAGCACGCCGAGGGCGCGCACCACCGACGGCAGCGAGAGCCCAAGTCCGACCAGCGTGACGAAAATGACTCCGAACGAGACAAACAAAATCAGGTCGCGGTCGGGAAATGGATCGCCATTCGCGAGCACAAAAGGCAGTGCCAGCGCGGCCGCGAGCGAAACGGCGCCGCGCAATCCGGCGAACGACAGGATGAACACCCATTGCCACGGCGGCGACGGATCGCGCCGGCGCAGGCTCTTGCTCATCATCCGCGGCAGATAGGTCGCGGGATAGACCCAGGCGAAGCGCGCGACAATGACGATGACCGACACCAGCGCGGTCGCGACCAGGATGTCGTCAAGCGGAAACGCCTTCGACTTCTCGTACAAGAGCCGCATCTGGAACCCCGTCAGCAGGAACAGCAGGCCCTCGATCAGATAAATGATCAGGTCCCAGAAGAAGATGCCCTGCAGGCGCGTCGCCGACGAAATCAACAAGGGCCCGTTCCAGCTCATGTACAGGCCGCACGCCACCGTTGCGATCACGCCGGAGCCGCCAAAATGTTCGGGCACCCAGTAGGCGACATAGGGCGTGATCAGGGACAGCGTGATCTCGACCTGCGGGTCGCGCGCCCAGTGCCGGGCCCGCAGGCTGAGCCAGCCGACCGCCGAGCCGAACAGGATCTCGCCGGTGACGATCGCGGCGAAGGTGCCGGTCGCCTTCGACGGCGAAAAGGTTCCGCTCAAGATCGCGACCAGCGCGAAGCGATAGAGGATCAGCGCGGTGGCGTCGTTCGCCAGGCCCTCGCCTTCGAGCACGACCAGGATGCGGCGCGGGATGCCGAGCCTGCGGGCGATGGCGAGCGGCGCCACCGCATCGGGAGGTGCGACGATCGCACCCAGCAGGAAGCCGACATCCCAGGGCAGGCCGATCAGATAGTGGGTGGCGGCGGCGACCGCGAAGGCGGTGAAGATCACGCAGCCGACCGCGAGCAGGATGATCGGGCGCAGGTTGTGCCTGAACTCGCGCCAGCTCATGGAAACGCTGGCCGAATAAATCAGAGGCGGCAGCACCAGGAGCAGCACCAGGTCCGGCGGCAGTTCCAGCGTGGGCATGCCGGGCACGAAGGCCAGTGCGACGCCGGCCAACAGCAACAGGATCGCCGGGGCGATATTGACCCGCCGGGCCAATAGCGCGGTGCCGGCCAGCACAACGAGCAGGATCAGAAAAATCTGGAACTTGGCTTCCATGCCCTCAACACAGCGCCGCGGCGCCGAGACGTCAGTCCCGCAGATCGTAGCGATAGGATTTCGAGACGATCTGCCAGCCGTCGGCAAGCTTCATCGCCACCAGATAGTCGGTGAAATAGCGCGGCGGCAATTGGCAGCGCACCTTGATGAAGGCGGTGTTGTCGTCGGAACGGTCGATCGTGACGATGAAGTCCTCGCGCGGCTTGCCTTCGGCCTTCGCAGACGGCCGCTTGCGCACCCATTCGAGCCAGTCCGGTACGGTGAGGACCTTCAGCTCTCCTTTCTCCACGCAGCGCAGGTCGGCGGAGGGATGGAACACCCCGCCGAGCTTGTCGGCATTGCCTTCGTAGAGGCCGTCGAAATAGCCCTTTACCACGGCTTCGACGCTGGAACGGTCATGGTTCATGGCCTGAAATCCTCTGCGGGTTGGGTCGTTCAAATCTTGAACCGAAAATTATGATTGGCAAGGGCGAACCAGCGGGCGATGCGCCGCTACCAAAGACAATGGACAGGTGTTTGGGAATTAAGTTGTTTGGGAGGGGTGTTTGCTGGCCGATGTTCGTCCTTTTAGCTGAGTGATCTGGCTCACGAGATGCGGTATCGAACCCTGGTAAGCAAGCCCAAATACTAAAGTTTTTGGAGTATCGCGATGATAAGGCCCGGATTGCTCAAATTGCGCGGATTTTTCCTGCACGGCTTTCTCTTGGCCGCGGCGTTGTTCTCGGTGTGCCAGCCCGCTTTGGCCGAAAAGCGCGTGGCGCTGGTGCTCGGCAATTCCACCTATCAGAACGCGCCGCCGCTGACGAATCCGATCAATGACGGTGCCGTGATGGCGGCGACCTTCAAGAGCGCGGGTTTCGATGTCGTCGTGTCCCGCTATGATCTGTCGGCGCTGGACACGCGACGCGTGCTGCGCGATTTCGAAGACCGCGCGCGCGACGCCGATGTCGCGGTGGTCTATTACGCCGGCCACGGCATGGAGGTCGACGGCACCAACTACCTGATACCGGTGGATGCCAAGCTGGAGCGCGACACCGACATCTATGACGAGGCGTTTCCGCTGGACCGCATCCTGATCGCGGTCGAGCCGGCCAAGCAGCTTCGGCTCGTGATCCTCGATGCCTGCCGCGACAATCCGTTCGCGCGGAACATGAAGCATTCGCTGGCGTCGCGCTCGATCGGCCGCGGCCTTGCCAAGATCGAGCCAACCAGCCCGAACACGCTGATTGCCTATTCCGCCAAGGCCGGCTCGACCGCGCAGGACGGCGACGGCAAGAACAGCCCGTTCACCACCGCGCTGGCGCAGCATCTGACGACGCCGGGTCTCGACGTCCGCAAGGCTTTCGGATTCGTCCGCGACGATGTTCTCAAGAGCACCGGCAATCGCCAGGAGCCGTTCGTCTATGGCTCGCTCGGCGGCAACGACGTGCCGCTGGTGCCGCCGCGTGCGGTGCCTGCGCAACCCGCGGTCAACCCGCAGTCCGAGATCCGCCGTGACTACGAGCTGGCGCTGCAGGTCGGCAACAAGGCCGCGATGAGCGCCTTCATCGCGCAACATCCGGACGGCTTCTACGCAAGCCTGGCGAAACTCCAATTGGAGAAGATCGCGGCCGAGGAGGCCCACGTGGCCGCGGCGGAAAAGGCTCGTCTCGCCGAACAAGAGCGCACCCGCCTGGCCGCCGAGGGTGCGAAAAAGGAGATGCAGGCGAAAGCGGATGCCGATGCGAAAGCCGCCGAAGCGGCGCGCCTTGCGGCCGCAAGGGCCCAGCAGGTCGCCCAGCAGCAGGCGGCGGAGGGCGAGCGCCAGCGCGCGGAAAGGATCACGTCCAATCCCGTGGTCGCGACCAACGGCGCGGCCGACACGCCGGTGCCCTCGGCGCCGGCACCCGCGCCGGACAAGGGAACGTACGTGGCCTCGCTCAGCGACGGGCCGCCGCAGGCCGACGTCACGAAATCGGTGCAAAGCGAATTGCGCCGCGTTGGCTGCCTCAAAGCGGATGCCGATGGCGACTGGAACACGACGTCGCAGCGCTCGCTGACGCTGTTCAACCGCTATGCCAAGACCAAGCTCGACACCCAGGTCGCAAGCAGCGATGCGCTCGACGCCATCAAGCAGAAGCCGTCGCGGGTCTGTCCGCTGGTCTGCGAGCACGGCTTCGAGGCCGACGGCGACCGTTGCAGCAAGATCGTCTGCGGCGAGGGCTCGTTCCTCAACGGCGACAATGAATGCGAGAAGCGGCGCGGCAAGGCCACCGCCAAGGGCGATGATGACGGCCGTGCCAGCCGCCGCGCGCGACCGGGGCGCCAGGATCGTCAGGATGCCAGTCGCAGCGCCAACAGCGGTCCCGGTTACGACGCCGGCGTCGGCGCCCTGCCGCCGCGGCCGCAGGCCCGGCAAGGCAGGTCGGAGGCCCAGGGCTCGGGACAGATCATTTGCGATGATCACACGTGCCATCCGGTTCGTCGCGGCTGTCATCTCGACAACAACGCGTTCTTGGCTAATAAGCTCACCAGCGGCATCAACGAGGTGTGTAATTAGTTTGCAATCGCGCTGGCGGCGATGTTGACCATCAAAGCCACCAGCGCGGTGTTGTAGACGAACGAAACCATGCCGTGGGCGGTGGCGGTGCGGCGGATCATCTTGTCGGTGATGCCGACGTCGGAGACCTGGGCGGTCATGCCGATGACGAACGAGAAATAAACGAAATCCCAATAGTCGGCGTGATCGCGCTCGTCGCCGCTCGGAAACTGCAGGCCGCCGGGCTTGCTGCCGCGGTAATAATCATGGGCGTAATGCAGCGCGAAGGCGGTGTGCACCGCCGCCCAGGACAGCGCGATCGTGACCGTTGCCAGCGCCAGTTCGGCCGCGCCCCGGTGCGAGGCGCCGAGTTCGAACACGATCGCAGCGATGCTGGCGAAGGCCCCGAGCGCGGTCAGCATGAGGATCAAAAAGCGTCCGTCGTCCTGCAGTACCGCGTTGCGGCGGATGTGACGATGGTCGTTGCGCAGCATCATCGCATAGACCAGCAGAAGGTAGACCGCGACGAAGACGTCCCAACCGGCCAGGAGGCGCGTCACGAGGCGCGGTGAAGCCGGGATCAGGAAAAACGTCGCGACGCCGATGGCGATCGCGAGAAACGTGCGTGGCCGCGCGTAAACCACGCGGGCCGGCCGTGACATCTTTCGGAAGCGGACGAGAACTGGATCTTCAGTTTCCTTGTCCGCCATCGATGCCGGCTCAGTTCTTGCGCTCGGCAACGAACCGGGCGGCGGCGCGCAGCACGTCCCCCCTGGCGCCGAACATCGACAGCGCGGCGTCGGCGCGGGCCAAGAGATCGCGCACGCGCTGCTTGGCGCCGTCGATGCCGAGCTGGGTGACGAAGGTGGTCTTGCCGAGGGCTGCGTCCTGGCCGGACGGCTTGCCGAGGTCCGCGGCATCGCCTTCGACATCGAGCAGGTCGTCGGCGATCTGGAAGGCTTCGCCGAGCGCGCGGCCGTAATCGTCGAGGGCGTGGTACTCCGCCTCGGAGGACTGGCCGAGGATCGCGCCCGCGATGCAGCCGAAGCGCAACAGCGCGCCGGTCTTCATCTGCTGCAGCCGCGCCACGTCGACCGGCTCGCGGTCGCCGAAACGGCCTTCGCCGGCGAGATCCAGGATCTGGCCGCCGACCATGCCGCCGATCCCCGAGCCGCGAGCGAGCGCGCGGGTCAAAGCGAGCCGGACGCCAGCGTCGTTGTGGATCTCGTCGCGGGTGATGATGTCGAAGGCGAGGGTCAAAAGCGCGTCGCCGGCCAGGATCGCGGTGGCGTCGTCATAGGCCTTGTGCAGCGTCGGCCGGCCGCGGCGCAGGTCGCTGTTGTCCATCGCGGGCAGATCGTCATGGATCAGCGAGTAGCAGTGGATGCATTCGAGCGCCGCGCCGGCGAGCAGGGATGCCTCGCGGGGGACGCCGAACACCGCCGAGCTCTCGACCACGAGAAACGGCCGCAGCCGTTTGCCGCCGTTGAGGCTCGAATAGCGGATCGCATCGACCAGCCGTTTGGGGCGCACGATCTCGTCGGGCAGCAGCGCGTCCGATAACAGCCTTGAAAGCAGGGCTTCGGTATCCTCCGCGGTCTTATCCAATCGCGCCGCAAAGTCGGTGAGGGCATTGCCGGTCATCAAAAACAGCTCCAGATCAAATTTGGCCGGACAATCGTTGATGACAACGGCTTCGTCAATCGTGAGGCAGCGCACGCAACGCGCCATAAGCACTTGAAAAAAGCGTGAGCGGTCAGGCAGATATAAGGCGTACGGGAGGCATCATGCCATACCGGCGGATTATTTGCCTGTCCCTGCCGGCTTGAAGCAAAAGCATCACCTTGCGCGCCGCCCGAATTTTATTCTTGGTCCTGTTGATCGCACTGCTTGTGCCCTATCTGCTCGCGCCACTTTACCGCATCGGCCATCCGGTCTCGACGCTGATGGCCTGGCGCTGGCTGAAGGGCGCGCCGGTCGCCCGGCAATGGGTCGATCTGACGGCGATGTCGCCTTATCTGCCGCGCTCGGTGGTGGCGTCGGAAGACGCGAAATTATGCAGTCATCGCGGCGTCGATTGGGACGCGCTGCGGGAGGTCGTGGATGACGCGGAAGACGGCGAGGTCACGCGCGGCGGCTCGACCATCACCCAGCAGGTGGCAAAAAATCTGTTCCTGTGGCCCGGCCGCAGCTTTATCCGCAAGGCACTGGAATTGCCGCTGGCGCTATGGATCGATTTCGTGCTGCCGAAAGGGCGGATTCTCGAACTTTATCTGAATGTCGCCGAACTCGGACCGTCCGGCCAGTTCGGCGCCGAGGCCGGCTCGGCCTATGCTTTCGGGCATGCCGCCGCGAGCCTGTCGCCGCGCGAGGCTGCCCTCCTGGCTGCGATCCTGCCTAATCCGGTCAAGCGCAGCGCCCGCAATCCCGGCCCCGGGGTGCGCCGCCTGGCCGGTACCTACATGGTGCGTGCCCAGGCTGCGGCCCTGCAGCGGTGCTGGGACGAAAATCGGTAGCTTTTGAGCGGATTTCTGGCAGCTTTCGCGGCCCGATACTCTAGCTTTACGCGGACCCATCCATTATAAGCGCGACCTTGATCGGCATCCCGGCTTGCGTGCCATTCGCTGCGATCTTGGCAGTCGAACGATGCCCCCCAAACACCCCTAGAGGACACCGACATGGCCGTTCCCAGACGAAAGACATCGCCCTCGCGGCGTGGCATGCGCCGCTCGGCGGATGCGCTGAAGAAGCCCACCTATGTCGAGGACAAGGATTCCGGCGAACTGCGCCGTCCCCACCACCTCGATCTGAAGACCGGCATGTACAAAGGCCGGCAGGTGCTGAAGAAGAAGGAATCTTGACGGCGGAAGGCGGGCAAAACGTCGCGCCTGCCTGAATTCGGCCAACGAGTCGGACGACGGTTCCTGTGGACGAAGCGCGACGCTTCGTCAGCCCTGTGGCGGAACGCCTGGTAGAATACTTTGTTTGCGAAGAAGGTATCACCGATGTCCATGGTCGGTTTTCCGCTGCTTCTGATACCGCTCGCAATCTACAACATCATTGCCTTCCTGATGCCCGGCGTGTCGTTCGGCGAGCCGCTCGTGAGACTGAGGCTGGTATCGGGTGCGGAATGGCCGATCACGTTGAGCGACGTGCTGCTCGCACTCGGCATCCTGCTGCTGCTGCATGAGGTCATCAAGGGCGCGCGCCCGGGCGGGAAATATCTTACCGACCACCTGTTGTCGCTGATCGTGTTCGGCGGTTCGGCCGCCGAATTCGTGCTGTGGCCGAAGTTCGGCACGTCGACCTATTTCCTGCTCGTGCTGCTGGCGATGGTGGATTTCTTCTCCGGCGTAGCGCTGCGTGCGCAGCTCGCAGCGCGAATGAAGGCCGCGCCACGTGCCACCGTCGCCCGCGAGGAGGCGAAAGAGCCCGATACGTTGCCGGCCGAGCGGCACTTGGAACCTGACGCTCCGCCTCCCGCTGCTCCAGCCGCCGCGCCGGAGGTGCCGAAGGCGTCGACGGCGGCTTCGGTCGCCGAATCCGTGCTGTTGGATCATCCGGAGCCGAAGACGGCGCAACCCGCCGTTTCCACGAGCGAACCGACGCCTGTCGCTGAAAGCGAACCGACGCCGGTGACAGAAAGCGCGCCGACGCCGGCTCCGACAAGCGAACCGGCTCCCACTATCGAGAGCGAGCCGTCGCCGCAGATTCCATCTCCGGAATTGCAGCCGGGCAGTAGCGCACCGGCGTCGCCCGAGGCTCCGCCCCGACGCTAACCCCTAATGTCCCTTAAATGACCTGCTGCGTCCGGACGCCGGTGGTCTGGTCCATGGGCTCGTGCGCCCGGTAGGCGGAGAGCGCGTCGGCCTGCGCGGCCCGGCGATTGTGGCGGGTCTGCGGGACATGTTCGACGGTCGCGATCAGGTGCGTGAGGAACGTCGGATCGGGCCGTGACAGCCGCGTCAGCGTCCTTGATCGTCGCACCGGCTCGGCCATCGGCACCAGCGCCACGCAGGCGGGCCTTGCGTCGATGACGCCGTCATCTGCCGTTTGCTCTGGTCCGCCGATCCCTGACATCGCAAGCCGAAATCCATTGAATTGTCACGTTTTGGGACGCCGCGTCCCCGGTAATTTCTGGACTCGCAAGAGCCATGCCGGTGTCGTGCCGTCGTTCCCAGCAACGGTCCGACACGGTTTGCGGAATATTCATCAAAACTCATCTAGGGTCCGGCCGCAAACCGGCTCTATCCTTACGCCGAGAATCACCCGGCAGTGTCCCAAATCGAGGCGATCTTGACACCCGCCCCTCCGCAAACTTCGACCATCCTGGCCTCGCTCGGTCAGGCCGCCTTCGTATGGGATATCGCAACGGATACGATCAGCTGGAGCGATCACCTCGGCGTGGTTTTCCCTGACATTCCCGCAAATGCGCTTTCGAGCGGGGTGGGGCTCGCCAAGCTGATCGAGCCGGAACGCGCGATCCGGACCGAAGCGCTCGGTCTTTCGCCGCCCGTCCATGGCGCCGACGGCACCCCCTATCGCATCGAATACGGCGTGCGGGCGAGCACGTCCGCCCCTGTGCTCTGGATCGAGGAAACCGGCTGCTGGTTCGTCGGCCCCGACGGCAAGCCGTCGCGCGCGCAAGGCATCGTTCGCATTAACAATGAACGCCACGCGCGCGACGAACAGCTCCTGAAGCTGTCGCGCAATGACCCCCTGACCGGCGAGTTGAACCGCACCCACCTGATCGCAGCGCTGGCCGAAACCATCGAGGAAGCCCAGCGCTTCCGCACGTCCTGCGCCTTTATGCTGATCGGGATCGATCATCTGGCGCGCATCAACGATGCGTTCGGTTTCGACGTCGCGGACGCGGTGATCTCGGACATTGCCGGGCGCATCCGCTCCCGCCTGCGCGTCGGCGACATTCTCGGCCGTTTCTCCGGCAACAAGTTCGGGCTGATCCTGAAGAACTGCACCGTCGACGACATGAACATCGCCGCCGAGCGTTTCCTGGCCGGCATCCGCGACGACGTGGTGCCGACACGGTCCGGCCCGGTCTCGGTCACGGTCTCGATTGGCGCCGTCGGCGTGCCGCGCTATGCGCGTTCGACCGACGAAGCGATCAACCGCGCCCACGAAACGCTCGACGCCGCCAAACGGCGCCGCGTCGGTTCCTTTGCCACGTGGCGGCCGAATGTCGAGCGCGATGCCCAGCGCCGCGTCAATATCCGCGTGACCGACGAGATCGTCACCGCGCTCAACGAGCGACGGATCGTGATGGCGTTCGAACCGGTGGTCGCAGCCGTCTCGCGCGATGTTGCGTTCTATGAATGCCTGATCCGCATGGAGCGGGATGACGGCCGCGTGCTGTTGGCGCCCGACATCGTTCCGGTCGCGGAACGGCTCGGCCTGATCCGGCTGGTCGACCATCGCGTGCTCGAACTCGTCGTCGCCGAACTCGCCAATGCGCCCGGCGTGCAGCTCAGCCTCAACATCTCGCCGGACACCACGATGGATCCGGATTGGTGGGCCTCGATCGAATCCCTGATGCGCGCGCATCCCGGCGTCGCCGAACGGCTGATCGTCGAGATCACCGAGACCGTGGCGATCCAGGATCTCGACGATCTGCGCGGCTTCGTGACGCGGCTGAAGAACTTCGGCAGCCGTATCGCGATCGACGATTTCGGCGCGGGCCATACCTCGTTCCGGAACCTGCGCAAGCTCGGGGTGGATATCGTCAAGATCGACGGCGCCTTCGTGCAGAACATCGCGCGCTCGGCGGACGATCGCGCCTTCGTGCAGACGCTGATCGATCTGGCGCGGCGGCTGCAGATCAAGACGGTCGCCGAATGGGTGCAGGACGAAGAGGCGGCCAGCCTGCTGCGCGACTGGGGTTGCGACTATATCCAGGGGCGGCTGATCGGGCTCGCTTCAGCGGATCGGCCGTGGGATGCACAGCCGGACGAGGCGCTGCCGGCGGCGGGCTGATCGCACGCCTGTGCGGACCGGTATGGCGCGCGTGGCGCTGCATCGCCAGGCGGGGAGCTTCTCTCAATCGATGAACGCGTCTTGGGCCACGAGCTGCGGGGCCGGCAAACGCGTTCGACTCCCCCTGTAAAGGCGACGCCCTACGCCGATGGGGACCTTCGGAAAGCCTGACGACGCGGTTGACTAGCCAGCCTGTTGTTCTGACGCGTTTTCTTCACGCGAACCGGTACTCACTTCGCGCGAAAACGCTCTAGCGCTTTCGCAAGCGATCCCGCAGGTGGCGAAAAAAGAAGAACCTATTCTTCCTTCTTCGTCGGCTCCGTCGACATGCGGTCAAGCCGTTCCTGCATCTCCTTCATCTGCCGCCGCAGGTCGTCGATATTGTCCTCTGCCGGCGGCGTAGAATCCGGTGCCTTCTCCGATTCATTCGCGCCGCTTCGCGGCGGCACGAACGGCTTAAACATCGAGAAGGTCTGCTGGAACAGCTCCATGTTACGGCGGACATGCTCTTCGAGCGGCGCAAACGGGGTGCCGCTGAACGTGTTGGCCAGCTGTTTGCGGAATTTTTCCTGCTCGCGCGTCAGCGTATCGATCGATTGTTCAAGATATTTCGGCACCACCATCTGCATGCTGTCGCCGTAGAAGCGGATCAGCTGCCGCAGGAACGTGGTCGGCAGCAGGTTCTGCCCGGCCTTGTTTTCCTGCTCGAAGATGATCTGCGCCAGCACCGAGCGGGTAATGTCGTCACCAGTCTTGGCGTCATAGACGAGGAAGTCTTCGCCCTCCTTCACCATCGCCGCGAGATCCTCCAGCGTCACATAGGTGCTGGTGCCGGTATTATAGAGCCGCCGGTTTGCGTATTTCTTGATCGTGGTGGGTTGGTCTGATTTCGCCATCATGGGCTCACACATGCAAACCGAGGAGAGGGAACCCAACGGCATTCGCCGCAGGGCAAACGGGCTATGCATCGCAACAAAATAAGCATTTTCAAAGAGGTTCGGCTACCGTTTTGTGCACCACGGTTAATTCCAGGGCACTTTTTTATTGCGCAGCAATTTTCGGGGGCAGTTGCGAGAAAGAGTGGCCAGGGCAGCGTGGTGGCGCTGGACTTCTAATTAGCGAGGGTAATTTCCGAGAGAAGGCTCCGTCCGAGCCCAAACCTGCAAGGCGCGCCAATTTGAATGCGCCCCCGGGCAAATCGGGCCGGCCGCTGATTGACATGCCTCAACGAGGTCAACAGGATGAGGTGAGAGACTGGCCGGCCATTCCGGCGTCCGTCGATTTCAAAAAACCTCAAGACCCAGGAGAGATGCTCATGTCAGACGATGTCGTCATCGTCAGCGCCGCCCGCACCCCGGTCGGAAGTTTCAACGGTGCGTTTGCCACCATGCCGGCCCACGACCTCGGCGCCATCGCCATCAAAGCCGCGCTGGAGCGCGCGGGCATTGAGCCGGCGCGGGTGTCCGAAGTGATCATGGGTCAGATCCTGACCGCAGCTCAAGGCCAGAACCCGGCCCGCCAAGCCTCGATCGCCGCCGGTGTCCCGGTGGAAAGCCCGGCCTGGGGCGTTAACCAGTTGTGCGGCAGCGGCCTGCGCACCGTGGCGCTGGGCTACCAGGCGCTGCTCAACGGCGATTCCGAAGTCGTGGTTGCAGGCGGCCAGGAATCCATGAGCATGGCTCCGCACGCGCAGTACCTGCGTAGCGGCGTCAAGATGGGCAACCTTGAGTTCATCGACACGATGATCAAGGACGGACTGTGGGACGCCTTCAACGGCTACCACATGGGCAACACCGCCGAGAACGTCGCCCGGCAATACCAGATCACCCGCTCGCAACAGGACGAATTCGCGGTGTCCTCGCAGAACAAGGCCGAGGCCGCGCAGAAGGCGGGCCGGTTCAAGGAGGAGATCGTGCCGGTCACGATCAAGAGCCGCAAGGGCGACATCGTTGTCGATGCCGACGAATATCCGCGCCATGGTGCGACCCTGGATGGCATGGCCAAGCTCAGGGCGGCCTTCGAGAAAGACGGCACGGTGACCGCAGGTAATGCCTCGGGCATCAATGACGGCGCCGCTGCCGTCGTGTTGATGACCGCCAAGCAGGCGGCCAAGGAAGGCAAGAAGCCGCTCGCCCGGATCGTGTCCTGGGCGCATGCCGGCGTCGATCCCAAGATCATGGGCACCGGGCCGATCCCGTCGTCGCGCGCGGCGCTGAAGAAGGCCGGCTGGACCATCGGCGACCTCGATCTGATCGAGGCCAATGAAGCCTTCGCGGCGCAAGCCTGCGCCGTCAACAAGGACCTCGGCTGGGATACGTCGAAGGTCAATGTCAACGGCGGCGCAATCGCGATCGGCCATCCCGTCGGCGCGTCCGGCGCGCGCGTGCTGGTCACGCTGCTGCATGAGATGCAGAAGCGCGACGCCAAGAAAGGCCTCGCGACGCTGTGCATCGGCGGCGGCATGGGTATCGCCATGTGCGTAGCACGCGACTAAGATGTGCGTAGCACGCGACTAAAAGGTCAGCGGATTGCGAAAAGATTGGCTCTTCGCAACTGCAAACTGCTCGACTAAAAAGAGAAACGCCCGGAAGCCTCCGGGCGTTTTGTTGTTGATGTTCGTCAAACCGGTCGCATAATCCGCTGTTAAAAAACAAAATCGGCTCACGGGCATGATCCGAAAAAAGTGAGTGGCTCGTGCGCGAACAGTAACGTGGGGCATGATCCGGAAAAGTGGGTACCGGTTTTCCGAAAAGATCATGCTTAAACAAAAGATAGAGCGCGATGGATGATTTATCCTCAAATCATCGCGTCCTACGCCGCCAAGGGAAGGATTCGACATGGAACGTGTTGCGTTGGTCACGGGAGGCACGCGGGGCATCGGAGAGGCGATCTCCAAGGCGCTCAAGGCGGCGGGCTACAAGGTTGCCGCGAACTATGCCGGCAATGATGCGGCGGCGGAGAAGTTCAAGGCCGAGACCGGCATCGCGGTCTACAAATGGGACGTCAGTTCGTTCGATGCCTGCGCCGCGGGCGTCAAGAAGGTCGAGGCCGATCTCGGACCGGTCGAGGTGCTCGTGAACAACGCCGGCATCACGCGCGACGGCGCGTTCCACAAGATGACGATCGAGCAGTGGACGGCCGTGATCAACACCAATCTCGGCTCGCTGTTCAACATGACGCGCCAGGTGATCGAAGGCATGCGTGGGCGCAAATTCGGCCGCGTCATCAACATCTCCTCGATCAACGGCCAGAAGGGCCAGTTCGGCCAGGTCAACTATTCCGCGGCTAAGGCGGGCGACATCGGCTTCACCAAGGCGCTCGCGATCGAGAACGCCAAGGGCGGCATCACCGTGAACGTCATCTGCCCGGGTTATATCAACACCGAAATGGTGCAGGCGGTGCCGAAGGACGTGCTGGAAAAGGCCATCCTGCCGCTGATCCCGATCGGCCGCCTTGGCGAGCCCGATGAGATCGCGCGCGCCGTGGTGTTTCTCGCCTCCGATGATGCCGGCGCCATCACCGGCTCGACGCTGACGATCAACGGCGGGCAGTACATGACGTGACGCCGAAGGCGTCATTCCGGGATGGTGCGTAAGCACCAGGCCCGGAATCTCGAGATTCCGGGTTCACTCGGTTTCCTCGCGCCCCGGAATGACGAAATCCATGACTTCCAGCTCCGCGACGCTGATCGGATTGACCGCGATCCTGATGTGGTCGCTATTGGCCGTGATGACGGTGGCGACCGGCACGATCCCGGCTTTCCAATTGGCGGCGATGACATTTGCAGTCGGCGCGTTGGTGGGATCGCTGGGCTGGATCGGACGGCCCGACGCGATCGGCGCATTGGCGCAACCGCCGCGCGCATGGATCGTCGGCGTCGGCGGGCTGTTCGGCTATCACGCGCTATATTTCCTGGCGCTGCGCTTTGCGCCGCCGGCCGAGGCGGGGCTGTTGAACTATCTCTGGCCGCTTCTGATCGTGCTGTTCTCCTCGCTGTTGCCGGGCGAGCGGCTGGCGCCGCATCATGTCATCGGCGCCGCGCTCGGCCTTGCCGGCACCGTGCTGCTGTTTTCCGGCAATCGCAGCGGCGACTTCGCTCCGGGCCAGGTGCCGGGACTGATCGCGGCGTTCGTCGCAGCCTTCGTCTGGGCGAGCTACTCGGTGATGTCGCGCCGGTTCAAATCGGTGCCGACGGATGCGGTTGCAGGATTTTGTGCCGTGACGGCTCTCCTTGCCGCGCTGGTGCATTTTCTGATCGAGGACACGATCTGGCCCGACGCGCCCCTGCACTGGCTCGCGGTCATAGCCCTCGGCATTGGGCCGGTTGGCGCCGCGTTTTACGCCTGGGACATCGGCATGAAGCGCGGCGACATCCGCGTGCTCGGTGCGGCGTCTTACGCGACGCCGTTATTGTCGACGACGTTCCTGGTTCTCGCCGGGTTTGCGAAGCCGAGCGCGACAATCGCACTCGCCGCGGCCCTGATCGCCGGCGGCGGCCTCATCGCCGCGAAAGACATGCTGCGGAAACGCTGAAGCGTTAGGGCATGATCCGGAAAAGTGGGTACCGGTTTTCCGAAAAGATCATGCTCAAACAAAAAGACAGAGCGAGATGACGATTCGAAGAAAAGTCGTCACGCTCTAGGGCTTCCAATCCCTCGGCGCCAGTTCAAAGCTCGCAAATTCGAACGCGGGCGCAACGGTGCATCCGACCAGCGTCCAGTCGCCGGTGGTCCCGGCACATTGCCAGGCGGACGCCGGCACGATGGCCTGGGGCCGTTCGCCGGCGGCGATGTCGGGGCCCAGCCTGACCGTGTGTCCCGGGCAGCCATCATTGGCGATCCGCAAGTCGAGCGGGCTGCCGGCGTAATAGTGCCAGACCTCGACTGCGTCGATGCGATGCCAGTGCGAGCGTTCGCCCCGCGCCAGCAGGAAATAGATCGCGGTAGAGCACGAACGTCCGCTGGCGTCCGCTCGCGTGTCGCGAAACGTCTCGCGATAATACCCACCTTCGGGATGCGGCCTCAGTTCGAGGCGCGCGATGATGTCGGCGGCGGTCGGCATCTCTGCCCCCAAGGATTTGTCCATCAGGATTTGGCCATCAGGATTTGTTCTTGCGTTCGCGCAGCTCGCGGAACACGTCCACGGGGCTCGCGCCCTTCATGTGCAGCTTCTGTGCAACCGAGGGTTCGTCGGCGCGCAGGAAGACGTTAGCTTTCTTCTCTTCGCCGAGCGAGACCGGAATCGTTGGCTTGTTGGCCGCGCGCAGCCGAGTGACTTCCTCCGCCCGGGCCTGCAGCGCGGCATTGTCAGGCTCGACGGTCAGCGCGAATTTGACGTTGGAGGCGGTATATTCGTGACCGCAATAAAGCTTGAAGTCGTCGGGCAGCGCGCGCAGCTTCAGAAGCGAATCCCACATCATCGGATAGGTGCCCTCGAGCACCCTCCCGCAGCCAATCGAAAACAGCGTGTCGGCGGCAAACAGTGCCTTTTCGCCGTCGAACACGTAGGAGACGTGATCGAGCGTGTGGCCCGGCGTTTCCAGGACCCGCGCCAACAGGTTCCCGACCTTGACGACGTCACCGTGACCGGCGCGCACATCGACATTGGCGATCTTGGTGGACTTGTCGTGCGGCGCGACCACGCGGCAGCTATATTTCTGCTTCAACTCGGCGACGCCGCCGACATGGTCGTGATGGTGATGGGTGATCAGAATATCCGAAAGCTGCCAGCCCTCGCGTTCCAGCGCCGCGATCACGGGGCCGGCTTCCGGCGCGTCGATCGAGGCGGTCGCCTTGGTTTCATGATCGTGAATGAGATAGCCGAAATTGTCGGCCAGGCAGGCGAAAGTGCAAATCTCGGCGGCCATGTTATCTCCATCGAAAGGAACCGGGCGCGGCCCCGACTTTACGCCCCAGAGATATGGCGTTAACGCTGACGGGGCAATGCAATATTCCGCGCGCTGGGCCCGTCCGCGCCATGTTAGATTAGGGGATGAACATCGACGTCATCGACCTGCGCGACTTCTATTCCCAGCGCCTCGGTATCGTCGCGCGGCAATTGATCAATCGCGGCCTCCGGGCGCGTTGGCCGCACGCGGATGGCCAGCGTGTGCTCGGCATCGGCTATCCGACGCCCTATCTCGGCCTGTTCCGCGAGGATTCCGAGCGCTGCATCGCCTTCATGCCGGCGGCGCAGGGCGTGTTGAAATGGCCGACGGCGCGGCCGACGCTCGCAGCCTTGATCGATCAGTTTTCAATGCCGTTGCCGGACGCCGCCATCGATCGCGTCCTTTTGGTCCATGCGCTGGAACTGTCGGACGATCCGGAAGGGCTGTTGCGCGAGGTGTGGCGGGTGCTGGCGCCATCGGGGCGAATGATCGCGGTCGTTCCGAACCGGCGTGGGGTATGGACCCGCACCGACCATACGCCGTTCGGTCACGGCAGGCCTTACTCGCGCTCGCAGATTACGCAGTTGCTGCGGCAGACCTGGTTTACGCCGGCGGGGTGGGGCGAGGCCTTGTTCATGCCGCCGTTCGCCGGCGGCTGGTTCTTGCGCTCTGCGATGGCGTGGGAGCGCGTCGGCGCGGCGCTGTCGCTGCCGGTTGCCGGCGTGCATATCGTGGAGGCCACCAAGCAGGTCTACCGCGCGATTCCGGCAAAACGCGAACGCACGCGACTCATTCCCGCGTTGGAGCCGGTGCTGGTGCCGTCGTCGACCGCGACGCGGGGATAGGCCGGATTGCTCCGCGGGACAAAAGTACCAAAAAAGTACATGGGCGGGCAAAGGCGCCCTTGCGCCGCGCCCACCATCTATTCCTCGAATGAGAAGTCGGTATGCGGAGCCTGTCATCGAGCGCGTTCGCGCGACCCGTTGGCATTGCCAACCCTGCGAACGATTGGCAACGAACGACTGAGCCTGCTCACTCGCCCGAGTTGACATCCTCGCTGGAGGCGGGGGCTTGCGGCGCAGCCATGCCTTCGGGCCGCGGCCCATGCGGACGGCGGCGCCGCCTCGGGAAGCGTTCGCCGCCGCCATTGCCCTCATATCCACCTTGGCCGCCGTTGATCTGCGGCTGCGGTCCGGTGATGAACGACGGCAGACGATCGACGCCGCCATTGTCCGCGACCACGGGTTGCGGTTGCGGCTGCGGCTGATATTGCGGCTGCGGACGATGTTCGCGCGGCTGCTGCTGCTCGCGCTGATAGGGCGGTTGCGCGTCGCGGGCATAGGGTTGGGGCTGTGCCGGCACGAAGCCGGGCTCCTGCCCGAAATTCGAATATCCGTCGCCGTCATCGTCGCCGTCGTCGGAAGTCGTCACTTCGTCGGAGCGCGGTTGCGGCTGGTTCTGACGGAATTGTTCCTGGGCGGCGGCGATCAGGCGGAAATAATGTTCGGCGTGCTGATAGTAGTTCTCGGCCGCCACGGGATCGCCGGAAGAACGCGCGTCGCGCGCAAGCTGCACGTATTTTTCCGCGACGTGGGAGGCGGTACCGCGGATCTTGATATCAGGCCCGTTGGACTCAAACACCCGGGTCATCGGGTTTTGGCCGCGCCGGTTATTGTTGTTGTTATTATTATTGTTCCGGTTACGCATCCGCTTATTATTTTGACCGTTTCTCATGTCCTGCCTTTATTCCAGCCCTGAGTTAAAGCACTGAATTTTGAGTTGCGACCGATAGTTGCGAGTGACCGAGCACGTGACCCGGCACGCGCCTTGCGTGCACCGCGTTTCGGTGCCGTCCCAAGTCATGACGATTACGTCGACAGTCGCGTTCAACAAAGACGCGTTCCCCTCCGCCAACGCCGTCGGCGAACTTTCGTTCAGCTTGTCAATACAAGCGCTGTGTTCTTGCGTTGGTCTTCAAGCGCAATATCAGGCTTTCGTTCGCTTGCGGCCCTCGGAAGCGGCGCCAGCTCTTTATAAGCCATCGCGCTCAACCGGACCTGCGTTTTGGAACCTTCTACCCGGCGAGGCTCTCACCTTGCGAGAGCTGGCTGTCGCCCGTACCACTACGGGGCCTGCACCGATGTTGTGGGCGAAACGTAGTCGCTCCCGGGGAATATTCCAAGTGGTTTTTGTGTCACATCCGGCCTTTTATGGCGGTATCTTTCGGCCCGAAACGGCCCTCGGAATGCCCGCCAGGTCGGTCGTGGGCGGACGCTCGACAGTTAGCCCGGCCGCCGTCATCAAACCTTCAATCTCGCCGCTCTGGCCGCGCCCGGCCTCCACGACGAGGGTTCCTCCAGGCTTGAGCAATCGCACTGCTTGCGGCACCAAAGCGCGGTAGGCATCGAGGCCGTCCGCGCCGCCGTCGAGAGCTGCCGACGGATCATGGTCGCGCACCTCAGTTGCGAGACCGGCAATGTCCATGGACCGAATATAGGGCGGATTCGACACGATGCAATCGCAGGGGCCCGATAGCGCCGCAGCGTAATCGCAAGCCACGAGCAGCTCGTGCAGAAGCGCCAGCAGAATCGCGCCCGAACCGGTGCCGATATCGACAATACGCAAGGCGCGATTCGCTGGCCATGCACGCAACGCTTCCAGCGCGACCTCGACCACGGTTTCGGTGTCCGGCCGCGGCACCAGCGTCGCGGCGGACAGTTGCAGCGCCAGCCCCCAAAATTCCTTTTGGCCGAGAATGCGCGCGATCGGCTCGCCTTTGACGCGGCGATGCGCGAATGCTTCGATTCTCGCAGCCTCCGTGGCGGTGACGCGCCGCGACGCCGACGCGATCAGCCCGGTGAGATCGAGCTCGACGGCTGTGCCCACCAGCATCCGCGCGTCAAGCTCGGCGGACTCGATGCCGGCTGAGTGGAATCGCTTCGCCAGCGCGCGCCGCGCAGCTTCAACGCTTTGCCCTGCGAAGGTGTCGGTCACATCACGCCGCGGCGTTCGTGTCACGCCGCGGCGCCTTGGGCGGCGAGCTGCGCGGCCTGATGCTCGGTGGTCAGCGCGTCGATCAATTCGCCGAGCGCCTCCCCCGAGATCACCTGCGGCAGCTTGTAGAGGGTCAAGTTGATGCGGTGGTCGGTGACGCGGCCTTGCGGGAAATTATAGGTGCGGATGCGCTCGCTTCGGTCGCCGGAGCCGACTTTCTCGCGGCGGTCGGCGGAGCGCGCTGCGTCCACCCGCTGGCGTTCGGCATCATAGATGCGCGAGCGCAGGATGTTCATGGCGGAGGCGCGATTCTTGTGCTGCGAACGGCTGTCCTGCATCATCACCACGATGCCGGTCGGGATATGGGTGATGCGGATCGCCGATTCCGTCTTGTTGACATGCTGGCCGCCCGCGCCTTGTGCGCGCATGGTCTCGATCCGCAAATCATCGTTCTTGATGTCGACATCGACATCCTCGACCTCGGGTAGCACGGCCACCGTCGCGGCGGAGGTG
>WNGJ01003770.1_pt1 | contig 19928 bp, 19 predicted proteins | sample 5400611 | NCBI WGS metagenome assembly WNGJ01 (sample SAMN13153375, study PRJNA577476) | soil metagenome | isolation source: 40 cm soil or saprolite under Garry oak tree replicate 1 | place: USA:California | collected 2016-06-15
TACCTGGCATCGCTCTTCCATCCGGATGCACCGAACGACGTCGCTCCGGGGGGCTACAACGCCGCCGAGCCCCAAGCAGGCCTGCCGGAGAGCCCGCTGGAACCGGCTCCGGCACCCACAGGCTTCCGCTGGGTTTGAACCTCCCTCTGGCGGTGCGCGCTTCGCCGCCGATACGGCGATGAAGGTCACGACCGACGCCGTCCGAATCTTAGGCGGCTACGGCTACGTGAAGGAAATCCGGTCGAGAAGAGGCGGGGGGAATCGCTTGACTCGATGGCCCACCGGCTCGCTAGACTCCGGCTCTTGCGCGTGGAGGCAGGGACCGCTCCCGGTCGTGTCAGGGGTACGCGGCGGAGGGCAAAACGCTCTCGGCTACTCGTGCAGCGCGCCTTGGCGGCGTTCGCTGCGGTGGCCCTTCTCGCGCTGGTCCTGGGTCTCGTCTTCGCCGGATCCTCGCAGCGGCTTGCCTCGGGCGTTCGCATCGCGGGCGTCGACGTCGGAGGGCTCTCGCCTGACGCGGCGAGGCACAAGCTGGAGGCCAGTGCCCGGGCGGTGGAACGCGTTCCCGTCCTCTTCATGGCCGCGGGTCATAGCTGGCCGCTGAAGCCGAACCAGCTCGACGTGCGCGTGGACTGGCGTGCGGCCGTCGAGCTCGCACGCCGCGACGGTGATGGGTTCGGTCCATTCCGCGGCTTCCGCCGGCTCGGCGTGCGTTTCTTCGGCGCGGACGTGAGCCCGCCGACGCGCGTCTACAACGCTGCGCTCGACTTCGAGCTCCGCCACCTTGCCCGGGCGATCGATACGCCGCACCGTGAGGCCGCGCTCGTGCTGCACGGGCTCCGGCCTGTGGTCGTCCCCGGTCAAGTGGGCAGGAAGCTCGACCGGGGGGCGGCTGCCCGCGTGATCGTCCAGAGCCTCGCGAGCTTTGCGCGCCGTCCCGTCGCGCTTCCGGTGACGGTCGACCGCCCGCGGGTGACCGCGGCGGCCTTGGCTCCGGCCGCGGCCCAGGCGCGCATCGCACTCTCCGCGCCGCTTCGCCTCCGGATCGGACCCGTCTATTCGTGGCTGCCGCAAAGCCGGCTGGCACCGATGCTCGTTCTGCCCCACGACGGCTCGTCGCGACTCTCGATCGGCGGAGCTTCGGCGGACCGCTACTGGGCCGCGCTTCGCCGGGCGGTCGAGCACCGGCCGCTGAACGCAGAGTTCGACGTCAGCGGCACGGTCGTGCGCGTGATCCCGGCCCGCGGCGGGCGCACGCTCGACATACCGGGGACCGCGCGCAACCTGCTCGCCGCCGCGCGCTCGCCCGACCACCGCGTCGCGGCGATCGTGATGGCGGCCGAGGCGCCCGAGCGGACGACCGCCGAGGCCCGAGCGATGGGCATTCGTGGCCTCGTCAGCGGTTACGAGACGGTCTACGGCGGCGACCCGAACCGGATCCACAACGTCCAGCTCGTGGCGCGCTTGCTCAACGGGCACGTGATCGCCCCAGGCGCAGAGTTCTCCTTCAACCGAGCAACCGGCGACCGGAACGCCGCCAAGGGCTTCCTTCAGGCGCCCGTGATCATCAACGGTGAGGTCACCACCGGCCTCGGTGGTGGTGTTTGCCAGGTCTCGACGACCGTCTTCAACGCCGCGTACGAGGCCGGCCTGAAGATCACGGCGCGCACGAATCACGCGCTGTACATCAGCCACTACCCGCTCGGGCGTGACGCGACGGTCGATTATCCGAACGTCGACCTCCGATTCGTAAACGACACGGGCCACTGGCTCCTCCTGCGCACCTTCGTCGGCTCGTCCTCGCTCGTCGTCAACCTCTACGGGACGCCGACCCATCGCCGCGTCGTCAGCGACACGCAGCCTTTGCGGGACACCGGGGCGCCGCCCGTGACACGCGTGCCCGACCCGAGCCTGCGCAAAGGCCAGACGGCAGTCGACAGCTCAGGTGAGCCCTCGCGTGCGACGAGTGTCCGCCGCCGCGTCTACTCGGCGACTGGGCGTCTCATCTACGACAACACCTACTACTCGTCGTATCGGGCCGAGCCGGCGACCGTCCGCGTGGGGACGAAGGCGAAGCCAAAGCCCAAGCCGTCGGCAAAACCCAAGGCGAAGAAGCCGCCTCCACCGCCCGTCCCGAAGCCCGTCGCGCCCTAGGAGGGTTCGGCGAAATGCAGTCTGTGCCGTCCGGCCACGCTGCTCGCCACCGGCTCCGCCCTGGTTACGCAGTCGCGCCGATAGCTAGAGCTATCGACACTCCCTGCGTCCGTGCCTCGGAACGAGCATCGCGCCCGGGCGACGAGCGGCATTCCACCAAACCCTCCTAAGCCTCCGCGGCGGCGATCGCTTCGACGAGCCAGCCCGGGATCCGCGTCGGCCGCAAGGTGCGCGAGTCGACGCACGCATGGGTGGTCCAGCCGTCTGCGACCGCCGTGCCGTCGCGGTCGATCGCGTACTCGAAGCGGAAGCGAGCTCCGCGGACGTCGAGGCAGCGCGCCTGAATGCGTAGGCGCTCCTCAAAGCGCGCGGGTGCCGCGTAGCGGACGTGCGACTCTACGGTCGTCGCATCGACGCCCTGTTCTCGTAGCGCGGGGTAGCCGCCGTCGAAACGCGCGAGGTACTCGATCCGTGCGATCTCGAACCAGACGAGGTAGACGGCGTTGTGCACGACACCCTGGGCGTCTGTCTCGCTGAAGCGCACCCGCACGTCGGTCTCGAAGCGGAAATCCACGGGCGGAACTCTCTACCATCGCAACGGTGGACGCTGCCGCTCTCGCCCGGCTCATCCGTGAGCTTCAACCGTGCGTGGCGCTGACCGGGGCCGGGATCTCGACCGAGAGCGGGATTCCGGATTTCCGCTCGCCGGGCGGCCTCTGGGCCGAGTTCGACCCGCTTGAGTACGGATCGATCCAGGCATTCCGCGCCGACCCCGCCAAGGTCTGGCGCTTCTACGCGCCGCGTTTCTCCGTCCTGAGCGACGCGGAGCCGAACGGTGCACACCTCGCGCTGGCCCAGCTGGAGCGGCTCGGGCTCCTCGACGCGGTGATCACGCAGAACATCGACCGGCTCCACGAGCGCGCAGGGAGCAAGAACGTTCTCGAGGTGCACGGCTCGATTCGCACGTCCAGCTGCCCGGGATGCGGTGCGAGCTACTCGCTCGACGAGGTGCTCGCGCTGCTCGGCCACGCCGACGTGCCGCTTTGCTCCGAGTGTGGAGGCGTTTTGAAGCCTGACGTCGTCTTCTTCGGCGAGTTGCTCCCCGCGGGCACGATCGACCGCGCCTACTCACTGGCGCGTTCGGCGAGGCTCCTGCTCGTCATCGGCTCCTCGCTCGAGGTTCATCCGGTCGCCGGCCTGCCGCTCGAGACGCTGGAGGCGGGCGGTGCGCTCGCGATCGTCAACCGGGGCCCCACGCCTCTGGATTCGCGGGCGTCGCTGAAGGTCGACGGCAGCGCCGGGGCGATCCTCGGCGCGGTCGTCGCGAGCGCCTAAGCGGCGGCGCGGCGGAGCGGGCGCTCTTCGAGGACGCGCCGGCAGTCGGCGCAGACGTGGCGCTCGACTTCGTACGGGACGCCTTCTCGCTGGCGCAGGACGTGTGTGATCACTGCGACGTGCTTGTGGGCGTCCGGGTGGGGGATCGGTCGTGAGGCCATGCAATTCACGGTAGCTCGTGCATCGGAAAGTACGACGCCAGAAGGGTGAAGAAGTTGTGACAATGTGGATGCGGTGCACCGGCTCTATCTCGCTCTGGTCGTCCTCGCCGTCGCGCTCGCCGCAGGCGCAACGGCCTGGACGCGCGGGCACTCGTCCCAGCGGCGAGATCGAATCGCGCGCCCGTTCGTCGTCCAGGCCGGCAAGTGCGCACCGGGATCGACGATCCGTCTGGGACGGCCGGGGGTCGCGTTTGCGGGGGTGGTCCGCCGCCGTCTTGCCGCCTACCGTGAGCCTGGCGGGCGCGTGCTCGGACGTTTCGACCGCTTGAACGTGAACCGCGTCCCGACCGTCTTCGCCATCCGCGCCGCCGTCGTCGACCGAAACTGCCGCGCAAGCTGGTACCGCGTGCAGCTGCCGATCCGGCCGAACGGCGTCGTCGGCTACGTCCGGGGGCCCGCCGTCGAAGTGGGACGCGTTCGCACGCGCATCGAGGTCGACGTCTCCAGGCGGCGCTTGACGTACTTCCGCGGCGGTCGCGTGGTCCTGCGGACGCCCGTCGCGGTCGGAGCGCCGGCCACACCGACGCCCATCGGCCGCTTCTACATCAACCAGCGCCTGACCACGACCGACCGCTCGGGTCCCTACGGGCCGGCCGCGCTCGGCATCTCCGCCTTCTCGAACGTCTTCACCGGCTGGGCGCAGGGCGGGCCGATCGCCATCCACGGAACGAATGCGCCACAGTCGATTGGCCACGCCGTCTCGGACGGCTGCATCCGCATTCGGAACCGATTGCTCGAGCAGCTTTTCCCGGTCACCCTTGCGGGAACGCCGGTGACGGTCCACCCGTAAGGGTTAGGACTCTCCCCGCGGGCGGGTAGTACTCTCCAACAGCGACTCAAGACGAAAGGTGGACGAATGCCGCAGCGTCGACAGGATCTGATCGGAAGGCTCGCCGACCGCGGCGAGGAGGCAGTCCAGCGACTGGGCGAGATCCCCGGCGCGTCCCGTTTCCTCGAGGTGGCCACGGGTCTGCGCGACCGCGTCGACGAGCTCCAGCACCGCATGCGCGAGCTGAGCGCGATCGAGCGGCGTCTCGCCGACCTGGAAGAGAAAGTCGATCGGCTTGGCGCTCCGAGCGGTTCTCGCAAAAGCAGTGGATCCGCCAGGAAAGCTACCCGGAAAAAGGCGGCGAGCTCCGCGAAGAGCTCCACCGGCACGAAGCGGGCGTCGACCACGCGCCGAACGACGGCGCGAAAGCGCCCGACTTAATTAACTATCTCAAAACTCCCCAGCAGACCGCCTATCGGCGCCCGCGGGACGGTCGACTAAAGCCTCTCGACCGGCAAGGCCGATAACAACGTCGAGGCGGACCCACAAGCGGGATACACGTCTCGGACGACGATCTCGCCCGCGTGATCGACCTGATCAAGGGCTCCGACAGCGTCGAGTTGAAACCCACGGGGCCGGAGACCCAGCACAGCTCGACCGTAGCGGCCCTGGATATGGATCCCCTGGAGGCCCAGATCCGCCAAGTGTTCTTCTTCGACACGCCGGACCTGACGCTCTACGAGCGGGGGCGTGGTCGCTCGTGCCCGTCGCGTGCAGAGGAAGGCGACGACTCCGTCGTGAAGCTCCGGCCCGTTGTCCCGTCGGAGCTTCCAGGCCGTGTGCGCCGGTCGCGCGAGTTCGGCGTCGAGGTCGACGTGATGCCGGGAGGATTCGTCTGCTCCGGCTCGATGAAGGGGACGCCGAAGTCGGACGTTCGCGAGACCATCCTCGGGAAAGGGCGGTTGCAGAGGCTGTTCACGAGGGAGCAACGGGCCCTCTACGACGAGCACGCCCCGGAGGGCCTCGCGCTCGACGACCTGTCCGTTCTCGGACCGATCTTCGTGCTCAAGCTGAAGTTCGCCCCGAAAGCGTTCGATCGCCGGATGGTCGCCGAGATGTGGCTGTATCCCGACGGATCGCGGATCCTCGAGCTCTCGACCAAGTGCGCTCCTGGCGAGGCGTTCGAGGTCGCTGCAGAGGCTCGGGCCTTTCTCACCGGACGTGGCATAGACCTTGGCGGCGAGCAGGAGACGAAGACGCGCAAGGCGCTCGAGGTCTTCTCCAAGCGGCTGAAGGCGACAACCGCCGGCTAGACGCTCGCGGGTTGTGGCCGAGGTCGCAAGACACAACTCGATCCCCCGCGACTTCGAGTCCCACATGGGCTCTCCTCATAGCGGCCGGCCGGGGCGTCGTAAGGAGGAAAGTCGCCCCGGCCGGATCCTGGAACTCCGGGCCTACGAGACTGGACGCGGATGCACGCTGCCCCTGCGGCCGTAGTGCACACCAGCGGCGATCCCGCCGGCCAGGAGCACGAACCCGAGCATCGCCCCCGCACCGATGCCGAAGTCGCTCCAGTCGAAGCCGCTCGACCTGGTGACCTGGGTCACCTGACCGGTCGCGAGGCGACCGCAGAGTGCCGCGGAGATCTCGCCTGCGCTGCCGTCGCACAGGTGGTTCATCGCCTCGCCGCGGATCTCGAGCGCCTTGAGCTCGGACGGGGTCGGCCGATTGGTCGCACCCGCGGTACCGCAGAGAGCCCTGTACCCCACTCCGGTGAGAGTCGAGTCCTCGCACAACTGGTTCATCCCCTGCCCGCGGATCTCGAGTGCCTTCCGCTCCGCGGGGGAAGGACCGGCAGCCTGTGCGAGCGGCACTGCGGTCACGACCACGATCAGTGCCGCCACGATTCCGAGAGATGTAACGAGACGCTTCACTTCGGCTCCTTTCGATCTCGGCCGCTGAATTGCGGCCTTTGCACACAAGAGCCAGACCGGCTAAAAGAGCGCTTATCCGCATCTAAAGCCCGGCTGAAGGAGGGCCTCAAGAGTGATGGAATTCCGCGTCCTCGGACCGCTCGAGGTCGAGGTGGACGGCCGGGTGCTGAAGCTTGGTGGCGCCAAGCAACGCGCGCTGCTAGCCCTCCTGCTCCTCCACGCCAACGAGGCCGTCTCGCGCGATCGCCTGATCGACGAGCTCTGGAGCACACCTCCCGAGACCGCGTCCGCGGCCATCCAGGTGTACGTCTCGCAATTGCGGAAACTGCTCGGCCGCGACGCGATCGTCACCCAGCCCCCCGGCTATCTGATCCGGGTCCAGGAAGGGACACTCGACCTCGAGCGCTTCGAGGAGTCTGTGGCGCGTGCGCAAGGCGCGCCGCCGGACGAGGCTGCCGAGCTGCTCAGGCAGGCGCTCGGCCTGTGGCGGGGGCCGCCGCTGGCCGAGCTCGACGGGTCGTTCGCCCGCCCCGAGCGAGCCCGTCTCGAGGAGCAGCGGCTGGCCGCACTCGAACAGCGGATCCAGGCCGACCTCGCGCTGGGGCGGCACGCGGAGCTGGTTCCGGAGCTTGAGGGGCTCGTGCGCGAGCACCCGCTACGCGAGCGCCTCCGCGGCCAGCTGATGCTTGCCCTCTATCGCTGCGGACGCCAGGCAGACGCGCTCGAGGTCTACCGCTCGGGCCGGCGGTTGCTGGACGAGGAGCTCGGGCTCGAGCCGGACGAAGAGCTCCAACGCCTCGAGAGAGCCATCCTCAACCACGATCCTTCGCTCGAGTCGCCGGTAGTCGTCGGGGTAAAACGACCCTCTGTCGCACAGCGTCGCCGAGCGTCGTCACATACTGAGGCGCCCGTTCCTCCCGACTCGGTCGCTGTGATCGACCCGCAGCGCTCCCGGGTCATGCGCCACGTGCTCGTGGGCCGAAGGCCTGTCGCCGTCGCGATCGGGCACGGCTCGGTCTGGGTCGCCAACGCAGACGATGGAACGGTCTCCCGCATCCATCAAGATCGCCACGAAGTCATCAGGACGATCGGAATCGGAGCACCGGCGATAGACCTCGCTGTCGCCACCGATGCGGTCTGGGTGGCGAACGGGAGCGCCGGCACAGTCTCGCGCATCGATCCCAGCGCTGACGCCGTCGTCGAGACGATCGACCTGAGGGGCTCGAGCGAACTCGCCTGGAACCCGACCTACGCGGTCGATGCCGATGACGATTCCGTCTGGATCGCCGCGGGTCCTCACCATGTGCTCCGCATCGACCCGACGACGAACGAGACCTCCGCGATCATCGACGTCGGCCATGTACCGGTAGGCGTGGCACTCGGGCAGGAAGCACTCTGGGTGGTGACGACCGCCGAGCGGGCCCTGCGCATCGAGCCGCACACGAACACAGCCACGGCCGAGGTGCCCATCGGGTACCCCGTCGCGTTGACCGCTGGGAAGCAGGCTGTCTGGGTCTCTGACTCGCGAGGACAGGTCTGGCGCATCAACCCGGACACGGCGACAGTGACCCAGACGACCCCGGTTGGCAGAGGGCTCGTGGGCCTCTGCGCGACGGATGGGGTGGTGTTCGCGGCCAACAACGCCGACGGCACCGTCGTCCAGATCGATGCTCAGGACGGCCACGTGGCAGGCCTCGTTCCGGTTGGCCACGCGCCGACGGACGTGGCCTCTCTGGACGGGACCGTCTGGGTTCCGATACAGAGCGAGAGCGCTATGTGACCGAGCTCGCGATCGGGATCTTCCCGGCGACGATCTGAGCCCTGACGTCCTCGATCTCGGCCTTGAGCGAGCGAGGCACCGCCGCGCTGATCGTGCCGAGGCCGACACCGCCGTTCCGGAGGGAGAAGCGGAACGTGCGACCGGTCTCGAGCGTCCCGCGCGCGAGTTCCCCGATCGTGTCGAACACGGCCACGTCCAGCCTCTTCACCGCACTCGTCAGTATGTGCCGGCCGAGGTGGGATTGGTCGACATCGACTCCAATCCCCCAGATTCCACGCTCGCTTGCCGCCTCCAGCGCCCCGAGGCCGCAGGCGCCAGCGACCTGGAACACGACTCGCGATCCCTTCGCGATCTGGCTCAGAGCGACCGACCTACCTTTCACCGGGTCGTGGAAGTCGTCGGTATAGCTGTTCAACGTCGTGACGCGAGGATTGGCTCGTCTCGCGCCTGCCTGGTAGCCGGCAATCGACCGCTCGACCGACGGCACCCGCTGGCCGCCGATCGAGCTGATCACCTCCTCCCCGGGAGAGAGCGTCAGCACGAGCGCAGCCAGGTGACCGGCCAGATAACCGGCTTGCTCTTCGCTGAACACGAGGCCCACGACGTTCTTCGGGCGATGCGCCAAATCGTCGTGGGCGGCGTCGATGATCGCGAACCTCGTTTCGGGAAACCCGGCGGCGACTCTGTCGATCGCGGGGGCGGCAAAGACGCCTGTGCCGATGACGAGGTCGTACTTCTGTCGCGCGAGAAGTGAGAGGCTGGGGACATAGCCTTCCTTCGGGGCCGGTGTCAGCACTCGCCCTCTGATCCCCAACTCTCGGACGGCCCGCTCGAGCCCGAGGTAGGCCCCCTGGCTATACGGGTCCTCGATGCCTGGCGGCTCAATGACGAGTCCGACTCTGAGCGGCTTTTCAGTCACCAAACCAGTCTCATCTTGTCCGATACCCGGACAACTCGTTCCAGCACTTCGCGATCGTGCTCGACCGCCAGGTCAAGTCGTTCCCCTCCATCGAATTCCGCGAGTACCCACGGGGGATCGACCCGATCAACGGAGCCGATCACCGGCCTCGACTCCATCGGCGCGGCGAAGGGCATCGCCGCCGCCCTGCGGACGGGTGTCTTGCCGACTCGCTTTGTCATCGTCCGCTCGCGAGTTACTCGATGAGGCCCTTCGGACTGGCTGCCTCACGACCGGCGAGGCCAAGCGGGAGAGTAGGTTACGTGCCATCGCCTCGCGGAGCCGGTGTAGGCGCCTGTACCAGAGCAAGGCGCAGGCGAGCTGGAGCAAGCCAAGATAGTTCGACGCCTTCTTGTCGTATCGGATGAGGATCGCCCGGCACTTTTGCAGCCACGCGAGCGTGCGCTCGACGACCCAGCGCCGGGCTGGGTAGCGCTTTTTCCCTCGCGTATCGAGCTTCTCCTCTCCCTTCCGGCGAATCTGAGGGATGTAGCGAGCCGCCTCAGCTGCAGCTCGGGCCGTGCGACCGCGTAGCCCCTGTCAAGGCACAGGTTCTGCGGGTGTGAGTCTGGGTCAGGCCGGTCGACGACGATCGCCTTTGATCGTCGCTTCGAGCAGCTTCACGTCGTGCACATTCGCGCCCGCAATCACGACGCCCAGCGGCCCTCCCGAGCGCTCGACGATCAGGCTCTTCTTCGTGCCCGGCTTGGCTCGATCGGTCGGATTGGCACCTCTCTTGTCTCCTCCGAAGCGGCTCTTGTTCATGAGGCCGTCGGCCGACTGCCAGCGCCAGTCGACGGCGCCGAGCGCCTCGCACCCGGATAGCAACAGTGCCCAAAGCGCCTCGAAGACGCCGTCATCGACCCAGCGCTGGAACCAGCGGTGGACCGTGCTGTCGTCACCGAACTCTTTGGGTAGGTGATTCCACTGGCAGCCTGACCGCAGCCGAAAGATGACGCCGTCCAGGACACGGCGCAGGTCGGTGCGTGGGCGGCCGGTCCGTGCGGGTGGATAGCGCTTGGCCAGGATCGCCTCGAACTGCGGCCACAGCGTGTCCGGCACCTCCCATATCGTCGGCCAGCGCCTTCGAGCTAGTCACTCGAGGTCGCACTCTGACCGCGCTGCTCGGGCTCGAAGGGCTACGAACTGCGTAGGGGCTCTACAGGTTGTCGGCCAAAGTCCGGCGGGCGGTAGCGAACTCCAGCTTCGCTACGTCCACTCGCGGGCGCACCCCATACGCACCGGCCCAGATCTCAAGCTCGTACAAGCGACGCGAACGACGTGCAGAGTCACCTCAGTAGCTTCCCTCATCTTCTGCTGATTCGCTCGGCTCGATGGGTGGGTGACTCCTCAGCGCTGAACTGGGCGACTGGAGTCGCGGGATCGACGCGGAGCCAGACGGACGGACAGCCACATCTGCAGACTGCGTCGACCGCGACCGTCTCTACCTGCAGCCGAAGCTCGTCTCGAGCTACGGGGCTCGCGAGGAGGAACTCGATCAGCGCCCGCTCCTTCGCGGTGAGTGGGCGCGGCTCCGGAAGCGGCACCCTCTTCGGGATCTGCTCGTCCTTCTCCACCTGCGGATCGTGCGTACGTGCCGATAGGCAGCCAGCTGAGGAGTTTTGAGATAGTTATTTAGTAGCGCGACGTGTAAGCGGCGTCGCCGATGCGACTCCGGTGGGCGCCTTCGGACGGGTCTACGGGGCGTATGATCGGGCGTTCGTGGCCGGCTTGTGGCGTCGGATGCCTCTGCCGCTGCTGCTCCTGCTCATCTTGCCCGGCGCAGCAGCGCAGGCCGACGTATCACTGACTTTCCAGGATCTGGGCCCTGTGCTCACGGGGCCCGGCCTGGGGCTGCCGGCGGGCCAGGGTGTGATGCAACCGACCGCGGTCGTCCTGCCGGACGGGCGGGTTCGGCTCTACTACTCGACGACGGTGCCACCGTCCCCGATGCCGGAAGCGGCGGGCATCTTCAGTGCGATCTCGAGCGACGGCGTCCACTTCGCGCCCGAGCCCGGCCGGCGTCTCTCGACGGCGACCTCCGCCCGGATCGAGCGGCTCCCCGACGGGCGCTGGCGCCTCTACTACGTTCAACACGACATGGCGACCAATGCCGCGACGGGAATCGCGAGCGCGATCAGCGCCGACGGCCTGTCTTTCGCTCCCGAGCCGGGGCTCCGGCTGGCGAATCCGATCCCGGGAGCGAAGATTCTCACCTGCTGCGGGATCGTCCAGCTGCCGGATGGCCGCTACCGGATGTACGTGGGCGCCCAGGAGTTCGGCGGTCTCGGCTCCCCGCCGCTCAAAATCTATAGCGCGGTCTCGTCCGATCTGGTCGGCTGGACGCTGGAGGCAGGGATTCGTCTGACGGTCGGGTTTGCGAACGGTCCCGCGGCTCTGCTGAATCCCGACGGCTCGTTCATGCTCGTCTTCAGCTCCTGCTCCCCCTGCGGGATCAAGATCGCCACTTCCGCGGACGGGCTCAGCTTCGGCACGCCGAATTCGACCGAAATCACCGGGAGCGTCGGGGATCCCGCCTTCGTCACGCTCCCTGACGGACGTCTCTTCATGTACTACGACCGTACCCCCGATACCGGCGCGTCCGAGATCGACGCAGCCGTCGCCACCCGAATTGGCCCGCCCCTGGTCAGCTACCCGACGCACGCCGTGACGGCGATCACTCCCACGAGCGCGCGCGTCTCCGCCACCCTCGATCCCCAGGGGGCCGATACGGACTACCTCTTCCAGTACGGCACCTCGTCCGGCTATGGCGACACGACGGATCAGCGGAGCATTGCGGCAACGGGCGGCCGGCAGAGCGTGAGTGAGATGCTGACGGGGCTCGTCCCCGCGAAGACCTACCATTTCCGCCTCGAGGCATCCAGCTCCGCCGGCGTGACCGACGGCGCCGACCAGACCTTCGCGACCGCCCGCGCCGCCTGCCATCTCAGGCCCCAGCGGGACGGCCGTTGGGAGGTTGCTCTCGCGCGGGCGAAAAGCAGGACTCTTGCGCGTAAAGCGCTCCGGCGCGCACTGCGACTCGCGTCCTCGAAAGCGTTGGTCGAGCAGGACGGCTGCACCAATTACGAGGCGGCAATCGTCCGGTTACGGAGCAAGGCGTCCGCCTCGGTGGAGCTTCGCCGCGCGAAGGCACTTGGCTACCGACGCGCCACGCTTGAACCCACCTAATCGGCTCCTTCCGTGATCTCGGGGCGTTTCGCCGGCCGCGTCGCTGGACCCTCCTAGTCCGGCACCCGCAGCCGCAAGGCCTTCGGCACGAGCTCGAAGCGAACGGGCGTCGTCCCCGGCTGCTCGCCGTCGAGCTCGATCGGAACGGCGCTCGGTGCATCGACGACCACGCTCGAGCCGCGCAGCACCTCTGCCTTGGGGTGTGGGAGGTGCGCGCCCCGGTAGGTCTTGGGCAACGTGAGCAGGAGATCCCGCTTCGTCAGGTCTCCGATCAGGAGGACGTCGAAGAGGCCGTCGTCCGGCTCGGCGCCGGGACAGATCTGCATGCCACCGCCGAAGTAGCGGCCGTTCGCGACGACGACGTCGTGCATGCGCGCCGACCGCTCGACTCCGTCGACAGTCACGGTCAGCTCTCCGCTCTGCCAGCGGCTGAAGACGGCGATCGTGGCCCAGAGGTACGAGGCCTTTCCGCCGAGCACCTTGGAGGTCACGTTGGCGCGTCGCGCGATTGCGCCGCTCATCCCGGCGCTCGCGATGTTGGCGAAGCACATGGTCTGCTCGTTCCCGGCGCTGTCCCGGTAGACGGCGCGACCGACGTCGATCTCGCGCACGCGTCCCTCCAGGGCGACCGCGACTGCCTTGCGGAGGCGCCGCGGAATCCCGTAGGTGCGCACGAAGTCCCAGCCCGTCCCACGCGCGATCACCGCCAGCTCGACTCCTGGAATGCCTGCGATTCCGTTCACGATCTCGTTCACCGTTCCGTCGCCGCCGACGGCTACGAGGAGCGACGCACCGCGTTCCGCGGCCTTGCGGGCGAGCTCGCCCAGCTCACCGGGCCGCTTGGAGAGAAGCGCCTCGCCTGCGAGCCCGAGCTCTCGGGCCCGGCGCTCCAGGGACGGCCAGCGGCGTCCGGTCGCGCCGTTTGCCGACGCGGGGTTGACGAGAAAGACGGTTTGGCCGCTAATGTTCGGCCGTGACCGTGGCGAGTGCGACCCGGGTCATGCGATCGACGGCAGCCTGGAGCTCGTCGTCCGAGATCCGCGTGAAGTCCTCGCCGACCACGATGTCGCTGACCGTGAGCAGGCAGCCTGCCTGGACGCCCCGCAACGCGCCGATTGTAAAAAGGACGGCCGCCTCCATCTCAACCGCGAGGACGCCGCGGGACGACCAGCGCTTGTGGCGTTCAGGATCGGGGTCGTAGAAGGTGTCGCTAGAGGCGATCGCGCCGACCCTCAGCGACTGCTCGAGCTGCTTGGCCGCGTGCACGGAGCTGTGCACGAGCTCCCAGTCGGCAGTCGGACAGTGCGGCTCTCCGCCGACGTAGTGCCGCGCGGTTCCGTCCGCCGGTACCGCAGTGATCGGGACGATCAGGTCGCCAAGCGCCAGGTCGGGCTGGAGCCCGCCACAGGTTCCGACGCGCATCAGTCGCTTGACGCCGAGCTGAACGAGCTCCTCGATCACGATCGCGGCCGACGGACAGCCCATGCCCGTCGACTGCACGGAGACGGGCCTGCCCTCGTATGTGCCCGTGTAACCGAGCAGCCCGCGCTCGTGATTGCGCTCCTCGGCGTCGTCGAGATATTGCTCTGAGATGTAGCGCGCGCGGAGGGGATCGCCCGGTAGCAGGCACGCCTCGGCGTAGTCCCCGGGCTCGGCGCGAACGTGAATCGGCACGCGCGAACCCTAGTCGGTCGGCCGCGCTTCATGCACGATGCGGCGATGCCCGCGCTCGCCGAGCCCGACCTGACGCAGATCCTCGACTTCTGCTTCGCCGATCCGGTTGAGCGTGTCTTCCTCGAAGACGTTGCTCGACGCGGGCTCGGGCGTTTCCGGGCCGTCGTCGACGACGGGCGTGTGACGGCGCTCTGCCACGTGGGCGCAAATGTCGTTCCGTCCGGCAAAGGCTGCGGGGCTTTTGCGTGCGCCGCCGCTGTCGACCGGGCGCGGATGGTGATCGGAGAAGAACGAGCCGTCTCGGAGCTCTGGGAAGCCGCGCGCACGCGGATGCCGAAGCCGCGCGAGGATCGACCGGGTCAACCCGTCTACGTGCTCGAGGCCCCTCCCGAGCCGGCGCCCACGGGTTTGCGCCTAGCGACCCTCGAAGACTTCGATCTGCTCCTGCCGGCCTGTGCCGCCGCCCATCGCGAGGAGCTCGGTCTCGATCCATTGCGACGCGACCCGGAGGGCTTTCGCTGGCGCACGCGTGCCCAAATCGAAGACGGGCGCTCGTGGCTCTGGGTGGAAGACGGGATGATTCTCTTCAAGGCCGAAGCCTCCGCCTGGACGCCCTCGGCCGTCCAGCTGCAGCAGGTCTGGGTCGACCCCGCCGCACGGAACCGCGGATACGGGCAGCAAGGAATGCGCGACCTCTGCCGGCGGCTGCTGGAACAGGTGCCTCGGGTCTGTCTCTTCGTGCGTCCCGAGAACGCTCCGGCGATTCGCGTCTACGAGGCGATCGGTATGCAACGGACGATCTCCTACCGGAGTCTGATCTTCTGACGAGGCCGGCGCGACGCCTGCTCGCGGGCGCGGCTCTCGTCTGGATTGGACGCTGGGCTCTGCTCGAGTTGGCGGCCGCGTGGGGCCATCTCAGGCGGAATCGACCTGGACCGAATCCGCGCACCTCGCCCCGCGCTCCAGGCCGGATGCCCGGCCCGTTCGACGAAGCCCCCTGAACGAGTGATCACTCCGCGGTTCTGAGCGTCGACAGTGGGAAAGTGCGGCGAATTGGCCTCTCTGCGGCAGGCCTGCTCGCGTCGGTCGTCCTCGGGCTCGCCCTCGTGACGAACGGACGGGCCGTGTCTCCGCGCGACCACACCTGCTCGGCGACCGATCGCCAGTTCATCGAGACCGCGAGCACGAACATGGCCTCGATCGGGCTCTGGGCCGACCAGTACCTCCACGGCGATGCGAAGGCCAGCGACGTGATCGCCGAGACGAAGGAGGCTACGGCGCGCGTCCAGGCGACCTCGCCGACGGACCCGTCGCTCGCTCAGACGCGTTCCTTGATGTCGGGCATGTTCACCGAATACGGCAAGGCGATCCGGGCGCAGTCCCGCCATCGCAACGCGGGGCCGCACATGTACCGCGCGTACGGGCTCGCGAACTTCGCGCACGACGTGCTCGAAGGGGCTCGACCGGCCCTCGTCAAGCGCGGTTGCGACGTCTCGCCGCTGCTCTAGGAGGGTTTGGCGGAATGCCGCTCGTCGTCCGGGCGCGATGCTCGTTCCGAGGCAAGGACGCAGGGAGTGTCGATCGCTCTAGCTATCGGCGCGACTGCGTAACCAGGGCGGAGCCGGTGGCGAGCAGCGTGGCCGGACGGCACAGACTGTATTTCGCCAAACACCGTCCCTTGGTTCGGTAGGCCCAACCTCCTCCCCGAGTCAGCATAGTCGGGAAAGGCGCACGCGTGGCGCGCGTGAACGTGCCCGAAGCGTGCCGCTTGCGGGGTGCAACAATCCCAGTCGTGGACACGGCGAGATTCCGAGATGAGGTCGAACGCTTCATCCGCGAGCACGCGCTCATCCCCGAGAGGGGCGAGGTCGTCTGTCTCGTCTCGGGCGGCGCGGACTCGACGTGTCTCTGGCATGCGCTTACTGAGCTCGGCTACCGGGTCTCAGTGCTGCACGTCGCTCACGGGCTGCGCGGAGAGGAATCAGAGGAAGACGCGCGCTTCTGCCGCGAGGTGCTCGGCGCCGAGGTCGTCGACGGGCGCGGGGGGCGTACCGAAGACGAGCTACGAACGATTCGCTACGGCTTCGCCCGAGAGCAGCTCCGTGCGACTGGGCATACGGCCGACGACCAGGTCGAGACCGTCCTCTACCGGATCGTCTCGAGCGGCGTTCCCGGCGGGATCAAAGTCCGGCGCGAGGACGGTGTCGTGCGTCCGCTTCTCCATCGGTGGCGAAACGAGACCGAGGCGTACTGCCGCGCGGAAGGGCTGTCTTTCCGCGTCGACACCTCCAACCCCAACAGCAAGCGCGGATTGATCCGCGAGGAGATCCTGCCTCTCCTCCGCCAGCTGCACCCGGCCGCAGCGCTCAATCTCTGGCGGCTCTCCTACCGACGCACCGCGCCGCCCGCGCTCACCGAGCTCCTGGAGTCCCCGGTTGGGTCGAAGCGGCTCGACCTCGGCGGTGGGGTGCTCGCGGTCCGGGAATACGACCGTCTCTGGCTCGAGGATGCGCCCGTCGAGCTCGACGGCCCTGTCCGCTGGGGAGCGTGGACGATCGAGTCCGAGCTCGCAGGCCTTAAGGTACGTGCGTGGCGCGCGGGCGACCGGCTCGCGGGCCGCAACAAGAAGATCCAGGACGTGTTCGTCGACGCCAAGATCCCGCGGTCGGAGCGCGAAGCGTGGCCTCTCGTCGTGCGCGGCGACGAGGTCGTGGCCGTGCCCGGGATCGTCGAGGCGCCGGGAGTGCACGCGACGAAGGAGCGCGAGTGAGCGAGGTCGAGACCCAGCCCGATTCCGCAGTGGCGGAGATCCTGATCGACGCGGAGTCGCTCTCCGCCCGGATCGCCGAGCTCGGAGCCGAGGTCTCCGCGGACTACGCGGGCCGCGATCTGCTTCTGATCGGCGTGCTCAAGGGCGCCGTCTTCTTCATGGCCGACTTCATGCGCCAGCTGACCGTTCCCTGCGAGGTCGACTTCATGGCAATCTCGAGCTACGGCGCGGCAACCGATTCGTCAGGCGTCGTCCGCATCCTCAAGGACCTCGACATCAACATCGAGGGCCGCCACGTGATCGTCGTCGAGGACATCATCGACTCCGGGCTGACGCTCTCGTATCTGATGCGGAACCTGGAGTCGCGTGAGCCCGCGTCGCTCGAGATCTGCGCCCTCCTGACGAAACCCGGACGGCGTGAGATCGACGTGCCCGTCCGCTACGTGGGCTTCGAGATTCCCAACCGCTTCGTGATCGGCTACGGCCTCGATTTCGCGGAGCGCTATCGCAACCTCCCGTACGTCGCAGTCCTCGCCGACGAGCTGATCCCGGAAGGCGCGTAGCCATGCCCGCGCGGGGGACGGCAGGCCTCATGCTCACTGCTACCCTGCCGATGAGGCCTTCGTGAATCGTTTCTTCCGCAGCGCGCTCTTCCCCCTGTTCGTGATCGTGCTGCTCGTCTATCTGGCGAGCCAGACGCTGATCCCGCACAAGTCGAACGGGGTGAAGCTCACGCTCTCGCAGGTCAAACAGGACATCCCCACGGGCAAGGTCACTGACGTCACGTTCAACCCGAGCAAACGCCAGCTGACCGGCAAGGACGACGGCAAGAGCTTCTCCGTCAACTACCCGGCCGACCAGTCGGTGCCGCAGCTCGAGAACCTGCTCGACAAGGCGAAGGTCACCTACAACTCCAAGGGGACGGGTTCCTGGTCGTGGATCTCGTTCTTCACCTCGCTGCTTCCGTTCGTGCTCCTGTTCGGCTTCTGGATCTTCCTGATGAACCAGGTGCAGGGCGGCGGCTCGAAGGTGATGAGCTTCGGCAAGAGCCGCGCCAAGCGGATGGCCCCCGACTCGCCGAAGATCGGCTTCAAGGACGTCGCCGGCGTGGACGAGGCGGTCGAAGAGCTTCAGGAGATCAAGGAGTTTCTCGAGAATCCGAAGAAGTTCCAGGCGCTCGGCGCGCGGATCCCGAAGGGCGTCCTCCTCTACGGGCCGCCCGGAACCGGTAAGACGCTGCTCGCACGCGCGGTCGCCGGTGAGGCGGGCGTTCCGTTCTTCTCGATTTCCGGCTCCGACTTCGTCGAGATGTTCGTCGGCGTCGGCGCGAGTCGCGTTCGCGACCTCTTCGAGCAGGCCAAGCAGGCGGCGCCGTGCATCATCTTCATGGACGAGATCGACGCGGTCGGCCGCCACCGCGGTGCGGGCCTCGGCGGCGGGCACGACGAGCGCGAGCAGACGCTGAACCAGCTCCTCGTCGAGATGGACGGATTCGAGCTGAAGGACAACATCATCCTGATCGCCGCCACGAACCGCCCCGACATTCTCGACCCGGCGCTCCTGCGCCCGGGCCGCTTCGACCGGCAGATCGTCGTCGACCGGCCCGACCGCAACGGCCGCCGCAAGATCCTCGAGGTACATTCCAAGGGCAAGCCGCTCGCGACCGAGATCGACCTCGACACGCTCGCAGCCGGGACGCCCGGGTTCACCGGTGCCGACCTCGCGAACCTGATCAACGAGGCGGCTCTCCTCGCCGCCCGGCGCGGCAAGAAGACGATCCAGCAGGACGAGCTCGAGGAAGGGATCATGCGCGTGATCGCCGGCCCCGAGAAGAAGACGCGCCTCCTCTCGGAAGAGGAGCGCAAGATCACGGCGTACCACGAGCTCGGCCACGCGGTCGTCGGCCACTACCTCGAGCACACCGACGAGGTGCACAAGATTTCGATCATCTCCCGCGGGCAGGCGCTCGGCTACACGATCTCGCTGCCCCGCGAGGATCGCTACCTGACGACGAAGACCTCGCTGATGGAGCAGCTCTCCGCGATCCTCGGCGGTCGCGCGGCCGAAGAGCTCGTCTTCAACGAGGTGACAACCGGTGCTGCGAACGACCTGGAGAAGGTCACCTCGATCGCGAAGCAGATGATCATGCGCTACGGGATGAGCGAGAAGCTCGGCCCGCGCGTGCTCGGCCGCAACCACGACATGCCGTTCCTCGGCCGCGAGATGGGCAACGAGCCCGACTATTCCGAGGAGATCGCGCGCGAGATCGACGACGAGATCCGCCGGGTGATCGAGGAGGCCCACGACATGGCCGTCACCGTGCTCAAGGAGCACATGGACGAGCTCCACAAGATGTCGGTGATCCTGATCGAGCGCGAGACGATCGACAAGGACCAGTTCGAGCGCCTGCTGGCCGGCGAGCCCCAGGAAGACGTCTTCCGCGAGGAGCCTCCGGCAACGCCCGAGGAGCAGCCGAAGGAGGCCAAGAAGCGCCGGCCCGCCCCGAAGCCGCGCCCGTTCCCGCTTCCCGGCTCGCTCTCTCAGCCCCCGCCCCCCGAAGGCGCCAAGGGCTAATTAGCGCGACGAAGTCCGGCTCGCCCTGCGCGCGAGCCATGACGACTTCGTCGCGGACACTGCCCTAGCCGCCGTTGTGAGCGGTGTCGGGCCAAGCCCGCCACCGCGTCGAGCTTGGTTCATAGCTCCCTTTAGGCTTTACGTCGTGGCTCACGATCGAATTGACCCCGCCCGTCGGTGATGGGCGTCGTCAACGTCACGCCCGACTCGTTCTCCGACGGCGGGATCAACTTTGACCCGGCTAAGGCGATCGCCTCGGCTCGCCGGATGCTCGACGAGGGAGCGGCGATCGTCGACGTCGGGGGCGAGTCGACGCGTCCGGGCTCGGAGGGTGTCCCGGCGGAAGAGGAGCTGCGCCGCGTCGTGCCCGTTTTGGAAGGTCTGGTTGGGCTGCCGGTCTCGATCGATACCTCGAAAGCCGAGGTCGCCCGCCGGGCGCTCGAGCTCGGAGCGGAGCTCGTGAACGACGTCACGGCGCTGCGCGGAGATCCAGAGCTCGCGGGGGTCGTGGCCGAGTCCGGCGCCTACCTCTGCCTGATGCACATGCGCGGCGAGCCGCGGACGATGCAG
>WNGJ01002123.1_pt1 | contig 19926 bp, 20 predicted proteins | sample 5400611 | NCBI WGS metagenome assembly WNGJ01 (sample SAMN13153375, study PRJNA577476) | soil metagenome | isolation source: 40 cm soil or saprolite under Garry oak tree replicate 1 | place: USA:California | collected 2016-06-15
AATATTTTCGGCGCGCAAACAACCAACGTGTTGGTGAAATTCACCACATGGCTGGCCGCAATATTTTTTGTGCTCACCTTTGCCTTATCCGTCCTGTATGCGCACCATAGCACGGCCAGCAGCGCTTTCCGTCGTGAACTCATGAAGACGCAAGGCGCCCCGCAGACTTCGCCTGCGCCCGCGGGAACAACACCTTCGCCTGCCAACGCTTCACCGGCTTCTCCAGCAGCGCCTGACTCGGGCGCTGGCGTGTTGCCTGTCGGCACTGTTGCACCATCGGCTTCGCCGAACCCGTAGAAAACTGACACGGCGTGCAGAGGACTGCCCCCCTACCTGTACGCGAATGGTGGGGTAGGGCGCGTCACTCCGTGCGCGCCGCCGCTCCGAGACGCCGTTTACGCTCGCGAGGGCTTGCGGGAGCTCATCCCTCCATGCATCGTGCAAACAAGCGCGCTATTTCGCTTTGCGCGCGAATTTTGGCGGGAACAGCCAGAGAAGTTTTCCTTCCTCAGATTCGGGATCGATATCGAGCAGCGCCACACCGCCTTTGGAAAGCTTGAGGCTAGCGCCGGTCAACTCGGAGATCACGCTGGTAAAATCCGGCTCATGGCCAACAAGCATCAAGATTTTTGAGCCATGCCGCTTGAGCACAGTTCTCAATTCGCTTATTCCAAATCCCGGCTCGAGCGCTTCATCTTTCCGCAGCTTCGTTTTTAGTTGTTCCGCGGCAATCTTCGCTGTCTGCGACGCCCGCGGCAACGGACTGGTCACGATCAGGTCCGGCTGCACCTTGAGACGGTTGAGAAATTTCGCCACTTGGCGCATTTCCTTTTTGCCGAATTCAGTGAGCGGCCGTTCGTCATCGGGCTTTTTCCAGTCGGGCCAATCGGCCCTGCCATGTCTCAGGAAATAAAGTCGCATGATCAGACCTCGCACAACATCCGCCAAGGACACAACGTCACCCTATTCAAAATGGCCTTCGTGTCCCTTGTGCTCTTTGGGTGAGGCTCTTTCATAAGATTTGCCATTTCGGTTTGCGCGTGCGCGGGTCGGTTTGCCACAGGCGAACGCCGCCGAGAAAAGCGTTTCGGTTGTGTCCTAACTCGATCCCTTCGGGCAGCGCGTCCAACTTTTTCGCGCTGCCGCCGCCGAGGACAACGTAATCGGCAATGAGCGATTTCTTTAGCAGAGCCACGGCGTGAAGGACTTCTCGTTTCCACCGTTTTTCGCCGAGTCGCCTCAATCCAGACTTGCCAAGGTAATCTTCGATAATGTGGCCGTTGCCGTAAGGGAGATCACCGAGTTCGAGTGGCAACAAGTTGGTGTCCCAAATCAAGGCCGATCCCAGGCCGGTCCCCAGCCCGAGAAACAGCATCCGCCCACCTCGAAAACTGCCGAGCGCCTGCATGGCGGCGTCGTTAATAATGCGGACCGGTTTGCCTAACGACTTCTCGAGATTGAATCGCGCCCATCCTGGGCCGAGATGCTTCGGTTCGCTCATGATGCAGCCATTGCGGACTGGCGAGGGAAATCCGATCGAGACTGCGTCGAAAGCCCAAGCGTGGACCAGCGATTTGATCTGAGCCACCATTTCGCGCGGAGTCATGTTCGGACCGGATTTGAATTTTCGACGCTGCGCGCGCGAAATCATCACCTTCACATTCGAGCCGCCGACGTCGATGACGAGGATTCGTTTCTTCACCTCGTGAGATAATCGTGCGTGCGATGGTCTCCCGGATAGTGCGTCATATCTCACGGGGTGAACTACGTCTCCGATTTCGGCGCTCCGGCCGCCCTACTCTCGTGCACAACCGCGATTGGCACCAATCGGTCCGCACGCGCTTTCTTCGTCGAACCGCTGAGCTTTTTCGTCCGCTCGCGTGAGACTTCGCGAAATTGCCATTGCGCCTGTCGGCGCGGTTCTTCGCCTTCTGGCTTCAAGCGGCGGTAGGTACCGTCGGCCTGCAATTCCCGCGCCTTCACCCGGTCGTTCAGAAACGCCGGAATAACGTCGTTGATGATTTGATCTCGCAGCGCCTGCGTTTCGACTGGGAACGCCAGCTCGATGCGCCGGTAAAAATTGCGCGGCATCCAATCTGCACTGGAAAGAAAAACCCGCGGTTGACCGGCATTTTCGAAGTAAAAGACCCGGCTGTGTTCCAGAAACCGGCCAACGATGCTGATAACACGAATGTTTTCGCTAAGACTTGGAACTTTGGGACGCAAGCAACAGATTCCACGAACGACCAGATCAATGGTCACATCCGCGCAGGATGCTTCATAAAGTTTTTCGATGATCTCCAGGTCGACCAGTGCGTTCATCTTCGCAACAATGCGCGCCGGCTTGCCGGCAACTGCGTTGTCGCGCTCCCGCTCGATCAGTTTGATGAGTCGGCTGTGCATGTCGAACGGGGCGACCATCATTTTCTTTAAGCCCGGATAACCGGCCAGACCGGTCAGCGTGTTGAAGACGGTTGCTACCTCTTCGCTCAATTGCGGTTCGCTTGTGAGCAGACTGAAATCGGTGTAAATCCGCGCCGTCCGCGGGTGATAATTTCCGGTCGCGAGATGGACATAGCGCCGGAGTTCGTCGGCGTCCCGCCTAACGATCAACAGCGCCTTGCAATGTGTTTTGAGACCAACCACACCATAGATCACATGCGCACCGGCTTCCTCTAGTCGTCGGGCCCACTGAATGTTGCTCGCCTCGTCGAAACGGGCCCGCAACTCGACAATCGCAGTGACTTGTTTTCCGGCATTTGCCGCGTCAATCAATGCCTCGACAATGGGCGAATCTCCGCTGGTGCGATAGAGGGTGATTTTAATTGCGAGGACCTGCGGATCTTTTGCTGCTGTCTCGGCCAACTCGACGATCTGATCGTAACTATCGTAGGGATGATGCAGCAGCACGTCTTGACGCCGCAACACTTCAAAGAAATCCACATGCGGCGGCAACGCCGGATCCCGCGCCGGCTGGAATGGACGGTCTTTTAGCTTCGCAAACGCGTCGTTCGTAACAAGTGGCAGAAGATGCGTCATCGACAACGGCCCATCCAGTTTGCAGGCATCGGGTTCGGACAGATTGAAAAAGTCGAGAAGCAGCTCGAGAAAATCTTTCGGACAATCAGCTTCCACTTCCAGCCGTACCGCATTGCCGCGGCTGGAGCGTCGCAGCTCCTGTTCGATTGTTCGCAAAAGATTTTCCGCTTCTTCATCGTCGATGTAGAGGTCGCTGTTGCGCGTGACCCGAAACGCGTGCACGCCGTCCAGAATTAACCCGGGAAACAATTCGCCGATGTGCTGTTTAATCAGCGACGCCAGATAAATGTATTCCCACGGCTCGTTGGCGCCGGTGCCGCGTGGCATAAGAATCAACCTGGGGACAACTCGCGGCACCTGGACAATGGCGTGCAGCGGCTCGCCACGACGGCGCGTCTTCGCACGCACCAGCAAATTGTGACTGCGGTTCAACAGATGCGGGAAGGGATGGCTGGCATCCACAGCCAGCGGCGTGAGCATCGGCAAAACTTCCTGGTGAAAATAGCGATTCGCCCAAGCCGCGCGTTTTGCCGACAATTCCACCATCTCACGCACGTAAATCCCATTCTTCGCCAGTTCCGGCTGTAACTCGTTTTTCCAAAGCGAATACTGCGTCGCCACCAGTTGGCGCACCGTTTTCTGGATGCGGTCGAAGAGCTCAGTCGGGCTCAACCCGTCGGGTCCAAGATCGCTGGTCTCGCTTTCGATCTGTTGTTTGATCCCGGCTACGCGAATCTCGAAAAATTCATCCAGGTTTGAGCTGAAAATCGTGAGAAACTTAACTCGTTCGATCAGTGGTTGTGCAGGGTCCTGCGCTTCCTCCAGCACGCGCTGATTGAACGCTAGCCAGCTCAACTCTCGGTTGATAAAATTTTTCGGGTCGCGAAAATGGTTATGCGCCGCCTCAACGACCTGCGGAACAGCGGTCACGCTGCTTTTCTCTTCGGTCCGCGGGGTGGCCTGGGCTTCCGGCATCTTTAACGATTGCCGATCAGCCGCGCATACGCAATGCGTCTCACACGGACGCCGCCAAACTCTTGTGCCTGATGTCTTCCGCTGCTGCGGCGTAAACGGCGTCCTCGGCAATGTTGGTTGCGTGATCGCCGACGCGTTCGAGGGCGCGCGAGATTAGGATCAAGTTAAAATACCCGCGCAACTGCTCTCTGTCCTCCATCATCAGCTCGGTCAGTTTCCGGTTTGCATCGCGATTCATATCGTCGAGTTGTTTGTCGCGGCTGCAGACCGAGTGGGCCAGCTCGACATTTTCCCGCGCAAATGCGTTGATGCTGTCCTTGAACATCGACATCGCGTGCGCCTGTATCGGCACGATCATTTGCACTTCAGGCAGGGGCGGGTGCCGATTCAGCTTGCGCGCGCGTTTCGCGATGTTCGTGGCTTGATCGCCCACGCGCTCGATGTTCGGAGAAAGTTTTATGGCCGAAATCACCCGGCGCAGATCCGATGCCACCGGCTGATACCGCAGCAGAATTTCGAACCCATCCTTGTCGATCTGCTTCTCCAGTTGATCGATCTCTTCATCATCTGCGATTGCGTGCGTGCAAAGATCGTCATCGCGTTGCAGCAAGCCCTTGATTGCGCGATCGAGGCTGCGCTCGGCCAGGCCGGCCATCATCAGTAAATCTTTGCGTAGCGACGTCAGCGCATCGTCGAATGTTCCAAGAATGTGTTTTGGTACTACCATTGTTCCCCTCGGTTCCTGCTGTTCATAAGATCGCGGCGGCCGCAGACATCGCGCCTGTAAAAAATCATCCAAACCTCCCAGTGATGTAATCTTCTGTCTGTTTTTCGCCTGGGTTTGTGAAGATTTTCGTGGTTGGCCCATATTCGATGAGGCGACCAAGATAAAAGAAAGCGGTATAATCGGAAACACGGCCCGCTTGCTGCATATTGTGCGTCACCGTGACGATCGTGTAACGCGCTTTTAGTTGATAAATCAATTCCTCAATTTTGGCCGTAGCAATCGGATCCAGTGCCGAACAAGGCTCATCCATTAAAATTACTTCAGGTTCCACCGCCAGAGCGCGCGCGATGCAGAGGCGTTGCTGTTGCCCGCCTGAAAGACTGGTGCCCGGCTTGTGCAAATCATCCTTCACTTCGTCCCACAAAGCAGCCATCCGCAGCGATTTCTCCAGCCGTTCGTTGAGAAATCTCTGGTTGCGTACACCATTCAACCGCAAACCGATGACGACGTTTTCCCCGATCGTCATGGTTGGGAAAGGATTCGATTTCTGAAAAACCATGCCGACACGCCTCCGGACGATCGCCGGATCGACCGTGCTCGAATAGAGATCCTCGCCATTTAGCAGAACTGTGCCTTCCATGCGCGTCTTGGGCGTGAGCTCGTGCATTCGGTTGAGAGCCCGGAGAAACGTGGATTTTCCACAGCCGCTCGGTCCTATGATGGCGGTCACAGCATTTGCAGCCACGTCGAGCGTCACATTATCAATGGCAAGCTTCTCGCCGTACCAGATAGACACGTTTTTTACCTCAAACGTGTGCGCAGCTGGAACCTCCGCGTCGGGCGGCGGGGCCGAGCCATGTTCGAGACGCTCCATAACGGTTTGTTCAGGTGTTTCCATAACTAAGTTCTCCATTTGCGAAAGCCCTAAACAACGGACGCCCCACGTCCGCGAGTTAAAATTCTAACTAATATGTTAACGCAAAAAACACCTGTGACGAGCACCAGCGCGCCAGCCCAGGCCTGGCGATGCCAATCGTCGTAGGGAGAAATTGCATAAGTAAAAACCTGCAATGGAAGCGCAGCAATGGGTTGACTGAGACTGTGGTTCCAAAAGCGATTGCCAAATGCGGTGAAAAGAAGGGGCGCCGTCTCGCCACCAACGCGAGCCAGAGCAAGAAGGATTCCCGTGATAATCCCCTTAGACGCCGTCTTCATCACGATATGGACGATTGTTTTCCAACGGCTGACGCCAAGGGCGAGGGCAGCTTCGCGGTATCCGTTTGGCACAAGAAGAATAACTTCCTCAGTGGTGCGCAGAATAAGCGGAATCATGATCAGAGCCAGGGCGAGCCCACCGGCGTACGCAGAAAAGCCTTTGAACCGCAACACGATCAGACCATAGACGACGACACCCCAGGTGATCGACGGAATGCCGTTCAGAACGTCGGCAAGGAAGCGCAGAACAGAATTGAGCCGGGCCGAGCCGTATTCCGCCAGGTAAACTCCCCCCAAAACACCGACCGGTATTCCGATGACCCCGGCAAGAGCAAGCAATTCCAGCGTGCCGACGATTGCGTTCGCCATTCCGCCGCCAAGCGCTCCGACTGGCGCGGGTAGTTTTGTGAAAAAGTCCCAATTCACCGAACCTGCGCCATTGATAAGGAGGTAAAAAAACACCAGCCCCAGTGGAGTGATCACAAGAAGCGCTGAACCAAAGGCGATTCCAACTGCCAGAGCGCTTTTGATTTTGCGCCAGGTGTGATTGTGTGCCCGTTCGAAACGCATGGCTATTGCACGGCGCGAGTCGCTGATTTGGCGGCGATGGTCCGCAGAAGCAACTGAGCTAAAAGGTTTACCAGAATGGTTATGCCAAAAAGGACCAGCCCGACCTCGAACAACGCCTGGAGGTACATATCGGTGGTCGCCTCGGTGAATTCATTGGCGAGCACACTGGCCAGGGTATAACCGGGTTTGAAAAGCGACGCGGCGATCTGAGGCGTATTGCCGATCACCATGGTGACAGCCATCGTTTCGCCAAGAGCGCGGCCCAGCCCGAGAATCACCGCACCGAATAACCCTTTCTTCGCGTAACTCAGGACCGCGATGCGGGTAGCTTCCCAGCGCGTCGCGCCCAAACCGTACGCAGCTTCTCGTTGCAAATCCGGGACACCGCGCAAAATCTCGCGCGAGACGGAAGTAATGATCGGAAGAATCATGACGGCGATAATGATTCCGCCGGCGAACATGCATGGCCCGTAGATCGGCCCGCTGAAAAACGGCGTCCACCCAAATGATCGCTTGAGCCAGGGGAAGGGGTAATCGCGTAGCCAGGGGATCATCACGAAGATGCCCCAGAGTCCAAGGATGACGCTCGGAATCGCCGCCAGCATTTCGATCAACGACGCGAGCGGCTGCCGAATCCACAGCGGTGCAAGTTCGGTTAGATAGGCTGCTGTGGCGATGCCCAAGGGAACCGCGATCACAAGCGCGATGAGAGAAGAAACGAGCGTTCCGTATATGAAGGGCAGCGCACCGAACTGTTCCGCGACGGGGTCCCAGGTTGATGTGGTCAGGAAATGAAACCCGAATTTCTTTATGGCGACCGAAGATCCAATCCAGAGCTGCCAACCGATGAGAATGATCAGCACAACCACCGCCAGTGCCATAGCCAGCGTAAGCCACTCGAATGCCTTATCGCCAAAGCGGGATGGACGCGCCATCCTTTCTTGGACGGAACGCTCTTCCACCGCTATTGATGCGGCCACAGCCATACCGATTTGGATACTTAATTAGCAGCGGCAGACCGCTGTACTACACTCCTGGTTACGTTTTGATCTCATCGATTCGCTTCAAAACCTTCTGCTGAAGGCTGTCGGGCAACGGCGCATACTGCAGATCTCGCGCCATTTTCTCGCCGTCTTTCGCGGCCCATTTTAAGAACTCAACGAGCTTCTTACCTTTAGCGGGATCTTTCTGCTGCTCGTACACCAGCAGCCACGTCGCACCGCAGATCGGATAAGCGTCCGGGCCCGGCGCATTGGTAATTGAGAAACGGAAATCGTCCGGGATTTCTGCAGTCGCGAGCGCGGCGGTGATTGATTCGAGAGTCGGCTTTACAAATTTGCCCGCAGAATTTTTCACTTCTGCATAAGGCATCTTATTTTGAACCGCATAGATCAACTCTACGTAACCCAGCGCGCCCGGAGTTTGCTTGATTTGACCGGCTACACCTTCATTGCCTTTGCCCCCGATTCCAGTTGGCCAGTTTACGGACGTGTTCGTGCCCACTTTCTGTTTCCATTCCGAGCTAATCTTGCTCAGGTAATCAGTCCAAATGTAAGTCGTCCCGCTGCCGTCGGAACGATGCACAACTACGATCTCTTGATCGGGTAAGCTAACTCCGGGATTGAGCGCTGTGATTTTTGGATCGTTCCATTTTTTGATCTGGCCAAGGAAAATTCCTGCAATCGTGTCTGCATCGAGCTTTAACGCCGGGTTTCCAGGCACGTTGTAGGCTACCACATCCGCGCCGGCGACGGTTGGAATATGCAAGATTTTCCCGGGGGCTTTCGCTAAATTGTCGTCGCTCATCGGCCCGTCGGATGCGCCGAAATCAACTGTTTGCGCCAAGATTTGCTTTTGCCCGCCGCCGGAACCGATGGATTGATAATTGAATCGCACCGAAGGATCGACCTTCGCGTATTCGTCAAACCATTTGGAGTAAATCGGATACGGGAAGGTCGCACCCGCGCCGTTGATCATCATCTGCGCCGAAGCGCTTGCGCACACTCCCAGCGCAATTGTCAGCCCAAGAAGAGTTGTTTTGCGGAATTTCGTCATACCGCGAAATTGCCGCAGTTCGATTCAGCCGGTCAAAGGCTTTACTGTTACGTTTGTGTGACAACGGCTTTGCCGGCGTTAGAACGTTGAGGCGTAGAAGGGATAAAGCGCAACGAAACTTACCGCTTCAACGGTTTAAGACCTAAACGCTCCAACGACTCACGCGGCTCCGCCCACTGGCAAGATCACGCGGATGGTGGTTCCGCGCCCAAGCTCGCTTTCCGCCTCGACGCGGCCGCCGTGTAGCTGTGCGACGTGTTTTACTATCGCCAGACCGAGACCCGTTCCGCGGACTCTATCGGGGCTGCGTGCTTTGTCTGCGCGGTAGAAACGCTCGAAGATGCGCGGCAAATCTTCCCCGGCAATGCCGATGCCCTCGTCGCTGACGCTCAGCTCGAGTTGGCCGTCGCGTTGCCGGGCACTGAGCCGAATCTCGCCCTGCTCACGCGAATATTTTACGGCGTTGTCGAGCAAATTATAGAGCGCTTCCTGTAGCCGCGTCCGGTCGGCCCGAATCGGGGATAACGTCGGCGAAATGTCCACGACGATGCTGAGCTGTTTGGTTGCGAGCTTCTTTTCCCAATCGCGGATCATCTCACGGAGAAATTCCGGGAGGTCGACAATTTCCAACTGCAAATCCGGGTTCCCTGATTCGAGTTGCGCAAGGGTAAGCAAATCTTCGACGAGCAACTCCAGGCGATTCGAATGGCGCTCCATCACTCGAAGAATTCGCAGGAGTTCTTCGTGCGGTGTTTTCGGATTATCGAGCAAGGTCTCGATGTAGCCGCGCAATATGGAGAGAGGTGTGCGCAGTTCGTGCGAGACGTTCGCCACGAAATCCCGCCGCACTTGATCCATTTTTTTTAGCTCCGTGATATCGTGAAACAAAACCAGTGCGCCGGTGACCTCGCCCGCCTCATTCTTGGTGGCGACCGCATGCAGCTCGATTTGTGAATCGTCCAGGGCCAACTCGCAGCGAACCGGCCCGTCGCCACGGAACGCATCGGTCAGCAGTCGATCGAGTGTAGGATCGCGGACAATTTCCAATAGCGGCGTTGCCACTGAAACTTCGGGAGCGTCGAACAGTTTTCGAAACGTCTGGTTGCTTAAAATCACCTGCCGGTTGGAATCGACTACCAGCAATGCGTCCTGCATTGCAGAGAAAATGGTCTGCATCCCGGATTCACGTTTTGCGATCTGCTTCTGGAGCTGCTCCAAATCGCCAACGATTTTTTCCAGCTGAAACCCGATGCGTTGCGCTGGCACGCTGCCCTCCATCAAAAACGTGCGTGGCCGTTCGCCGCGACCGATTTGCGTTATGACGTCTTCAACCTGCCGCCACGGCGCGATCCATTTGCGCCACACGACAAACGCAAGAGCGGCCAACGCAATGCAGATAAAGAGAATAATGAGCCAGGCCACAGGATTTCTAATCTCTGCTAAATAGCTTTCGCAGCAAAACAACGGCAAAGACGCTTCGCAATCTTAAAGCGATTCGTGAATCCTCGTTAGGTATGCTCTTTTCCGCGTCAGCTTTGAAGGGCGGAGTGTTTCGCACCCCTTTCACAGCCTCGCCGCTTACTCTTCGCGGAGTCGATAACCGAAACCGCGCACGGTTTCAATGGCGTCGCCGGCTTTGCCGAGTTTTTCGCGCAAACGACGTACGTGTGTGTCCACAGTGCGGGTATCGATCACGCTTTCGTAGCCCCAGACGTCGTTAAGCAATTTATCGCGGTCCTGCACGCGCCCCCTGCGTTGCATCAAGGTCCGCAGCAGCTTGAACTCGAGACTGGTGAGATGCACCCGTTTACCGCTAACGCGGACCTGGTGGCGCGCAGGGTCGATCGAGATCGGGCCGGCTTGAAGCGTTTCCTGCGGTTTCTCACCACGTCGCAAAATTGCCCGGATTCGCAACATCACTTCGCGCGGACTAAAAGGCTTGGTCACATAATCGTCGGCGCCGAATTCCAAACCGACGATGCGATCGACCTCCTCCGCTTTTGCCGTCAACATCAGAACCGGAATGTGAGCGGTCGCCACGTCGCCTTTCAAGATTCTGCACACCTCCAGCCCCGACATCTTTGGCAACATTAAATCGAGAATGATGAAATCCGGTCGGTCATCGCGCGCTTTTTGCAAACCGCTTGCGCCATCGACGGCTGCCGAAGTCTTGAAGCCCGCTTTGCGCAGGCCCATCTCAAGAAGATCGGTTACGTCGCTCTCATCTTCGATGATGAGGATTTTCCTGCCAGAGGCGTTGTCCATGAACAGAGAATTCAACGCAGCTGCACGATAAATTACAATTGTTTCTGCGCGGCTTGAAGGAATCGGAGCAGGGCAACAGCAAAAGTTTACCGAATCGTCACCGTTTCGTCATACGGCTGTAACAAACGGCCTCTAGCCTGCCTCGCACGTACAGGAAAGAAATCCCCACAGAGCGCCAAAAACCACATCACCCAAGGAGAAACTCATGCTCATCAAGAAAATCAGCTTACGGGCAGCAGGGGTCAGCCTCGCTGCAACAGTGTTGCTAAGCGCGGACCCGCTGCGTGCACAGTCATCGGACAATGCACGAATTGAAAAACTCGAACACGCTGTGGAGCTGCTCCAGAAGCAAAACACCGAGCTGAAAGCAGAGGTTAGCAGCTTAAAGCAGCACCCTGCACCTCATGTCACTGCTGAAGGGCCAACAAAAACGGAGATCAATTACGGCGGTAAGACTTATGTCGAGAAAACTGTCCCGCTAGAGAAATCCAGCGCAGACAAATGGAAGTTGTCCACTTCAACCACCCAGATGGAACTCTACGGCGATATTCGTCTCCGTTACCAATACAACGGCGGCGAGACCAAAAGCACGGGGCCGGTGGCGGCACCCGGTTCGGGCATCGCAGGGACAAGCGATTGGCAGGAGCGGGAGCGCGAGCGTTATCGTCTCCGCCTGGGCCTTCGTGGAACGCTTCTGGATGATTGGTTTTTTGGCCTTCGATTGGAGACGAGCGCCAATAGCAGGTCAACAAACGTGACGTTCGGCGACGACACATCAAGCAGCTCGGCCGGCGGCGGGGGTCCCTTTGCGAAGGGCAGCGACGTCGTCTACGTCGGCCAGGCCTACGGCGGTTACAAAGGGTTCCCAGATTTCACTTTCACTGCAGGCAGAATGCCGAACCCGCTTGTCACCACGCGCATGGTTTGGGACCCCGACATCAATCCGGAAGGCTTGGCTGAGCAATGGAAACACACCTTTGTCTTCGGAGGAGAGGCGCTACCGCCTCCGGTATTCAGTAAGGATGGTAAGGCTGTTGCGAGCCCGCCACCGCAGCCTTTCCTGAAACTCGATCTTTTTGCAAACTTCGCGCAATTCGTTTATGACGATGCCAATCCCGAGAATCCGCTGGGTGCGAGGGCGACGACAGGTGCCAACGGCGGCATCCAACTAGTCCCAAACACCGATGCGTTCCTGTGTGCGTGGCAGATAGGCGCGCGGTTAAATTTTCCGCATAATTTTTACTTCCAGCTCGCGCCGACGCTCTACAATTACACTGGAAACGGCGACACCTTTAATGTCCACTACGTAGGCGGTGATCCTCACCTAACGAACGCAGATTCCTTGGCGACGAACCAGACGGGCATCAACAGCCTGTTGGTGTTCGAGTTACCCGCAGAATTCGGCTGGAAAGCCTGGGGCCTGCCAATGCGTCTCTACGGGGATTTCGCGACCAATTTTGAAGCTGACCAGCGCGCCACCGCCGCGGGCCAATCGGGCCAGGGCAGTCAGCGCTACGCCTACACACTTGGACTCGGTGTCGGGCAGTTGAAGAAGAAGAATGATTGGCAGATCGACGTTTGGTATCAACATGCTGAGCAGTTCGCCCTCGATCCGAACCTGATCGATGACGATTGGTTCAATGGCCAATTGAATATGCACGGCGTCGGTGTCACAGCGGCATACAACCTGAGTGGCGCTGTAAACCTCACCCTGAACTACGGACACGGTTGGTGGTACAACCATAATCTCGGCACCGGCGGAAGTAATCTGGCCATCGCAATTAATCCGACGGATCAATACAATTTCTTCACCGCTGATTTGAACGTCAAATTCTGAGGATTGAATAGCTTGGTTAGGTTATCGATAGCCCGCCGGGAAAAGCCTCTCCCGGCGGGCTTGTCACTACGTCCAATGCCTGAAAGCGCATGAAAGCAAAGGCGAAACCGAAGCGAGCACGTCGCAGCATATTGCTGGAATCGTCACCGCTTACGATGCTTGAATCGGAACTTCACGCACTGCACCGCGATTTGCGGACCGTTGCCAAGGCATACGTCAGCCGTCTCGAAAATGATCTTCTCGTCTGCATCGCCGCGCTCAGGTCCCATGGGCCGATCGAACAACTCCCTCGAGAACTGCTCCACGAAATCCGCGATCTCACGATCATCGTTCGCAATCGTAAGTTGAAGCCGGAAAAAGGCCGCCGCAAAGACCTGCGGAAAATCGACTCGCTGATCGTGGACTTGGCTTCGACGATGGGAAAAAAGAATTGATCGCAGACCTGGGCAACAAACGCGCCAGACGGGGTTCCGACCAGCTTAAGCCCAAATTCTCGACGTTCCGGACAATGATTTAGTTGTCAGGCTGCACGCGGAAGTCTCTGAACAGAGCGATCAAAAGATTCTGGAGCGAAAAATTATTGTCCAACTCAATCCAACGCACTCCCGCGCGAGGGTAATCTGTCGCGGTCAACGTCGCAGTGACGCGACCGCTTTCTTTTACCAAATAGATTTTCGTACCCCGAGCGAGATCAATCCACCCGGACGCGGGGCCTTCCCGAAACCGTGCAACAGGGATCAGTTCACCTCTGCTACCCCTTGCAAGGAAAGTGCGTCGTGCGGAATCGAACCGGACGCTTGGAAAGCGAAAGTCGAACGGCTCATCGCTACGCGGAGTATCGTCACCGACATAAGGCAAATTGCTAAACGTAATTCGCACCGCTAGTTCTCCGGCGCTGCCCACATACAGTTGATGCCAAATCATTTCGCCATAGGCGAAGGTTTGCGCGTGATCGGGACTGGTAGTCCTGACCGCGTCCGCCATTCCGGAAGCGCTCGCTGTGACAATAGCTGCGAAAAAGATCGCGAGTCGCATACTGCGAATGTATAGACAGGCGCCTTCTCGTCGAATGTGTACCTAACGACGGCCGCCCTGCTCTTCAAAAGGATTATGAATCGGCAGAGCGTAGTACCATATAAAACCATCAGGGCGATCTGCTCGAGTGTGGGAGCGGCCAAAGAGCGCTTCCACATCGTGGACGCTCGCGCGGCCGCGTGTTAACGAACCGATTCGCCTGGTGTAAAAATCGTTCGGCGATTCTTGTGCAATATAAGCTGGAGGCGCGATTAGTACGCCATTTCGATTGAAGCGAAACGCAAGCGCGTCCGCCCCGTATCCGTGGCGCAGCGGGTCGGCAGTATCGATCACAGGTGCTTCATAAAGGCCGAGTTGGTAAAACAAGCGCGAATCAGGTTGGACAATGTAATAGCCGTTCCTCGGGCCTAACGAAACGTAATGCGAATCGTCATCCCATGAAGCTGCGCATGCCAAGTTCGCAACAATCAGCAAAAAGAGAGCACCGCACGAGCGACGGCTCATGGTCGATTCATAAGCCTCAGCGCGCCTTCTGTCCACGAATGCGATTTAATTGCCACACAAATGTAACGATAATTTTTTTGCAAGCGTGTTGGCCGATTTCTTAGGTTTGTGCGTGAGCAGAATGCAGACGTTCACGTCCTCCCGAACGAGCTCGCCGCGAGCTTTCCCCACTCAACAGCGATTTTCATTTGGCAAGTCCGCTGAAGACCTGCTCGCACCGAGGCGGTATCGCGCGGCGTGGATCTCCGACGCGCACCTGGGCACGCGCGGTTGCAATGCTACTGCGCTGTTGGACTTTTTGCGGGAGAATGATTTTCGCACGTTGTACATCGTGGGCGACCTGATCGACATCTGGTCGCTGCGGCGCGGAATTTACTGGCCGCAGCAGCACAACGACGTCATCCAAAAAATTCTGCGCAAAGCACGCAAGGGCACACGCGTAATTTACATCCCGGGAAACCACGACGAATTGGTGACCAGTTTTTGTGGAGTCTATGGGAACATTGAAATCAAGCAGCACGCAATTCATGTGACCGCCGCAAGCGAACGCATCTTGATTATTCATGGTCACGAACTCGACGTGGTAGTGTCGGGCAGTGGCCGAATGAAGTGGCTCGCATTTGCGGGTGATCTTGGGTATCAGTTTTTGCTCTCGCTTAATCCGCTCATCAACCTTGTCCGGCGCCGTTTTGGTCTGGGCTATTGGTCTCTCAGTGCATATGCCAAGCGAACTGTGAAAGACGCAGTAAGTTTCATTGGGAAATTTGAAGCCGCCGTGGCGCATTACGCGGCGCGCCATCATGTGGACGCCGTATTGTGCGGCCACATCCACTGCGCAGCGATTCGGGAATTCGGCAAAGTTTCATACTACAATTGCGGCGACTGGGTCGAGAGCTGCACGGCGCTGGTGGAAAGCGACGATGGGATGATCTCATTGCTGAATTATCATTCGCACTTTGCGAACCGGGGCGCAGTGGCTCCCACAGCGGATTCGGCATGCGCAAACGCTAGCCTGGCGGATAGTTAGCAAGCTATACATTGGATCGCGCCCGGTCGTTACCACCTTGTCATCGGCTTTTAACAATTCGTAACCTGACGCGGCGCGCTTCTGTCGTATCTAACAGTGGTATTATGACTGCGATTACCGTGAAGCGAACAATCGTCAGACGAAGAACGCGCCGATCATTTCGCGAATTGGCCCAATGTTATCTCGCGGGTGAACGGAGGGTGGAGTTCACCATCGAAGCGCTGCTTTTCGCCATCATCGTGGCAATCTCAGCATGGCCAATTTTGGCTGTTGCGAGCGCGCTCAGCGAATTTGTCCAGCGGGTGCCGGGCTGAGAAGTACCAGCAGGATAGTCTTGTCGTCAAGGCGATGGCAGACGAATCGCCAAGGGCGCAGATATCAGGCGGAACAGCCGCAGTTCTTTGCCAACGCGTGCGGACAACGCGTTTCACCTTTGTCTGCGCGAAAGTCTCGACACCACACCGACGGCGTCTAGGATGTTCAGCTTGTGGGAAGAGTCAATCGAACGCGAAACAATCGCGAAATTGAACGAAAATTTTTGGTCAAATGGCTGCCGGATAACCTGAAACGGTCGCGAAGTCTTGTTATCGAGCAAGGTTATCTGGCAAGCGAATCGGCCGGCAGACAGGTCCGCCTCCGAAAGACAGGCCGTAGCGCGTCGCTGACGTTCAAGGTCCGTCGGGGCACTCACCGCGAAGAACGCGAAATCAAACTGAGCCCGAAACAGTTCGCAGCGCTCTGGCCTGGCACGACCGGGAGAAGACTGCGCAAGGTGCGCTACGAAATTCCTTGGGAGAACGTTCTGATCGAGCTCGATATTTACCGGGGCAGACATGCCGGTCTGGTCGTGGCGGAGGTAGAATTTCCCGATCGCGCGAGCTACCGCAGATTCAAAGCGCCCTGGTGGTTTGGACGGGAAGTCACCGGCGAAAAGCGCTACAGCAACGTGCGGCTCGCGCTGAAATAGCACGCCATGGGCTTTCGTTTGAAATTGCGCGAACCCCTGACCGGGGGACTCAAGCGAGTTTTTTGCGAACAAATCGACTCGGCTTTGCACTTGTGCCAACACCCCGCCAAACAACGCGGCGTCACTGTGCACGAAGTGCGGAAGCACTTGAAAAAATTGCGCGCGGCGATGCGGCTTGCGGCCGGGAAGGTCGGCAAAAATTGTCACACGAAGGAGGATCGTTGCGTGCGCAAGATTGGCCGGATGGTCTCAGACTTGCGCGACGCTCAGGTGCGACTGCAGACGTTTATTCAACTGCGCGAAAAGGCGGCGAAAAATTCCAAAAAACAGCTCTTTCCGTGCACAGAAGAACTATTGCTCCTCGAACGCGAAAGTTTTTCCGCAGCGTTCGCCGGTTGGCAACGCCAGGCGATTCCGCAATTGGAACGAATAAAAGCACGCCTGATGGACTGGCCCCTCGATGGCCTGAACTGGAAACAGATTTGCAACGCGGTATGTAAAATTTACAGGCGCGGCCAACGCGCACTTGCGAAAACGATTGATGATCCGGACGCGGAAAACTTTCATGCCTGGCGCAAGCGGGTGAAAGATGCCTGGTATCAACTACGAATTTTGCACCCACTGAACCGAACGGTTCTGGAAGAGATGGCTCATGACGCGGAGATCCTGGGTGAATTGCTGGGGAGTGAGCACGATCTCGATTTTCTCCTTGCGCGCCTGGAGAAGGAACGCGGCGACGCAGCATTCGCTGACGAACTGGGAAAACTGCAGAAAATGATTGGTAAACGCTGCAAACGACTGCGCCGTGATGCGCTGGAACTCGGACGGCGTTTCTACGCCGAGCCCGCCAAAGCTTTTGCAAAACGCATCTCCATCTTCGCTGGGAAACGAAAGTAACACGGTCTCGTTTTTGCGGGGGGCAAGCCTTGTAGTCCGTTGGGATCCGCATAATCTGTGCTCAATAGGCGTCCAGATATTTGATTCCCGAGCCGGTATTGAAAATCACGACGCGTTCCGCGGACGCGATCCGTTTGTCGCGACGTAGCAGTTTCAAAGCTGCGAAACACGCAGCGCCTTCCGGACAGACGAAGAGACCTTCCTTCGCTCCGACCTCGCGCCCGACGCGAACCATTTCTCCGTCGTCGATAGCAATCGCGCCGCCGTTCGATTCACGAAGAACATTGAGGATCAAAAAATCGCCGATGGCTTTTGGAACGCGCAAGCCGGAGGCTATGGTGCGCGCATTTGGAAATTCTGCGGCGGTTCTTTCTCCGGCTTCGAATGCGCGAATAATTGGCGCGCAACCGGCAGCCTGCACCGCGAACATGCGCGGCCGTTTGTTCGCGATCCATCCGAGCGTTTCCATTTCCTCGAATGCTTTCCACATCCCGATCAGTCCGGTGCCACCGCCTGTCGGATAAAGAATCGCATCGGGCAATTGCCAGTTCAGTTGCTCCGCTAATTCGTAACCGAGCGTCTTTTTTCCCTCAATGCGATACGGTTCTTTCAACGTGGACATGTCGAACCAGCCTTCTTTTGCTTTGTGCCGGCCGATTTCCGCGGCGCAATCAGTGATCAACCCGTCGATCAGCGTGACGTGAGCGTTCAGCTCGCGGCACTCGACAATATTCGCACGCGGCGTGTCGCGCGGCATGAAGACGCGCGCTTCGAGACCGGCGCGAGCGGCATACGCGGCCAGCGCGCCACCGGCATTGCCAGCGCTGGGAACTGCGAGCCTGGTTGCGCCGAGATGTTTTGCCATCGAAACGGCCACGCTCATTCCGCGCGCCTTAAAACTTTGCGTTGGATTGAGCGACTCATCTTTGATCCAGAGATCGATATCGTCAGCAAATCTCTCTGCGCGTAACAACGGCGTTCCGCCTTCGCCTAACGACACTGGTTCAACATCGCCCGGCAATGGCAAAACTTCGCGATAACGCCACAAGGACTTGTCGCGCGTGGGCAACGTTTCGCGCTGCAGGGTTCGACTCGCCGCGGCGAGATCAACGATCGCAAAGAGCGGTTTATTGCAGGAGCGACAAAGATTTTGCAGCCGAGATGATTTGTGCTCAAGTCCGCACGCGCTGCATTCAAGATGTTTCAGAAACATTGGAGAAGCGCAACGTAGCACAGACATCTTGTCTGTGGTTTCGCTGAAGTAGCCAGGCGAGAGGCCCAGTTGCCCAACAGGCAGGATGCCTTTAGTAGAGCGTGAGTTGCGGCTCGTGATACATTCCGGAACGGATGAATTTGCTAACCCTGACTGAGGTTCGCCGTGCGGCACAGGACGGCATCGTGCTGGCACGCGTGCACGTCCAGGTGGAAAGCGCGACGCCCAAGCTCACGCGCGAACAGCAGCCGTACTGCGAGCTTACATTGGCCGACGCCTGCGACCGGATGACCTTGCGCGTCTGGAGCGATCATCCCGCGTACAAAACGTGCAGCGCGTTAACCAGTCAGGACTTCATCGAGCTCACCGCCGAGTTTTACCACTCGCAATACGGACTTGATGCCCGCAAGTGGACGGTGCGGCCATTGACCCAGCAGGAAAAGAATGAACTACTCCAAGGCCCTGCAGATTTACGTGCCAAACAGGCGTCCGATTTTCAATTTGTAAGGGAAACCGTGGCAGCAATCGCCGATCCCCGCTTGCACGCGCTAAGTGAGGCTTTCCTTAATGAATGGGGCGACCGGTTCCGGCGCACGGCCGCCGCGCGCAATTATCATCACGCCCGGCGCGGCGGACTGGTCGAACACACAGCACAAATGATGCGCGTGGCGAAGCAGATCGCCCCGCTCTACCCCGAGTTAAACGTTGACTTGTTACTGGCGGGAATTCTTTTCCACGATTCCGGTAAACTGTGGGAGAACGCGCTGCCGGAACATGGATTTGTCATGAGTTATGACGAGCTCGGCGAGCTGATGGGACACATCTCCATTGGCCTCGAGTTGGTAAACGCATTGTGGAGAAGGCTGAGCGTGGAGAACGCCGACGCATGGAAGAATCTCTCGCCGGCATCGGAAGATGTGCGAATGCATCTTTTGCATCTGATCGGCGCGCATCATGGTGAACCGGGATTTGGTTCGCCCGTCGCGCCGAAAACGCCCGAAGCAATGGCACTTCACTACATTGATAATCTCGATGCGCGGCTGGAAATGTTTGCCGCCGGTTACACGACGGCAAAACCGCTCGCCGCGCGCATCTTTGATCGTGTCCGGCCGTTGCCTGGGAATTTGGTGAAGTCGCTGCAGAAATTTCAGCAATCATCGAGTCCGCCCGCGACTGCCGAGAAGCTGTTGTGACGCGATACGAGCACACGCAGATCGGTCACGCGATAATTTGGCCACTTGTGGTGGTCATTTTGATTGCAAACGGATTGACTGAAGCGTTGGCTTACTGGCCGGCTATGTTCCTTTTGTTAATCCCGCTGGTTTGTCTTGTCCTGTTCTACAAACTCAGGATTATCGTCGGCGACGAAACGCTGTGCGCGGCGTTCGGCATCGGAGTGGTTCGCAAGAGAGTGCCCGTTGCGAAGATTGCCGTTTGCGGGCCGATTCGCATCAAGTGGCGGTACGGCTGGGGAATTCACCGGATGCCGTACGGCTGGCTATATAATGTTTCGGGGTTCGACGCCGTAGCGATCTCCTTGCAGGATCGACGAAAATTCGCGCTCGGGACCGATGATCCTGACGGACTGACCACCGCAATC
>WNGJ01007740.1_pt1 | contig 19923 bp, 19 predicted proteins | sample 5400611 | NCBI WGS metagenome assembly WNGJ01 (sample SAMN13153375, study PRJNA577476) | soil metagenome | isolation source: 40 cm soil or saprolite under Garry oak tree replicate 1 | place: USA:California | collected 2016-06-15
CCCAGAGCTATTCGGGGTGGGCCAATGCGCGGACCGGCGGCCCGGTGAAGACCGAGAACGACCCGCTCGACCCTAACCCGCCGCAGGCGATGCGGCCGGCACTCGACGCGATCAGGTACCTCGAGCACGCGGTCCTGACGTCGCCGCTGGAGGGGATCGTGCTCCGGTACGGCAACCTGTACGGGCCCGGCGCATCCGATCCGTTCGTGGTCATGATCAAGCGGCGGCAGGTTTCCGTCATCGGCAACGGCGCCGGCATCTGGCCGTGGGTTCATGTGCAAGATGCGGCGAGCGCGGCGGTGGCCGCGCTGGACCGTGGCGACGACATCTACAACATCGCCGACGACGAGCCGGCCGCGGTCAGCGCGTGGCTGCCGGCGCTCGCTGCGGCGGTCGGCGCCAGGAAGCCGTTCAGGGTTCCGGTCTGGCTGGGGCGGTTTGCCGCCGGCGAGACCGCGGTCGTGATGATGACGCAGGTCCCCGGGTCGTCCAACGCCAGCCCCAAGCGCGAGCTGGGCTGGGCGCCGGCGTGGCCGAGCTGGCGCGACGGCTTCACCCGCGGCCTGCACGCGGTCCTCGGCCAGGTTCAGGCCTCCCGCCCGTGACGGCACGGCCGCGTGCAGCCGGACAACGCGTGCCAGCGCCTGATGCGACGGCCACCGAGGCCTTCGACGACCACGCTGACGACCCGGCCAGGCCCGAGTCGCCGAAGGTTTACCTGTCCGCGGTGACCACCAGGCTGTGCATCGACCACGCTCGCTCGGCCAGGGTACGGCGCGAGACCTACGTCGGGCAGTGGCTTCCCAGGCCCGTGCTGACCGACCTGCCCGCGCCGGGTGGCGCCAGTTTGTCAGCGCCAGATCCGGCCAGCCTGGCAGAGCAAGCCGACACCATGTCGATGGCGTTCTTGCTGCTGCTCGAGCGGCTGTCTCCGGTCGAGCGGGCCGTGTTCTTGCTGCACGACGTCTTCAGCTACGGCTAGGACGAGATCGCCGCCATCGTGGGCCGCTCGCAGGACGCCTGCCGCCAGCTTCGCCGCGCTTGGCGCACAGCTGCAGCAGGTCGGCGGGACGATCCGGCCGGCGGGCGTCAACGGCCAGCCTGGCGCGACGTTCCTCGCCGCGGACGGCCGGCTGATCAGCACGATGGCCCTGGAGATCGCCCGCGGGCAGGTCGCCGCGGCGCGCAGCGTCTCAACCACGACAAGCTGCGGCACCTGGGGCCGCTCGCTGACATGCCCGGGCTGGTCGAGCAGAGTCGTCGCGGGACCGCCCTACTGAGCCGTAACGTTGCCGGTTCTGCCGGACGCGCGCTATTTTCCAGGCGTGGAGGCGACGGATGCGCTGCTGGCAGCGCGCCTGGCGGCCGGCGACGACCACGCTCTGACCGAGGTTTTCGACCGTCTGGCTCGCGCTGTGTACGGTGCCGCGCTGCGCGTGCTCGGTGAGGGCACCGCGGCCCAGGACGTCGTCCAGGACGTGTTCGTCGAGCTATGGAGCCACCCGGACCGTTACGACCCCGCCGCCGGGCCGCTCGGGACCTACCTGGCCGTGCTGGCCAGGCGCCGCGCCATCGATCTCATCCGCAGCGAGCTGCGCCGGCTGGCCAGGCAGGAGCGGCATCACCGGCTGAATCCAGACGGGCAGAACCCGACGCCGAGCGATGCGGTAGCCGCGGCGGACACGGCCAGCGCGGTTCGCGCCGCCGTCAGCCTGCTGCCGGACGGACAGCGTCAGGTCGTCGAGCTTGCGTACTTTAAGGGACTTAGCTACCGGGAAGTCGCTCTCGCGACGGGTATACCGGAAGGTACCGCCAAATCTAGACTGAGGCTGGCGCTGGCCAAGCTCGAGACCGTGCTCGACCGGCAGCTGCTGGAGTCGCCATGACGGCCGGATCCCCCTGCGAGATCGTGCTGCCCGCCGGGCTGCGCGAGCGCGTCCTGGCGGCCTCGCGTCAGATCAGGCTGCCTGGCCTGGCTGTCCCCGACGTCGGCGAGGACTCGCCGGCCGAGGCGTTCGCAAACGCGGCTGACGCGCTCGAGCGGACGCTCGGCTCCCTGACTGCGGCCGGCTGGCGTACCCCCGTGCTGCGGGACCTGGACGTCAAGGGCCTCGTCGGCCACCTGACCGGGGTGGAACGCGACGTGCAGCGGAGCATGGCAGGAGACCCCGGGGTCGGGCAGGCTGACCACGTGCGGTCGACCCAGCACGTCGCCCTCGAGCAGGCGCAACGCGCGCCCGAGGCGACGATCGCCCAATGGCGCGAGGCCGTCAGCCTGACGCTCAGCATGGCGGCCGAATCGGACCTGGACGCCATGGTCGCGATCCACGGCGTCGCGCTGCGGCTGCGCGACCTGCTCGTGGCCAGGACGTTCGAGCTATGGACGCACGAGAACGACATCCGCGCAGCGGCCGGGCTGCCGCCATCGGCGCCGGCGCCGTCGACGTTGCGGCCGATGACGCAGCTCGCGACCGCGCTGCTGCCCTTCGGCGCGGCCCTGACGCACCTGAGCGAGCCGATTAGCGTGCACCTGGTGCTGACCGGACCGGGCGGCGGCACCTGGGACGTGGCCGTGGGCGACGCGGCCTCCGAGCCGTCCAGCGTCGGCATCGTCACCGATGTCGTGAGCTTCTGCCGGCTGTTCTCCAACCGGATCAGCCCGTCCGACCTCGAGGCGTACGTGACGGGCGACCAGCGCCAGGCGACGTCCGTACTGACGGCGGCGGCCGCGCTCGCGCTGGACTGAATTCATCCCTGCCGGGTGATCCGCGCCGCCTAGCGGCGACGTACCACAGGTGGAAGGCGCAAGCCTTTCTTTACGTCCGGGCATCGAGCCAAGGGGGGTTACGTCATGAGCGTGCTGGTCATCGGGAAGTTCCAGGGTGACACCGCCAAGTTCCGCGCGGCACTCACCGAGCGTGCCGGTGAGTTCGCGAAGATAGCCGATCAGGCCCGCGCCGCTGGCGGCATACACCACCGGTACGGGATTGGCGACGGATTCGTCGTCATCAGCGACGAGTGGGAGAGCGTCGAGCATTTCCAGCAGTTCTTCGGCAATCCCGAACTGCAGGCCTTCATCGGCTCGGTCGGCGCTGCTCCGGTGCCGCCGGAGATCACCGTGTCGGAAGCCGTCACGTCACCTGACCAGTACTAACCGGCCGGCGTACCGGCTGGCCGGTTCGGTTCGGAGGGGAGCCGATGGCCTGGGTCGCAACGAGGCGACGCTGTCCATCGGCACTGGCCGGCGCCGGTCGGCGTGACGCCGTCGCGACGAGGTCAGCGACCTCCGGGTCCCGGTGGCGATGCCGAGCTCGACGGCCGGCCAGTCCCGGCCGAGGCTGACGGCGACGCCGCGGCTTGCGGCCGCTGCAGCGCCTGCGCGTCCGCGAGGGCGATCGCTAGCTGACCAGCCACCGTCGGGTGGAACGGCGCCCGCCCGTGCAGGCTCTGGACATAGGGCTGCGGATCGCAGATCGCATGCCCGGTGAAGTCGGGCTGCACGGCGATGAGCCCGGACGCGCGGGCGCCGTTGGCCAGAACGTTGTTGAGCGCATCGAGCAGGCGGGTGAGCGCCTTCTCCTTCTCCGGGGTCAGGCCCACGCCGTCCAGGCAGTGCGCCGTGGTGTCGAACGGGTTGTAGTACAGGTTCACCAGGACGGTCGGATGTGACGGCATCGCCGCCAGCCGCCGCAACAGCTGGTAGTACGCGACCGTGAACGAGGCCAGCTGCTGCTGGAAGTACGCGGTCGAGGCCTTGTCGTCGCAGGTGGTGACCGCGCACAGCTCAAGCAAGGCCGACCAGCCGAGGTCGTCAGCGCCGATGCTGACGATCACGTAGGAGGCGCGGGTGGCCTTCTTCGCCTCGGCGAACTGCGCTGGTGCGGCCGCGTCCGGCATGCCCTGCGGCCCCAGGATGCCGACCGGGATCGTGGCTCCGCTGCAGGCCAGGTTGAGCACCCGCCAGTTGTTGATCTGACCGAGGTCGACGGCGTAGCTGGCCGCGCTGCGCCCGCAGGCCAGATCGAGCTTGCTCGGGTGCGCGGGCCTCGGGTTGCCGATGCCTGCCGCGGTGGAATCCCCCATGACGATCACCTGAACCCTGGGCTCAGGCGGGCCTGGCGCTCGCGGCACCGAAGGCAGCGGCGACCGTCCGGCGAGCGCGGCGATCGAGCTCACCTGCCGGAGCCTGGCCGGAGCGGTATACGCGGTCGCCATGATTCCGCCGAGGTTCACCACTTCGGCCAGCGCCAGCCCGGCTGCGAGCACGACGACCGTGCTCCTCATGCCCAGCCTGAACCACCCGGCCATGGCACCGGACAGGACCAGGGCACAGCCGGCGGTGATGGCTATCTCCCAGCCGAAGTAGCGCTTCCAGCCCGAAGCCAGCGCGTCGCCGATGGCGCGCTCAGAACTCGGCTGGTCCGGCGCGAAGGCCGTGGCCAGCTGGCTGCCCAAGGTGATGCGGGAGAGCGCGAGCCTGGGCCGTACCGGGCCCGCGAACCGCAGGGTGGTCGGCAGCCGCTGACCGAACAGGTCGAGCTCGCCGGGCCCTGAGAGGCTGAGCGTCGGCGCCGCGGCCCCGACACCTACGGTCTGCCCGGCGAGCGACACCTGCTGCATGGGGGTGACCAGCAGGGCCACGGTCACCGCGAGCGCGGCCACGAGAACAATGCCCGCAGCCCACGCCACCTTGGTGTGCATGCTGCGCAAGTTCTTCATACCCAAGCCATTGTCCTGCCCGCTCTCGCGGCCCAGAACCATGCCGCGGGGGTTCCAGAGGGCGGGGAACGGGGACGAGAGTGAAGGACCGGGAGCATCCTGTCAGGGAGCCAGCGCGTGAGGGGAGTAGCCGGGTGAAGACCTTCGCATCATCAGGCGACCTAGCTGAGAAGGAGCAGAGGCTCGAGGTCCTAGCCGACGGCGTGTACGCGCTGACGGCGGACGGCGATCCGAACGTCGGGGCCATCGAGGGGGAGGACTTCCTGGTCTGCTTCGAGGCGATGGCCACGCCCGTGGCGGCGAGCGGCTGGCTGGCCCGGCTGCGCGAGCACACCAGCAAACCGATCAGGTACCTGGTGATCTCGCACTACCACGCCGTGCGCGTGCTGGGCGCGAGCGCGTTCGGAGCCGAGGTGATCGTGACGCACGATAATACCCGCGCGCTGATCGCCGAGCGCGGGCAGCAGGACTGGGAATCCGAGCTTGCCAGGATGCCGAGGCTGTTCCGCGATCCTGCCTCCATTCCCGGATTGACCTGGCCAACGGCCACCTTCTCCGATCGGTTCACCATTGCGCTCGGCGGCGACCGGGGTGACCTGGTGCTCGCGTACTGCGGGCGCGGCCATACCGAGGGGGACATCGTCGCCTGGCTGCCGCGCCAGAAGATCCTGTTCGCCGGGGACCTCGTCGAAGCCCAGGCCGCGCTGTACACCGGCGACGCGTTCCACCGGGACTGGCGCGGCGGCACGCTCGACGCGGTCGCTGCGCTCGGCGCGGAGTCCCTGGTCGGCGGCCGCGGCGCGGTCGCGCACGGCACGCAGGCCGTGGCCGCCGCCATCGGGCAGACCCGTGACTTCCTGGACACCATGCTCGCGCGGGTGGGCACGGCGCATGCGGCCGGCGGGACGCTGAAGGAAGCATTCGCCGCCGCGCACGGGGCGCTCGCGCCGCGCTACGGACGGTGGCCGATCTTCGAGCACTGCATGCCGTTCAACGTCTCGCGGCTGTGGGACGAGCTCTCCGGGATCGAGCGGCCGGTGATCTGGACGGCGGAGCGAGACCGGCAGGTCTGGGACCAGCTGCAGGACTGAGGCGTGACCAGGACGCCGATGTACACCCCGTGACCCCCCCGCCCGTGCTGATCGCCGGGGCCGGCCCGGTCGGCCTGCTGACGGCGCTGCTGCTGGCCCGCTGGCAGGTCCCTGCTGTCGTGCTGGAGGCCGCGCCGGCCGAACGGATCCACGCCGGGTCACGCGCGATCTGCTTCCAGCGGGACGTGCTCGACATCTTCGACCGGGCCGGGTGCGCTGACGAGATGGTTGCCGAGGGCGTGACCTGGACGACCGGGCGGACGTACTACCGGTCAAGCGAGCTGTTCACGGTCACGTTTCCCGGCGCGGGCGCGGGGACGCTCCCGCCGTGGATCAACATCTCCCAGGCCAGCGTGGAGGGGTATCTGCTCGCCAGGGCCAGCGCCGAGCCGCTGATCGACCTGCGGTTCGGGCATGAGGTCACCGCGATCGCCGCGGACGAGGACGGGGTGAGCGTGCGGGCCGGGGACGCCGTCGTCCGCGGCAGTCATCTGATCGGCGCTGACGGGTCCCGCAGCGCGGTCCGGCGGCTGCTCGCCATCGGCTTTTCTGGCAGATCGTTCGACGACCAGTTCCTGATCTGCGACATCCGTGCGGAGCTTGCGTTTCCGAGCGAACGAAGGTTCTTCTTTGACCCGAGCTGGAATCCCGGCCGGCAGGTGCTCGTTCATCACTGCCCGCACGGCGTGTGGCGGATCGACTGGCAGGTTCCCGCGGGATTCGACCTCGACGCGGAGCTTGCCAGTGGCGCCCTGGACCGGCGGATCAGGCAGATCACCGGCGACCTGCCGTACGAGATCGTCTGGGCGACGGCGTACCGGTTCCATGAGCGTGTCGCCGGCACGCTCGCCGCCGGGCGCGTCTTCCTGGCCGGCGACGCCGCGCACCTCTACGCGCCGTTCGGCGCGCGCGGGCTCAACTCCGGGGCGCAGGACGCCGAGAACCTCGCGTGGAAGCTCGCGTTCGTCAGGCACGGCTGGGCCGTGCCTTCGCTGCTGCGCACGTACGACTGCGAGCGGTCGGCTGCCGCGAGGGAGAACCTGCGGGTCACCAGCGCCACGATGGAGTTCCTCGCGCCGCAGACCGACGCGCTGCGGCGCCGCCGCCGTGACGTGCTGGAGCGCGCGCTCGCCGACCCGGCGGCCTGGGCGCAGATCGACTCGGGCAAGCTCGCCGAGCCGTACTGGTACACGACTAGCCCGCTCACCACGCCTGGGCCGTCCCTCGACGGGTTTCCAGCCGAGCCCGGGGCGCGCCGCCCGCCGGTGCCAGGTGTGATCTGCCCCGAGGGTCCCTGCCGCGCCGGCGGCGCGGCGACCAGGCTGCGGCGGCTCTTCGGGTCGGCGCTGGTGGCGCTCACCGAAGGGCCGGCCGCCGCGGCCGCCGCGGGACGGGCCGCCGCCACCGCCGTCGCGGCGCCGGTGACCTGCTACTCGCTCAAGGATCTCGACCCGAGCGGCGCGCTCGGGGCAGCGCTCGATGCCAGCGACGACAGCGTGCACGTCATCCGGCCCGACGGCCATCTGGCCGCGGTGCTTCCTGAGTTCGACCCTGCCGCCCTGTCGGCGGCGCTGCAGCGCGCCGTCGGCGCGGCGATACCAGGAACAGGGCCGGCCAGCTAGTCACCGTCCATCGGCGCCGCGCCGGCGACCGCTGGCAGCAGGCGCTGCGCGGCCGCGAGGTCGGTGTCCAGCGCCCGGTCGGCGGTTCCAGGCGGCAGCGCCGCGGCTGCCAGGTCGAAGGCCGCGGTCAGGGCCCGCGTGGCCGGCCTGGCCTCGCGCAGCCGCAATGCCCTGACCGCCGCGACCAGTTCGCACGCGAGCACGATCCGGTAGGCCTCCACCGCGTCGGTGACAGCTCTCGCCGACTGGGTCGAGAAACCCGCGTGCTCCTCGACGCCGCGCGAGAGCACCGCGCTGCCGAGCGCGGCCGGCGCGGCGAGCCTGCGGATGTCGGCGATGGCAGACTGCGAGACGTATTCCAGGATCATGATTCCAGAACTGGGCGCCGGATCCGTCGCCAGGAACGGCGCGAGTCCGGTGAACGCCGGCTCGACCAGCGTCCCGAGACGCGCCGCCGAGAGCGCGGCGGTCTGGAACAGCGCCGCGCGGACCGCGTCCAGCGCCAGCGCCGGCGACGTCGATCAGCGGATTCTCAGCCGCGGCGTTGAGCTCGGCGAACACCGCGCCGAGCGCGTGCCTGACCGCGTCGACGGCCGGGCCGTGCACCTGCGGCAGTGCCCGGTAGCCGTACGGGTCCTGGATCCGGCGGGGGTGCCTGTGCTCGGCGCCGAGCAGGTCCCTGAGCGCTGCGGCGACCACCCGCTGACCGGGATAGCGCCTGGCTTCGTGCACCGCGGCGGCGTACGGCTCGGCGGAAGCGTCGACCGCGCGGTGCGACAGCGCCGCGATCACGACCGCAGCCCTGAGCAGTTCCGCGAGGTCCGAGCACGCGAGGGCGGCCTCGCCGACCGTCGCGGCGTTGCTGGACAAGAAGGCGAGCGCGTCGGCGGACGCGAGCGTGAACCGCGGCTGCTCGAATGGGCCGCCGCCGGGCGGGAGCAGCCAGTCCCGCTCGCCGAGCAGGCACAGCGCGGCGAGCGCGAGCGCGGTGAGATCGCCGGTTCCGATCGCGCCGTACCGGGGCACCGGCACCCACAGGCCCGCGTTGACCCCGGCGAGCAGCGGACCGAGCACGCCCCCAGCCGCGATCTGGTTGGCGCGCACGACCAGCATCGCCCGGCTGAGTTCGGCGGCAATCAGCGGCCCGCTACCGCCCGCGTGGCTGCGGAGCAGCCGGTACCCGTACTCGGTCACGTCCCCCGCTGCCACCGGCTGGCCGCAGTTGGCGCCGACCCCTGTCGTCCGGCCGTACACGTCCCGGCTGGCTGCCACCTGCCCGGCCGTCCTGGCAGCCGCCCTCGCCCGCTCGACCCCCGCGTCCGTCACCGCCGCCGTTGCGTAGCCGCGCGCGACATCGCGGACCTGCGCGCAGCCCGTGCTCTGACCATCGAGCAGCACGACCGGCCTGGCCCGCGGCTCAGTCACGCCGGAACCAGCATTGCTCGCCATCGCGGATGACATCGGTGACGGTCAGCCCGGCCGCCCGTGCGACCGCCTGCGACGCGGCGTGCTCCGGGTGGATGAAGGCGGCGACCGACCAGCCATCGCCGACAAGCCGCTCGACGAGGCTGCGCGCGGCTTCCTTGGCGTAGCCGCGACCCTGCGCTGGCCGGGCAACGATCCAGGCGACCTCCGCTGGCGGGCCACCGGGACCGCGGGCCGGCAGCGTCACTTGCACGGTGCCCACCGCGAGGCCGGTCTGCCGCTCGCGCAGCACCCAGTTCCCCCACAGGTGACGGCCGTCCGGCGAGCGCCCGGCCACCAGCAGGCCATACCGCTCGGTGAGGTCGCGGACGCTGAGCGGCACCCCGCCCGTGAAGCGATGCAGGTCCAGGTCATCCAGCGCCGGCGCCAGTTCGGCCGCGTGCTCCGGCGTCAGCGGCTCCAGGTCAAGGCGCCCGGTCTGCCAGCCCGCTCCCAGGTCGATCACGCCCTGACCATACCGAGCGGCGGTCAGTTCTGGCTGCGCAGCTTCTCCGCCTGGCCAGCCGAGCGGAAGTACGCGGCCGGGGTCATGCCGGTCTCCCTGCGGAACGCGGCGACGAACGCGCTGGCCGACTCGTAGCCCACGTGCCTGGCTACGTTGCCGACTGGCTCGCCAGCGGCCAGCGCCGTGATCGCCGCCTGCAACCTGAGCAGCCCGCGCCAGCGGCCGAACGGCAGGCCGGTGCCGGCCGTGAACGCGCGGGCCAGGGTGCGGGCGCTGGCGCCTACCTCGCGGCCCCACGCGCCGAGCGTGCGGCCGTCGGCCGGGTCCGCGGCCAGCGCCTCGGCGACCTGCCTGGCCCGCTCGTCGGCCGGCATCGGCACATCAATGCTGGTCATGGTCACCGGCTGGAGCAGGTCGGCCAGCATGGCCTCGGCGTGCGCGCGCCGGCCGGCGTCGAGGTCGGAGCGTTCCAGGTAGCCGATTAGCTCGGCGAGCAGCGGGCCGGCGGCTACGGGGGTGAAGTCGGGCCAGGCGATCGGGCACAGGTCGGGCCTGATGTACAGGGTTCGCATCGTCGCCGTGCCTGCCGACAGCGTCTCGTGCCTGAGCCCGGCCGGAATCCACAGCGCCCTGGTGGGCGGGAGCACCCAGGTAGCGTCGCTGGTGCGGACGGTGAGCACCCCGCTGGCCGCCCATGCCAGCTGATGATCGGGGTGGGTGTGCCAGTCAAAGACGTGGCCAGCCGGCATCGGGAAGGTGACGACGAACACAGCCGCGTGATCCTGGGCATCAGGTTGTCCATCCCGCGACACAGGATGGCAGCCTACGCTCTTGGGCAACGTGGCCGGCGATCCCTAACGTCGCAGGCATGAACGAGAACCATGCGCGAGTGTGCCCGAGCCCGGAGTGGGCCGCCTACATCGAGAACGAGATCCTGCCGTCGCTGACCCGCCACGCCGATCTCGGCGCGGAGATGCTGGAGATCGGGCCGGGTCCCGGCGCCGCGACCGAGTGGCTGCGCGACCGGGTGAAGAGGCTGACCGTCGTCGAGATCGACGAGGCGGCCGCGGCCGCGCTGGCCGCCAGGTACCCCGGCTCGAACGTCGACGTGGTCACCGGCGACGCCACCGAACTGGGCTACCCGGACGAGTCCTTCGACTCGGTCGGCTCGTTCACGATGCTGCACCACGTGCCCACCGCCGCGCTCCAGAACAAGATCCTGGCCGAGGCGTTCCGGGTGCTGCGCCCAGGCGGCGCGCTGCTCGCCTCCGACAGTCTCGCCGGCAACGACCTGCACCACTTCCACGAGGGCGACACCTACAACCCGGTCGACGCTGGCACGATCATCACTCGCCTGCAGACGATCGGCTTCGCCGGCCTTGTCGTCATGGTCGACGACAGGCTCTGCTTCGTCGCCCGCAAGGCGGCCGCCGGCGATCCCGCCGGCTGCGGCCGGGACGAGGAGGCAGCGGCATGACCGATCCGCGGACGCTGAAGGCCGCGATCACCGGCCTGCTCGGCCTGGCGGCGACCGAGGAGCAGGTCCTGCTCGCCGCCTGCCCGCCGGACGAGACGGGCAGGCCGTCGAACTGGGCGGCGCTGCCGGTCGTCGCGCACAACACCGAGTTCAAGTCGCAGCAGGTGCACCGGCTGACCGCGATCCGGCTCAACCAGGCGCCGGCCGACTTCGCCGAGGTCGATCACGCCGACGCCGCGGTCTACCATGGGTACGCGGCCTGGCCGGCTGAGCGCGTTGCTGCCGAGAGCTTCCGCGTCACCGGCGAGCTGATCGACGGGCTGGCCGCGACCGGCGCTGACGACCTGTCCGACCCGTCCAGGCACTCGTGGCTGAGGGGGCGTCAGCTCTGGCTGCAGATCGTCGTCCGCGGCTTCTGGCATCCCACCGGGCATCTGGCCGGCTACTACCTCGCCCGCCAGCAGCCTGACCGCGCGGTCGCGCTGGCCGCGCACGCGCTGACGACCGCGCGCTACCTCGGCGTGCCAGGCGAGGCCCTGGGAATGGCGAGTTACAACCTGGCCTGCGCCCAGGCGAAGGCCGGCCGGCTCGACGACGCCGCGGCAGCGGTACGCGAGACGATCGCGCTGAACCCTGGCCTGCGCGCCAAGGTCGCATCCGAGCCGGACCTGGCCGCGCTCCGCGAGAGTGGTGTGCTCGAGTCGGCGCGCGTGTCCTGAGCCCGGTGGCAGGATGGCGGCGTGCCTGCCTATGCCGAGTTTGCCGGGTTCTACGACCAGATCATGGGCGACCGGTCGCCGGACGTCGCACGGGTGCGGAGCTACATCACGCGTTTCCACCCGGCAGCCGGGTCACTGCTCGAGCTGGGCTGCGGTACCGGCGCCATGCTCGCCGGGCTGGCACCGGCCTTCGAGGTGACCGGCGTGGACCGGTCACCGGAGATGCTGGCGATCGCGGCGCGTACGGTGCCAGGGGCGCGGCTGATCCTGGCCGACATGACGGAGTTCTCCCTCGGCGCCAGATTCGACGTCGTGATCTGCGTCTTCGACACGCTCAACCACCTGCCCAGGCTGGCGGACTGGCGCGCGATGTTCGGCCGGGTACACGAGCACCTCGCGCCCGGCGGGCTGTTCGCCTTCGACGTGAACACGACGGGACGGCTGCGCAGGCTCTGGCACGGGGCTGCCTTCGCCATGAATTTCGGCGAGCACTCGATGATGATGGACGTCCGGCCCGCCGCAGAACGCGCCGAGGAGGGCATCGGCGAGCTGTCAATATGGACGGTCCGGATCTTCGAGCGCGCCGACGGCGACATGTACCGGCTGCACGAGGAGCGCATCCCGGAGCTCGGCGTGCCGCTGGCGACGATCCGCGAGGCGCTCGAGCCGCACTTCGACCTGCTCGATGCGGCCGGCCTGGACGGCGAGCCCGCCACTGACGAGTCAGACAGGGCATTCTTCGCCTACCGCCCGCGCAGCGCCTGATCGGCACCCCGCGGTGGCCGCGCGTTACCTAGATGGCCATCTCCCGTCAACCGGAGCGCCACCCTTCGCGCCTTCGGACCAGGGAGCAACCGGAGCTGCGACTCCCTGTACTCGGTGGCGGCTGACGGCAAGGCCGCCTACTACGGTGGTCACGAGCGCTGGTCCATGAACCAGCAGGCGTGTGACACGCTGGGGTCAGGCGGCTACGTCGCGCCCGGCATGGAAGGGCTGGACCCGGCCAACGGGAACCTGTACGTCAACCCGGCCAACACGGCGGACTACTACCTCAGAGCCCGCGGCCTGGGCGCCGACGACATGCTGCTCACCACCGCCGGTTTGTGTGGCCGCTACGCCAGCAGGTCGGCCACCAACTCGGGCGGCAGCCCGTGCGTCTCGTGCAGGTAGGTCAGTTCCTGCTCGCTCAGTTCCTGGCCGGGCTCATACTGCGCCAGCACCCTACGTCCCCTGGTCAGCAGCCGGCCGAACCGCCGCTCCTCGTCGTCGAAGACCTCGCGGACCAGCGAGCGGCCTGACCGGAGCCCGAAGACCTGGTACGTGTGCTCGACGAGCGAGCCAGGCAGGTCGAGCAGCGACCTCGTTCGGTCCTCGCGCCACAGGATCGTCAGCACCCGGCGCAGCAGCCGCCGCAGGACGTAGCCGCGTCCGGTGTTCGACGGCCGGACGCCGTCGCCGATGATCACGATGCTGGTGCGCAGGTGATCGGTGATGATCCGCAGCGAGCGCGGGCAGGTCTGCCACAGCCCGGGCAACGTGGCCGTCCACGGCTCGAACAGGTCGCTCCCGAACACCGAGGTCTGCCGCTGCAGCACCATGAGCAGGCGTTCCAGCCCCATCCCGGTGTCCACGCCGTGCTCAGGCAGCGGCACCAGGCTGCCGTCCTCCAGCCGCCGGTAGCGCATGGTCACGTGGTTCCACAGTTCCATCCAGCGCCCGTCGGTGCCAGGAGTGCCCGCCGGCGGGCCGTCGCCGGTCCACGCGAACATCTCCGAGTCGGGCCCGCACGGGCCGACCGGGCCGTTGGACCACCAGTTGTCCGCGGTGGTCAGCTCGACCGGCACGCCGAGGTCCTGCCACGCGCGCACCGACGCCAGGTCAGGCTCGACCTGCTCGTCACCCCCGAAGACGGTCGCGTACAGCAGGTCTGGGCCGATCCCGAAGCCGCCCGTGACCAGCTCGAAGCCCCAGCGCAGGCTCTGCGGGCCTTCGTAGTCGCCGAGCGACCATGACCCGAGCATCTGGAAGGCGGTCAAGTGGATCTCGTCGCCGACCTCCTCCAGGTCGGTGGTGCGCAGGCACCGCTGGACGCCGGTCAGCCGCCTCCCGTCCGGGTGCGGCCGGCCTTCCAGGTACGGGGTCAGCGGGTGCATGCCCGAGGTGGTGAACAGGACAGGGTCCCCGGCCGCGGGCACCAGCGAACCGCCGGGGAGCAGATGATGACCGCGCGATGCGAAGAACCCGGTGAACGTGCTGATCGTCTCGGTCGCGTTAAGCGTCATGAGAGTTTCCTTTCCAGTCGGCGAGGCAACCGGAAAGGAGCCGCTGGCGCGGCCACGAACGAGGAAGGGTGACGCACCGGCGACCGTTCCCGGCCGCCAGCGTGCGGATGAATGAGGTCAGGCAGCGGCGACCGGCGAGCACGTAGCTCGCGCGGCCGCGAAGGTATGACTGCCCGTCATGCCTTCACTGTAGGCAGCCATCCGCCGCCAGGCCAACTCGTTTTCCGCGTCGCCGGCAGGCGGCACCGTCACCCATCGTCCCTGCGGATCAGCACCACAACCGAGCGGGGCGCGACCGGCAGGGACAGGTCGCTGCTGGCCGGCGAGCCCTCGCGCTCGGGGGCCGCGGTGTCGGCGATGAGCTCCCACGACAGGCCCCACTGCTTGGGCAGCGTCCAGTCGATGGGCTCGTGATGGCCGTTGAAAAGCAGCAGCAGCGAGTCGTCGGTGACCCGCTGGCCGCGGCGGTCCCGGCTGGTGATCGCCTCGCCGTTCAGGAACACGCCGACCGAGCCGATGCCCGAGCCCCAGTCGTCGTCGCTCATCTCAGCGCCGTCAGGCCGGCACCAGCCGATGTCGACCGAACCGCGGATCGGGACGCCCTGGAAAAAGCGCCGTCGCCTGAGAACGGGGTGCTCGCGCCGCAGTGTGATCATCCGCCGGGTGAACTCAAGCAAAACCTTGTCCTGATGCTCCCAGTCCAGCCAGGAGATCTCGTTGTCCTGGCAGTAGGCGTTGTTGTTGCCGTGCTGCGTCCGGCCGGTCTCGTCGCCGCCGAGCAGCATGGTCACGCCCTGGGACAACAGCAGCGTGGCGAGGAAGTTGCGCTGCTGGCGGTGCCGCAGCGTGCGCACGTCCTGATCGTCGGTCTCGCCTTCGGTGCCGCAGTTCCAGGACCGGTTGTAGCTCTCGCCGTCCTTGTTGTCCTCGCCGTTGGCCTCGTTGTGCTTGTCGTTGTAGGACACCAGGTCAGCCACCGTGAAGCCGTCGTGCGCGGTCACGAAGTTGACGCTCGCCCCAGGGTGCCGGGCGTCGGCCTGGTACAGGTCCGAGCTGCCGGTCAGCCGGGACGCGAACTCGCCGAGCGTGGCGGGTTCACCGCGCCAGAAATCCCTGACGGTGTCGCGGTACCGGCCGTTCCACTCCGACCACAGCGGCGGGAAGTTGCCGACCTGGTACCCGCCCTCGCCGATGTCCCACGGCTCGGCGATGAGCTTGACCTGGGAGACGACAGGGTCCTGCTGGATCAGGTCGAAGAACGCCGACAGCCGGTCCACCTCGTGGAACTGCCTGGCGAGGCTCGCCGCCAGGTCGAACCTGAACCCGTCGACGTGCACGTCGGTGACCCAGTACCTGAGCGAGTCCATGATCAGCTGAAGCGTGTGCGGGTGGCCGACGTTCAGGCTGTTCCCGGTCCCTGTCGTGTCGTAGTAGAACTGCGGGTTGTCGGGGACGAGCCGGTAGTAGGCGGCGTTGTCGATGCCCTTCATCGACAGCACGGGGCCGAGGTGGTTGCCCTCGGCTGTGTGGTTGTAGACGACGTCGAGTATCACCTCGATGCCCGCCCCGTGCAGGGCCCTGACCATCGCCTTGAACTCGGCCACCTGCTCGCCGCGCTGCCCTGCCGCGGCGTAATCGTTGTGCGGGGCGAGGAAGCCGATCGAGTTGTAGCCCCAGTAGTTGCGCAGGCCCCGCTCGACCAGGTGCGCGTCGTGCACGAACTGGTGCACGGGCAGCAGCTCGACCGCGGTGATGCCAAGGCCCTTCAGGTACTCGATCGCGGCCGGGTGCGCCAGGCCCGCGTACGTGCCGCGCCGGGGCTCCGGGATCTCCGGGTGCCTGGCGGTGAACCCCTTGACGTGCAGCTCGTAGATCACCGACTCGTTCAGCGGGACGTCAGGGGGCCGGTCGTTGCCCCAGTCGAAGAACGGGTTGTGCACGACCGACCGCGGCACGTACCGGGCGCTGTCCTCGTCGTTGCGGGAGGCCTCATCGCCGAAGTTGTAGGGATAGCAGGCAGGCGCCCAGTCGACACCGCCTTCGATGGCCTTGGCGTACGGGTCGAGCAGCAGCTTGGCGGCGTTGCAGCGCAGGCCGCGGCCCGGATCCCAGGGTCCGTGCACCCGGAAGCCGTAGCGCTGGCCGGGGCCGATCGACGGCAGGTAGGCGTGCCAGCAGAAGGCGTCGACCTCGTCGAGCTCCAGCCTCGACTCGGCGCCGCCGGCGTCGAACAGGCACAGCTCGACCCGCTCGGCGACCTCGGAGAACAGCGAGAAATTGGTACCCGCGCCGTCGTAGGTGGCGCCGAGCGGGTACGGCTCGCCCGGCCAGGCCTCTGGAGGCATCGTTGCCTCGGTCATCTTGCGTCGACTCCTTCTTGCCCGGCCAGGATCGCGATGGTGTCCGGGGGCAGGGAACGTCCAGGCTACAGCGCCGAGGTTGCACGCCACCGCGATCTGGCCGGCGCCGGGAAGACCCATGGGGCCTAGAAATCCTCGCCGCGGCCGCTGTCCCGCCCCGCGCCAGGCTCCTGGCCAGTCCCCGCATCCCGGGCGGCCCCCGCATCCCGGCCGACACTGCCCCCGCGGCCCGGCGTCTGCTCGAACATGTAGTAGACCGCCAGCAGGCCGCTGATCAGCAGCGCGGCGCCAGGGCTGAGGAAGGCGACGCCGACAGCCGTCAGGTAGCCGATGTTGCCGATGCCGAAGCGGATGATCGGCGACCAGACGGCACCGGGCGGCAGCGCCTCCTTCAGGTGCTCACGCGTGATCGACCACCAGAACAGCACGCCGAAGCTCAGGCCCATCCAGAGGAAGACACCCTCGTAGATCGCCGCCGCGACCGACGCGTCCGGCCCGCCGTGCTGCAGGTAGTCGGCGATCGTCGAGGTGACGAACGGGATGGAAACAACGAAGAAGAGCAGCAGCAGGTTGAGGAAGAGCAGCGCCCTGTCGATGTGGGCGATGTTCTTGAACAGGGTGTGATGGTTGACCCAGATGATCCCGATCGTCAGGAAGCTGACCACGAACGCCGCGAACGAGGCCCAGTGATCGCCGAGCTGCGTGATCAGGTGCCCGTGTCCTGGCTCGGGCACAGCCAGGTCCAAGGCGAGGAGGGTAATGGCGACGGCGAACACGCCGTCGCTGAACGCCTCGAGCCTGCCCCTGTCCATGCGGTTACATGATTACAGATCGACGGCCCAGCCTGGCTACTCCATCCGGTTGGCGAGGAAGTGCAGTGCCGGTCAGCTCGCCGCCCACACGATCGGCTTGTCGAAGTAGACGCTGACCCCGCTCGCCGGGGCCGGCCCGTCGTTCCACGCAACGCTCTGGATCGACCCGCCGCCCGGCGGCAGGTAGGCGAAGCAGCTCTCGTACGACTTGCCTGTCATTGCCGGCCGCCTTGACCATGACCTTCACGTAGTACGTGGTCATCTTCTTCTGCTTGGCGTTCAGGTCGACGTTCTTGAAGTCCGCGATCGTCCCCTTCTCGATCGACTCGACGGTGACCTGGAACTTCAGCGCCTTGTGCGCGCCTGGCCCGAGCGCGACCGCCGGCGGGGTCAAGCCGCCGGGTCCGTTCGCCACGGCGGGCGCCAACGACCGGGCGGGTGCCGACGTCGGCGCGAGGGTCGGGGTCGAGCCCGCGTTGCCGCCCCCGAGGTACTTCCGCCGCAAGCCGCGAGGCCGAGTGCAAGCGCTGCGCCCGCGGCCCCGGCAGCGACTGTTCCTGACTTCATTGAAAATGCTCCCTGTCTGCACGACACCTGCTTCGTATGCTTCGCGGCACGCGGGGCGTCGCGGTTCACGCAGAACGGGAATTCCTCGCATCAGGGCCATCAGCCCTTGGCCAGCTCGCCGGGATTCACGCCGACTCCGGCCGCGCCGCTGCTGGCGTAGGCGGCCAGCGCGAAGCGCAGCACGTCGACGGCCTCCGCGCCGCTCCAGAGCAGCGGCCCCTCGCCGGTGCGCAGCCAGCGCAGCCAGTGCCGTCCCGAGTCGCGGAAGCTGCTCGCCCAGTCGTCGTCGAGCGCGTGGTGCCCGCGCATCTCGCCGTCGGCGTAGACCTCCAGGCTGGGCTGCTGGATGCCGCGGCCGGTGCAGCGGTTCACCCTGGCGAAGCCCTTGCTTCCGGTGATCTCCCACCGCTCGTCGTTGGTGTAGTAGTCCGACCGCAGGTACAGGTCGGGCGCGAGCGTGATGTCCCAGACGCCGCGGACACCGTTGGCGTGCTCCCACGCGATCATGGTAGGCGCGTCAAGGTCGATCCCTGACCCGAACGAGGTGGTCCCGATCCAGGCCCTGACCTCGGCGATGGGACCGAACAGCCACAGCGCGGTGGCCAGCTTGTGCCAGCCGTCGTCGAACACCAGGATGCCGCGGCCGCGCTTCATCTGCTCGATCTGCCACTCGAAGCTGCTCCACGGGACGTGCCAGCCGCCGGAGCCCGAGCCCACCATCTTCATGTGGTAGCCGGCGATGGTGCCGAGCTCGCCTGACTCGGCGACCTCCTTGAGCTTGCGCAGCGGCTCGTAGAACAGGTAGTTCTCCATCACCCGCAGGATCCGGTCATGCGCCCGCGCCGCGTCCAGCATCCGCTGTGCATCGGCCAGGTCGTTGCACATCGGCTTCTGCAGGTTGACGTGCCAGCCGTAGCCGAACAGCTCGATCACGCCGTCGGGGTGCAGCGGGATCGGCAGCAGCGCCTCGACCGCGTCGACCTCGATCCCGCTCGCCGCGAGCTCGGCCGCCGAGGCGAAGGTGGCGACGCCCGGCCAGCCGGCCTGGCGCTCGGCCCGGCGCTCCCCGCTCGGATCCACCAGCGCGACGACCTCGACGTCAGGATTGCCGGTGTAGGCGAGGACGTTGAGGTCGAAGATCCGGCCGAGACCGATGATGGCCGCCCGGACCGGTCGGTCGTAAGGAAGGAAGGCCATGCCTGGTCTCTCCTCGGATGCCCTCTGTGACCCAGATAGCCGGAAGTTACGACGTTAACGGTTTTCGGCCTCCTTGGCGGGAATATCAACGGCGCCCGCGACCCTACCGCCCAGCCACCTTCCACTCCGCACGGCTTGCAGTCATCCCGGCAACCGATTCGTCCGGTTTGCGGTCACCCAATCCGTGCTCGGTCGATGGCCGGCGGCGATCGGGGCGGCAGGTCCGATCATTTGGATCTGCCTGGTGGTGCCAAAACTCCCATTTCGGGCGTCGAGCGGGTCCATTCGATCCACAGTCATATTGATCATGGTTTGCGGCGTGTTCTCGGTCTGACCGGCGTTCGACTTGGGGCTGCCGAGGACGATCTCGGGCTGACCGGCGTGCGATCGGAGGCAGGTTGGCCCTGGGGCGAGTCGGCTGGCTCGGAGCTGAGCGAGGCGGGTCAACCGCCCCTTGGCCCCGATCATTCCGGCATTTACACTGACGGCACCCATCTCCGCACCGCCCTGCCCAGCGGGCCCGCGGTTACCACAGGGAGCGACGATGACCGGTGCCGATGTAGCCGCCACGGAGGTCAAGGGCACGTGCAGTCAGCGGTTTGAGCCTGTGCGCGACGCGCTGGCGGAGAAACTGGCCTCGGGCGACGAACTCGGTGCCTCCATCGCCATCAACGTCGGCGGGCAGGTCGTGGCCGACATGTGGGGCGGCTTTCGTGACGAGGCGAGGACGGTCCCGTGGACAAGGGACACGATCACGAACGTCTGGTCGACCACGAAGACCATCACGAACCTCGCCGCGCTGATGCTCGCCGACCGCGGACTTCTTGACGTCTACGCGCCGATCGCCAGGTACTGGCCAGAGTACGTGGCCAACGGCAAGCAGGACATCGAGGTCAGGCACCTGCTCTCGCACACCTCGGGGGTGTCAGGCTGGGAGCAGCCGTTCCTGACCGAGGACATGTACGACTGGGAGAAGTCCACCGCGCAGCTGGCCTCGCAGGCGCCGTGGTGGGAGCCAGGTTCGGCATCCGGCTACCACGCCCTGAACCAGGGGCACATGGTGGGCGAGATCATCCGCCGGGTCACCGGGAAGTCGCTCAAGCAATTCGTGGCCGAGGAGATCGCCGGCCCGCTCAGCGCCGACTTC
>WNGJ01005110.1_pt1 | contig 19920 bp, 23 predicted proteins | sample 5400611 | NCBI WGS metagenome assembly WNGJ01 (sample SAMN13153375, study PRJNA577476) | soil metagenome | isolation source: 40 cm soil or saprolite under Garry oak tree replicate 1 | place: USA:California | collected 2016-06-15
GATCGGGCCGACCCGGACCGGGCCGACCCGGCAGCCGAGCGCGGGGGTCGGGGCCGCGGCGGGTCCGCAGCGGCCGGTCGATCCGGGGGGTCCGAGCCGGGGCGCCCGGCGGGCGGGACCCGCGCCGGGGAGGGGGAGGCGTGAAGCGCTTCGACCTGCAGCGGATCGGCCTCGCGCTGGCCGCGCCGACGCTCGCCGTCGTGGTGGCCGCACTGCTGTCCTCGGTCGCGCTGGTGATCTCCGGCCACTCGCCGATCACGACGTTCCGGAGCATGGCCACATTCGGCGTCGACCCGGACAGCGTCGTCCAGATCCTGAACAAGTCGACGACGTACTACCTGTCCGCGCTCGCGGTCGCCATCGGCTTCAAGATGAACCTGTTCAACATCGGCGTGGACGGGCAGTACCGGATCGCGGCCTTCTTCGCCGCCGTCGCCGGCGGCTGGCTGGTGCTGCCCGGTCCCGTGCTGATCGTCGTCGTGGTCCTCGTCGCGGTCGTCGTCGGCGCGCTGTGGGCCGGGATCGCCGGCGTCCTGCGGGCGACCCGCGGCGTCAGCGAGGTCATCTCGACGATCATGCTCAACGTCATCGGCGGGGGGATCGTGGCGTACCTGCTCGACCCGGGCCGGCTCGCCGTCCGCACCGGCAGCCAGCTGATCAACACCAGGCCGCTGCCGCGCAGTGCCTGGGTGCCGGGCATCCCCTACTCCGGTGGCCAGGTCTTCGGCTTCATCGTCGTGGCGATCGCCTGCGGCGTCGGGTACTGGCTGCTGATCGGCCGCACCCGCTTCGGCTTCGACCTGCGCGCGACCGGACTTTCGGAGACGGCGGCGGTCGCCAGCGGCGTGAACGTCAAGAGGATGATCGTCCGCACCATGCTGATCTCCGGTGGCGTGGCCGGACTGGTCGGCCTGCCGATCCTGTTCGGCGAGAGCCACTCGTACGGGCAGGACTTCCCGGCCGGCTTCGGCTTCGCCGGCATCGCGATCGCACTGCTCGGCCGCAACCACCCGGTCGGGATCGGGATCGGCGCGCTGCTGTGGTCCTTCCTCGAGCAGTCCGCGCAGATCCTCGACCTGGAGGGGGTGCCGAGGGAGATCGTGACGATCATGCAGGGCGTCACCGTGCTGTCGGTCGTCATCGCGTACGAGCTGGTCCGCCGGTACTCGCTGGCGCAGCAGCAGCGCCGGGTGGGGGCCGAACTGCGCGCCGCGGCCCAGTCCGGCGAGGGGGCGCTGGCATGACGGCCGGGCTGGTCGACCAGACCATCCTGCCGCCGGCACCGGTACGGCGGCGCCGCCGGCTGACCTGGCCGGTGCTGCTGCTCGGCGTCGCCGGCCTGCTGGTCCTGGTCTCCGCGGTCCGCCTGATCACCGGCGCGAACGACATCACCTCCGTCGGCACCACCGGTGCCGCGCTGCGACTGGCCGTGCCGATCGGGATGGCCGGCCTCGGCGGCCTGTGGGCCGAGCGCGCCGGCGTGGTGAACATCGGCCTGGAGGGTCAGCTGATCCTCGGCACCTGGTTCGGCGCGTGGGGCGCGTACGAGTTCGGCGCCTGGTGGGGGGTGCTGGCCGGCATCGTCGGGGGTGCGCTCGGCGGCTTGATCCACGCGATCGCCACCGTCACGTTCGGGGTCGACCATATCGTCTCCGGCGTCGCGGTGAACATCCTCGGTGCCGGCGTGACCCGGTTCCTGTCCGCGCTGGTGTTCGTCAACACGCCGGGCGGCGGCGTCACCCAGTCGCCGACGCTGCCGCGGATCGACACGATCACGCTGCCCGGCGCCGGCGCACTGCGGACGCTGGAGGGCAAGGGCTGGTTCCTCGTCTCCGACGTCGCCGGCGTGCTCGGTGGCCTGGTGACACAGATCTCGCTGCTCACCCTCCTCGCGGTCGTCCTGGTGCCGGTGTCGTACCTGATCCTGTGGCGGACGAAGTTCGGCCTGCGGCTGCGTTCCTGCGGCGAGGCGCCGGCCGCGGCCGAGTCGCTGGGCGTCAACGTCTACCGGATGAAGTACGTCGCGGTGATCATCTCCGGTGGCTTCGCCGGGCTGGGCGGGGCATTCCTGTCCGAGGTGGCGACGAGCATCTACCGCGAGGGCCAGACCAACGGCCGCGGCTACATCGGGCTGGCCGCGATGATCTTCGGCAACTGGCGCCCCGGCGGGCTCGCCGCCGGTGCCGGCATCTTCGGCTACACCGACGCGCTGCAGTTGCGCAGCGGCGGCGAGTCGGTGCACGCGCTGCTGCTCCTGCTGTCCGTCGTGCTCGCCGGTGTCGGCGCCTGGAACCTGCTGCGCCGTCGCCGGCTGGCCGGGATGATCGCGCTGGCGGCGGCGGTGCTGGTGCTGGTGTGGTTCCTGACCACCGACACCGTGCCGGACGACTTCGTCGGCTTCGCGCCGCACCTGACCACGCTGCTGGTGCTCGCCCTGTCCGCCCAGCGGCTGCGGCCGCCGGCGGCGGACGGGCGCCCGTACCGGCGGGGGGAAGACCGGTGACCGCTCCCCCGGTGCCGGACTGGCCGGCGCTGCGGGCGGCCGCCCGCGAGGTGCTCCGCCGGGCGTACGCGCCGTACTCGCGCTTCCCGGTCGGTGCCGCAGCGCTGGTGGATGCGTGGACGCCGGCGGCGGCCCGCTGCTGCCGTGCGGGCGGTGCCGGCAGTTGCTGTGGGAGCAGGGCGGTCCCGGCCTGCTGGTCGACACCGAGGCCGGCCCCGTCCCGATGACCGAGCTGCTGCCCAGGGCCTTCGGCCGTGAGGACCTCGACCGGATCGCACCGTGAGCGCCGCGAGCGCAGGGGCGAACGGCGCGAGCGGGAGCGAGGGCGGCCCCCGGGCGGCGCGGACGGTCCCCGAACCCTTCGACGCCGTCGACGTCATCCGCACCAAGCGGGACGGCGGCCGGCTGTCCGACCGGCAGATCGAGTGGGTCATCGACGCCTACACCCGGGGTGCCGTCGCCGACGAGCAGATGTCCGCGCTGCTCATGGCGGTGCTGCTGCGCGGCCTCGAGCCGGCCGAACTGGCTCGCTGGACCGGGGCGATGATCGAGTCGGGCGAGCGGCTCGACCTGTCCGGAGCGGGTCGTCCCACCGTGGACAAGCACTCCACCGGAGGTGTCGGCGACAAGATCACCCTGCCGCTGGCGCCGCTGGTCGCCGCGCACGGGGTCGCGGTGCCGCAGTTGTCCGGCCGCGGACTCGGGCACACCGGCGGCACGCTGGACAAGCTGGAGGCGGTGCGGGGCTGGCGGGCAAGGCTGTCGGCGGCGGAGTTCCGCGCCCAGTTGCGCGACGTGGGCGCGGTGATCTGCGCCGCGGGGGAGTCGCTGGCCCCGGCCGACGGCAAGCTCTACGCGCTGCGGGACGTCACCGGCACGGTCGAGTCGGTGCCACTGATCGCCTCGTCGATCATGTCGAAGAAGATCGCCGAGGGTGCGTCGGCGCTGGTGCTGGACGTGAAGGTGGGCTCCGGCGCGTTCATGAAGCACCCGGCCGACGCCCGCCGGCTGGCCGAGGCGATGGTCGAGCTGGGCGGCGCGCACGGCGTCCGCACGGTCGCCCTGCTCACCGCGATGGACACCCCGCTCGGCCGCGCCGCGGGAAACGGGCTCGAGGTGGCCGAGGCGGTCGAGGTGCTGGCTGGCGGCGGTCCGGCCGACGTCGTCGAGCTGACCCTGGCGCTCGCCCGCGAGATGCTGGCGGCCGCCGGGCTGTCCGATGTGGACCCCGCCGGCGCGCTGGCGGACGGCCGCGCGATGGACGTCTGGCGCCGCATGCTGGCCGCGCAGGGCGGCGACCCGGACGCGCCGCTGCCGACCGCGCGTGTGGTCCACCTCGTGCCCGCGCCGGCGACGGGCGTGCTGACCCGGCTGGACGCGTACGGGGTTGGCGTCGCTGCCTGGCGCCTCGGTGCCGGCCGGGCCCGCAAGGAAGACCCGGTGTCGCCGGCCGCCGGGGTGATCATGCGGGCCAAGCCGGGCGACCGGGTCACGGCCCCGCCGACGGCGGCCGCCCTCGTCCTCGACCGGGTCGGGAGCGACTGACCGACCTCACTGCCGCGGGTCGCGCAGCAACTCGTCGATCGGCACGTCCAGCGCGGCCGCCAGCCGGAGCAGCCGCACCACGTCGATGCCGTGCGCGCCGTGCTCGATCAGGCTGACGAAGTTGCGCGACATGCCGGCCGCCGCGGCCAGCTCCTCCTGCGTCAGCTCCCGCGTCAGCCGCAGGATCCGGACGCGCTTGCCCAGCGCCCGCAGGTACGCCTCCGGGTCGGGTTCGCCGCCGCTCCCCATGGTTTAGGCCGCCCTACCGTTCGGCCGGGAATGATGTAGAGTCGCTGTCCAGTGATGCAGCACGTCATCATTCTAGTGGCCGGGACAGGGAGTGGATCACCGTGACGGTGGAAGGATCAGGGACGCCGGCCAGGACGGACCGGCCCGAGGGCCTGCTTACACTCGATCTCGTGGTGGCTCCGCGCTGGCTCCGGGAGCACCGTCGGGCCGAGCGTCGGGCCGCGCGGCCGGACGCCCTCGTCGCCGAAGCCGCCCGGCGGGTCGCGTCCCTCGGCGGACCCGGCCGGACGAGGAGGTTCCAGGAGATCCTGCGGGAGCAGGGCGTCTCGCCGATCACGGACTGGTCGACGTTCGGTGAGCCGCTCCCGGAGGAGGAGTGGGAGCGCTTCTTCGCCGCCATCACGGAGGCGAAGGGCCGGTGACCGGGGTCATCCTCGACACCGACGTGTTCTCCTACCTTCACAGTCAGCGACCACAGGCGGATCGCTACGCGCCGCTGCTCGTCGGCGTCGCGGTCGCGGTCGCCTTTCCGACGGTCGCCGAGCTGCACTTCGGTGCCACGAAGGGCCGATGGGGTCCGGTGCGGACGGACCGGCTCGATCGGGACATCCATCGGCTCGCCGTGCTTCCGGTCGACGACGACCTGCCGCGCCGGTGCGGCTCGTTGCGGGCGGATGCGGCCAGGATGGGCCACCCGCTGGCGCAGGCACGGCACGCGAACGACCTGTGGATCGCGGCCTGCGCGGTGCACTACGGCCTGCCACTGCTGACCGGCAACACCCGGCATTTCGCGGGCCTGCCAGGACTCGATCTCCTCGCCGCCTAGGGGCGCGGTGGATCGTCACAGCCCGCCGGTACCGTGGCTGCCATGCCGGTCCCGATCACTCCCCAAGCCCTCCGCAGGGCACCCAAGGTGCTGCTCCACGACCACCTCGACGGTGGCCTGCGGCCGGCCACCGTGGTCGAGCTGGCCAGGGAGACCGGGTACGACGAGCTGCCCACGACCGATGCCGCCGCACTGGCCGACTGGTTCCGCGCGGCCGCCGACTCCGGCTCGCTGGAGCGTTACCTGGAGACCTTCGCGCACACCGTCGGCGTCATGCAGACCGCCGGGGCGCTGCGCCGGGTGGCTGCCGAGTGCGCAGAGGACCTCGCCGCCGACGGCGTCGTCTACGCGGAGGTCAGGTTCGCCCCCGAGCTGCACGTGGAGCACGGGCTGGTGCTGGACGAGGTGGTCGAGGCGGTGCTGGCCGGGTTCGCCGAGGGCTCGGCCCGGGCGGCGGCGGGACAGCGGATTCGCATCGGCACCCTGCTGACCGCGATGCGGCACAACGCGCGGTCCATGGAGATCGCGGAGCTCGCGGTGCGCTACCGGGACACCGGCGTCGTCGGTTTCGACATCGCCGGGGCCGAGGCCGGCCACCCGCCGACCCGCCACCTGGACGCGTTCGAATACCTGCAGCGGGAGAACGCGCACTTCACCATCCACGCGGGCGAGGCGTTTGGGTTGCCCTCGATCTGGCAGGCGCTGCAGTGGTGCGGCGCCGACCGGCTCGGCCACGGGGTCCGGATCATCGACGACATCACCGTGCCCGACGGCTGGGAGCCGGAGACCGCCGGCCTCGACGGCATCCGGCTCGGCCGGCTGGCGGCGTACGTGCGGGACAAGCGGATCCCGCTTGAGCTGTGCCCGAGCTCGAACGTGCAGACCGGCGCGGCGAAGTCGATCGCCGAGCACCCGATCGGGCTGCTGCGCCGGCTGCACTTCAGGGTCACGGTCAACACCGACAACCGGCTGATGAGCGGCTGCTCGATGTCGTCCGAGATGGCCGCGCTGGTCGACGCGTTCGGCTATGGCTGGGCCGACCTGCAGTGGCTGACGGTCAACGCGATGAAGTCGGCGTTCCTCCCGTTCGACGAGCGGCTGGCGCTGATCACCGACGTGATCAAGCCGGGATACGCGGAGCTGCTTGCGGAGGCCGGCCGGGACAGCTGAGGGGGGCGCGATGGAGAAGGGTTCGTTTCCCAGGCCCAGCGCGGGCGATGTCGAGTGGTTCGACTCGCTCGTGCCGGATCGGCCGGAGGTGGCCCGCAAGAAGATGTTCGGCAACCTGGCGGCGTTCGCCGGGGACGCGATGTTCCTGTGCCTGTTCGGGGACCGGGTGGCGGTGCGGCTCGACGAGCCGGCGCGCGCGGAGTTGCTCGCCCAGCCGGGAGCCGAGTCGTTCGAGCCGATGCCCGGCCGCCCGATGAAGGAGTACGTCGTGCTCCCGTCCGGGTGGCGGGACGAGCCCGAGCGGGCCCGGCAGTGGGTCGAGCGCTCCGCGGAGTACGCCGCCGGCCTGCCGCCGAAGCGCCGGCGCTGACGGACCCCCGCGACCGCGGGCGGACCGCTGCCGAGCGGCGGCGCCGATGCAACCGCGGGTCGCTGCCGATGGGGTTCGTGCCGACGGACCCGCGTGACCACGGGCGGACCGGCTGAGACGACCGACCGGGTCGGCTGATCTCATAAACCACTTGAAGTTGACGTAGCGTCAACTCGTAGGGTTGCCGACATGGGCGCGGAGAGCTGGTCGACCGCCGAGGTGGCGCGGATGTCCAAGGTGACGTCGCGGACCCTGCGGCACTACGACGCGATCGGGCTGCTCGTCCCCGCCTCGGTGGCCGGCAACGGTCGCCGGCACTACGGCCGGGAGGAGCTGCTGCGGCTGCAGCGCATCCTGCTGCTGCGCGAGCTCGGCCTCGGCCTCGACGCCGTCGCCGAGGTCCTCCGGCGGCAGAGCCGAGCGGGCACGGTCGAGGTGCTGCGGCGGCACCGGGACTGGCTGCTCGCCGAGCGCGAGCGACTGGACCGGCTGGTCGGCACCGTCGAGCGGACGATCGAGAGCACGGAGAAGGAGGACGAGATGCCTGCGGAGACGATGTTCGAAGGCTTCGAGCACAACCCGTACGAGGCGGAGGCGCGCGAGCGCTGGGGCGACGAGGCGGTGGACGGGTCGTACGCCCGGATGCGGGAGTGGACCGCCGCCGACGCGGAGAAGGCCCGCACCGGCCAGGCGCGGGTGCGGGAGGGCCTGGCACCCCTGCAGGCGGCGGGCGTGCCGGTGGGCGACCCGCGGGTGCAGGAGCTTGTCGCGTTGCACTACGAGGTGACGTCGCTGTTCTGGACGCCGAGCGCGGAGGCGTATCGCAACCTGGGCCGGATGTACGTCGACGACGAGCGTTTCCGGCAGACCGTCGGCGGCGGCAACGAGGCGCTGGTGCACTACCTGAGCGACGCGATGGCGGTCTACGCCGACACGCGGCTGAGCTGAGCCCGTACCGGGGTCGGGACCCCAGACGCCGGACCTGACCCCGGACCCCTGACCCCCGGACCCCGGACCCCGGACCGCGGACCGCGGACCGCGGACCGCGGACCGGGAGGTCAGGTCTCGCCGCCGATGTCCGCCTGGTACGCCTCGAAGACCAGGTCGGAGCTGCGCTGCCGGTGCCGCACCAGCTGCCCGAGCAACGCCGTTCCGCGCTCGCGCACCAGGTCGACGCCGTCCCCCGCAGCCGGCCGGCCCAGCTGCCCGAGCAGCTCCTGGACCAGCCGCCCCAGCTCGACGTGCTCGCGGTTGAGCCGGGCGACCGCACTGGACAGCCTGGGCGCCGTTGCCACCACGGAGCGGTGCAGCCCGTCCGGTCCTTCCGTGTCTTCCACGTGCATGCGGAGGTCTGCGGACAGCTCGACCAGTGCGACGTGCACCCGCTCCGCCCAGGCGGCGGCCCGGCCGGGCGCCGGCGCGGCCAGAGCCTGCTCGAGGGCGTAGATCGCCTCGCGCAGCTCGGCGCGCCGGCCGCGCAGGACCTCCAGGCCGGGGTCGGGCGACGGCGGCAACGTGTCCATCGGCGCCTCCGGGTGCTCACCTTCGATGCTGAGACCGGGTGGGGCGTCCCGTCCAGAGGCCGTGGTGGACCGCGTGCGTCAGAAGATCGGCTGGAAGCCGCAGGGCAGCCGCAGGGTGAGCACGACGACCGGCCCGGCGTCGCTGTGCACGGGCAGGCTCAGGTATCTGCTGGTGTCCGCGTGGGCGAGCCGGGTGCGGGTCACCAGCGGGTCGGCGCCCCGCCGTACCCGCATGCCGAAGGTCGCCGTCCCGCGCGGCGCGGTCCGGCTAACCACCTCCGCACGGACGAACTGCCCGTTCCGCGTGATGAACCGGTTGACGCCCGCGGCCCACTCCGCCCGGGTCAGCCTCCGGTTCGGGTCGCGGCCGTTGACCACCGCGTCCAACGCGGCGAACAGCTTCGGATCCGGCCCGAGCACGGGACCGCCGGGCGTGACCGGGCCGCCGCAGAGCCGCTGGATCAGCACGCCCTTGATGACGTCGACGCTGAGCGGGTGCCCGGCCGGCTCGACCGGCGGCCCGAAGGCCAGCGGCTGGGTGACTCCGGGCGCGGCCCCGTAGTAGTAGGGAACGGTGCGGTCCGTCACGCAGGACGACGAGGCCTTGGGAGGCGGCACCAGCGTCTCCGCGGTCGGCACGAGCATCGCGGCGCTCGGCACGAGGGTGGTCGGCCGCGGCACGAGGGCCCTCGGCGCGGGGACGACCCGTCGGACGTGTGAGACGGGGAGCGCACCGGGGGGCGCTGGTCGGGGCCTATCACCCTCCCGCCCGATCCTGGCAGTGGTCAAGCCGATCAACAGGACGACGTACGCCAGGGTCGCGATCAGGACCGCCTCGAGCGTGGACAGCGGCCGCGCGCCGACCCTGCTCGTGCTCCCGCCAGCCGGTCCACTCATCGCGGGCCTCTCGCTCGGGACGAACGGGATCTGACGTCGCGGCGCCGGTGACCTTCTCCCGCGGCAACTGTACGGTCCCGGCCCGCCCGGCGCCCCCTCCGGACGGGCAGCGGCCGACCGCCCGGAACCCGTGCTCGCCCCGCACCGCATGCGGTACGGAGGATCTCGGGTCGGCGGACTAGAGTCCTGTCTTCCGCACGGTGAGGGAGGAACGCAGGTTGGCTCGGGAGGCCGAGCGGGGCGTGGTGGCGGCCGGGCATCCGCTGACCGCGCGGGCGGGGGCGGACGTGCTGCGCTCCGGCGGCAATGCCGTCGACGCGGCGGTGGCGGCCGTGCTCAGCTCGCTCGTCGCCGAACCGCTGCTGACCGGTCTCGGCGCCGGCGGCTACCTGCTGGTGGCGCCGCCGGGTCGCGACCCGGTGCTGGTCGACTTCTTCGTCGAGGCGCCCGGCCGCGGTGCCGACCCGTCCGCCAGGGCACCCCTGCTGCCGGTCGAGGTGTCCTTCGGCGACGCCGTGCAGGCCTTCCACGTCGGTGCCGCGTCCTGCGGGGCCTTCGGCGTGCCCGCCGGGGTGCAGGCCGCGCTGGACCGCTTCGGCACCGTGCCGCTCACCTCGCTGACCGCACCGGCCGCGGCGCTGGCCCGCGCCGGCGTGCGGGTCAACGAGCAGCAGGCGTACGTCTTCGCGCTGCTGGCCGGGATCCTGGGCTCGACGGCCGAGGCCCGCTCGACCTACTTCGTCGACGGTCGGCCGCCGGTCGCGGGCGACGTGGTCCGGAACCCGGACCTGGCGGACGCGCTGGACCGGCTGGGTGCCGAGGGCGCGGGGCCGTTCTATGGCGGCGACATCGGCGACGCGGTCTGCGACTGGGTGCTCGCGAGGGGCGGCAGCCTGACCCGCGCCGACCTGGCGGCGTACCGGGTGGTCGAGCGGGAGCCGGTCCGGGTCCCCTACCGAGGCCGCGAGGTCTACACGAACCCGCCGCCGAGCGCGGGCGGCGTGCTGCTGGCGTACGCGCTGGCGCTGCTGGGCCGCACGCCCGGGCCGCCGGACGAGCCCGACCTGGTCCGGGCAATGGTGAGCGCTCAGCAGGCGCGGACGCCCGAGTTCTTCACCGGCCTGCCCGCGCCCGGGTTCGGCGAGGCCTTCCTGGCCAGCCGGCTGGGCTCCACGACGCACATCTCGGTGCTCGACCGGGACGGCTGGGCCTGCTCGGTCACCTGCTCCAACGGGGAGGGCTCCGGTCTGGTCGTGCCCGGGACCGGCGTGCACCTGAACAACATGATGGGCGAGCAGGACCTGTCGCCGCGCGGCTTCTTCACCCACCCGCCCGGCCGGCGGCTGCCGTCGATGATGGCGCCGACCGTCGTGCGCCGGGACGGGCAGGCCGAGCTCGTGCTCGGCTCGGCCGGCTCGAACCGGATCCGCAGCGCGCTGCTGCAGGTCGTGGTCAACGCCGTGGACCGGGGGATGGCGGCGCAGGAGGCGGTCGACGCGCCGCGGCTGCACGCCGAGGACGGTGTCGTGTACGTAGAGCCCGGGATCGACGTCGGCGCCCTCGTCGCCGCGGGACACACCGTGACGCCCTTCCGCGCCCGCAACCTGTTCTTCGGCGGGTGCCAGGCGGCCGAGCGGCGCGACGGGACCGGCGCGCTCTGCGGCGGTGGCGACCCGCGCCGGGGCGGAGCCGTCGTCCTCGCCTGAGCCGCCACTCGACCGCCGGTGCCGCCGGCGGGGGCGGTCACCGCGGCGGTCAGGGGCAGGTCAGCTGTCCCGGATCGATCGGGCCCCGGACCGACTGCCGCCCCGCCGCGGCCGGCGTCGTCGGATCGACGCTTCCACCAGGCCCCAGCAGCCCGGCCGGGCTCTCAGGCGGGCTCAGCAGGGTGGTGTCAAAACCTCGCCCGGCGAGGGCGGTCTCCAGTCTGCCCGCGAGCTCGGTCAGCCGTGCCGGCGCCGCGGCCACCGTCACCTCGCCCGGCCCGCCCGGCCCGCCCGGCCCGCCCGGCCCGCTGCGGCCCACTCGCGGGCGAGCACCGCGTAGATGACCTCGTCCGTCCACTCGCCCTTGACGTACTCGTTCTGGACCAGGTGGGCCTCCCGGCGCATGCCGAGGCGCTTGAGCACCCGGGCGGACGCGGTGTTGCGCCCGTCCAGCCGACCGGCGATCCGGTGCAGGCCGAGTCGCTCGAAGCCGAGCTGGAGGACGGCCCTGGCGGCCTCCGTCGCGTACCCGCGGCCCTGGAAGTCGGGGTGGAACACGAAGCCGACCTCGCCCTGCTTGTGGCGCTCGCTGGTCCACAGCAGCGCGACGTCGCCGACCACCCGCCCGACGTCGCGGGGCACGACCGCCGCGTTGATCCCCTCGCCCTCGCGCTCGAACGCGGTGCGGCCGGCCTTGCGGTCGAGCACGTCCTGGAACGACTCCCGGGTGGCGGGCTCCCAGTAGAGGTAGCGCACCACGTCGGGCCGGGACAGGTAGGCGAAGGCGTCCTCGAAGTCGTCCCGGGCGAACGGACGCAGCACCAGCCGCGCGGTCTGAAGTGGCCATTCCGGTCGGAGCATGCGCCGACGCTATCCGGGCCGTCCGACACAAACGGCGCGCGATCCCGCCGGTCAGCGGGGGGTTGGCACCACCTCGTGCAGGAGGCCGTAGTCGACCGCCTGCTCGGCGGTGAGCACCCGCCCGGCCCGAAGGTCGGCGGCGACCTCCTCGACCGGTCGACCGGTCGCGCTCGCCAGCCGCTCGTGCAGGTGTGCGACCTGCCGGGTGTGCTCCGCGACGTCGGCCGCGAGCCGGTCCGCGCGCCCGCTCGCGCGGCCGGTGGGCTCCCGCAGCCGGAACAGCGCGTGCCGGTGACCCTGCCGGCGGTCGGCGGCCGCGAGCACGCCGAGCGCCGGGCCGCCGACCACTCCGCTCGCCACCGCGCGCGTCTCGAGGTGGACCAGGTCGACCGTCTCCGCCAGCACCAGCGCCGCGTCGAGCTCGCCGTCCGGGCAGTTCAGGTGCAGCTGCACCGGGCCGTTCCACTCCGCGTCGAGCAGCATCAGCTGGGCGGCCGCCCGCTGCGCCGCCGGCTGGTCGAGCTGGCCGGAGAGCAGGACGATGCCGCGCTCCAGCAGGCGTTCCTCGACCGTGTCCCCCGCCCGCGGCAGCTCGACGACCTGCGGAAAGGTGGGCAGCGGCCGGGCCGGAGGCGCCGGCGGCGCCGGGGGCGGCTCGGGCGCCGGCCAGGCCGGCGGGATGATCGGCGGCCGGCGCGGCGGGTCCGGGAACTCCGGCGGCCAGCGCCCGGCCACCGTCACGGCCCGCTCCCGTCCGTCGGCCGGATCCGCAGGTCCAGGCCCCGGCCCACCGCCGCAGCGTAACGCTCCAGCGTGGACAGCCGGACGTCGATGGCGCCGGACTCGATCCGGGCGACGACCGACTGCGAGGTTCGCATCCGCGCCGCCACGACGGTCTGCGAGAGACCCTGCTCCCGACGCGCGGCCGCGAGCTCGTCGATGACGCCGCGCCGGCGCCGCTCCGCGAGCCCCTGCAGTCCAGGGAAGGCGGTCAGCGGCCCTTCCGGCTCCGGTTCCATAGCCGGAACCATATAGCTGATAAGGCATGCCGTCGAGGGTCTCGGGGGCAGGGGAGGATGGCCTCCGGCAGCCGCTCGAGGTCTTCGGTGCCGAGAGGGGACACGGCGTCGGCCGCGGCGAGCTCGTCGCCGGCGTCCATCCACGCCTGCCGGCGCCGGGCTCCCGCGCCTGGTCCAGATCTGTGCACCTGCATGCGGCTCCTCTCACAGCGAACCGTGCGTGTACCGGTTCGTCAGGGAGTTAGCCTCCGGGAATGGACCTCGGCCTGCACGTGATCCGCTTCGACTGGCCGGGGTCGCCCGGCACCATCGGCGAGCGGCTCGCCGACATGGCCCGCACCGCCGACGACGCCGGCTTCACCCACCTGTCCGTGATGGATCACTACTTCCAGATCGGGGTGGCCGGGCCGCCGGAGGACCCGATGCTGGAGGGCTACCTGGCGGCGCTGCACATGGCCGAGGCCAGCAGCCGCGCCCGGGTGGGGGTGCTGGCCACCGGCGTGCACTACCGACACCCCGGCCTGCTGGTGAAGATCGTGACGACGCTCGACGTGTTGTCCGGCGGCCGGGCGCTGTTCGCGGTCGGTGCGGGCTGGAACGAGGAGGAGTCGCGCGGGCTTGGCGTACCGGTGCCGCCGGTCGCGCAGCGGTTCGAGCGGCTGGAGGACACCCTCCGGCTGGCGCACCAGATGTGGCGGGACGAGGACTCGCCCTTCCACGGCGCGCAGGTCACCGCGGAGCGGCCGCTCAACCGGCCCCAGCCGCTGTCCCGGCCGCACCCGCCGATCATGGTGGCCGGGGGCGGGGAGCGGAAGACGCTGCGGCTCGCGGCGCAGTACGCCGACGCGTGCAACGTGTTCTTCGGCTGGCAGGGCACCCCGGCCGACCGGGCCGCGGTGGCCGGGCACAAGTTCGAGGTGTTGCGCCGGCACTGCGCGGACGTCGACCGGCCGTACGAGGAGGTGCGGCGGACCGCGCTGACCAGCCTGCCGATGGGCGCGGGGATGTCCGTCCAGGACGTCCTCGCGACGTGCCGCGCGGCGGCCGACGTCGGCGTGCAGGAGCTGATCGTGATGCTGGACGAGCCGCACGAGCTGAAGCATCTCGAGACGCTCGGCACGGAGGTGGTCCCGGTCGTCGCGGACTGGTGAGCGCGCGGCTGGTCATCGGGAGCGAGCGGCGACCACCGCCGCCGCGAGCGGGCACCGGTGAGCGCCTGCGCGGCTGCTCACCTTCGCGAGCGGGAGCCTCCGGCCGACGTGAGCCGGGGCACCCGGCGCCGCCCCGCTCAGTCGTGCCAGCGGATGCAGGTCTCGATCTCGTTGATCGCGGCCGTCCACTCGTCGAACGGCACCTCACCGCTGGCGCGGCGGGTCAGCGTCGCGGTGACACCGTCCAGGTCGCAGTAGTCGGCGATCTCCAGCGCGAGGTCGACCGCGTCCGGGCTCGGCCCGCGCAGGTCGTAGACCTCCTCGGGCTCCGGCTCGACCGGCAGGTCCTCGGCGTCGCGGATGTCGGGCCAGGTGACCATCTCGGCCAGGTCGTGGTCGTCGTCGCCGCGGATGTAGTCCTGGAGCCCCGCGGCGGTGCCGAACAGGTCGATGGTCAGGTCGGAGCCGAGGAACACGGGGTCGTCCTCCTCGCCGTTGTACGTCCGCAGCGTGAGGCCGGTGCCGGACGGGAGCGTGACCGAGATCGGCAGGATTCCGGCGGTCTCCCAGACCGAGAACTCGTCCTCCTCGCCGCCGTCAGCCTCCTCCACCTCGCCCACCGCGCCGGTGACGTCGGTCCCCGGCGGCGCGGGGACCGGACTGAGGGTCGGCTCGTCGTCCACCACGGCGGCCGTCGCCCCGGACTCCGAGCCCGAGCCCGCGTCGGTGTCGGTGTCGGTGTCGGCCGAGACCGGCTCGCCCCGCCACTCGATGAGCTCGGAGAACCTCTCCAGCAGCTGCTCCCAGGACCGGTCCACCACCTCGCCGACGGCCGTCCAGCGCTGCTCGCCGTCGGACCCCGAGTACGACCCGTCGTCCGAGAGCAGCTCGGCGAACTCCGGGGTCTCCTCGACCAGCCGCAGCAGGGTGCCGTCGTCGCAGCACTCCGCGATCCGCTGCACCAGGTCGAGCAGGTCGGACAGCTCGGACACCGTGTAGGGGTCGGGGTCCGCCGCGGCCAGGTCGTACGCGCGATCCAGGTCGAAGGTGTAGTCCTGGTCCGGCTCGAGCTCGGCCGGCGTCAGCACGACCAGGTCCTTCCAGCGGGGATGATCGGTGAGGTCGTTCTCGTCGCCGGAGTGCAGGTAGTCGGACAACTCCTCGACCGTGCCGAAGGCGAGCACGTGCCGCCCGACGCCGAGGAACGCCTGCCACTCCTCGCCGTCCTCCTCCCACGGCGTCGCCCACAGGGTGACGCCGGTGCGCCCGTCCAGGGTGATCCGGATGGGGACGACAGAGGCGTCGCTCGGCCTGGTCACGGCGGGCAGCCTATACAGCGGTCCGCGGTCAGACGCCCATCGGGTGCCAGACGGTTTTGGTCTCCAGGACCGCGGCCAGCCGGCGGGTGTCGGGGTCGGCGGCCCAGTCCGGCTCGGTGGCCGGCGCACGCTGCACCCGCTTGACGTTGTCCGCCGCGGCGCGCTCGAGCTCGACCGCCTGAGCGGGGTCCGCTCCGGTCAGGTCGATGGCGTTCACGTCCCGGTGCGAGGCGAGCCACGGCGCCAGCTCGACCGTGCTGCCGGTCAGCAGGTTGACCACCCCGCCGGGAACGTCCGACGTGGCGAGCACCTCGGACAGCGTGACGGCGGGCAGCGGGCGCGCCTGGGAGGCGACGACCACGGCGGTGTTGCCGGTCGCGACCACCGGGGCGAGGACGCTGACCAGGCCGAGCAGGGACGAGCCCTGCGGCGCCAGCACGGCGACCACCCCGGTCGGCTCCGGCACGGAGAAGTCGAAGTACGGCCCGGAGACCGGGTTCGCCGAGCCGAGCACGGCGCTCACCTTGTCGGCCCAGCCGGCATACCAGACCCAGCGGTCGACAGCGGTGTCCACTTCGGACTCAGCGTCCGGCGAGCCGGCGTCGGCCACCTCGGCGACGAACTGCGGCCGCCGGCCCTCGAGCAGCTCGGCTACCCGGTAGAGCACCTGACCCCGGTTGTACGCCGTCGCGCCGGACCAGCCGGGGAGCGCCTTCCGCGCGGCGACCACCGCGTCCCTGGCGTCCTTGCGGGACGCCTGCGCGGCGTTCGCCAGGAACCGTCCGTCCGGTGTGGACACCGGGTAGGACCGGCCGGACTCCGAGCGCGGGAACGCCCCGCCGATGTAGAGCTTGTACGTCTTGCGGACCGCGAGCCGGGACTCAGATGTCAAGGTACCCCTCCAGCCCCTGCCGGCCGCCCTCCCGGCCGAAGCCGGACTCCTTGTAGCCGCCGAACGGCGACGCCGGGTCGAAGCGGTTGAACGTGTTCGCCCACACCACGCCGGCCCGCAGCCGCTGCGCCATCCAGAGGATGCGCGAGCCCTTCTCGGTCCATACCCCCGCGGATAGCCCGTACGGGGTGTTGTTGGCCTTCTCCACCGCCTCGGCTGGGGTGCGGAAGGTGAGCACGGCGAGCACCGGCCCGAAGACCTCGTCCCGGGCGATCCGGTGCGACTGCGAGACGTCGGTGAAGACCGTCGGCGGGAACCAGAAGCCCCGGTCGGGCAGCTCGCACGGCGGTGACCACCGCTGCGCGCCTTCCGCCTCGCCGAGGTCGGACAGCTCGCGGACGCGGGCCAGCTGCTCGGCCGAGTTGATGGCGCCGATGTCGGTGTTCTTGTCCAGCGGGTCGCCCAGACGCAGCGTGGACAGCCGTCGCCGCAGCTTGTCCAGCACCTCGTCGTACACCGACTCCTGCACGAGCAGGCGCGAGCCGGCGCAGCAGACGTGTCCCTGGTTGAAGAAGATCCCGTTGACGATGCCCTCGACCGCCTGGTCCAGGGGCGCGTCGGCCAAGATCACGTTCGCGGCCTTGCCGCCGAGCTCCAGCGTGAGCCGCTTGCCGGTGCCGGCGAGGGCCCGCTGGATCTGTTTGCCCACCTCGGTCGAGCCGGTGAACGCGACCTTGTCGACGCCGTCGTGGCGTACCAGCGCGGCGCCGGTGTCGCCGGCGCCGGGCAGCACGTTGACGACACCGGGCGGAAGCTCGGCCTGCTGGCAGATCTCGGCCAGCACGAGCGCGGTCAGCGGCGTGGTCTCCGCCGGCTTGAGCACGGCGGTGTTGCCGGCCGCCAGCGCGGGGGCGAGCTTCCAGGCGGCCATCAGCAGCGGGAAGTTCCACGGGATGACCTGGCCGGCGACGCCGAGCGGCCGAGGGTCGGGCCGGCCCGGGATCGCGTACGCGAGCTTGTCCGCCCAACCGGCGTGGTAGAAGAAGTGCGCGGCGGCCAGCGGCACGTCGACGTCGCGGGACTCCTTGATCGGCTTTCCGTTGTCCAGCGTCTCCAGGACCGCGAGCTCGCGCGAGCGCTCCTGGACCAGCCGGGCGATGCGGAACAGGTACTTGGCCCGATCCCGGCCCGGCATCGGCCCCCAGACCTCGTCGTACGCCCGCCGCGCCGCGCGGACCGCGCGGTCGACGTCCTGCGGCCCGGCCACTGCGACCTCGGCGAGCACCTCCTCGGTCGCCGGGTTGACCGTCTTCAGCGTCCGCTCGGAGCCGGTGAAGGCGCCGTCGATGAACATCCCGTACGACTCGCGAAGCCGGGCGGTCTCCCGCGACTCCGGCGCCGGCGCGTACTCCCAGCCGGTCATCAGCGCCCCCCCGTCCTCGTCGACCACCCCAGCATGCCACCGCCGCGGGCACGGGCCGTCACCGTCGGACCGGACACCTTCGGCCAGCCGTTGACAACGATGAGTGGTCAGCAGTTACTCTCTGTACCGGTTGGGGCGCCGGCCGCGGGGGTGCCGGCGCCCCACCTCAGTCCAGGGTCACGTAGTCCGGCCCCGAGTAGGCGCCGGTGCGCTCCTTCTGCCGCTGCAGGATCAGGTCGTTGAGCAGGCTGGACGCGCCGAGCCTGAACAGGTCCGGGTCGAGCCACTCGCGCCGGTCGCCTGTGGACAGGGCGAAGTCGCGGACGGCCTCGAGCATCACCAGCGAGGTCGGCGGGGTCGCGGCCGGGGAGATCTTCCCCGTGGAGGTCTTGATCACGTGCCCGCCGGCGAGCAGCGCCAGCCAGGACGCGCGGCGCACGTTGTCCAACGTGGACAACTCACCGGTCTCCAGGATCACCTTCAGGTGCGCCTGGCCGCAGGCGTGCCGGACGGCGACGATCTCCTCGTACACGTCCACGTAACGGCCGGCGAGGAAGGCACCCCGGTCGATGACCATGTCGATCTCGTCCGCGCCCGCCTCGACCGCGTCCCGCACATCCGCGAGCTTGACGGCCAGGCTCGCCCGCCCGGACGGGAAGGCGGTCGCCACGCTGGCGACCTGCACGCTCGAGCCGACCAGTTCGGCCTTCGCGACCGCGACGAGGTCGGGGTAGAGGCAGACCGCGGCCACCGGCGGCGTGCTCGGGTCGGTCGGGTCGGGGTGGCGGGCCTTCGCGCACAGCGCTCGCACCTTGCCGGGGGTGTCCGCGCCCTCCAGCGTGGTCAGGTCGACGCACCGGATCGCCAGGTCCAGCGCCCACTGCTTGGACTGCTTCTTGATGCTCCGGGTGGCCAGCGCCGCCGCCCGCGACTGCGCACCGACCTCGTCGACGCCCGGCAGCCCGTGCAGGAAGCGCCGCAGCGTCGCGTCGCCGCGCACCACGTCGGCGTACGTCGCGGGCGGCCCTGCCGTCACCGTCACGGATCCGACCCTACGCCGGGCTCAACCGTCTCGACGCTCACGCCCGCCAGGTCAGCGGTCAGCGCCCCCAGATCGCCCGGATCGCTCGTCAGGATGCGAACCGGCCGCCGCCGCCGCGGATCCAGCCCTTGACGACCGCGGCGGCCAGCCGGAGCGGGACCGTGCCGGAGCCGAGCCCGACGTCGACGAGAAGGTCGAAGACGTCGGTCCGGCGGGCGGCGGTGGCGATCGCGGCGTCGATGAAGCGCGGCGACTGGGCGGCGCGGGCGAGCACGTCGGTGGTACGCAGGTGCCGGCCGAGGGCGCCGCGCAGGCCGGTCCGGTACGCGGCGAGCGGGTCGGCCGCCGCCGTCACCGCCGCCTGTCCGGCGAGCCGGCCCGAGACCAGGGCGTAGTAGATGCCCTCACCGGTCAGCGGGTTGATCAGGCTGGCCGCGTCGCCGGCGAGCAGCACCCGCCCGCGGCCGGGCGTCGGGCGTCCGGGCGAGAGCGGCAGGTGGTGCGCGAGCAGGTCGCGGGCCGGCAGGTCGGGCAGCAGTTCGGCGAGCCGGCCGTGCAGCACCTCCCGGCCGGGACGGCCGGTGGCGCGCAGCTTCGGCAGCAGCATGCCGAAGCCGACGTTCGCCGTGCCGTCGCCGATCGGGAACGACCACGCGTACGCCGGCCAGCCGGCCTTCTGCATCGCGATGAACTGCGCGCTGTCCGACCGCGAGCCGCCCGGCGGCAGGTCGGCGTACCCGCGGACGGCGATCGCGGTGTGCTTCGCCGCGGTGGGATCGATCCCGAGCAGCCGGCGGACGCTCGAGTTGGCGCCGTCCGCGGCGACCACCGCCCGGGCAGCGATCGCGCCGTCGAGCACGACCTGCCCGTCCTGCTGGGCGAGCGTGCGCACCTTGTGCCGGCGTACCTCGACCCCGCGCTCGCGGGCGGCGTCGACGAGCCGGGCGTCGAAGACCTTCCGCGGCACCACGTGGTTGGGCCTGGCCGCGCTCGCCGAGACCGACACGCCGCCGGGGGAGATGACCGACAGCCGCCAGGTCGGCCGGTAGTCGGCGATCAGGTCGGGTACGCCGAGCAGGGCGAGCTCGTCCCGGCCGTGCGCGGCGATCCCGTCCCCGCACGCCTTGTCCCGGGGGAAGTCGGCTCGGTCCAGCAGCAGCACCCGTGCCCGCGGCCGCAGCTGCCGCGCCCGCAGCGCTGCGGCGGCGCCCGCGGGGCCGCCGCCCACCACCACCAGGTCCCAGACGGCCCCGTCCCACGCGTCCACGATGAGAGCCTGCCACGCCGTGTCCGGCGCAGGCGTTACCGTGTCGGCCCGTGCAGACCCTCGTCGTGGACCACCCGCTCGCGGCCGCCCGGCTGACCACCATGCGGGACGAGCGCACCGACAACACGGGCTTCCGGGTGGCGCTCAAGGAGCTCGC
>WNGJ01008856.1_pt1 | contig 19919 bp, 15 predicted proteins | sample 5400611 | NCBI WGS metagenome assembly WNGJ01 (sample SAMN13153375, study PRJNA577476) | soil metagenome | isolation source: 40 cm soil or saprolite under Garry oak tree replicate 1 | place: USA:California | collected 2016-06-15
GTGAAGAACTGCTGATGATCTTCATCGGCCTCGAGTTGCTGGGCCTGTCGCTTTACGTGATGGCCGCATTCGATAAAGCGGATGTGCGATCGGCGGAAGCCGGTCTGAAATATTTTCTGTTCGGCAGTACGTCAAGCGCATTCACGCTTTTCGGAATCAGCCTGATCTACGGTATGACGGGAACAACCGGTCTCGCTCCGATTGCAACGAAATTGGCGAGCATGTCCCTGCAGCCACTGCTTGCAGTCGCAATCGTCATGACACTCGTCGGTTTCGCGTTCAAGATCGCTGCGGCGCCGTTTCATCTGTGGGCGCCCGATGCATATCAAGGTGCACCTGTTCCGAGCGCTGCCTTCATCGCTTCCGGTTCGAAGGTTGCCTCATTTGTTGTCTTGGGAAAGATCGTGCTGGTCGGGTTTGCCCCAGTGCATGGCAGCGCCGCATGGCATGCGATGGTGGCGGGCTGGTCGCCTATACTCGCGGCGCTTGCAGCGCTATCGATTGTAATCGGCAACCTGCTGGCACTGGCACAATCGAACGTGCGCAGATTACTTGCCTACTCAGCTGTCGCACATGCGGGTTACACGTTGATCGGATTCGTCGCCGGCGATCGCGACGGCTTTTCCGCAGCTTTGTTCTACATCACCGTTTACGCCGTGACGCTTGTCGGTGCATTCGGCGTGGTCGGCGTGGTACGCCGCGAAACCGGCGGCGACGATTACGCTAATTTCTCCGGGCTCGTTTCCCGTTCTCCATTGCTCGCCGGCTGTATGGCGATTTTTATGTTATCGCTCGCGGGTATCCCGCCGTTGGCTGGATTTTTCGGAAAGTTCTATCTGTTTAGCGCGGCGCTGCATGCCGTCGGAAATCAAGGGCTTCTTTGGCTTGTCGCACTGGGTCTGGTTGGCAGTTTCGTCTCGCTCTATTATTACCTTCTCGTGTTAAAAGCGATTTTTGTTGATGAACCGTCAATCGCAGCGGCGCCGTCTGTCGACGGCATCGGCATACTCTCTGAGATTGTGCAGCAAGCTACGGTTAGTCTGCTTGCCGCAGCAGTTGTTCTGCTCGGCGTCATGCCCAACGTCCTTGCATCGCAGATTCTCGCCGCGACTCCGTAGGTCATTTCAAAAAAATTGCAATTAACACTTGACTGGCGCGCTGTAAGTTTTGCATCAAAAACAAGAATCCTCATGCGAAGTTCGTGATGTGAAGATGAGCAGCATCAGCGAGTTCATTCAGCGTAATTACCGGCATTTCAACGCAGCCGTGCTCAAAGACGCAGCCGACGCTTACATCGCGCATCTGAATCGTGGCGGAAAAATGATGATCACGCTCGCGGGCGCGATGAGCACTGCTGAATTGGGCGTTTCGCTGGCCGAAATGATTCGTCGCGACAAGGTGCACGCGATTACCTGCACAGGCGCGAACATGGAAGAAGACCTCTTCAACCTCGTCGCGCGCAGCAAATACGAACGCATTCCCAATTATCGAGAGCTCAATGCGCAACAAGAGCAGGAGCTGCTCCTACGGCATCTCAATCGCGTCACTGATACCTGTATTCCGGAGGATGAAGCGATGCGACGAATCGAGCATGCCGTGCTCGACGAGTGGGTTGCTGCCTCAGAGAGCAAACAGAGAAAGTTTCCTCACGAGTTCCTGTACAAGATCTTGCGCGAATGCCGCCTCAAACGGTTTTACGAGATCGACCCTGCCGATAGTTGGATGATCGCCGCTGCGCATAAGGATCTGCCACTATTCGTGCCTGGCTGGGAAGACTCAACCCTCGGCAACATTTACGCCGCCCGCTGCATCACCGGCACGATTGACAACGTGCTCACGATCCGTTCTGGGATCGAATACATGATCTATCTCGCGGCGTGGTATCGCCAGGTATCACAGGATACGTCGGTTGGTTTTTTCCAAATCGGCGGCGGCATTGCGGGCGATTTCTCCATTTGCGTTGTGCCGATGCTAAACCAGGACGTGGTCAGCACGCCCGTGCCGGAATGGGGTTATTTTTGCCAGATCAGTGATTCCACCACCAGCTTCGGCTCATACTCCGGAGCGGTGCCCAACGAGAAGATCACCTGGGGAAAACTGAGTGTCGATACCCCGCGATTCATCATCGAATCGGACGCCACGATTGTGGCACCGCTGATTTTTGCGAAAGTCCTTGGCTGGTGATCGATTGCCGGCGCGGCTATTGCCAATGGCCAGGGACCCATACCCAGCCGTTGTAACGAGGCACCCAATGACCTGGCACCCAAACTGCGGTTGGTCTTGGGCGCACTACCCAGGTTCCCGGCGTCCACACATACGTGGTTCCCGTCCATCGCCAGTAGCCTGTTGTCCAGACGTACCCCGGTCCCGGTGCGACTGTCTGAGTCTCAACGCGCACGGGCGGCGGCGGCCGGGTCACCACGACCTCTCGCGCGGGGCCCGTCGTGGTCACTTGCTGTGTCGTCGTTGTCGTAGTCACTGAGGTTGGTTCTTCCGCACAACCGGCCAAACCTAGAACCGCCAGCGCCGATAGGTAAAAACTTATTCTCATGGTTATCCTCCATTAGGAATTCGTTTTGTGTCGTGCCGTCGGCTTTGTCAGGAGTCAATCTCACTGTCATAGCATCACGCCGACTTTGGACGATGATACGGAATGCTTTACGTCGTCGCCACGCCGATCGGTAACCTGGCGGACATCACGTTGCGAGCTCTCGAGGTCCTGAAAAACGTCGATGTTGTCGCGGCGGAAGATACGCGGCGTTCGGGCTTGTTGCTAAAGCATGTCGGAATCCAAAAACCTTTTGTCAGCTACCACGAGCATAATGAGGCGGCGCGCACTGCGGAGCTAACCGAGCGCCTTGCCCGTGGTGACAACATTGCGCTGATTACCGATGCGGGCACCCCATCAATCGCGAACTGCCGTTCACGATCATTCCCGGGCCGTCTTCGATCTTGACCGCTTTGCTCGGGTCCGGATTTGCGACTGAGAAATTTTCGTTCCGTGGATTTCTTCCGGTGAAAAGCAGCCGACGCCAGCGTGAATTGCGTGAAGCGGCTGACCGCGAAGAAACTACAATATTTTTTGAATCGCCTTATCGGCTGGTGAAAACGCTTGCCGCTTGCCTCGACACCATGCCAGAGCGCCAACTTTGCGTTGCACGCGAACTGACAAAGAAATTCGAGGAATTCCGTCGCGGCACCGCTACCGAACTGCTGGGACATTATCAAGCACATCGCCCAAGAGGCGAAATCGTGCTCATGGTCTCTGGGCCATAGAAGTTTCGCCTGTCTGAGACGAATAAAGGATTCCAAACGCCCGTCCAATTCAGCCATCGAAATTCAACCGGAAACGATGCGAACCGACATTTCCTCCCCCGCAAGATTGACGACATTGTGGCGTCCTGCCGGGTTCATTGTTTCTCTCCACTTGTACAATGCGATGGCTGAACCGAATCGGAGCCGTCCGCCCCGGTCTTCAGACTTTCGCAAGCAGATGGCGTGGCTTCTGCGATTATCAATTGATGATCCGCCTGCCGCGCTTCCTTGCACCTTTGCTGGCGGGACTCGGCGTCACGCTTGCGCAACTTGCAATGGCAGTGTGCCTACTGGCTCCAGAGGAGCCCGTGACAGAGCGTTACTCCGCACTGATCCAACACGATAGTTATTGGTTTATGAACATCATTGATCGTGGCTACCACACCATTGTGCCGCCGATTGATCATACGGTGATGGAGATCTCGAATGTGGCATTTTTCCCGGCTTATCCTGCGATCGCAGCGCTGCTTCAGCGTGTATTCAACATCGGCACCGGAACCGCGCTGTTGGTCACAGCGCAGCTCGCCGCGTGGGGTTTTTGGACTTATTTCTTTCTGTTCTGCAGACGCTGGAAGCTTCCGCAGGTCCTCAGGTTTTGTGGGGCGCTCCTGATCCTCGCCAACCCGGCAGCGTTCTTTCTGGTTTCTGCCTACTCGGAGTCGCTCTTTCTGATGGCCCTCCTGGGTTTCATTTATTGGAGCACCGCTAAGGGCCCTGCGGCGAAAGCTCTCGCGGCAATTCACGGAATGGGAATGTCCGCTGCCCGAATTGTTGGAATCGTGTGCGCTGCCTTTCCTGTGGTGCGGTCGGTTTTTCGAACCGGATGGCGCGGTTTGCTCAAGTCCCTGAGCTGGATTCGAGAGAACAGGGGAGCCATCGGATTGACGTTTGTCGCGGCGAGCGGCGCGGTGCCGTTCTTCGCTTATTGCCAACTACGATGGGGCCACTGGGACCTTTACATGCTCACGCAGGCGGCTGGCTGGGGCATCGTGCCCGATTACCTTGCAGTGTTTAGACCCGAAAGTTATCGCTGGCCCGTTCCTGCACTGAACAATCCCACAGAAGCGAGCCAGTTGTCCATGACACTCGGGGCTGTACTTCTTGTTCTTGTTGCATTTTGCGAATTGATTCCAGCCATTCGGCGCCGCGCCGGCATGCCAGTGCGGGTCGGGATCTATTTCTGTGCGGCCGCGATTTATTATCTTTCCGTTAGCGGAGTCGCCTGCGTGGAGATGGAAAGTATGCTGCGTTATACGTTCGGCGCGTATGCTTTGATCGTACTGGCGTTCTTGAATTTTCTGGGTCAATTTCGCACGCCGTCCGTATGGGTGCGGGCATTAGGGATCGCGGCGGTAGGGTTGATCTCCGCTGCGGGGCTGTGCGTACAGGGCTGGTACGTCTGGAATTTTACCCGGGGCAACTGGGTCGCGTAAGCAGAACATGAAGACAAAGGTCGTTGTAATCGGTGCAGGCCCGGCAGGTCTTACGGCCGGCTATTTGCTTTCGAAAAACGACGTCGATGTCGTCGTCGTGGAAGCCGATCCCGTTTATGTGGGGGGCATTTCACGCACGGCAACTTACAAGGGCTTTCATTTTGACATAGGCGGCCACCGTTTCTTTTCAAAATCCAAAGCAGTCGAAGACTTGTGGACCGAGATTTTGCCTAACGACATGCTGACGCGACCGCGCTCGTCGCGTATTTTTTACGGAGGCAAATTTTTTTCGTATCCTCTGAAACCGGTTGAAGCGCTGCTGAAGCTGGGCGTCTTCAAATCGATTCTGTGCATTCTTTCCTGGCTAAAAGCGCGTTTGTTCCGGATGCGAAACCCGCGGAATTTCGAAGAATGGGTGACGAATCAATTCGGCAAACGGCTATTCAATACGTTCTTCAAAAGTTACACCGAAAAAGTGTGGGGGATGAGCTGCAAGGAAATTTCCGCTGACTGGGCGGCGCAACGGATCAGAGGTCTTTCGTTAGGTAGCGCAATCAAGAACGCTCTGATCCCGCAGCACTACAATGGTGACCGGAGCAAAGTCATCAAAACCTTGATCAACTCTTTCCGTTATCCGCGACGCGGCCCCGGCATGATGTGGGAGGCGTGTGCGCAAAAGATGACGGGCCTGGGCGGAAAACTGGAGATGGGCTGTAGAGTCACGCGCTGTTCCTACGACGACTCGTCCGGTCAATGGAACGTTGAGTACAAGAACGGCAACGGAGATTTGCGGACAATAGAAGCCGAACACGTCATTTCATCGGCGCCAATGCGGGAGCTGGTCTGCGGTTTGACACCGGTCGTGAGCGAACGAACCGGGCGCGCAGCCGAGAGCCTCAAGTATCGCGATTTCCTGACCGTGATGTTGATCCTGAGAGATCGAGAGATGTTCGATGATAACTGGATTTACATTCATGATCCGAGCGTGAAGGTCGGCCGGATCCAGAACTTCCGTTCCTGGTCACCCGAAATGGTGCCCGACGCCGACATGGTCTGTTACGGCCTCGAGTACTTCTGTTTCGAAGACGACGGCCTCTGGGTCTCAACCGACACGGAGTTGATCGAACTCGCAAAGCGCGAGCTCATTCAGATCGGGCTGGCCAAAGAAGGCGATTTCATCGATGGCTGTGTCGTTCGTCAGAAGAAAGCCTACCCTGTTTACGATGACGACTATGCGCGCCACGTCGCGAACATTCGCGAAGAACTGGAGACGCGCTACCCAAACCTGCACTTGGTTGGCCGTAATGGCATGCACAAATACAACAACCAGGATCACGCGATGATGACAGCAATGTTGTGCGCAGAAAATATTCTCGCTGACGCGAAGCTTTACGATCTGTGGCAGGTGAACAGTGACGCGGAATATCACGAAGCGGGGGCCGCGCCAGCAGAGGAAGCAAATGGATCCGCCCTGCGCCTTGTCCCAACCCGCGTCGTTGCCGCGCCTGAACTGGCGCCTGAAGGGTAGCGCGGTCAAAGCGCGAGCGCAGGCTAACCGTTCTCAAATTCTTCCAGTGGCGGGCAGGAGCAGAAAAGATTTCTATCGCCGTAAACGTTGTCGATGCGTGCGACAGCGGGCCAGAATTTGTGGTCGCGTGTCCATGGCGCCGGGAAAGCAGCTTGCTCGCGTGAGTAAGGGTGGTCCCATTTGTCGGATGTAATTTCGCGAGCAGTGTGCGGCGCGTTTTTGAGCGGATTGTTTTGTTGATCCTGCTTTCCTTCGGCGACGGCTTTCATTTCCACATGTATCGAGATCATCGCGTCACAAAAACGGTCGAGCTCGTGCTTCGGTTCGCTCTCGGTTGGTTCGATCATCATCGTCCCACCGACGGGCCAAGAGATCGTCGGCGCATGAAAGCCGTAATCCATCAAACGTTTTGCCACGTCTTCGACTTCAATGCCTGCGCTTTTCCACTGGCGCAGATCGACGATGCATTCGTGCGCGACCAAGCCGTGCTTCCCTTTGAACAGGACTGGAAAGTGCGGGTCGAGCCGTTTGGCGATATAATTTGCGTTTAGGATAGCGACTTCGCTTGCTCGTTTTAATCCCTCCGCGGCCATCATCCGGATGTACATCCACGTAATGGTCAGAATACTGGCGCTGCCCCAGGGCGCGGCTGCGACTGGACCCACACCATTTCCGATTGCCGATTGAAACTCGCTCGCTTCCCTCGCTCGCTCGCCGCTGCCCGTCGCGGCTCTGCCTTCTGTATCGGAGATCCCTCGCCTCGGCTGGCGATTGGCGATTGAAAACCGTGCCGGGAGAAATTTAACCAGATGCTTGGCCACGCCGATCGGTCCCACGCCAGGCCCGCCGCCGCCGTGGGGAATACAAAAAGTCTTGTGCAGGTTTAAATGGCAAACATCGGCGCCATAGTCGCCGGGACGGCAAAGACCGACCTGCGCATTCAAATTCGCCCCATCCATGTAAACCTGGCCGCTGTGCGTGTGAACGATGTCGCAGATTTCACGAATCGTTGGTTCAAAGACGCCATGTGTTGACGGATAAGTCACCATCAGTGCAGCAAGATCGCTTGCGTGCTCTTCTGCTTTCGCTCGGAGATCGGCAAGATCGATGTCGCCGTCTTTTAAGCACGCGACGGAAACAACCTTGAACCCGGCCATGACCGCGCTTGCGGGATTCGTGCCGTGCGCCGATGTCGGGATGAGACAGATATTGCGATGCGCTTCGCCGCGCGACGCGTGATATTCGCGGATGGCCAGCAAACCTGCGTATTCACCTTGCGATCCGGCATTCGGTTGCAGTGAAATTGCTGCGAACCCCGTGATTTCTGCGAGCCAGTTTTCCAGTTGCCGAAAAATTTCCAGGTAACCTGCCGCCTGCTCGATCGGGGCGAGCGGATGCAATTTGGAAATCTCGGGCCACGAGATTGGAAACATTTCGGCAGTTGCATTGAGCTTCATGGTGCACGACCCGAGTGGAATCATTGATGTCGTGAGCGAGAGATCGCGCGATTCGAGCTTCTTCAAATAACGTAGCATTTCTGTCTCGGTGTCGTGCGTATTGAAGATCGGATGGGTGAGAAACTCGGAAGTCCGAACCGCGAATTGCGGTATGCGGATTGGGGGTTCGCCAATGTCATCATCGTCGAAATCGCGCACTGCCGTGCCGCGAAAGACGGACATCAGAAGTTCGATATCGCATGGAGCTGTCGTTTCGTCGAATGAAATGCCGACTGCCTGTGGACCGAGCGCACGCAGGTTGCAATCCGCTTTCGCCGCGTGTTCCAAAATGACCGCGCTGGATTCGACCTCCACCCGGATCGTGTCGAAGAAATGTTCGTGTGCAATCGTGTACCCAATCGCGCGCAGACCATTGGCAAACCGACTCGTTAGCCGGTGAACCCGCTCGGCGATCGCGCGTAGTCCTTTTGGGCCGTGATAAACCGCATACATGGACGCTATGACCGCGAGAAGGACCTCTGCCGTGCAGATGTTGCTTGTGGCTTTGTCGCGGCGGATGTGCTGCTCTCGTGTTTGCAATGCAAGTCGATATGCGGGGCGACCTTCAGCGTCGTGCGACACACCCACGAGTCGGCCGGGCATGTGGCGCTTGTATCGATCGCGCGTGGCGAAGTAAGCCGCGTGTGGTCCGCCGAATCCCAGCGGCACTCCAAAACGTTGTGTATTCCCGATGGCAACGTCGGCGCCGAATTCGCCTGGCGGTTTGATTAAGGTGAGCGCAAGAATATCCGCTGCGACAACAACCAGAGCGCCGGCATCGTGGGCCTGCCGGACGAACTCGGAGTAATCATCGATTGCGCCATCGGTCGCCGGATATTGTACGAGCGCGCCGAAAACTGGGCTGTCGAATTTGAATCGCGAATAATCGCCGATTTTAATCTCGATCCCGAGTGGCTTCGCGCGTGTTTGAACAACGGCAATTGTTTGAGGATGACAATTATCGGCGACAAAAAATACTTTCCTGCGACCGGGGTCAGCGCCCCCGGCTACAGCCTGACAAAGCGCCATCGCTTCAGCTGCGGCCGTCGCTTCGTCCAGCATCGATGCATTGGCAATGTCGAGCGCCGTCAGATCCATGATCATTTGCTGGAAATTTAGCAGTGCTTCGAGCCGTCCCTGTGCGATTTCCGCTTGATAAGGCGTGTAAGCGGTGTACCACCCGGGATTCTCCAGGATGTTTCGCTGAATGACGGGCGGTGTGATGCAGTCGTAGTAGCCAGCCCCGATGAACGAGCGCGCGATCTTGTTCTTCTGTGCAATCACCCGTAGCTCAGCCAGCGCTTCGCCTTCCGATTTCGCTCCCGGCAAATTCAGTTGCCCCTCGAGACGAATGTCCTTCGGAACCGTGGCGTCGATGAGCGCACAGAGACTATCGAAACCCACGTCCCGCAACATCGCGCGAACTTCTTTCTCGTTCGGCCCGATGTGTCTGCGCGCGAACGAATCAATGTCGAAAATTGGTTCGCGCATTTGCATCGAACGGACTGCAACTGACGTACTCGAGACCGAGCCGGTGACAGAATTTTACGCTGTTTGGTTCGCCGCCGTGCTCGCCGCAAATTCCCAATTTGATGTCTGGCCGGGTCTTTCGGCCGAGGTCGCAAGCAATTTCCATCAAGCGCCCAACACCTTTTTGATCGATTGAAGCGAATGGATTCGTATCGACGATATCAAGCTCGGCGTATGCGGGGAGAAAAGAGCCGGAGTCGTCGCGGCTCATTCCCAGTGTGGTCTGCGTCAGATCGTTCGTGCCGAAGCTAAAGAACTCGGCGTCGCGCGCGATCTGGTCAGCGAGGAGCGCCGCGCGCGGGATCTCAATCATTGTGCCGACTAAATATTTGAATTTTGTTCCTCGCTCCTTCGCCACTTCGCTCGCAACGCGCCGGACGATGTCGATCTGAAGCTTTAACTCGCGCGGGAATCCCACCAATGGAATCATGATTTCGGGGTGGACACTGATCCCTTTGGCTTTTACCTGGGCGGCGGCTTCAAAAATCGCACGTGCCTGCATTTCGGAAATCTCTGGGAAAGTGATACCCAGGCGGCAACCACGATGGCCGAGCATTGGATTAAATTCGTGCAGCTCATGCACGCGCCGGGCAATTTGCTCTACCGAGACCTTGAGTTTGTTCGCCAGTTCGTTTTGCTGCGTGTGATCGGCGGGCAGAAACTCGTGCAGCGGCGGATCAAGAAACCGAATTGTTGCAGGCAGACCCTTTAGCGCCGTGAAGATGCCAATGAAATCTCCGCGCTGATAGGGAAGCAATTTCGCCAGTGCCCGGGCTCGCTCATCCTTGGTGCCTGCGAGAATCATTTCCCGCATCGCGTCAATCCGGTCGCCTTCGAAAAACATGTGCTCCGTTCGGCATAGCCCGATTCCTTCCGCGCCAAATGCGACCGCGTTCTTGACTTGCTCGGGCGTATCAGCATTTGTGCGAACACCGAGGGTGCGGAATTCGTCAGCCCACTTCATCAATTTGGCGTACTCCTGATAGGTGACGCTTTTCTTCGCATCTAGCGACCCATCCACGAGCACCTGAACGATGTCCGAAGGCGCGGTGGCGACTTCGCCGGCAAAGACTTCGCCCGCCGTGCCATCGATGGAGATGTAATCAGCCCGATTCAACTTCGCACCGCTCGCGCTGAGTGTGCCGTTCTGATAATCGATTTGGATCCCCGTTGCTCCGCAGACGCACACTTTCCCCATTTGCCGCGCGACAAGCGCCGCGTGCGATGAAACTCCTCCGCGCGAAGTGAGAATGCCTTCGGCGGCGATCATGCCGCGCAAATCTTCCGGAGACGTCTCGATCCGGGCGAGCACGACTTTTTCGCCCCGTTCCGCGCGCGCCACAGCTTCTTCGGCAGTAAATACGACGTGGCCGCATGCCGCACCCGGCCCCGCCGCCAGTCCGGTCCCAATCTTTTTTGCGTTCCTTACGGCCTGCCGATCGAAAACCGGTGCGAGCAGATGTGAGAGCGAATCGGCCGGAACACGACGGACAGCGTCCTTTTTGGTGATCAACTTTTCGTGCACCATATCCACGGCGATACGCACCGCTGCATGACCCGTGCGTTTGCCATTTCGGGTTTGCAAAATGTACAGGCGATTTTCCTCCACCGTGAACTCGAGGTCCTGCATGTCCTTGAAGTGCTGCTCGAGGATGCGGCGAACCTTCATGAGCTCCTTATGCGCTGCGGACATTTCCTTCGCCAGGTCGGCGATCGGATGCGGCGTGCGCACCCCCGCAACGACGTCTTCGCCCTGGGCGTTGATGAGGTATTCGCCGTAGAAAACCTTTTCGCCGGTAGCCGGGTCGCGGGTGAAAGCCACTCCAGTCGCGCTGCTGTCGCCCATGTTGCCGAATACCATGGTTTGAACGTTTACCGCCGTTCCCCACTCACGCGGGATGCCGTACTTTCGCCGATAAACGATGGCGCGATCGTTCATCCATGAACCGAAAACGGCCCCGATTGCTCCCCAGAGTTGTTCGTTTGGGTCCTGGGGAAAAGATTTTCCAGCACGCTCGTTAATCAACGCCTTGAATCGCTGCACGAGCTTTTTGAGATCAGCGACGGTCAATCGCACATCGGGAAAGTCGTGTTTGCCGTACCGCTCGTCCTTTAGCCGCTCGATTACGGTCTCGAACGGCTCGTGGTCTTCGCCTGGCCGCTTTTGGACACCCATCACAACGTCTCCGTACATCTGAAGAAATCGTCGATAAGAATCCCAGGCGAACCGTGCATTGCTCGTCTTCTTCGCCACGATCTCCACCACTTCATCATTCATGCCGAGATTGAGAATGGTATCCATCATTCCCGGCATGGAATCGCGAGCGCCAGAGCGCACCGAGACCAACAGAGGCCGCTCTCGGTCGCCGAACTTTTTGCCAGTCGATTTTTCGACTTTTGCCATTGCCGCCGCGACTTGCGCTTCTAACTGTGGCGGATACGCGTGATCATGATCGTAGAAATAACTGCAAATCTCGGTGTTAATTGTGAATCCCGGCGGCACTGGTAGTCCGATCCGCGTCATTTCATGGAGATTGGCGCCTTTGCCGCCCAATAGAGCTTTCATCGCGCCTGTCCCGTCTGCATGGCCATCGCCGAAGTAATAGACATAACGCGACACCGTGGTTCTTTTGCGAGTGGCGGCGTTGCGCGTTTTGGATCGTCCGGGTTTCTTCGCGCGTTGAAGTCCTTTTCCTGGACTGGATTTTCGTTTTGTGGCCATAGCTTAGCAGCGGCAGCGACCGCTGGAATGATGGAGCGGCAAACTAAATTCCGGCGTTACGATGTCAACGGGTAGGGTAGGCGCGCTGCGCCGACTGAAGGCCGCAGCGTGGCGTCCCTACGGATTGACGTCAGCAATTAAGCCGGCGCAGTCTCGCCGTTCGTAAGAACATCAGCAATCGTTGCCGTAAACTCCTCAACGCCGGTACTCGGCACGATGATGCTATTACGGCGACCGTGAGCTTCCTCGGTGATACGCAAGAACCTGCCGCGCTCATTTTCTCGGAGCTCGACATAAAAATGCTTGCGCTCAATCTGCAGTTCTTTCGCCTCGATGATGTTATCCATTTTGCCTTGAGGCCGCGAGTTTAGGGGATGCCGGGCAGCAAATGGAAGAAAAATCGGCAGGATTTGTGCAAATTGTTTGGGCTCCGGAGTGCGGCGCGATCAAAAAATCAACGGAGCGTGAGGATCTCAGCGGCGGATCTCGTCAAGCACTTCGCCGATTGCGGCGATAAGGTCGCCCAGGTCATCCTCGTTGATGCGGCCGATAGTTCCGATCCGAAAGCAGTCACTCTGGCTTAGCTTGCCGGGATAGATAAGGAAGCCGTGCGCACGGAGACGACGATAGAAATCCTCGAATCGGAAGTTCGGACCATCCGGATAACGAAAGGCGGTAATGATGTTGCTCTGGCGCTCGGCGGGCAAGAACTCGGCGAAACCAAGCCTGTGCATTCCCCTTCGCAATGTCTCGTGATTCGCTCGGTAACGGGCAACGCGAGCTGAGACGCCACCTTCTTCGCTCAGTTCTTCGAGGGCTCTAGCGAAGGCGAGGAGCGCGTGCGTGGGCGGCGTGAAGCGAAATTGGCCGTTCCCTTCAAGAGCTTCCCATTGAGCCAGCAGATCGAGACTGACGCTTCGCGCACGGCCTTTGGTCGCTTCGAGTGCTTGGCGCCGCGCCAGCACGAAGGAGAAGCCGGGAACACTTTCGAGACATTTGTTAGGGGAAGAAATCAGGTAATCGATTTCCAATTTGCTTAAATCGAGGGACACACCGCCGAAACTGCTCATCGCGTCGACAATAAATTCGCGATCACCGGCTTTTACTATTCGCGCAATCTCGTCGACCGGATTCAGAATGCCGGTGGTAGTTTCGCAATGCACCATTGCCACATGCGTGGCGCCCGGTTCTTCCTCGATGAGACGTTGCACGGCTGCGGGCTGCGGCGATTCGTTCTCCGGCCAGCATGCCAGCCTGGTGGAAATTCCCAATCGCTCCGCGATCGTAGCCATTCGCTCCCCATAAGCGCCGTTTGCCAGCACCACGAATCTCCCTTGCCGCGGTACCACTGATGAAATGACCGACTCGAGCCCGAATGTCCCACTTCCCTGCATGAGCACTGTTTCGTAACCTTGTTCGCGCGAGACGCCCGCGATGCGAAGCAATTCCGAGCGAATGCCGGCGACCAGTTCGATGAAGTCGGCGTCACGCGAACCAATGTCGCGTTGCATTGCGGCTTTCACGGTCGCGCTCGTGGTAAGCGGTCCCGGGGTGAAGAGAAGCGGATCTTTCATTTCGCATTGGAGCTCAGAAATTGCGAAAAGCGTTCTTTTACTTCGTGCGGTTGCACGGTGGGACGGCCAAGCTTCCCCGGCGAGCCCGGGTGTATCTTCACGTGCAACAAGGACGGTCCGGATCGGTGACGTATCAGACGAACTGCCTCACGAATCTCATCCGGGCGATCCGCTGCAAAAGCCGAACGGTAATTAGCCGCGGCGGCGATAGCCGCGAAGCGGATAATCCCAGACGCCGTTTGCTGTCCTCCCGTTGAATCGTGCGCTTCATTGTCAAGAATGACGTGAAGGAGATTCGACGGTTGATACAAGCCAATCGTGGCGAACACGCCGAGCTTCATCAAGGCAGCGCCATCTCCGTCGATGACGACTACTGGTTGCCTGGGGAGAGCGTGTGCCACACCGAAACCAATCGCCGACGCAGTGCCCATTCCGCCAACGACGTAGAGGTGGTTGGCGCGATCCGAGATCGCGAAGAGTTCGCGGCCGGTCTTGCCAGTCGTAGCGATGATCGCTTCGTCACCGACGAGAGCCTCGAGAATGAGCTCGATTGCGGCCGTCCGCGTGAGTCGCTCATTCGCGTTTGCCAAAAGGTTTTGTCGCAAATCGGTTTCGATCGACTCGGGCTCGCGGCGAACCGACAAAGCGTGCGGCGCGACCGATCCCTCTTGCATAACCAGTGCGAACGGTCGCTTTCGCTGTTCCATGCTCGTCTCGGCCTGCGCCATCGTTTTGGCAATTTCCGCTTCGCTCTCGGGAAAAGGCAGCCACGGTATTTCCACGGTATCGAGTAGACGGTGCATGATCCTTCCCATCTGTTCATGTTGCGGCTCGTCTTTTACTTCCGGCTGGCCGCGCCAGGTAACGATGAGCAACGTCGGAACGCGAAACGGGTAGTTGAGCGAGGTGAAGGGATTCACCATGTTACCGAGGCCGGAGTTCTGACACATTATTACCGTTTTCCGCCCCGCGAGAAACGCTCCGAAAGTGATCCCGACTGCTTCGCCTTCGCTCGTCGCGCCGACGTAATCCAGCGCGGGATTACTGATCACGTAGTTGATCAGGGAGGTCAAAAAAGAGCAAGGCACTCCGGCATATTGCGAATAACCAAGCCCATGGAGGTGATCGATGAACGAGCAAGCGCTGATCATGATTTCAAGACGCCGGACTCGCTGAAGCTTAGAACGCTTGGGCTCGCGCGAGATCCTCGAGGTCGTCCACGTCCAGCCATTGTCCAGTAACGTAGAGAACCTGCACCCGTTGTCCCCGGCAGACGAGATAATTGAAAAGATCGTCGAAGTGCAATCCGCGAAAGTCCGAGCGCTTGGATAAGACATCCAATGCGCCGCATACGGCCGCGGAACCACGCGCTGTCGTCTTGATTAGGCCAATCCATTCGCCATGGATTTTGTCGGCCGAAAGATCGGGTCCCATCTTCGCCAGGAACGCATCCTCTTCGTCATAACGCAGCGAGTAGGGCCGCGTCGCAGTAATATAGTCGACGTATCCATTCGCCTCACGCTCGCGTCGCTGCTCCCACATCGCATCCACCGCGATCACGATGTCGTGTTTATCCGCGAGCAGATTGTTCAGAATATGCTGACGGAAAAGGATGTCTCCAAAAGAAATGATCGCATCGCCATCGATCCGATCGCGGGCCTGGTGAAGTGAAAGCAATTCGCCGGTGCCTTCGAAATCCTCGTTCTCTACGAATTCCACGTTGGGGGCATGCACCTTCTCAGCGGCATAACCCCGCACTACCGTAATCGCACGGACGCCGGCCGCGCCAAATTGGGCGACGAGCTTGTGCAGCAGTGGTGTGCCGGAAACGGGCACCATTGCCTTGGGGATGCCGGCCGTGACCTCTCCCAGTTCGTCACCGCGACTCGCAGCCAGAATAATCGCGCGCGTCGAGGCCCGCCTTTTTGGCAAATAACGCTCCTCGGCAAGCAACAATTCTTCCGCATTCTGAAGCCGGAAAACTTCTTTCACCGGAACAATTCCATCTTCAACGTTTTGAACCGAGCGCTCAGTGAAAATACGGCGGGTCGTTTCTTGCATCGCGGCGATTGCGCTACGGACATTTTGATTTGCCCAGATCACGATTCTGATGCCAGCCTGCTCAAAGACTTCGACCGGCGTGCTGTAATAAGTGGTGGGAGCGATCACGAGCGGACACTTATTCGCCCACGCTTTCGCAAACGCGAGCACCTCATCTGGCGTCACCTTCTTGCTGTGAACCAGTAGCGCGTCCGCCCCCGCGAGATGATAGGCTTCGGCGCGAAGGAGCATTTCATCCAGCCCCCAACCCGCTATGAACCCCTCGAGTCGTGCCACCAGACAAAAGTCTGGATCCCTTTGCGCATCCTTGACCGCTTTAATCTTGCCCGTGAATTCGTCTATTGTGGCGAGCGACTGACGTTCGCTAGTGATGAATGAATTGGTCTTGGGAAAAAGTTTGTCTTCGATGCAGACGGCTGCAACCCCCCGTTGCTCCAGTTTTTTCACAAGCCGTCGCATGTTGTTGAAATTTCCGTAGCCGGTATCACCATCGAGCAGGATTGGAATGCGAGTCGCGTCGCTCATGAATTCGACGACTTCCAGTACTTGCGTCCAGCTCGCTTCATTGTTGTCGCGTACGCCGAGGGCGGCCGAGATCGAAAGCCCGCTGGCCCAGATTCCGCTAAACCCGGTTTCCTCGACGATGCGGGCGCTCAGTGCATTGTGAGCCTCCATCAAAAACTCAAGATGTTTCGATTGCAGGAGCCGCTTGAATTGCTGCGTCTTACTGATTTCGCCATTCGTGGAGGAAGTCATGATGCACAGCAGTCTAAGATGGAAATAATTGACTTTCTCGCTGCTCAATACCAGTAATTAGTTTCCGCGGTTGTTCTGTTTTTCGCCAAAGCGTCCTTGCGGCCCGTTTTCGCTCCATGCTCACAACTGCCACTCCAATAATCGACCAATTGATTTCTGATTCGTTAAAAGAAACGGACGAAGCGAGCCTGCGAGCAAAGTATTCCGAGCAAGATGAGTTCGTAATCGTGGACGAATTCCTGCCCCTGGAAGTCCTAAGTCGCTGGGAATTGGAATTGGCAAGACTCAAGCCCCACGTCCATCGCAATTATCTTCCTGGTCACAAGAAGGGCGGCAGCGTTGCTTACCAAACCATGAATGCGCTCGCGCCGTCGATCACCCGCGTTTATCATAGTGCGCCGTTGCTCGGATTCCTTCGTCGCGTCGTCGGCGCGGAGGTGAATGAATGTCCCTCCAGCGACCCCCACCGGTGCGCTCTTTACGCCTATACGGAAGAAGGCGACCACATGGGTTGGCATTACGACACCTCTTATTACAAAGATCGGCGCTGGACCGTGCTCGTCGGCTTCAAAGATGAATCCAGCTCGCACTTGCTTTGCCTCTTGCATACGCGCAATTCGGACCGCGATGTCGTAAACCTCGAACTTCAGATCAAGCCCGGGACGCTTGTTATTTTCAATGGCGACAAAGTTTATCACGCGGTTTCGCCGCTGAAAAAAGGTGAATCACGCTACATTGTATCGATGCAGTACGTCACGACCGGCAAGATGAATCCCTTCATGCGCTTTATCTCCAACATGAAAGATGCGGTCGCCTACTTCGGACTGCGTGGGGTCTTCGGCAAAGGCAGACTGCGGTGAGAAAAGTCCCCGCTATCCTCGATTGCGTCACTGAAACGAGTGGGATCCAGATCGCGGGATTGAGCCTGCTCGATCGTCTGATCGTGACTGCCCATCGGGCGGGTTGCGCTCCTATCTACCTCATCGCAGAAACCAGGCCCACCGCTCCGCGTGGCCACGCACTTGGCATCGAGATCACACTTGCTTCAGCAATACCAGAACTCGACAAACCCGCCCTCCTCATTAACGGACCTGTGCTGGTCGAGACAGCGGACCTTCAGCAAGTAATCGAACGTGGAGGCCAGCTGTTTTCGGCTGATAACACTCGGCTGCCGGTTGCAATGACGGCGGGTGGTGTCGCGCGGGTGAGCGCGGGAAAAGTTGCCATACTGATCACTGATGCGGCTTCCGCGAACGAAGCCCAGCGCCGCCTTTGGGCATCGCTTAGCAGCAGCGCCGATGGAATCGTCGATCGCTTTCTTTATCGCCCACTCGGCCGCTATCTGTCGAAAATTCTTCTCCGTGCTCCATTTTCGCCCAACCAAGTCTCGATCGTATCGACGCTTGTTGGCATTTTCTCGGGCTGGGTTTTTGCCGGCGGGTATTTTATCTCCGCCGCGCTTCTCTTACAGCTTTCCGCCATCATCGATTGTGTGGATGGCGATCTTGCACGTGTCTTTTATAAAGAATCGCGCCTAGGCAAATGGCTCGACTTGGTGGGTGACCAGTTAGTCCACGTGGCTGTTTTTGCTGGCATGGGCTGGGGCCTGGCTTGCAGCGATCCGGAATCGCCCGCGCTCGCGCTTGGAACCAGTGCTCTGCTCGGCACCATCATCTCATTCGCTGTGATTGTGCGCTTCATGCAACGCAAGAACGATCGCAAAGCTTCCGGTCTCGAAAAATTGATTGATGCCACGACCAACCGCGACTTCTCGCTGCTGGTTCTGTTGCTGGCCATAGTCGGCAAGCTCGATCTCTTCCTCTGGATGGCCGGGATAGGCGTGCATTTCTTCTGGATCATTGCGCTTTGCTCTCGGTGGCATGACGCCGGACGTGCGCCGGCGACCTCAGGGAAATCCGCATGAAATTGGCGTTAAGGTTGATTATCGCTGGAGCGGGCCTGGCGCTGTTTGCATGGTTCGTACACCGAACCGGAGTGGATACGATCTCGCGCGCCTTCGCCACGCTCGGCTGGTCGGCTCCTCTTATTCTACTCCCCTACGCTCTCGTTTACTTTCTCGACACTGTTGGATGGCGTTTGTCCTTCGGTTGCGCGCTTCCCAAGGCGATCAGCTTCGGAACGCTATTCCGCATTCGGTGGGCTGGAGAAGCACTCAATAATGTTGTCCCTTCGGCTTATCTCGGGGGCGAAGCGATGAAAGTGTATTTGCTCCATAAACGCGGCCTTCCGGTTGCCGATGGAACAACAAGCGTGACTATCGGAAAGACAGCGCAAGTTCTGGCTGAAGTGATTTTTATCGCTTTTGGAGCGGTGGCCGGCTCTTCCATCCTACCGGCCGGTTCACCCGCTCGCGCCGGCATGTTCGCAATTGCCGGCGCGGCCACCGCGCTCGTCGGCATGCTTTTCTGGCTGCAGCATCGAGGAATATTCAGCGCATTCCTAGCGTTGACCGAGCGATTGCGGTTGCGCATTCACGCGCTTACATCGCGAGCTGAAAGTCTGCGCCAACTCGATCGGCGAATTTTCGATTTCTACCGCGAGGATCGGCGTCGCTTCCTTTCCGGCGTGACACTTTATCTGGCTGGCTGGATCTCCGACTCACTGGAAATTTTGCTCGTCTCACACTTGCTTGGGATGCCGTTGGATTGGGGCCAAGCACTGGCCTTCGAGGCATTCATCAGCGTGGCCAAGGCACTCGGGGTTTTCGCCCCGGCCGCCCTCGGGGTGCAGGAAAGTGGTGTTATTTTTCTCTTTTACCTCTTCGGTTTGCCGGCGGCGCTTGCGGCTCCCTACGCGATCATCCGCCGTGCGCGCGAGCTCACGTTCGCGCTAATCGGCGGTGCGCTTCTCTATGCCGAGGAACCAGCGCTGCGCGGCTTCGCGCAGCGCGTTGCGCGAGAAGTTGAGGCGCCGGCATGAAGGCCATTATCTACGCAGCGGGACGCGGAACCCGATTGCGATTGGACACGCCGAAAATCCTTCTCGAATTTGGCGGGCGAACGCTATTGGAGTGGCACGCATTGCGCTTGCGTGAGGCCGGCGTGCGCGAAGTCGTGCTGGTAACCGGTCATCTTCGTGAGCAGATCGCAGAATTGCTGCCGGGCATTTGCATCCCGTATGAGGTTACAGTACGCGAGATTGTGAATCCGCGCTTTCACGAGGGTAGTTTGCTCAGCTTGAAAGTCTCGCTTCCAGAAATCGAAGATAGCTACGAGCCTCTCTTGTTGATGGACGCCGATGTGTTTTATCCAGTCGGGATGCTCGATCGTCTAATTCGATCGCCGCACCCCACCGTTCTACTGCTGGATCGTGAATTCTCCACCGACGACGATGATCCCATGCTCGTGCCGGTAAAAAACGGGCGACCGATCGACTTTCGCAAACAATGGAGCGGTGACGCGGAATTCGTAGGCGAGTCAATCGGTTTCTTCAAGATCGCTCCAGCTGATTTTCCGCTTCTGATCAAGGAGACCCACGCGCGAA
>WNGJ01002125.1_pt1 | contig 19917 bp, 22 predicted proteins | sample 5400611 | NCBI WGS metagenome assembly WNGJ01 (sample SAMN13153375, study PRJNA577476) | soil metagenome | isolation source: 40 cm soil or saprolite under Garry oak tree replicate 1 | place: USA:California | collected 2016-06-15
CGTGGTTCAATGCCGGCGGTATGGAACAGCCGTTTGTCATCCAGGCCAGTCAATATGCCCCGCTCGGAGGAGTGCGAAAGTCATGAAAAGTTTACTCCGCGCCCCTGCGACGAAAGTAATCATCGGCCTGCTGGTAGGCATCGGCCTGTTATACCTCGTCTCACGCTTTGTCAACATCGCCATGAGCCTGCGCATGCTGCAACAAAACCTGGTGACGCCTCGCGGCATCGTCCTCGCCCTCCTCTCGGGCGCCTCCTTCCTCCTCGCGTTCTCCATCCGGGGCATCCGCTGGAAACTTTTCCTGAACCCCATCGGGAAAGTCAGCACCTTCACGACTATTCGGCTCGTGCTCATTAGTATCTTTCTCAACTTCCTCCTGCCAATCAGTAGCGGCGAAATCGTCAAAACCCTCATCCTCAAACGCACCGCCGCCATACCCATCAGTCGATCGCTCCCCACCGTCGCCATGGACAGGTCGTTTGACTTGTTGCCCGCCCTCTTCCTCATGGCCATCGTTCCGCTCCTGGGCTTGCAGATGGATATCAAGCTCTGGTTCGTACTGGGCATCGTGGGCGGATTATTCATCTGCCTGCTTGTCTTTATCGCATTGGCGGTGTGGAAACGCGCTGCCGCCATCACCCTGCTGCGAAGAATAACGGGTATACTCCCCAGGGCCATGGGGGGCAAAATCGAAGGCTTTGCCACTGGCTTTGTCGACTCGCTGCTCATCGGCGCGAGCCGCCCAAAGATTTTCATCCCCGCGGTGCTGCTCACCTGCCTGGCCGTCATCTTCGACAGCCTCTTCGCCATGTTCGCCTTCTGGACAGTTGGCTTCCCCATCCCCTTTGGGACAGCTATCTTCGGATATACCCTCTACAACATGTTCTACATCTTCCCAACGCCTCCCGGACAGGTGGGCAGCAACGAAGCCATGGGCCTGCTTGTCTTCGGCGGACTACTCCATTTGCCACCGGACAAAGTTATCGCTATGTTCATCTTTTCCCATCCCTGGGCCGCCGTGCTCATGTGTACGGCTGGCCTTGTATGCCTGAAGACACTCGGCTTGACGATCCCCATTGTCATGAAAAAGGGGACTGAAGAAAGCGACATAAAAAGCGAAGAGGTGCTCCTCCCAGAGGAACGGGAAGCACCTGTCTTGTATTAGTGACACTAAAAAAATAACAAGCAGCGAGAGTTTTGAAGTGTAGAAAGCCGCTTTAACGCTTGGTCCATGGGTATTGGGATAAGAACAGGCAAAGCACTGTGTTGGCGTTGGTGATGGTGTGACGGTCACTGTTGGAGACGGCGATGGTGTGACCGGTGGTGTCCCTGCACAGTGCGATTGAAACTATCCGAGGCGATCACGGTGTTGGTCCCCGCCCGAAGGACGACCAGCAAAAGAGTCATGCTAGCAAAGGCAGCCAACACGCGCAGCCATTTCCCGGTGATTGTGGCAGATGCGAACAAACGTTGATACCGCTTGAATATATGGGCCTCTCGTTTTCTTTCCAAAAGACACCTGGACTTTCTACATTTTTACCACTTTCAATCGGCGATCAGCCCCTGTCATTCCTGCATGGGGAGTCGTCACGATACGTTCAACAAGATGATGGCCGTTTCTGTTGCAATTTCAGGGCGATACAACAGGCGCAGACTCGACATAGCCGCCGTAGGCACCTGAAACATCATCGTACCGCTGCGAGTCATGCGAGCAGCGATGGTGCCATAGATGCTATCAGAGCTATTGTATTGATACCCAAAAGTATCCCCTTCAGGCCCCATCAACTGGAAGAAGGTGGATTGGTTCATAATAGCTTTATTGCTCGTATTGTGAACGGCTATGTCCAGGTCGATCAAAGTAGAGTTTGCGCTTGCTCCTTTTTGCTTGCTGACACTGTTAATGATCAAAGTACGGTCGCCCAGTACGATCTGCTGACTACCAGCCTTGCCACCAGGTACTGGCGTCTGACTGGAAATAACCAGTGGTCCTTTGCCTGCTGACCCTCTGGCGGCTTTCGGAGTAATCAGTTGCGGTGTGATAGTGGCAGCAACAGTTGCTGAAAGTGTCGATCCCCGATCCTGAGTTGAACTGGTTCCCGTATTTCCATTGCTGCTATCGCTTCTAGCAGAGCCACAGGCAACCAGCAACAATACCAGTATCACCACACCCGGCACAAGCTTTTTATGTTGAAGAATCATTACTTTATTTTCTTTCCTACAGTGGCATTTAGACTAAAATAGAGGGCATTTCCTAGAGCGACTTCGCCTGGAAGGAGGTCACCGTCGCCGTGCCGCTCTGCGTGAGCAAACGCAGACCACAGTAGCCAGAGGTAAGAGCACTATCGCTGGCCGTGACCATCCAGCCACTGGGCTCAGAAGCCGAAGCGGCCCAGACGTTGGCAGTCAGAGTCGATCCCACCACACGGAAATGGATGGTGTAGGAGACACCGGCGCTAGCGGTAAATGGCACACTTGCCAGAATAGTCGTCGTCCCGGCCACCCTTTTCTGAATGATCAAGCTGGACCCATCGACAAACGCCTTGTACCAGTTATTGCCATCGGTCCAGCGCAGCACATCGCCAAAGTTGCTGTTGCTAAAGGAGCTCAGCGAGCCGGTCGCATACACCTCAGCGTTAGAAGCTGTAGGCCCTAACACCGCACTATAACTGGTGCCCCCGGTGTTGGAGACGACTCCGGCATTGCCTGAAATGGAGAAAGCGCTGCGGCTGTTGGCATCGCCACCCCAGGTCTGCCCATCGGAAGCCTTCCCCCAGAGGGACTGATTGGCGCGCTGGAAGGTATCCGTCCCCAGCGGTGCACCAGGCGTCGGGGTTGGCGTGGGCGTACTCGTACTCGTGGGCGTGGCTGTAGGCGTGGCTGTGGGCGAACCAGATTGAATAGCCTCCGCTAACCTGTTCGCGAATTCCTCATCAAACCAGACACGATTCTGAGAATCAACATTGAGGCCGTCATGAGGGTGGCCTCCAGGGCTATTATAGAAAGTGAAAGACCCTCCACCGATCGGAAATGAACCAAAAGTATTTTGCAGAGAATCATCCAACCAGATCAGACCCTGCTTATCGGCGCTGATGCCAGAGGTATGCGAACCACAACTGCTACAAGAGGGGGTATAGTGATATTCAGTAACGCCATTATTCGTCCCCGGCTGAGCGACAGCGATATTTAGCAGACCAATAGCACTGACCCAGCCCTCCGACCACCAGATATTACCACTAGGATCAATAGTTATCAGGTGAGGAGTCAGACCAGTACCACCTGTTGGTGTATTTCGTATCTTATATTCCTGTAAGACCCCCCGATTGGTATATTCCCCGATCAATGCAACAGCATCCAAATTCTCAGTAAACCAGATATTACCTGTAGCGTCCACCGTAATACCATAGGGTTGACTATTCGATGCGGGGGTCGCAACTTCATGAAAAGTTCGCGAGTTAGGATCAAAAGAGCCGATTTGATTCGTATAATGCTCTGTAAACCAGATAGTTCCCTTTGAGTCAATAGCAATACCCCAGGGCCCAGCGCTGGACGTCGGGACAGCCCATTGTGCAACGGTCGTACTGGCAGGATCATACACACCGATGGCATTCGTGACCGGCATGGTGAACCAGACTTTGCCAGTAGAATCAACAGAGACAAAGAGTGGTTGACCGTAGCCCGCAGGGAGTGAAACGATGGTAGCCCAGTTCAGCGCATTGGGATCAAACAAGGCGAGCTTACCAGGAGGAGTCGAACTGGGACAACTCGGTGCCAGATCACAGCCGGGCAGAGCTACCCATACCCGTCCACTCCTATCAAATGCGGTTCCCCAGGGATCGCCCCCAGGAACAGGATAGTCGGTAACGCTACTGATACCAGATGCAAGTGCTGACGCAGAATGTGCACCGGTGAAAGACCCAACCACAAGAAGAGTACTGGCGGCAGCCACTGCTAATGCCACACAAGTGGCTAAGATCTTCCTCGTACTATGCTTCATAGAAAATACATCTCTTCCTTATCAATGACGGGCGTTTAGACGAATCCGGTACGAAAGCGCGTCACCCCGATAGTTTTTCGAGCGTGAAACGCGCCCGAAGCGGTAGGAAGGACCATTCAGCGTGCCAGAGGGGGCGCGTGGCATCAAAAGTATCTTAAAACGGCGGAAATCTCTTTCAAGTCCTGATTTCTCACAGAAATTCCACTGTTAGTAGTGTAGAGAAGTGTGTAGGAGAAGGTAAGTTACAAACGTATCAAAAGAGAGTACTTTCGTATCTTTGATAGGAAATGCCCAGGTAAAGGTTACCGGCGCGCACCTGACCGCTCGCTGGACGATAAGAACCGTTTTGCAATGGTAGTGTTCCAATGGTCCTACCAACTAGTATATAAGATGTGCTTTTTCATGACAGCTTGGGCACAGCACTACAAAATGACGCGGATTGTAGTGATCAAACAGGTTCTTTGCAAAAGAGACGGTGTGCAATTGTAACGCGTCAAAGTGCTGTCCACATTCAGGGCAGGTGTACTTTGCCTGCCCACTCAGCGCTCTCTTGAGGTGATTCGTCTGCGTGACATGGATGACGTCCAGGCTGACGTGAAACAGGAGGCCAGCCAGGATCAGCCAGAGTATGCGTGAGCGAGTGCGGGCTGCGATAAATACTAAGAGACCCAATATCATTGGATGGTGAAGCAGGCGTGCCTGTGGTAAGCGGGGTGGGTCGGCCTGCCCGAAATAGCGCACAGCGGCTCGTAGACTCAAGGTGCGGCGTGCCAGGACATGCCAGAGATAATGGTCAACATCAATACCTATACTTGCGATAAAAGGAATCCATACATCCTGTTTCAGCCACGGTAACGCGACCACTGCCGCTGCCGTGGATAATTTTATGTGTTCTTGTACACGCATAATCAGACCTGCTTACTGCTTCCACTCTCAATAGAGGGGATTATAACTTCCCTGATCGACGACTGTCAATAATGTGTTTGTCTGTCAAGCACCTCCGGCTAGAAGCCGGAGGCTTGCAATCTGGACTCCACCGCAACTCGGCATACCTTTGCAGGCGTGCCGCTTTGGCTTCACGGTCCGATGCATCAGGGGCAATTGACAGGTGCCCCGTCGTGCTCCAATCCTGTCGAAGCAAGAGCGTTCTCATCACCAGATTTCTTGCGCCAACCAGATCAGCATGCAGTGTGTACCGACAGTCCGGGTTCTGACAGACAAAGAGCAACCCTTTGCGTGGACGGTTCTCATCGGCGGTGTGTCCACACATTGGACATGCCTTCGAGGTGTAATCGGCATCCACCTTGATGGCTAACGATCCCGCAAGTGTCGCCTTGTAACTAATAAGCGCATGCAGTTCAGCAAAGGACCACTGTGAGTAGACGCGATTGGCTTTGCGTGTCTTCTCCGAGACTCGCTCAGAGCCTTTGCCGTTCTTCTTGCGCTTGCGTTTCTTACGCTTTGTTCGCTCTCGAATATCGGTGAGTTGCTCTAGTCCAAGAAGCGCATGTGGGTGCTCTTTGATGATCTGTTTGGCGATGCTATGGTTCGCTTGCGCTTTTAACCGTCTCTCTCGTTGCTCGATGCGTTTCAAGCGTCGTTTCGCGCCGCGAGTGCCTTTTTTCTGCAAGCGTTTGCGTAGTCGTGCGTAGTGGTTGGCTTTGTGCCGGACTCGCTTCCCTGGATGAAAGGTGGCCTTCCCCATCGAAGTAGAAGTCACTGCCAGATAACGAATCCCAACATCGACTCCGACCACCTCACTTAGTTGTTCGCATGTTGGTTCAGGTACGTCGATCTCTAAGCAAACGAGTAAATAGAAAGTTTTCCTGGCTTTGTCGTACCAGAGCTTGGCATCACCGATGCCGGCTCCCTGCCGAATGAGTGCCATATGCTTCTCGTAGCCCTGGTACGGAATGCTGACACGCCCACCCAGTGTACCCACACTGACCTGTCGCTTTCGCTGAAAGGTGTAGTCACGCTCATAGGTATACTGAACAGTGGGAGAGCTATACTTGGGAGGCTTGTCCAGACCTTTAAAGCGTTTCTTGGTGATCTTCTTGCGACGATGCTCGACATTCTTCTTGACTTTCGTCCACAGTCCCTTGTAGGTAGAGGCTACCTGTCGCTCGACGCTACAGGCCAGTTGGGAGGGAAGGCGATAGCGTGTGCGCAGTTCGGGATACATCCCTTTGTGCAGCGTGGTCACACTGCTGGTTTTGCCATGCTCGAAAGCGTACTGACTCACAGCATTGAGCGCATCACGATAGGCCAGTTGCGTTGTGCGTAATGCGGCAAACTGGTCAGCAGTGGTGATGAGCTTGAGTTTTGCTGTGATAATCTGTTTCATGTCGTTCGCACGCTGTGTGGGACGGGAAGCGCGGTCCCGTCCCATGTTCCTGTTAGACTGTGACCGTCCTACGAATACGTTCTTGTTGAGCAAGGCTATTGCGGTAACGTTCCGCTTCGTCAGGGGCAAGAGGTCCCCTCAGGTAGGCGACGAGATAGCCCAAGTATTCAGGTTGAGACGCCGTGAGACTGGTCAGCGGTAGAGAAAGAGGAATTGAATATTTGCCTCTCTGCTTCAGTCCTGACCCGATTCGATATATTTAAGCACGGTATCCACGCTCATATCTCCCACACTGCCCACGTCATACGAACGAGACCAGAAAGCACCGCCCCAAAGATATTTCTTCACTTCAGGGAAGCGTTGAAATACTCTACGGGCGGTGGCACCCTTGAGGGCGTGAGCGATCTGTGAAGGTGAACCATTCGGAGGAGCACTGAGAAAGAGATGGACATGATCTTCCTGCACATTGAGCGCACCTATCGTCCAGGTGTTGGCTTCACAGAGACGACGAATTTCTTGTTCGACGAATGCAGCAAGCTTGCCCACCAGAATCTTTTTCCGATACTTGGGACACCAGACAAAGTGGTAAGCCAGCTTATACGTGACATGCTTGGTCTGTTGCGCATCCATGCATGTCATTGTAACAGATGTTCCAACTCTTGTGAAGTCCCTCGTGAGGGCCGCCTTACCCCTAGATGAATCGTAGGGGTATCCGGCGGCCCCCTCATGAAGCATTTAGCGCTGAGTAATTTGAAAAGTGAAAGATAATGTACGGGAAAATCCGTGGGAAGGAGACAGCTACAAAGGATGTTGACATGTATGCCCCTTGATGATCCTTTCTCCTCATGAGACTGAGCCAATATGCCAAACAGATGAACGTGAGCTACAAAACAGCGTTTCGTTGGTGGCGAGCAGGAAGGTTTGATGCCTATCAACTCGATACGGGTACCATCATCGTCAGAGATCCTTTACCGGAAACAAACGCTCCAAAGGGAATAGCTCTGTATGCTCGTGTCTCCACTCAGGGACAGAAAGCCGACCTTGATCGACAGGTGGAGCGACTCAAGACGTATGCGGCAAGTCGAGGCTATCAAGTGACCAAGATTGTGCAGAAAATAGCCTCTGGTGTCAAGCACCCCCGCATAGCATGCGGGGGGCTTGTGAAGCGATCCGACTTGCCATCGGAGAACCACCGAGGGCAACTGCGAAACGAGCTTGTCCAAGCTCAGAAATGGGCAGTTGAAGGAAGCTGAATCACCTGGGTATGGCAGCCCACGGCAACGAGCGAGAGCCTCCCTCATCTCGCTCCGCTTCGGTGATCAGCAGCGAAGGGAACATTTTACTCGAAAGAGGCTTATCGCACATGTTTGTCCCGGTCATCGACGGCGATCAACATCCATTGATGCCAACAACGCCATCCCGCGTTCGTCGCTGGATCAAAAGTGGCAAGGCCACGGCATTTTGGAAAGGGGGCCTGTTCTGTGTGCGGCTGAATGCTGAGCCATCAGCGCGGGAAGTCCAACCTCTCGCCGTGGGGATTGATCCCGAAAGCCTGCGTGAGGGGTAGAGCGTTCTCTCGGCAGCGCATACCTCCCTCAATATCCAGGCCGAAGCCAGGGCACGAGGGCCTTGGAAACTTCGTCTGGCTCGGTTCCTCCGTCAGCTCTTCCCGGTCAGCGTCTTCGTGGTTGAAGACATCAAGGCTCGCAGCCAGGGAAAAAGGCGATGGGATCAACGCTTTTCTCCACTGGAAGGAGGCAAACAGTGGTTCTACGTGGGATTGGGCAAGCTGGCTCCTGTTCAAAGCAAACAGGGCTACGAAACCAAAGCGTTGCGGGATCAGTTGGGCTTGAAGAAAACGAGCAAGAAGCTGGCTGAGGTCTGGGAAGCGCACTGCATTGATGCCTGGGTGCTGGCAGAGAGTGCGGTTGGAGGGAAGACTTCTCTTGATAATCGGCGGCTGGTTTGCATTGCTCCGTTCGTCTGGCATCATCGGCAATGGCATCGTTTCCAGCCAGGGAAAGGTGGCAAGCGCAAACCCTATGGCGGGACTCTCTCTCAAGGGATCAAACGTGGCACGCTGGTTAAGCATCCAACATGGGGAAAGGCAACCATTGGGGGGACGATGGCTGGCAAGTTGAGCCTGCACGATCCCCAGACGAACAAGCGACTGATGCAAACGGCGAAAGTCACGGATTGTCAGCCCATCAAGCTGTTGCGATGGAGGACACGGTTGGTGCCTCTTGCACCGATCCCCACATCCCCTGCCCCGAAAAAGGAGGACTTGCTTCCTCCCCGGCATACAATGCGCGAGGTCTCCGCAAGTCGAGTTCGATGATCGCATCCAATTGCCCAGCTTGCCGTTTGCTCTGACGGTCGCCCACCGATCAGGAATCCCAAAGTCCTCCACAGCGATCTCAGGCAACTGAAACGTGCGCAGCGGCAGCCGAGCAGAAAAAAACCAAGGAACAGGTCAAAAAGCTGATTCACTGCTGCACCCAGGCCAATGCGCCGCTTCGTCCCCAGGTGATTGTCCTGGAAGATCTGCATGTCGATGGGTTGAGAAACGCGTATCAATACATAAATTTCGCAACCAAATCTTAACGGTAATATAACTCGACGCACACAGGAGTGCTCTAAGCTTTCTATTATAGAAATCGATATCATATCGGTTGTTGTGTACTGATGTACAGCGAGGAGCCGTTAAATCCAGTTCAGACCCAGTTTCTGGGCTTTTCCGCTATGCACCATTTACACAACTTTTGGTTATGACATTTCTTTATCTGATGCTTCTATATCGAAGATTTTCAATGTAAGTATATTTGTTCTTGTATGTGGCGAGTATGTCGTTAAAATAGAGCAATGGTGATGTTGTACCGGAGTCTAAAGGTGAATGAAGAGAATGAAGACGCAAATGACAGAAACTGAGAATGCCTCGATCCGGGTACTGATAGTCGACGACCATGTGATTCTGCGTCAGGGGATATGCGTGATGCTGAACAAGGATGGTAACTTCGACGTTGTAGGAGAGGCTGAAGATGAGAGGGAGGCCCTTCTGCTCGCCGCCGAGTTACTACCTGATATAGTCTTAATCGATATCTGCCTGGGAACGGCCAATGGATTGGATATAGCAAAGCAGTTGCTGCGCTGTTGCCCCGGTACACATATCGTGTTGTACGGCGGTTCCAATGATGATAAACTTCTCTTCGATGCCCTACGAATCGGCGTACATGGCTTCCTGCAAAAAACATTGTCCATAGATGATTTACGAAGGTCACTCCGTGCTGTGCAAAGCGGCGAGCGAGTTCTGGGTGAATCCCAGGCGATTACGCAAGTGGCAATTGAGTTTCATCGACTGACCAAAGAACAGAACCGCCTATTTCGCGGGCTCAGCATGGCAGAAGTCGAGTTAATGCGACTTGTATCGAATGGATGTACGAATAAAGAGATCGGAAAGCAACTGTTCTGGAGCGAGATCCAGGTCAAACGAAAGATGCAGGATATTTACCGGAAGTTGCAGGTTACTGACCGCGCACATGCAGTCGCCGAAGCCATGCGCCACGGTCTGATATAAACAAGGCAGAAAGGGGGCAGCTATGACAGAGTGTCCACAGTGCGGAACTATGAATGAGGACGACATAAAAAATTGCCGGGGATGCCGCATCAACATGTACTGGGCTTTCCAGCATTATGAGGAACTGGCAGCGCTACGCGAAGCGAGCAAGTTAGCACCTCGTCCTGAAACAGCCTCTTTCTTGATCGAGACCAGCAAAAGGATCGATGAAGGTCCCACCGTTGGTTGGCTACGCAACACGATCAGGAAGTTTGGCTTTAAAGGCGCAGGTAAAAAGGTCTCTACCATAGCCGAGTGAACGTGCCATTTGGGACATTGGAGACAAACGGCCTTGAAAACACTTAGTATTATACCAACCTACAATGAAGTAGCCAATCTTCGTCCACTCTCACGTGGGATTTCCGCTGGAGGTTTTGGTGAAAGTACTCGTAACAGGGGCTGCCGGTTTTATAGGTGGTCATCTCGTTGATAAGTTAGTAGAGCGTGGTGATGAAGTGCGTGCGCTGGTGCGGCCTGATGGAGATACAAGTCACCTGCGGACAGGTGTTGAGATCATGTCCGGTGATTTGACGGATGCAGCGTCTCTCAAATGCGCTGTGCGAAGTATGCAGGTTGTCTATAATGTTGCCGCAAAAACGGGTCCCTGGGGCCTGGAAGAAGCCTATAGAGCTGTCAATGTGCAAGGATTGGCTGACCTGATTCAGGCAGCGATGGATGCGGGCGTGCAGCGCATTGTCCATACCAGTTCCATTACGGTCTATGGACACCATCTCCATAGTATCGTGACCGAGGATTATCCCTATGGCGCTGAAAACAACCCCTATAGTCGTACGAAGATTGCTGGTGAGAAGTTGATTTCCAATCTCGTGAAAGAGTACGGAGCTCCAGTCGTTGTTGTGCGCCCGGCATGGGTGTATGGGCCACGAGACATCGCCAGCTTTAGTCGCTTTGTCCATCTTGTTGAGTCCGGGAAGGGTTTTATCATTGGCACTGGCAAAAATATTGTGCCAGTGGTGTATGTGCGGGATGTGGTGCAGGGGCTGATCAAAGCGGGGGATGCCGGTGATCAGGTGGTCGGTCGAGTTTACAACCTGGCCGATGATCGGCACGTGACGCAAGCTGAATACCTGAACACCATTGCCAATGCTCTCCATGTACCGCATGTGTCGCGTAAACTCCCTTTTTCCGCGGTATATCTCGCTGGTCGTACTGCTGAAGCCTTATGGCAAGCAATGGGTCGCCGTAAGGCAGCGCCACCGCCACTGACGACATATGGCGTCACACTCCTCGGCGGGAATCAGCAATTCTCGATTGATAGGGCGCGTCGTGAATTGGGCTACGCTCCCGAATTTGATGTCAAGCGTGGCGTCGTAGAAGGGGTGCGATGGTATCTCAACAACGAAAAGGTACACGCAAAGAAAGTGTAAAAGATACAATTGTCTTCTTTCTATGATACGTTTGTACCTTATCTTCTCCCAGGCATTTCTCTATGCTAGAAGCGCAGGATGCCGGGAGATTCAATGCTGGCCGCGCGTGTATTACTGAGGAACAGGTCAAGAACTCTAGGGCTCATGCGTTGTATGACCAGATGCAGATAGAGGTACTGATATACTTACTAGCTTGCCCGGTTGAAAGAGAGAGAAAAGATATGCTTGAAGTTCTACCCAAAATTGCAAAGATGCAAGCGTCATATGCGCTTGGAAAACCCTTTGCTCTTCCAATGAATTTCACAATAAGCGTGAGCTATCGCTGCAACTCGCGTTGCAAGACGTGTAATGTATGGCAGCGTCCCAATGATGACTTCAACCTCGAAGAGTACGATAAGACATTTGCTTCAATCGGCAGGGACGCCTACTGGTTCACCTTTAGCGGCGGTGAGCCAACGCTGCGCAAAGACCTACCTGAGATGGTTGGAGCAGCCTATCGGCATTGTCGTCCTGGCATCATCAACATTCCCACCAATGGAATCCAGGATAAGATTATCCCGGGTCGCATTGAGCGAGTCTTGCAGGCGGCTCCTACCTCCGATGTGATCATTAATCTGTCGTTAGACGGCGTTGGCGAAAAGCATGATATTGTTCGCGGTGTCAAAGGCAATTTTGAGCGGGCAATGCGCACATACGCGGGTCTTAAAGCGCTGAAGGGCCGCTACAAAAACTTTACTTTGGGTGTGCATACCGTGATCTCAAACTTTAATGTGGACGAGTTTGACACTATTTATGCCTTCGTACGTGATGAACTCAAGCCGGACTCATTCATTAGTGAAATTGCTGAAGAGCGCGTTGAACTGGATACAGTCGGAATGGGCATCACACCGCCAATTCAACGTTATCAACCGGTCATCGAGCGCTTGCAGGAAGGCATTCACAAAGCTGAGTTCAATGGTGTTTCGCGCATCACGCAAGCATTTCGTGATCGTTACTACGATATTGTGAAGCGCACACTGGCTGAGAAGCGCCAGGTTATTCCTTGTCTGGCCGGGGTGGCATCCGCACAGATCGCTCCCAATGGGGATGTCTGGACCTGTTGTATTCGCGCAGAATCGGTTGGCAACCTGCGCGAGCATAACTACGATTTTAAATCTACCTGGAATACAGCAAGAGCCAACGAGCTACGCCGAAGCATCAAGGCAGGCGAGTGTTATTGCCCCCTGGCGAATGCATCCTATACCAACATGCTCTGTCATGTGCCAACGCTCGCTGGCGTTGCCACCGATGTTGCCAGAGGAACTGTTGCCGCTGCACTTCCTTCAGGGGATCGTGGCAAATCTGCCAGGCTACGTAACTTACCTGTGATCAATGCTGCTCATGAAGCATGTAGTCCCGACAGCGATGGTACCAGGAATGGTTATAGCGCCTAATACTCCATGACTGATATCGTGATGGAGAACGAAACGTACTGACAGCTTCCCTGGCCCGAAGCCAGGGGCATCCGCAGGCGGAGGTTTTGGTGAATTAGCCATACTACCTGCTGTTGCAACACAATAACCTGCTGAAAGGAGAGAATCAACAGAGTTGAACCTGCATCAGCGAAGAGAGATGAAAATGACTGATGAGTATGAGCGTGTTGCCGAGATGCAAGCTTCAACTATGACCTCTCCAATACAACCTTCAAATTCACCTCTCGAGGTTCTGATCGGCTCTTTATTTCGCACTGTACAGTGGGGAAACATGTACAAAATATTTTGCGCAAGCCTGGCGTGGCTAACCGTACACAGGCAGTGACCATATACCTCATTTGAGGGGGGTTGGGGACTTTGACCTACTACTCTCCTCACTTTTTGTAAATACCTCATTTGAGGATTGTGCAAATACACCCTTCTGTGTTTTAATTGCTAGTGGTGTGTCGGGTCTCTCATCTTGCACATCTCAAAAGAGAGTTGCCACAAATAGGGGGGAATAGACAATGAAATTGTTGATCGTTGACAATGATCGTTATCAAGTTGAGATGCTTACAAATTGGCTAAAAACTTTAGGATATGACGTACACCGGGCATATACGGGAGAACGAGCAAGAATTGAATGGGAGGAAAAGCAACCTGACCTCATCATCCTTGACCCTCTATTGAAGGATGTGGATGCTATGGCGATGTGCAGGGATATGCAAAATAAGCATGATGCGCTGGTGCTCGTTACGACAGATGGAAAAGATGTGCAGGATGAGATTGAATGCCTGGAGTCAGGAGCCGATGATTACCTGCGCAAACCCTTCTTTCCTGCTCAACTCCTGGCGCGTATTCATGCTCTCAATCGCAGAGGGCGTTCTACGCTCGAACAGCGTCCTTTTTCTGTCATCACGGTCGGCCCCATTTGTATCGATTCCCTTCACAATCAGGTAGCTATCAATGGGAAAACGACGAGCCTCACCCCGACTGAAAGCAAGATGCTCCATTTGCTGGCCATCAATGCGAACAATGTTTGCACGGCGAGCCAAATAGTCTCATATGTGTGGGGGTACGGTAATGATGGAGATACATGCTTGATCAAGGCCCACGTACGTCATTTACGTCAGAAAGTAGAGCCAGACCCAAATAAACCTTCCTACATCCTTACCATTCCAGGCGTAGGGTACACATTGGTACACCAGGCTGTTGAGGAAGATCAGAAGAAGGAAGTGCTGCATACGTTGCGTGTCGTTTCTGGATAATGGCGTTGCTCAGTGATATGGAACTGACGCGTCCCCTGTAAATCTATTTGCCAATAGTTCAAGATGTTCCCCAGGGAAATGCTCAATGATGTATATGTTCCACTACAACCGCACTTGTTTGGAGAGAGCCTAACCGAGGACTCTTTTGGGGAAGGGAAATTGTTCAGTTTATGAGAGGGAGTTCATCTCTGATTGCAGTGAGGCAGCAACTTGTTCCAAGCGAGCAACCGTCAGACGATCGGTCATCCCAAGGGAACGCCTGTGGGAGCGACCGTGGAAGGAGCGATAGGCTTTCCAACTGCGCGTCTGGCCTTCGCGATAGGCCGTAAAACGGCCCTGTGAGCCGATAAAGCGGAAAGAGTGAAGGGAGGCAAACCAGTCAAACCACTCTGGGGAATCCACAGGGAAAGAAAGCAACATCGTCGGCACAGGCGCTTTCACTTCCGGAGCCCTTGTGGCGTGCGGTGGGAGAAGAGCCTCCAACGTCCTCAGACGCTGTTCATAGCGCTCTGTACGCTCGCGGAGCAACTCAAGGGCGAGTTGGGTCATTTGCTCTTGGAGGGTCAGGACTTTGGCCTCCAGAACGCCAACCGTCTTTCGCAGCTCAGCCTCTTCTGAGAAGGAACGCGTCGGAGAAAGGGGTGGAGCTTCGTTTTCCTGAGCACCAGCGAGGTCCCCTGGCGACGAAGCGAGAGGCGTGACCTCCTCAGAAAGAGCTAGGGATGGGTCAGGAGCCATCTGAAGAGCGCGAGCATGCAGGGTTGCCAACTGCTGGACTTGCTCTTCGGTCAAGCACTTGAGTCGGGCATCGGCCGGATGGATGGAGAACTGCATCTTGGCGTGTCGGAGCCAATGGCGTAAGGTTTTGGGACCGATGCCGAGCATCGTACACCAATCCATTTGAGTCATGAGGGTCATCAATCCAACTCCTGATCTCTGGGAACTAAATCCAGTCAAAAGAACATGAAGGAAGATTCTCGGGACTAGAGGGACACATGGAGGCGAGATGAGAGGGACGACAGGGACACATGGAGGCGAGACGAGAGGAACTACAGGGACACATCTGGGGAATCACAACTGCAAACAGCTTAGCTTTTCTGGCTTGGCACAGGTCAGGTGCTGCAACGTGAACCTCAAAACCCCGTTTGAGTCTCAGAAAAACGAGCATGACCAAGAATTAACGAGAGTTGAGGCGACGCTTGGCATGAGAGGCGCTGGCGCTTCCTTGTTGACATCGACGCCATCAATTCCCTGGCGAGCACAGCTGGAGCACTGCGAGAAAGAGGAAAGAGCAACCGGCCAAGGAGACGGCGGACTTCAGGCACGGTCAGGGGAATGGGAAGCGGGGGAGTGTGGTTAGACCCACTTGCTGCAGAAGCGAGTCGCTCCTTCGCACAGACGACCGTCAACATCGCCATAACGAGCAAAACAAGTGTGATGTGGCGGAACCAGCCGACAAAACTCCGCGCTTCGTCGTGGCCTAAGCCGATGTCCTTCCCATTCTCGAACTCCTCCTCAATATGCCATCTGGCCCCAATGGCCTTCACCATGATCTCAAGGGTGGTGCCGATCGGTCCGAACACCCGATAAGAAGTCTTCTCAGTGGGATCGTTGGGAATGCGGCGCATGAGCAACCAATGCCTTTTGTCATCTTGCCATCGGTGGAAGATGGGCAGGCATGCCCAGTCGAAGAAGAGCGGTCCTTTGGTGCCCGTTCGCACGCTCAAGCGCTGCCAGTCCTGTGGCTTGACCAGAAGTTCCTCTGCCTGTTTCACGGGCATTCGCTTGGGTCCATCGGGAGTCAGAATCCCCACCTCTTCGGTGAAGGCTTTGGCGAGTACATACCAGTATCCATGATCTTCGAGCCTGCGTTCGCAGATCCAGATTGTTTCCATAGACGCTATCTGCCACGACCCAGGAAATTTCGACCTTTGCTTGGTGGAGACGCTCCACCATCCGCCTTGCCAATTCACACTTCGTCTGAAAACGGACCGTGGAAGACAATCCCAGCTTCTTCACAGCGGGGGCGGTCTTCCACCCAATGACGGGGCAGATAGAGTTCGCGGTCGAGTAGCGTCTGGCGAAGACGGGCTCATGTAGGAGAGAAACACTCCCACCTGGCAATTTTCGACGCGTTTGGTGGTTCCACAATATTGCGGGGCCACTCCCGCCGACTTGTCCCCCCTTTTGGGAAAACTGGTCTCGTCGATGGCCGCAATGGCATGGGGAGTCCCGAGTCGTTCGAGGACGTACTTGCGCAATTCGTCACGGACCCCATCTTCATCCCATACTGCATTGCTGAGCAAGCGTTGCATCCCATCTGGCCGCATTTCTCCTGCCTGTTCAGCCAATTGCCAGCCGTTTTTGCGCGCTCTGTCGCTGAGAATGCCTTGCAGATACAAGAGGGAACGCCTGCGGGGTGGAGGCACGAGCAAAATAGGGGGCAATTCGTGCGTGCAGATGACGTAACTCCATGGCCCAACGGACCACGTCGTTGAGAGTCGTTTTCGACTCCGAAGATGTTGTATGCTGACTTCGCTTCATGTGCTTCTCTCTCTTTGTGACATTCGAGGTTTTGTTTCATCCCTCTAGAATGCCACAGAGGTGAGAAGTACTTCTTGAAGCTTTTTTCTCTTTCAAGCCCTCACATTGCTCAGCTTAAAAAGTGCGGTTGTAGTGTGTTCGCCTTGAGCGTGTGCATCATTGAGCATTTCCCTGGGAAAGTGTAGCAGTAACAAAAAAACTGGGGTATTTCTTGACATGGTTGGGGTTGAGGGTGTAAAATGTGTAGAACGGATGTACGAGGAACATACCAACAGAGTGCAAGCAGATGAGATCAGCAGTCAAAATCGCGCTCGAGGTGACTGAAGGACAGGCTACCCTCCTCGATTCCCAATCCAAGATTGCCAACTGGCTGTACAACCAGCTGCTTGAGCGCGCCAAAGCTGTCAACTGGCCGAAGTTTCGTGCCTGGAAACGCAAGTGGTTCTCGCTTCAATACGATGAGCCATACTAGGGCTACGCGCTCTCCGGGAGAATCCTCTCTCTCTCGCTGGGTAAAGATGCCGCAGGCAAGCAACTTCAGCTGGTGCTTGAGCTGGCGGAAGCGCTTCCTTCCTGGGCCAATCACGAGTGCATCCGGCAGTGCCGCATTGTGAAGGAAGGTCATCTCTACAGCGTGGTCTTCAGTGTTGAGAGGGCCCTTGCCAACGGCAAACAGCTTTCTCCCTCGAGAGTGGCCGCACTGGACCCCAACCACAAGAATTTTGCCTACGCTGTTGGCTCAGACAGCAAGGCAACCGAGATCAAGAATCTCTATTTCCTCAAGCCCTTTGACAAGCGTATTGACCAACTGAAGTCCAAGCGAGATCGCTGCAAGAGGAAATCCCGCCTGATTAGCCGTCTTGACGGCTCCCACCTCTGGCTGCCCTCTCGACGCTGGTTGATGCTCAATGCCAGGCTGCAGGACGTGTACCGCAAACGGCGAGAACAGTCGAAGCAGTTTTTGTACACGGTGGCCAACCGACTTTACCGAGACTAGGACGCAGTAGGCGTCGGGGACTATGTGCCCCACGGGAGCGGCATCACCTGCAAGATGCGCCGCTCCATGAATAACCAATCCTTGAACGGGCGTTTCAAGCATGTACTGGCCTGGGTGGCGCTCCGATCGGGCAAAGCGTATCTTCAATGGGAAGAAGGTGGCTCCACACGCACCTGTCATGACTGTGGGTATGTGGTCGCTGAGGGGATGCCTGTTGAGAAACGTGAATGGGACTGCCCCAATGTCAACTGCAGCAGCCCCCACATCCGAGATGAAAATGCCGCTCGCAATGGCTTAACGCGCACGCGGAAGCGCATTGGGGTTGCCTTGCTCGGGCCCTCGGGAGGTCTCCTCCCGACGTGCCTGGCGGTTCAACGGGCTAGGACTCACCTCCGGGGTTCGTTGACGGATACTGCAACAGGTATCAGCTACCAGGAAATCAAATAGCCGTCATGACAGATGGCTGCCCAGATTTCTCCAGGTTTGGGAGAGCGGCTTTCGTTGTTGCGTCTCTTTTGTTGAGATGATGTGTGTAGACTTCTTTACATGTATGCGTGTTCTAACACCATACTTTCGTGTATATCAACATCTTGTCTACATCTTAGTCTTTTACACTGTACTTAGTCGGTTTGCTCGTCATGAAGAACAAAAGTATGTTCGATGTGACATGAGATTCATCATACATCATCTCAACTCCGATACATGCACACGTTACTAACGGTCATGAACCCCTGGCTAAAGCCAAGGGGCTTGCAGTTGGGTTGATTTCTGACCGTCTGCTGCAAACCTGAGACATGACCAGCCTCAGCCAGGGCATACAGCTTGGATACAATCAAGCTGGCCAGCGGGCTACGTTAGAAGCGAATACATAGGTACCGACGGGTGCGAGGCCAGCCCTTCGCTCTACGGTCAGTGGTTAAACAGGTGTAACGGGTTAAGCCAGTGCTGCTGACTCACAAACCGTTTCTAACATCGGCGAGGCCAACTTTATGCACAAGGGAGTAATCCCAAGTGTAGGGGTTTAGCCGTTCCCGTAAAAACGGCTCCGCTGCGGCGGCGGGCTATTCCTCCTCACCATGAATGGGCGAGGCTTCCTAGCCCGATATAGGTGAAAGAGATGGCGCTTCATGTGAACAGTTTACTGGAACTGCGGTTTGATACCTTGCGACGAGTACCACTACGTTGCAGAAGGATCTTGCCTCTCAGTATGATGAAGCAATACCAATGTGTTGTAGTCGGTGCTACACGAGAAGAGCTCAGCGTTGCTTTTTCCGCACGGCCATGCATGTCGGTGATACGGGTGCTCAGGATAGTAACCGGATGCCATATTTTCCCCGTATTGACTGAGCCAGCTAGAATACGTTTGCTCATCCATCGTATCGAGTTATATGAACAACACAGACGTGCCTTGAACTGGCCCCACTACACCCATTGGTTTCTTGTCCACTCAATGAACGAGTACATTCTCTCACGGGGTAAGCCGTGAAGGCGTCTCTTCCGGCTTTTCTCCTCTTGCGCTCCAAAATATGCGAATAGCGAGTAATTAATCCACTACAACTATTTCTTGTGCAATTGAGATTTCAGAACCTATTTTCTCAATTTTTAACCACTCTTACACATGTATATCACCCACTTTTATATCAGCCTCGGCTACAATAACCTGTGACAACTATAGGGAAGAGATTTCATATGTCGATATCTATAGCTTTTAAGGGGGAAACTATGCCAGTTGAAACTTTAGCTATTCCAAAAGCTATCGGTATTAACCAAAATTACGAAAGAACGAAGCGCTTACTTGACGTATTTTTTTCTTTACTCATTTTCATCCCCCTTTGTGTCATCATTGCGATTGTCGCACTCTGTATTCGATTAGACTCAGAAGGCCCTATTTTCTTTCGTCAGAAGCGTGTAGGGCGAAATGGAGTTGAGTTCGATATGCTTAAATTTCGATCTATGTATGTCAACAGCGACGATTCTTTGCATCGTGAGGCTATTGCAAAATACATGAGCGGTAAAAAGCTCTTTGAGAGTACAACAAGTGATCTATCCTACAAACAAGTTGACGATCCTCGTGTGACTGGCGTTGGTCGATTTCTTCGCAAGACCAGCATAGATGAACTTCCCCAATTCTTTAATGTTCTGCGAGGTGAAATGACGCTCGTTGGCCCACGTCCACCCCTACCATACGAAATTGAGAGTTACAATCTGTATCATAGGATGCGCCTGTCTGGGAAGCCTGGATTGACGGGCCCGTGGCAAGTGTATGGACGCAGCCGGGTACCCTTTGAAACCATGGTCGAGATGGATATTGCTTA
>WNGJ01012891.1_pt1 | contig 19913 bp, 20 predicted proteins | sample 5400611 | NCBI WGS metagenome assembly WNGJ01 (sample SAMN13153375, study PRJNA577476) | soil metagenome | isolation source: 40 cm soil or saprolite under Garry oak tree replicate 1 | place: USA:California | collected 2016-06-15
TATGCCACCTGATCTGGAGCTGGTGGGCGGCGCGGTAACCGGTGATTGTCTGCCCGGTCGAGCTGTAAACGGGTCCGACCCAGTAACCGGTCGTGCCCAGATCCTTGTCCGCGACGCCGAGCGCTTTGATTCGGCTGATCAACTTGGCAGTCTTCGTCGCAAGGTCGGCCTGTGCCGCCGCAGCGGTGCTCTGCTGGGATTCGATTCCGGAACTCACGACGGCGAGATCCGGCTTTCTCGTGACGATCGCGTCGCCGCTGGTGAGAATCGCGGGTTCGATGGTCGTGGACGATATGGTCGCGGATGGAGTGGCGAACAACGTCGATGGCCTGGTGCCGGCGATGACAATCGCCGCTACCGCCAGGGCGCAAGCGATGGCGATCGCAACAGGGGCCGCGGAGACCCGCATGCCATGAACAACGACCGGCCTGAGCGCGAGGTAACAAGAAAGAGTCGCACGGTGTCCCTGGCGGATGCTTTGACGTTCCTGCGACTGCTGCTCGTGCTGTTGATCTGGCCTCTCGCCCTCCAGGGCCGTGGACGGATGGTCGGACTTGGGCTGATCGGCGCCGGCGTCACCGATTTTTTTGACGGTTATGTCGCCCGTCGTCTCGGTCAGGCTTCCCCTCGAGGCGCACGTCTGGATGGGGTCGCGGACATCGTGCTCCTCCTGTCAGTGGCGGCGTGGCTCCAGGTCCTTCACCCCGAGATCGTGCGCGAGAACGCGGGGCTTCTGGCAGCGGCCGCCGCGCTCTATGCGGGCGGTGTGGCGGCCGGCTGGATCGCTTTTCGCCGCGTGGTCGATCCGCGTCAGCTTTCTTCGAAGATCGCAGGCGGCCTTCTCTACCTGTTTGCCATCACCTCACTGCTGACCGGCGCCTACGAGCCGCTTCTGCTGAGGGTTGCCGTGTTGGCGCTGATGATCTCCTCTGTGGAGGGGATCATCGCCGCCGTCGGGCGAAGGCTGGCCGAGAGCAGGACCATCCAGGCCAAAGGAATCGCCAGCAACACGCGCTCCCACGCCCCCCACGCGTCGAACGGTGTAGCGAGCAACGCGAGGCCGATCACGAGCATCCCCAGCTCGGCGATACCTACGACCAACGACAGCGAGCCGTAAACGCGCGCGAGGGTCAGCGGCGCGGCGGTCAGCCCGAGCACGGCGATCGCGGAGAACGAGCGGTGCAACGCCGTTGCGCCTGCCGACCCAGGATCCAGGTGGACCATGGCGGCACCTCCCAACGCCACTCCCGAGACAGTCAGCGCGATACGGCCGGCCAACACATTCGGGCCGAGAGTGAGGGCAAGCGCGAAGCACGTCACGGCGATGAGGGCGATCGACACGTCAACGACGGCCGCGGCCCAAACGCCCGGCACAGCAAGCCTGCTGACCGTGCGCGACATCGCGTCATAACCGGGCGTCAACGCGCCCGCGACCATCACCGCCGCCACAGCGGCCAGAGGGGAAGCGATTCCGATGACGCGGTAGATTCGACTCACTCGTCCGGCCACGCCGGCGGGTCGTAACCGACGTTGGCCACGCTCCCGGTTCGCCAGTACACGCCTCGCCGCCGCTGCATCAGCTCCTCGTCGACGAGATACCGGCGCAGAGCTGCGAAATCGGGATGACGCCGCGAAATTATCCGGTTCACCTCGGCCTCAGGATAGAGACGGCCCGGCTGAAAATCTTCGACCATCCAGCGCAGCACGGCCAGCCGCTTCTTGCGCTGGACCGGAATCGCGATCAGCCGGCCGGCAACATCGGTGAAAGTCTCGAGAACGCGGTCGTCATCGCCAGGGACTCGGGACATCGGGCGCTAGCACAAACAGCTCGTCATCGAGAAGCTTGCTCAGCTCGATGCGCCGAAGCGTTCGGCGATTGTGGCCGGCGTCACTGGATCATATGGTGCCAGAGGCGCGTCCGGAACGCGACATCAGCAGCCCGTGCGGCGGGCCGCCGCGGCTTGCGAGTCTTTGTGAGCCGTCTGCGCATGGCTCGTGTTGAACGAGACGATCAGCGCTTCAGGGTTGACGAAATTGAGGCCGAGAAGCACGGCTATGGCCGTTGTCAGCATCGCGCCGACAAACCGCCGACGTCGCGACCAGACACCTAGAAAATCGACTGCGAGCAGCAGGAAGACGACCGCAACCCAGACGGCAAAGACATGGCTGTACAGGCGGAGCATCGTGAAGCCGTAGGCCTCTTCGTAGAGGCTCAGGCGGCGGAAGGCGACCACATCGATCATCAGTGTCAGGGCGATCGCGCACTGGGCGAGGACCATGAAGGCGACCGCGCCTCGGCGGTCAGAGAACTTGCTTATCCGGCTGAACAGGAACAGCACCGCGAGTGTGATGCCGCTCACCCACAGCAGCTGAAAGAAGCCCGACCGCGCGTAGTCCGAGTAGGTGACGCCCGCCGATCTCAACGTATCGGCCGCGCCGCCCGTCGCCGCCAGAACCTGGGCCACGGCAAACGCCGCGAAACACCGGATCGGCTGAGGCGAGGAGCCCCGCGATAACAGCCGCGATGGGGAGCGCGATGGCCACACCGCGGATGACCGGTGCAGCCGAGCGCAGGCGACCTCGTGCCCGGAGGGCAGGTCGGGCGACAAACCCGGCGCCGGCGGTGAGCTGAACCAGTCCCTGGAAGGCGCGAGCCGCAAGCTCGGAGACGCCAAGGTCGAACGTCGAGCCGCGAACAGCGAGCGACGCGGCCAGGCCCAGGAGTCCGATCGCGACCAAGAGGTCTGGCACCAAGAGCCACGGGCTCGCGCGCAGCGTGAACCAGCATGCGAACAGAGCGGCGAGCGCCACAAGAAGACGAGATTCGAACCGCGCCAGACCGCCTACTCGAACCACCGCCAGCGCCGCCACCACGAAGGTCAGCGACGCGGCCAGGCCAAAGGTGCCCGTGCGCAGCCACTGGTCGGCGACGATCCCAACGAGCAGGGCGGAACCCAGAGCGGCGAGGGTGGCGCTGGATCGAACGCGGGCCGTGGCCCAGACGGGAGGCGGTGCCGAGGCAGCCACGGGGAGCCACTGACTTCCGTCCCAACGCCAACGCCCGTCCGGGGACGGTTCACCGACGCGAGCAGGAGTGACGTCCGCCACCTCTGCCTGGAACGGTTGAAGCGGGCCGGATGGTTACGGTGCCGAGCCGAACACCGCGGTCAGTTTCGCCTGTTCGATCGTGAGCTCCGAGCATCCAGCCGAGTGGCTCGCGCGAAGTTGGCGGAGGGGCTGGGATTTGAACCCAGGATAGGCTTGCACCTATAACAGTTTTCAAGACTGTCGCCATCAACCGGACTCGGCCACCCCTCCCAGGGCAAACGCGATTATCGCGCCCCGATCAGTTCTACCCCGCCCATGTACGGCTTCAACACCTCAGGCACCGAGATCATCCCGTCTGTCCGCTGATAGGTCTCCATGATTGCGTCGATCGTGCGCGTGAGGGCGAGGCCCGAGCCGTTGATGGTGTGCGCGAACCTCGGCGGCGCCCCGCGCTCCGGCCGGTAGCGGATGTTGGCTCGCATCGCCTGGAAGTCGTTGAAGGTCGAGCACGACGACACCTCGAGATGGCGGTCGAGGCCCGGCGCCCAGGCCTCGAGGTCGTATTTCTTGTACTGCGCGAATCCCATGTCGCCCGTGCACATTGCCAACACCCGGTAGTGCAGACCGAGACGCTGGAGAATGTCCTCGGCATCGCGCGTCAGCTGCTCGAACTCATCCAGCGAGGTCTCTGCGCTCGTCACCTTGACGAGCTCCACCTTTGAAAACTGGTGGAGGCGGATGAAACCGCGGGTGTCCTTGCCCGCGGCGCCCGCCTCCGTACGCCAGGAAGGCGCGTAGGCGACGTATTTCAGAGGAAGCCGGTCGGCTTCCAGGATTTCGTCGCGATGAAAGTTCGTGACAGGCACTTCCGCTGTGGGGATGAGCCAGAGATCACGGCCTTCGACCTTGAAGGCGGCGTCGGCAAACTTGGGCAGGTTCGCCGTGCCCACCATGGACGCGGAGTTCACCAACATCGGTGGCCAGACTTCCTTGTAGCCGTGCTCGCGCGTGTGCACGTCGAGCATGAACTGGACCATCGCGCGCTCGAGCCGCGCTCCGTCGCCTATCAGGAACGCAAAACGCGAACCCGCGACACGCGCCGCGTGCTCGAAGTCCATGATGCCAAGCGCCTCACCGAGGTCGTAATGCGTACGCGGGGCAAAGCCGAGGTCAGGCTTGCTCCCCCACTCCCGGACGACCACATTGTCGGCCTCGGTCTTCCCGATCGGCACCGAGTCGTGAAAGATGTTTGGCACGCGCAGCAGCAGATCGTCCAGGTCGCGTTTCACCGACTCCGCGACAGCAAGCTCGCTCTTGCCGGTACCGGCCATCTGGCGCAGACGTTCCTTGAGTGCCTCGTCGCGCGTCCTGGCGAACTCCTTGGAGAGCTTGTTCTGCTCTTCCTTGATTTTTTCGGCCGCGGTGAGGTGTTCGCGCCACGTAGTGTCCAGCCGTAGGATCTCATCGACGGGCGCCGGTTCGGCCTTGAGCTCGGCGGCGCGCCGGACGACATCGGGGTTCTTGCGGATGAAGGCCAGCGACAGCATCAGCTCTCGGCTTTCATGACCGGAAACAGGATCACGTCACGCACCGACGGCTGATCGTTCAGGAGCATCACCAGCCGATCGATTCCTACTCCCAGACCACCGCAGGGCGGCAATCCGTATTCAACTGCGCGCAGAAAGTCTTCGTCCATGGGATGCGCTTCGACGTTGCCGGCCGCACGCTTGGCGGCCTGCGCTTCGAAGCGAGCGCGTTGATCGATTGGATCGGTCAGCTCGGTGAAGGCGTTGGCATACTCGCGGCCGAGGATGATCAGCTCAAAGCGCTCCACGAATCGCGGATCGTCCTCTCGCGGCCGCGCCAGGGGCGAGACTTCGACCGGATAGTCGAGCACGAAGGTCGGCTGACGGAGCCGCGACTGCACGTGCTCCTCGAACAGGTCGTTCAGCTCCTCACCGACCGCATGCCTACCGGTGTGTTCCAGGACAAGGTCCGCCATTCGTTCGCGGCGGAATGGCGGCGTCAGATTGACCGACTCGCCCTCGTACGCCGTGTCAAGCGGCCGCCCGGCGGCCATCGCGGAGACCACTATCAGGTCCTCGGTGAGCTGCATCATGTCCTCGTAGTCCGCGTAAGCCTGATAACACTCGAGCAGCGTGAACTCCGGATTGTGGCGCGGCGACAGGCCCTCGTTGCGAAAGACGCGGCCGACCTCGTAGACGCGCTCGAACCCGCCTACGAGCAGCCGTTTCAGGTGCAGCTCCAACGCGATGCGGAGAAAGAGGTCGCGATCCAGCGAGTTGTGATGCGTCAGGAATGGCCGCGCGTGGCCGCCTCCGGGAATTTCCTGCAGCACCGGCGTCTCGACGTCGATGAACCCACGCTCGTCGAGCAGGCCTCGGATCGAGGTGATGATCTTGCTCCGTGCGCGAAACACCTCGCGCACCTGCGGGTTGGCGATCAGGTCTACGTACCGCTGCCGGTAGCGGATCTCGACGTCCTTCAAGCCGTGCCATTTCTCAGGCAAGGGCCGCAGTGACTTCGTCAGCAGCTGGAACGAATGCACCTCGAGCGTGATCTCACCGCGCCTGGTCTTGAAGATCGGCCCTGTCACGCCGACGATATCGCCCACGTCGAGGTCGGCGAAGCGCGCGAACTTTTCATCCCCAAGGACGTTGCGGTTGGCCATGAGTTGAATTCGGCCACGGCCGTCCTGAAGGTCGGCGAAGACGAGCCCTCCCTGAAGGCGCTTCACCATCAGCCGTCCCGCCAACGTCACCGGATCGGTGCGCTCGGCGTCTCCCAGCAGCGCCTTCGCCGTCTCGGACGTGTGGGTGGGCTTGAATCCCCGCGAATAGGGGTCGACGCCCGCCGCGCGAAGCCGCTCCAACTTCTCGCGGCGATCGCGCATGACAGCAGGCAGATCGAGCTCTTTCTCTTCCGTCACGATCGGAAAAAGAGTAGCGGCTAGACGGTGAGCTCCTGTTCCTCCGCGGCGGGAAACGAGTTCACATCGGCGCCTCCGGCGGCGCGGTGGTTGCCAAGCGCTTGCTCGATCAGCGCATCGACGTCCGTGTCTGAATGCAGAGGGTCATGATGGAAAAACGCCAGCTCCTTGACTCCCGCCTGCTCGGCCAGCGCCAGCGACTGCTCATATGTCGAATGACCGAAGCCGGCATGGGTCTTGTACTCCTCGGCGCTGTACTGCGCGTCGTGGACCAGCAGGTCTGAGTCGCGACACCAGTTGGCCAGGTCCTTCAGCGTTCCGTTGGAGCCGTTGGCGAACAGCGCGATCTCGTTGTCGGTCGCAAATGTGAAGCGCGAGGTGCCCTCATCGATCCGGTAGCCGAACGTCGGAATTGGATGCATCAAAAGATGCGGCGTGATGCGCAGCGCACCGACGTCGAAAGTCTCTCCGGGGTTCCGCTCGATGAATTCCATCTCGGCCGGCATGTGGCTCAACCGAACCGGAAAGTAGGCGGGATCGGTCTGGTCTGCGAACGCGGCCTGCAGCGACTTTGCGGAACCGGCCGGCCCGACGATGGTGAGGTGCGTCCCCGGCACGAAGGCCGGAAGAAAAAACGGAAAACCCTGGATGTGATCGAGGTGCGTGTGGGTGATCAGCAGATGGGCCTGCAGCGGCTCAGACGGGCTGAACGTGCTCCCCAGCTCGGCGATGCCGGACCCGGAATCGATCACCAGCAGGTTGTCTTCCTTGTCCCGGACCTCGATGCAGGTCGTGTTGCCGCCGTAGCGAAGGGTGCGGCGCCCAGGGGTCGGGCGGGTGCCTCGCGTGCCCCAGAACTTGATCCTCATCTCGCGGCCATGGGTTGGAAGATCCTCTTCTCGACGAAGATTTCAAGGAGGTCCTGGTCGAGCTTTCCCTGCTTGGCCTCTTCATGGAGGATGTCCAGCGCGGTAGCCGGCGGAACCGCCCTCTTGTATGGCCGGTCCTGCGCGGTCAACGCGTCGTAGATGTCGGAGATCGTCATCATGCGAGCCTGCAGCGGGATCTGATCACCGGCCAATCCACGCGGATAACCGGATCCGTCCAGCTTCTCGTGATGACCGTACGCGATCTCTGGAATGCCTTTCATCACGGGTGTCCACGGGATCTTGGTGAGGAAGTGGAAGCTGTGCGTGACGTGTGACTCCATCTCGAGACGCTCCTGCGGGTCGAGAGTGCCCTTGCGGATGCTCAGGAAACGAAACTCTTGCGGCTCGAGCATCGGATGCGGATTGCCACTGATGTCGTAATACGTTTGCTGCGAGAGGAATTCGAGCATCGACGCCTTGTCTTCGGGCATTACCGTCGGCTCGTTCGCCGCGGCGATGCTGTTCACCCATTCGTTGAGCTGGGCCAGCTCCGCCGTGAGGCGGCGATCGATCTCGTCGATGGTGGACCCGTTGCGACCGGCCTTCATCGCTTCGAGCTTCTCCGTCGCGTACTTGACCTGAACTGACCGCTCGATGAACTCAAAACGGGCCCGGATGACCTCGAGCTGGCCCGGGACCAGCTTTTTGGCCTTGATGAGTATGTGTTCGCGCACGCCGACCTTGCCGAAGTCGTGCAAGAGACATGCATACCGAAGCTCCTTGAGCTGGTCCTCACCGAGATGGACGTTGCGATAGGTCCCTGTCGCGATCTCGTTGATGGCGCGAGCCAACCTGGTGGTCAGACCCTCCACGCGACCCGAGTGACCGGCGGTGCTCGGGTCTCTCTGCTCGATCGCGGTCACGCTCGCCTGGACGAAACCGTCGAACAGGGCCTGGATCGAATCGAGCAAGCTCTTGTTGTCCAGCGCGACCGCAGCTTGGCTGGCGATCGATTCGATCATCTCCACGTCATCGGGCTGGAAGCTGACCACCTCGGTCCCGACGTTGTCGATCGTCAACTTGGTCTCAAATCGCTTCTTGGCGTTGATCAGCTGGACTGCGCCCACGACATCGTTGTGGTAGTCGCGCATGGGGACCGTGAGCATCGACTTGGTCCGGTAGCCGAACTGGGCGTCGAAGCTCTTGCCGCCGACGGGCTTGCCCGGCGGCGGGTTGTAGGCGTCGTCGTAAATCTGGCTCTTGCCTACCGACACCGTGTAGCCCACAACCGACTTCTCGTTCACCGGGACCTTGAATGCCTGATAGGTGCTCTTGTCGAGCGAATGGTTCTGGCTCGACGCCAGGAACAGCTTTGGGCCGCTGTCCTCCTCCATCTTCAGCCACAGGCTGGCGCCGTCCGCGTGCGTCAGCTGGCGCATCGTCGTGAGGATGAACGACTGCAGGCGTTCTATGTCCTTCTCGGCAGAAAGGGCAACGCCGATCCGGTTCAGCTCGCGAAACTGGCGGTGGCGGCGATGCGCTTCGGCCTCGAGCTGCGCCATCTGCTGCTTGAGGACAACGTTTTCCATCCCGATACGGATGAGCTCGCGCACGGCCGACGGGGACGCGTCGGCAGGCAACTCGATCGCCGTCAGATCAAGTTGCTCTGGCGCCTTCTGGCCGGGGGCTAGGAGGACGAGCGCCGGGCGTTCGATCTCCTCCATGCCTGGCAGGTCCTGTACGTCCAGGCCCGTCGCCGCCAGGCTGGGCAGCCGGACTGCGTCGAGCACGTACAGGTGGAATTTCGGCGCCGTCTTCATAGACGGGCTACGTTCTAGCACCCCCGTCCAAGTTTTGAGCGTAGATAAGGCGTAAACCGTCGAGAGTCAGCAGCGGGTCGGTCGTTTCTATGACGTGGGTCAGTCCCGCGACGAGTGAGGCCTGGCCGCCGGTGGCCACGACCCTCGCCTTGCCGCCGAGCTCGTCGACCATCCGCTTGACCATGCCCTCGACCTGGGCCACGAAGCCCCAGACCAGGCCGGACTGGATCGAGGCCACCGTGTTGCGGCCGATCACCGAGTCGGGCGCGATCGGCTCGACCCGGCGAAGCATCGCCGTATGGGAGACCAGGGCGTCCAGGGAGATCTCGACCCCGGGCGCGATCGCTCCGCCCAGGTAGTCGCCATCGGCGTTGATCGCGTCGTAGGTGACCGCCGTGCCGAAGTCGATCACGACCACCGGGCCGCCGTACTTGGTGTACGCAGCGAGCGCGTTCGCGATCCGGTCGGCGCCAACATCCTTCGGGTTGTCGTAGCGGATTCGGACGCTGGTCTTGGTCCCAGGGCCAACCATCACCGGCTCGCACTTGAGGTACCGGCGCGAGGCCTCAACCAGGGCGGCATTGATGGTTGGGACGACGCTCGAGATGACGACGCCCGTGACGACGTCCAACTCGAAACCCCGCAGCTCGAACAGCTGGCGCAGCTCCACAGCCATCTCGTCGGCCGTCCGTTCCCGGTGCGAGGTGACGCGCCAGTCCGCGGCGAGGCGGTCCCCGTCGAATAGGGCGAGGGTCACGTTGGTGTTGCCGACGTCGACCGCGAGCAGCATGGGCGGCCCGAACTCTACCTTGGAAGAGGAGGCGGGTGACCTTCGCCCCAGAGGAGCAGGTCGGCGGCCTCGCGGCGTATGGCCCTGGCCCTGGCGGCCACACGGCGCGGATGCGGCCCGCCGGGGAGATCGCGCTTTGCCACGGACGCTTTGGCGTCCCAAGGAGCCTTGAAGCTGCCGTCGCGAACCTGTCGCCCGACCTGGTCGTGCGCGTTCCGGAACGGAGTGCCCCGGCGGACCAGCTCCTCCGCCACGTCAGTGGCGACCAGTCCGACATCCCCCGCAGCGGCCTCGAGGCGCTCGCGGTCGAACTCGAGATGCTCGACCAGAAGCGCCGCCGCCTCCAGGCAGTCGAACATGTTGTCGACCGTCGCGAAAAGCGGCGGCTTGTCTTCCTGCAGATCGCGGTCGTAAGCGAGAGGAAGCCCCTTGAGGGTCGTGGCCAACGCGACGAAGCTGCCCACCGCTCGGCCAGAACGTCCCCGAAGAAGCTCGGCCACATCCGGATTCCTCTTCTGAGGCATCAAGCTCGACCCCGTGGCGATCTCGTCCGCAAGCTTGACGAAGCCAAACTCGGTCGTGGCCCACAAAACGACGTCTTCGCCAAACCGGCTCAGATGGATCGCAGCAACCGTGCAGGCATAGGCGAGGTCAAGCGCGAAGTCTCGGTCGGAGACGGCATCGATGCTGTTCTTGGTCAGTCGATCGAAACCAAGCTCGCGCGCGACGACGTCTCGCTCGAGGGGCAGCGTCGATGCGGCCAGCGCTCCCGAACCGAGCGGCATCTCATCGGCCGCGTCGTACGCGTGCCGAAATCGTGTCGCGTCGCGGCGCAGGGGCTCGGCGTGGGCGAGCAAGTGATGGCCCAGCGTCACCGGCTGGGCTCGCTGCAGGTGCGTGTATCCGGGCATGATCCAGCCGGCGTGCGCTTCTGCCTGGTCCGCGAGCGCGTTCACGAGGTTGGCCAGGCCGACGGTGGCTTCCACCGCGGCATCCCGACAGAAAAGGCGCAGGTCGAGCGCGACCTGGTCGTTGCGCGATCGCCCCGCGTGCAGCGCCGCGCCCGCCGGCGTGATCTCGATGAGGCGCCGTTCGATCGCGGTGTGGATGTCCTCGTCCTCGAGCTTGAAATCGAACTTGTCGCCGTCGAGCTCGCGCTGGATCTGTCTCAGGCCACGTTCTATCGCCGCGACCTGCCGGGCCGACAGGACGCCCGACGCGGCCAGGCCGCGCGCGTGCGCGAGGCTGCCTGCGATGTCGTACGGATACAGCTCGAAGTCGACCGCGAGCGAAGAGGAGAAGCGCTCCAGCTCAGGCAGCAGGGCTCGGTTGAAACGGCCGCCCCACAGCTTGCCGGCTTTCCTCTTAGGTGTCTTGCTGGCTATGGTGCGAGCCTTTTCGGGTCTCCCAGCAGCTTGCCCAGCTCGCGCGCATGGAGCTGTCCCTGGACGCGCGCCGCCGTGCGCAGACCCATGCCCCAGAGCTTGATGAATCCGGCGGATGCGGACCACAACCTGGGCTGAACCTTTGTAGAGCTTGAGCCGGACGTCACCGGTCACGTGTCGCTGCGTCTCCGCCACGAAGGCGTAGAGGGCATCGCGGAGCGGGCTGAACCACAGCCCGTCGTACACCATCTGCGCCCACTGCTGTGCGACCAGGTCCTTGAACCTGGCGACCTCTTTGGGCATCGTGATGTCCTCGAGCGCCTGGTGCGCCTGAAGCAAAAGCACGGCCGCGGGCGCCTCATAGATCTCGCGCGACTTGATGCCGATGAGCCGGTTCTCGAGATGGTCGATCCGGCCCACGCCGTTCTCGCCCCCGATCCGATTCAAAGCAGAAACGAGGTCCAAACCCGACACGGGCTTGCCGTCGAGCGCGACGGGAAGCCCGTCTTTGAATCCGACCTCGAGATAGGTCGGCTCATCCGGGCACTGTCGCGGATCTCGCGTCCATTCATACACGTCCTTGGGCGGCTCCGCCCACGGATCCTCGAGCACGCCGGCTTCGATCGAGCGTCCCCACAGGTTCTCATCGGTGGAGTAAGGCGAACGTGTCGTGGCGGGCACCTCGATGCCATGTTTGGTCGCGTACTCGATCTCGTCATCGCGGTTCATGCCCCACTCCCGGACCGGCGCGACGACCTCGAGGTCTGGGGCAAGGGCCGCCGTGGTCACGTCGAACCGCACCTGGTCATTGCCCTTTCCGGTGCAGCCATGTGCCACCGCCTGCGCGCCCTCGCGGCGCGCGACCTCCACCATCATCGCCGCGATCAGGGGCCGGCCCAACGCAGTCGCGAGCGGGTACTCCTTTTCGTACACCGCGCCCGCCTGGAGAGACGGCCACACAAAAAGCTGGAGGAAAGGAAGCCTTCCGTCGGCGACGTAGGCCGCCGACGCGCCTGTTTTCAACGCGCGCGCCTGGATCGCGTCGAGATCCTTTTTCTCGCCCAGGTCGACCGTGAACGCGATTACGTCCCAGCCCTGGTCTTTCAACCACCGAATCGCGACCGAGGTGTCTAGCCCACCTGAATAGGCCAAAACCACTTTCTTGCCGCTGTCGTGTTTCTTACCCCGCATCGGCGAGCAGGTTCTTCAAAGCCCGAACCGCCCCGCGCTGGCGCAGCACGGCGATGATCGTGTCGTCACCCGCGACAGTGCCGGCGATGCCCGGGAGCGCCGCCTCGTCGATGCGGCGCGCGACCAGGTTGGCTGTCCCCGGCGGAGTCCTGATCACCGCCATGGGTTCCACCACCTCGACCGAGAGGACGAGCTCGCGGACCAGGCCGGCCGAGCTGCGGTAGCCGGCGCCGGATCGGACCAGGCCAAGCTCCTGAATGTCACGCGAGATCGTCGCCTGGGTCGTCCGCATGCCGCGCTTGGCCAGAGCCTCCGCGATTTCCTGCTGCGTGTGCACCGAACCGCGATTGACGAGGTTGAGGATCGCGCTGTGACGTTCTGCCTTCGTTGCGGTCATCCGGCGACCTTGCGCATGACGGATTGGGCGCGGTCGATCTCGTTCGCGCCGATGATCAGGGGCGGGACCAGCCGGACCGAGTGATCATCGACCGCGTTGACGATAAGCCCCGCTTCCAGACACGCATTCTGAAACGGTTTCGCCTTCGGTTCTTCGAACTCGAAGGCCTGCATCAGGCCGACGCCGCGCACGTCCTTGGCGCCAAGATCCCCAAGGGTCGATCGAAGAAGCTCGCCCATCTCGGCGGCGTGGCCGACCAGCCCATCGCGTTCGATCACGTGCAGCACGGCCGTGGCCGCGGCGCACGCAAGCGGATTCCCACCAAAAGTCGAGCCGTGGTCGCCCGGCTCGAAGACGTCCGCGCGCGGATTGGCCAGACAGGCCCCGATGGGAAGGCCGCCGCCCAGGCCCTTCGCCAGGGTCATGACGTCGGGCGCGATGCTCGCGTGCTGGTGCGCGAACCACCTGCCGGTGCGACCCAGCCCGGTCTGAACCTCGTCGAGGATGAGCAGCAGGTTTTTCCTATCGCACCACACGCGGACGCGCTCGAGGTAGCCGGCAGCGGCGGGAATGACGCCGATCTCACCCATCACCGGCTCGAGCATCACGGCGACAGTCTTTTCCGTGGTCGCCCCTTCGATCGCCTCCGCGTCGTTGTAGGCAACGTGCACGAAACCGTCGGGCAGCGGCTGGAACGGGTCCGAGTACTTGTGCTGCCCGCCGGCCGTAACAGTCGCGAGCGTGCGCCCGTGGAAGGAGCCTGTCGTGGTGATGATCTCGAACGCCCCGTCGCGGTTGCGGGTGCCCCACTTGCGGGCGAGCTTGATCGCGGCCTCGTTTGCCTCCGCGCCGGAATTACAGAAGAAGACGCGCGAGGGGAAGGAAAGATCGACCAGGCGCCGCGCGAGCTCGACCTGGGGTTGGGTGAAGTAGAGGTTCGAGGTGTGAATCAGCTCGGCCGACTGCTTGGTGACGGCCGCCACCACGTCTGGATGCGCGTGGCCGAGGAGGTTGACGGCGATTCCGGCCACCAGGTCGAGGTACTCATGGCCCGCGTCGTCGTAGAGCAGGCAGCCGCGCCCACGGACGAAGGTGATGGGCAGGCGGCGGCCCGTCTGCATCAGGTAGCGGTCGGCCAGCTCGGGGATGCTCTTGGTCACAGAGCTCACGGCGTGACCATCGTTCCGATGCCCGACTCGGTGAACAGCTCCAGGAGCAGGGCGTGCTTCGTCCGGCCGTCGACTATGTGAGCGAGCGGCACGCCGTCCAGTGCGCGCAGGCAGGCCTCGAGCTTCGGAATCATGCCCCCGGTGACCTCGCCCTTGTCGATGCGCTGACGCGCGTCCTCCTTGGACAGAACGGCGACGACTTGCCCGTCGACGCCCTGAACGCCGGGCACATCGGTCAGCAAGATGACCTTCGCGGCCTTGAGAGCGACCGCGATCTCGGCCGCCACCGTGTCGGCATTGATGTTGTAGGCATGACCGTCGTAGCCCAGCCCGATCGAGGCAATGACCGGGATGTACCCGCGAGTGAGCAGCGCGGTGATCGGCTCCTTGTTGACCTGCGTCACCTTGCCGACGAATCCCATCGCCTCGTCGAGCGGCTCCGCGATGATCGTTGGGCCGTCTTCCCCGCTCATGCCCACCGCCTGTCCACCCAGCCGGTGGATCGCCGCGACGAGGTCGGGGCTGACCTTGCCCGTCAGCACCATCTTCACGACCTCCATCGTCTTCTCGTCGGTGATGCGCAGCCCGTTCTTGAACTCGGGCTTGAGCCCGAGGCGTTCGCTCATCGCGCTGATCTCGGGACCGCCGCCATGCACCAGGACCGGCTGCATGCCGACGTAGCGCAGCAGGACGACGTCGAGCAGAGTTTCGTCGCGCGCGTGGTCGATCGCGTTGCCGCCGACCTTGATCACGACGATCTGGCCATGAAATCGCTTGATGTAAGGCAGCGCCTCGACCAGGACCTTGGCGCGCTCTTCGACGGTGAGCGTCATGTCGTGTAGTCGGCGTTGATTCGCACGTACTCCTCCGATAGATCGCAGCCCCACGCCTCGGCGGTCCCGTCCCCCAGGCCGAGCCTGGCCACGATCTCAATTTCTGGCTGCTCGAAAGCCCGCCGGACACCCGACAGGTCCACGTCGACACCGGCACCGCGCTCGAAGACGACGAGGCCGCCGACGGTCAGATGAAGCGTGTCAAGGGCGAGCTCCGCGCCACTGTAGCCCAGCGCGCACACGATCCGGCCCCAGTTCGGATCGCCGCCATGCACGGCGGTCTTGACCAGACTCGACGACGCGACCGCACGGGCGGCAATCCGGGCATCCTTATCGGACGCCGCGGTCAGCACCTTGACCGTGATCAGCTTCGTCGCACCCTCGCCGTCCCGCGCGATCGCCCGCGAAAGCTCCCTCGCCACCTGGACGAGGCCGGCCTGAAGCTGCTCGGCTTGCGAGGTGCCGGCCCGGATCGGTTCGTTGCCCGCGGCGCCATTGGCAAGAATCAGGAAGCTGTCGTTGGTCGAGCTATCGCCGTCGATCGTGACCTGGTTGAAGCTTCGGTCGGCGACCGACCGGACAAGCCTGGCGATCAGACCGGGCTCCACCGCCGCGTCGGTGGTGACGTAAGCCAACAGGGTCGCCATGTTCGGGTGGATCATGCCCGAGCCCTTGCTCATCCCTCCGATGCGCACGGTCGTGCCGGCGATTTCGAGCTCTGTTTGCGCCGTTTTCGGCTGCGTGTCGGTTGTCATGATCGCCCGCGCCGCCGCAGCACCCGCATCTGGGCTCAGCTGGCTGCACGCTTCGGTGATGCCGGACTTGATCGCGTCCATCGGCAGGTAGCGGCCGATCACGCCTGTGGAGCTCACCAGCACCTGATCAGGGTCGAGGTCGAGCCGGTCGGCGGACAGCTTCGCCATGAGGAGGGCGTCGCGAAAACCCTGCGCTCCAGTGCAAGCGTTTGCGTTGCCAGAGTTGATCGTCAGCGCCTGCACACGGTTGCGCTGCAGGTGAAGCTGGTCGATCACGACCGAAGCGGACTTCACTTTGTTCGTGGTGAATACGCCGCCGGTGTCGCACGGAGACGCGGAGTGGATCACGCAAAGGTCGTCCCTTTGGTCGCCTGGGATGGCAGACGCCCCGGTCGTGAACGCCTTGATGCCACACGCCGCGGTGCCAGCCCGAAATCCTCGGGCGTAGGTCACGGCCACTGAACCGGGCCCATGAGCGCCGTCGTGCGGTCGAATCCGAACGCGATGTTGAAGCACTCGACGCCTTGGCCGGACGCGCCCTTGATCAGGTTGTCGAGGGCAGCCGTGACGACCGCCTTGCGGCCTTGAGCCGCGACGTTGACCAGGCACAGGTTCGAGTGGCTGGCGAGCTTGGTGGTCGGCGTCTTGTCGATGACCCTGGTGAAGGGCTGGCCGGCGTAGAACTCGCGGTACGCGTCCTGGAGCTCGCCGACCGACCCTTTGAGGTCGAAGTAGCAGGTGGCGAGGATGCCTCGCGTCATCGGAGCCAGGTGAGGCACGAAAGTGACGGCGAGACCGTCCAGCTCCTGGACGATCTCGGGGAGATGGCGATGACCTTCGATCGCGTACGCGCCGAGGGTTTCGTTGACCTCGCTGAAATGGACGCCCAGCCCTGGCGACCTGCCGGCGCCGCTGACCCCCGACTTCGCGTCCACGATCACGTCCGAGCCAACCAGGCCGGCCGAGACCGCGGGCGCCAGGGCCAGAATGCTCGCGGTCGAATAGCACCCCGGGACGGCGATCAGCTGGGCGTCTTTCAAGTCGTCCGCATGCATCTCTGGCAGACCGAGCACCGCGCGTTCCAAGAGTGCAGGTGAAGGATGCGGCTGGTGATACCAGGTCGGGTATTGCGACGCGTCGCGCAACCTGAAATCCGCGCTCATGTCGATCACGCGCAGTCCCGCATCGAGCCAGGTCTCGACCCTGGCCGCGCCGACGTTGTGGGGCAGGCAGCTGAAGATGACGTCGAGCCCGTTGGGGGACGGCTCCGGCACGAACTCGCCGGTCAGGTCGAGGAGGGGAAAGAGCTCGGAGTAAGGCTTACCGGCGTATGACCGCGACGTCAGCTGGGTGAGCTCGACGGCGGGATGGCGCGCCAGCAGGTTTACGGCTGTCATGCCCGCGTAGCCGTTCGCCCCCGCCACGGCGGCTTTCACCTTCCGGGTCATGAGCGCATGAGTATACGACTGGCTGCATAAACATGCATCCTAGGCGAGAGCGTTGAAAAAGCATGACTCCGCCCCTGTATGGCAGGCAGGACCGGCCGGGTTCACCCTCAGGAGCACGGCGTCGAGATCGCAGTCGAGGCGCACCTCGACGACCTCCATGGTGTTGCCAGACGTCGCGCCTTTCTCCCACAGCCCGCGCTCCCTGGAATGGAACCATGCCCGGCCGGTCGCACGGGTCTTCGTCCATGACTCCTCATCCATGTAGGCCAGCATCAGAACCTTGCCCGTCTCCGCGTTCTGCACGACCACCGGGACGAGGCCCTTCGAAAAGTCCGGGCTCATCGCCTCACCTCCAGGCCCATCTCGGCCAGCTCTTGTTTCACGTCGGGTATCGACAGCTCACCGAAATGAAAGATCGACGCGGCCAGGGCGGCGTCGGCGCCCCCTTCAGTGAGCGCGTCGTACATGTGGCGGGCCGACCCGGCTCCGCCGGACGCGATCACCGGTAGGCGCACGGCGTCGCTGATCGCCCGCGTCAGCTCGATGTCATAGCCCGCGTGCGTCCCGTCGTAATCCATCGAGGTGAGCAGGATCTCCCCCGCTCCCATCTGCTCGCCCAGCATCGCCCACTCCACGGCATCGCGGCCCGTGGCGCGCCTACCCCCGTGGCTGAACACCTCCCATCCTTCCGCGTTGCGGCGCCTCCTGGCGTCGATCGCGAGCACGACGCACTGCGTGCCGAAGACCTCGGCGCAGCGGGTCATCAGGTGCGGGTCCGCGAGCGCCGCCGTGTTCACCGACACCTTGTCAGCGCCGTGCGTGAGCAGCTCGGCCATGTCATCCACGCTCCTCACGCCACCGCCGACCGCCAGCGGAATGAATACCTGGTCTGCAGTGCGCTCGACCGATTCAAGCAGGATTTTTCGCGCCTCGGACGACGCGGTGATGTCGAGGAAGATGATCTCGTCGGCACCCTCTCGGTCATAGGCAGCCGCCAGCTCAGCGGGGTCGCCTGCGTCGCGCAGGTCGACAAACCGCACGCCTTTCACCACGCGTCCCTCGGTTACGTCGAGGCAGGGAATGACTCTCTTCGCGGGCATATCAGGAGCACATGGCGAGGAAGTTGGCGTACAGGCGCAGGCCGTCGGCGCCGCTCTTCTCCGGGTGAAACTGCGTGCCCATGACATTCCCCAGCGCCGAAGCCGCAGCCGGCGCGTGGTCGGCGCATCCGATCCTATGACTCGACTCCGCAGGCGTGAAGGAATGCACGTAATAGAAGTAGGAGCGGTCGCCGATGCCCTCCCAGAGTCGGGACGGGCCGGTTTGCGCCGTCCGGCACCATCCGATCACTGGAACGCGATCGCTGGTCGCGATCTCGACCACGCGTCCCGGGAGCAACCCGAGTCCTTCGTGCCGGCCGTGTTCGGTCGACTCCTCGAAGAGCAGCTGATACCCGAGGCAGACGCCAAGCACCGGCTTGCCGCGGCGCGCCAGCTCGACCACTCGCCGGCCGAGACCGTGCTCTGACAGCTTGGCGAGAGCGGGGGCGAACGCTCCGACCCCGGGCAGGACGATGCCGCGCGCTGCTTCCAGCTCGACGGGATCCGCGGTCAGGCGCGCCTCCGCACCCACCTTGATCAGGGCGCGCTCGACGGAGCGGACGTTGCCGACGCCGTAGTCGACGATCGCGATCATCCCAACACGCCTTTCGAGGAGGGCACTCCCGTCCGACCCGTGGGTGCCATCGCGGCCCGCAGGGCGAGACCGAGGGCTTTGAAAGTAGCCTCGGCCATGTGATGACGATTGCGGCCGCGAATCAGATCGACGTGGATCGTCGCCCCAATATGAATCGAAAATGCGCGCCAGAACTCTTCGACGACCTCGGACTCGAGCGTCCCGATGCGACCGCGCAGCACAACGTTGTAGGAGAGAAACGGCCTCTGCCCAAGATCTATGACAACGCGTGCGAGAGATTCGTCCAGCGGCGCGTAGGCGGACGCGAAACGGGTGATGCCGTCACGGTCGCCCATCGCCTGCGACAGCGCCTGGCCCAGCACGATGCCCGCGTCCTCGACCAGGTGATGAGGATCGACCTGCAGATCGCCCGTGCCGCGCAGCCGCATGTCGAATCCGCCATAGCGAGACACCTGCTCCAGCATGTGGTCGAGGAAATCGAGGCCGGTCGAAACCTCGGCCCGGCCGCGGCCTTCCAGGTCGACCCGGGCCGCAAGCTGCGTCTCCCGGCTCTTGCGGATCACCCGTCCTTTTCTATTCAAGCCGCACCTCGATTGCGTGGGCGTGGGCGCCCAGGCCCTCCATCTCCGCCAGCCGCACCGAGGCATCGCGCAGCGCCTCGAGGTCGTCGCGGTTGAGGCTGAGCACGCTGGTTCGCTTGAGGAACGTATGCACGCCGAGCGGCGACGAGAAGCGTGCCGCTCCCGACGTCGGGAGCGTGTGGTTCGGTCCTGCCGAGTAGTCGCCGAGAGGCACGGTGGCGTAGGCGCCCACGAACACCGCGCCTGCGTTCTGGACCTTGGCCGCGAGGCGAGCGGCGTCGCCGGCCACGATCAGAAGGTGCTCGGGAGCGAAGTCATTGGCCACCTGCATCGCCTCCTCCATGTTTTGAGCGACGATGACGCAGCAGTTGGCCTGGCGGATGATGTCCGCGCGCTCCAGTCCACGCAAGAGACTCTCGAGCTCCTCCTCGACCCGATCGGCGAGCTGGGCCGAATCGGTGATCAGGACCCCCCACGCAAGGGGATCGTGCTCGAGCTGTGCGGCAAGGTCGGCGGCGACGAAGTCCGGCCGTGCCTCGGCATCTGCGACCACAACCACCTCGGTAGGACCCGCGATCCCGTCCACGCCCACCGACCCGAACACCTCTTTCTTGGCGAGGGTCACGTAGATATTGCCGGGACCCGCGACGACATCCACGCGCGGGATGCTTTGCGTTCCGTAGGCGAGCGCCGCGATGGCCTGCGCCCCTCCGACCCTGTACACGGAATCGACGCCCGCGATGTGCGCCGCGGCGAGGATCGACGTGGGCACGCCACCGTCGGGTCGCGGCGGCGTGGCGAGGACCACCTCGGCAACCTTCGCCACGCGGGCAGGGATCACCGTCATGAGCACGGTCGACGGATAGGCCGCGCGACCGCCAGGCGCGTAGACACCGGCGCGTCCGACGGGTCGCGAGACAAGCTTCAGACCGGGCAACCCTACGGAAGCCGGCTCGGACTGACGCTCGTGGAAGTCGCGGAT
>WNGJ01006113.1_pt1 | contig 19902 bp, 13 predicted proteins | sample 5400611 | NCBI WGS metagenome assembly WNGJ01 (sample SAMN13153375, study PRJNA577476) | soil metagenome | isolation source: 40 cm soil or saprolite under Garry oak tree replicate 1 | place: USA:California | collected 2016-06-15
ATAAGATGCAGAGAGCATGTCTACTGCGACTATCGCCGAAAACCTCGCTCACCTGCACGAACAGATTACCGAAGCCTGCCGTCGAAGCAATCGGTCCGAGAACGACGTCGCCCTGATGGCCGTCAGCAAGGTCCATCCCGTCGAGGCAATCCTCGAAGCCTACGCCGCCGGTCAGCGACTCTTCGGCGAGAACCGCGTGCAGGAGTTTCAGGAAAAATCACCACACCTGAAAGAGCTGGCCAGAGCAGAATTTCACCTGATCGGCCCGCTACAGTCGAACAAGACAGCAAAGGCCGCGGAGCTGTTCAACGCAATCGACGCAGTCGACTCCCTGAAGATCGCCCAGCGCCTGAACACAACGGCAGCGACCCTCGGAAAGAAGCTGCGGGTACTGATCGAAGTGAAGCTGAGCCACGAAGAATCGAAATACGGCCTCGCTCCAGAGGAGTTGCCCACCCTGTTGGCTGCAATGAACGAGCTAGAATCGATCGAGACGGTCGGGCTGATGACAGTTCCACCGTGGTCGGAAGACGCCGAAGCTGCACGGCCATACTTTCGCGAGCTGCGCAGGCTGCGTGACGAATCGCAGGTCCGGTTCCCTCGCGTGACGCAGTTGTCGATGGGAATGTCGAACGACTTCACCGTCGCCATTGAAGAGGGAAGCACTTGCGTTCGAGTAGGAACAGCCCTCTTCGGCCGGCGAGTGCCGAAAGCTGGAATGTGATGAACGCGGACTTCGCAAAGGACGTCGCAGACGGATGCACGCTGTCGGTCCGGGTGCATCCGGGCGCACGAAAGAACGGAGTGACTGGCGTCCACGCGGGCGCACTGAAGATTTCACTTACGGCCCCGCCGGTGGATGGAAAGGCGAACGAAGCGGTAATTGCTTTTCTCGCCGATGCACTGCACTTGCCGCGGGCCCGCGTCGCCCTTGTAGCAGGTGCAACGAGCCGCGCGAAGATGGTTCGCATCACAGGCAAGAGCGCGGCCGAAGTCGCAGCCGCGCTCTTCCCTGTTGAGACTTGTTGAGCTTCTGCTGACTCGCTACCTGACCGTCAGCTTCGCATTGGGAGCAACAGTGATGCTCTGACCGTCCGTCGCAGTCACCTTCAGATCGGAAGCGGTGACGATTGCATAGGCGATCTGCAGCCCCTTCGTCGCCTGAATGTCGACATTTTTGAGGACGATGTCTTTGACCGGCGACTCAGGCAGCCCGATGATAACGCCCGCCCACGGACTGTTGACCGACTTCACATTCTCAATCGTGATGTTGTGAAAGAAAGGAGTAAGATGCTGCACAGGCTCGGCCGCCACGTCGCCCTCGGGCATCGCCTTCGGGTAGTACTCGCTGATGAGGATCGAAGTCTTCACGTCCTCCATGGTGATGTCCTTGAAGGAGATGTTGCTCACATCGGCGCCGCGGTCGCGGTTCGCCTTGATGCGGATGCCTTGATCGGTGCCCTTGAAGTGGATCCGCTCGGCATGAATGTTCTGCGCGCCGCCGGCGATCTCGCTGCCGATCGATAGTCCATGTCCATGCATGAACTCGCAGTCGGTGATCGTGATGTTCTTGCTGGGAGCGTCAGGACCGGGAGAGTTGATGATGCCGCTCTTGATGGCAATGTTGTCGTCGCCGACATCGGCGTAAACATGGTCGATGACCATATTCGACGAGCTGAAGGGATCGATGGCGTCCGTGTTCGGCGAGTGCTGCGGAGCCAGGATGCGGACATTGCGGATGACCATGTCGTCGGTGTAGTACGGAACCACCTGCCAGCTCGGCGAGTTCTGGACGGTGATGCCTTCCATGCTGATGTGTTTGCAGTGGTCAAAGACGACGAGGCGAGGACGGAAGGTAACAGCCCCGACGACTCCGGCGTTGCGCGTGGCCCGCGCCTCCGCCCACCAGCTCTCGCCGTTGCCGTCGATCGTGCCACCGCCGGTGATGGCGATCTTCTCGGCGTTCGTAGCGCTGACAAGCGATTGCGTTCCGGGCGCACGGAGTTCAGTCTTGGCGGGGTAGTCGGCGTGATTAGGAGAGCCGAGCAACGTTGCGTCCTTGGCGATGTCGAGAACGATATTGCTCTTGAGCACGATGGGAGCGGAGAGGAAGGTCCCCCCGGAAAGCTTCACGGTTCCGCCGCCGGCGCTGGCGCAGTCGTCGATCGCGGCCTGAATGGCCTTGGTGTCCTTGGTTGCACCGTCGGCCTTTGCTCCGTAAGTTCGTGCGTCGCAAACCTTGCCCGCTGCCATCGCGGGAAGCGTCACAATCATCGCCACCGTTGCTGTTGCTGCAAACCGAATCTTCAAAGAATTCATCCCGTCTCCTTCAACCTGTTTCCGCGAGCGCATGTGCACCCAAAGGAATAGTACCTGCGATTGGTCGTACCACGCATCTCCAACCAGCATTAGACATAGATTCGTTACACTTCGAGCAAGCGTCGATCTGGGTGGAAGTCGGAATACACCAGTCCGTGAAAGCCATGTCATGAGCTATCCGTCAACCGAGCCAGCACGTTTGAACAACGACAGCCTATCGCCGCCGCCGGAACTGCGGCAGGCGAATGAACTGCGGCGGGGACTGTCGACGGGCTCCGCGCTAGGCCTGAACGTCATCGATATGGTCGGTGTAGGCCCGTTTGTGACGCTGCCCCTGATCGTCGGGGTGATGGGCGGCCCGCAGGCAATATTGGGATGGCTCATGGGGGCCCTGTTGTCGTTATGCGATGGACTGATCTGGAGTGAACTGGGGACGGCTTACCCGGAGGCCGGCGGGTCGTACGCTTACTTGAAACATCTGTATGGCGAGAGGACGCTGGGGCGAGCGTTCTCCTTTCTCTATGCGTGGCAACTGCTGATCAGTGCGCCACTTTCGATCGCCTCAGGTTGCATCGGTTTTTCGCAGTACGTGTCTTTCTTTCTGCCGCATGCAAATCGCCCGTTCGCGGCGGCGTCGCTGCTTGGTGTTCCTGTGGTGTTGAGCGGTCAGACACTGATCGCGATGGCTGCTTGTGGCGTTGCGATGGTCGTTCTTTACCGGAGCATCTTTGCCATTGATCGCATCGTGCGCTGGCTTGGGCTGATTGTGGGGATGACGTTGGTACTCATCATCATTGCGGGATTTACCCACTTCGATGCTCATCGCGCATTTGACTTTCCCGTCGGTGCGTTTCATCTCAGCGGAGCATTCTTTGCCGGGCTTGGGGCTGGAATGTTGATCTCGGCGTACGACTACTGGGGTTATTACAACGTGTGCTTTTTAGGAGCGGAGGTTCGCAATCCACAAAGGACAATTCCGCGCGCGGTGCTGGGAGCGATCGGGGTGGTCGGATCGCTTTACCTGCTAATGAACGTAAGCGTCTTGGGAGTGCTGCCGTGGCGGGAGATGGCCCAAAATACCGACAGTCATGCACGAATGTTCACCATGGCGGTGTTCATGGATCGGTTGTACGGACATACGGCCGCCGGCCTCCATCCGAGACATCGGATTCCAATGCACTCGCTTTTGACGCTGGGCGGGATCACACTGCTGTGTTGTATCTTTCGGCTGCAAGAGGTCATCACTACGTTGGTGGTCGTTCGTATCCTGTTTCAATTCTTGCTGCAGGGGGCGGCTACGCTGCTGCCGAAGCATCGCGAGGAAAGGAAGATGCGCGGATTTCGTATGCCGCTTTATCCGCTCCCGGTATTGTTGGCGCTGGGCGGCTTCGTCTTCATTCTATTTTCGCGGCCGGATTTCTTACGGGAGATGCGGACGGCAGGGCTCATTCTGATCGCGGGAGCCACAGTATATGGGCTTCGCTACTTGAAGATGCGGAACAGGACCTAGCGAACCGGTTGGGTCGTAACTGGTTCGAGCATCTCATTTGGAATCTGCGGTCTTCGCGGCAGGGAAAATCTTTCTGTTGGAACCTAACCGGAGGTGAAACCCATTGTCTAATCGGCGAATGGACAAAGCAGAGACAGAGGCGATCCGAAACGTACTCGCTGGCGACAGGGACGCCTATCGCGTGTTGATGGACCGCCATTTCTGCTCTGTTGCTCGCGTCGCCTTTCGTATTACAGGCAATGAGGCTGATGCGGAAGAGGCGGCACAGGAGGCGTTTCTTCGTGCTTACAACAAACTGCCGAGCTTTCGACAGGATTCGGCCTTTTCTACCTGGATTATGCGAATCACTATGAATACAGCTATCAATCTCGTCGAACGGCGCAAGCGCGATCCCTCATATCATGCGCCGACAATTGCGGATGAACCCTCGACCGCCGACCACACGGTCCCTGTCGCAGACAGGCAGGCAGGGCCTGAAATAAGTCTGTTGAATCGAGAGGCCGTCAGTTTGCGCCAGGCAGCGATGGCGGAACTGACTCCGATGGAACGGACGGCATTCACGTTGCGACATATGGAGGACGTTCCGATGTCGGAGATCGCGGCAGCGCTGAATATTACGAGCAATTCGGCCAAGCAGGCTGTCTTTCGAGCAGTCAGTAAGCTTCGCCGATCGCTCACCCCAATTGCAGGAGGTCTCCGATGAAACACTTCTCTGAAGAAGAGCTGATCGCTTATCAGCTTCATGAAAGCTCGGACGAAGGCCCTATTTCCAGGCATCTGGAGAGCTGTTCTGAGTGCGCCGATGTTTCGGAGTCTATTGCGGAGACGTTGCGTGTGTTTTCCGCCGATCCTGTTCCACAGCCTGACCTGGAACATAACTGGCAACGGCTTCGCGGCAACCTCGGCGTGCTGACACCGGAACGTTCCCGCGGTTTCGAATTTTTGCGATGGGGTTGGGCGTGGCCTGCGGCTGGATTGGCCACGGCGGCCCTGATATTGCTAACGGTATTTGGTCTGCACATCCATCGCACCGGCGAAACAGGGCGCAACATTGCCGTCAATGGTCACGGGCCACTGACGACGGAACCGACAGACCCCGCCATTGCGAACCATCTCGATGCTGCAGAACGCTTGCTGACCGAGGTGAATAATTCGTCCGGCGCGTTGGACGACACCACTCGCGAGCAGGCACATAGCCTTTTGCTGCAGAATGCCGTTTACGTTCGCCGCGCGAGAGAGAGTGGCGATCTGGCTCAGGCTGTGGTACTGGAAAATTTTGGGCGGGTCTTGACTACGCTCGATAACGAACCACCGACGCCCCACAGCACCTGGCGTCTCCGGCTGGAGATGAACACAAGCGGTCTGTTGCTCGACATCAGGATTCTGCGCCAAAACGACGACCATTCCCAAGGAGTTTCACAATGACAAATCTCATTCGTAGTACGATCTGCTCCACTGTCCTGGTTCTTTTTACCGCAGCGCAACCTATTCATGCGCTGATGACTGAAGTCGCTTCTCCGGCCCCATTCATCGTTATAGCGGATGATGACGCGTACACGGCCGGTACGCACGCAATGGATGAGCATCGTTGGCAGGACGCTGTCTCCGCCTTTGATAAGGTGATCGGCGAAAAAGGGAAGCGCGTTGACGCAGCTCTATATTGGAAAGCTTACTCACTGAATAAACTCGGTAAAACACAACTCGCGATTGCCACTTGCGATCAGCTTCACTCACAGTTTGCGGACAGTTCATGGAACAAGGATTGCAATACTATTTCGCTAGATGTACAGGCCGATCCGAAGATCATGGCAGCAGACCAAACGAAAATGAGAATGGATCGCATTCATCCTCACGTGAAGATTAGGCCCGACATGGGTGGAGACGGTGGAGTTGCGCGGGGTTCGGATGAAGACCTGAAGATGCTTGCGCTGAATTCGCTGCTGAATCGGGACCCCGCCACTGCTCTTCCTTTGCTGCGCGGCATTCTGAGCGGTAACCAACCACTCAGCGTGAAGAAACACGCGCTGTTTGTGCTGGCACAGAGTAAATCGCCGGAAGCTGAAGGCATCCTGCGCGACGCTGCGCTTGGAAAACTGGACCCTCAGCTGCAAGGGCAGGCTATCCAGGCGATAGCTGTTTTTCAAGGCAAGCGCGCCAACGATACGTTGGCGGAGGTCTACCGCACGACCACCGATCCCAAGATCAAGAGTTCGATTATCTCTGCCATGTTCATTACGAAGGACGCACCGCGCATGGTCGAGATGGCGCGAAACGAAAAAGACCTTGAGTTGAAACGGCGCATTGTCTCGGAGCTTGCCTTGATGAACGATAAGGCAGCGACTGACTACATGATGGAGCTATTGAAGTAAACCCACCGACTACCCCAAATCGCCACGTCACCTATCACGATGTCCTGGAGAAGATTTTATGCGAACTTTTGTGCGTGCTTTTGTAGCAACAACAATTCTGTCATCGACAACTACCCTGTTCGCGCAACAGCCAACCGTCAATCATGGTCAGGTGACAACCGAAGCTGCGAATCACGGGCTTGGAACGGTAATTGATGGTTTGAAGCAGCAGAAAGATGTGGTATGGGTGGGATACTCCATCCCGGTAATCAATAAGTTCACATCAGGATGGAATTCCAGCCATATTGATTATCTTGAAGGCAAGAACGACGCGATCGTCAATGAATCCGAAGGGACTAACCAATCATCCGATCATGCGGTGATCCTGCTGCGTGTCGCGGATGGCGGCGTGATGAAATTGCACGTCGAAAGTCCGGACCGTGAACTCGATGCGGGCGGGCTGCGATTCGTTTGGTTGAACGGCGTCGAACCAGACGATAGTGTCCGTGTTTTGACGGATCTTGCTCGACAGGGCGATGCCCGGCACCTTCGCGACAGTGCGGTTTTTGCAATCTCTGTGCACCAGACGAATGCGGCGACCACGGCGCTGGTCGGCCTCGCGAGCCCAAACAATGATCTCGGGCTACGCGAGAAGGCAGCGTTTTGGCTCGCAAACCAACGCGGTCAGGACGGGCTTGCGGCAATCCAGCGGTTTGCCCGCGAGGACGGCGATCCGAAGTTTCGCGAAAAACTTGCCTTCGACCTTACTCTGTCAAAAGATCCTGCGGCCCTCAACGAGCTCATCCGCATGGCGCATGAGGACGCTTCACCGCAGGTCCGCAAGCAGGCACAGTTCTGGATGGCGAACAAGGGTGGTAAGAGAGTGACCGAGGACCTGCGTGCTATCGCGACCAATGATCCCAACGAGCAGATAAGAAAATCGGCCGTCTTTGCCCTTTCCCGTTTGCCTGGAGATGAAGCTGCTGCCCAATTGATAGCCGTGGCCGATTCGAGCAAGGATCCCATCGTCAGCGATGAGGCTGCTGCCCAATTGATTGCCGTGGCGGATTCGAGCAAGGATCCCATCGTTCGCAGACAGGTAATCTTCTGGCTTGGACAGTCCAATGACCCGCGCGCGCTCGAATATCTCACTAAGCTCTTGAAACAGTAGGGGCCGGTCTTGTGAATCTGTACTGCGATCAGATTGGCCCTTTCGACCGGCACTACGATGGTTCAGGCTAACTCGGCCCGAAGTGGTAGGTGACGCCTGTAACGATACGGAGGTCGTTCTGGCGATTGTTTTTGGCGTTGGGAATCCGGGTATAAATCCAGTCGACCTCGCCGAGGGTCAAACCAAATTTGCCCTTCAGCCTTGTAGTGGCGCCGCCGCCAGCGAGCAGTCCGAACGAATTGCGGTTGATCGTGAACTGGAAGTTGACGTCCTCCTTCGCTCCACCGAACAGCACCTGTCCATAGGGAACATAGCGGCTTGACATGCGGCGAGTGTATCGTGGGCCAAAGAGGTAGTTGAAGATGGTGATGTTCTGCAGACTGTTGTCGACGTTCGTCGCATGGCCAACCATTAGATCCGCAACGGCTGCCCACTTGGGCGTTACGTTGTAGATCACTGTCCCGCTGCCTCCATTGAGCGAGAAACAACCGCACTGGCCTGGCGGTGCATTCGCGTGGAAGTAATTGTAATTGGCACCGAATTCCAGCCGGGGCACATCACCATTAGCGCCGCCCATCGATATCGCCTGAGCATGGAGAGCCCAGGGGAGCGCGAACATAAGTACCAGGAGCGCGGCGCTGCGAAGATGCATCATTTCGTCTCTTCTCCTACTGCACGATCAAGGTTGCGGTTGCTGCGTGCTGAACGGGGCCTTCGGTGCCGGTGACCGTTAGGGAAAATGTCGTTGGGTTGAGTGTGAAATATCCGCCGGCGCAGCCACTAAGAGCGGCAATCGGCAAGAGCGAGCCAAGCGTCAATACGAGGAGCATCAACGCCCGCGGCATCTTGTGTCTTAGTTTTCGCGCAGCACCAAGGCCAACAAGACCGAGCATGCCCACGGCGATCGGCAGCTCATTGTGTGGGGAAGGACCGTTTTGCGGAACCCTGTTCTGTGCACTAAGTGAACTGCTGGTCTGGACGTTGAGAACAATTTGAGTAGACCCGCTGCCTGCTTTGATAGTAGATGGCGTGAAGGTGTAGGTCGATCCTGGGGGTAGACCATCGACCGTTACGGTTAGATCGTTGAGGAAAGTCGTGGCACCGACAGGCGCCAGAGTGAAGTTGTACGTCGTGGTCGCTCCCGGGAATATGTTCTGACTCGCAGGGCCGCTGTTTGTATTCGTGAAGTCCTCCACTACATTCGGGACAGGGGCTGATGTGCTTGGAGCGAAGGTGCTGTCTCCCGAATAGACCGCCACAATTTGATGCGAACCAGTCACAAGGCCGGTTGTTGCAAAGGCGGCATTTGCATTTGTGGTGAGCGTGACGATGACACCGCCGTTTGCGCTCAGCGTGGCTGTACCCAATATCGTTGTGCCCTCCATAAAGGTCACGGTGCCAGTGGCGTTCGGACTTGGAGCAGTTACGTTCGCAGTGAAGGTGACACCCGTATGGAGAAGTTGAGCGGGTGCGCTTGCGGCGATCGTAGTCACGGTTGGAATTTTGCCAACAACTTCCGTTAAGACTGCTGAGGTTGCAGCGTTGTAGGCGGAATCGCCACCATAGGATGCCGTGATGGGGTGAGATCCGATAGTCAACGTTGAGGTAGTGAAGGTTGCGACACCCGCAGCGTTGATCGTTCCAGTGCCCAGGATGGTTGTACCGTCAAGGAAGGTCACCAAACCGGTCGCGCCTGCATGTACCGTAGCCGAGAAGGTTACGGGTTGGTTAGGTGAGGATGGGTTCGCGGAAGAAGCCAGCGTGATAGTGATAGCTGTCTTCGCCACGGTGACTTGAGTCGGTGGCGACGTAATCGTACCGTTCGTGAATGTGTCTACAGCGGTCACTGTGATTTGATTGGTGCCAATCGGCAAGGAAGGCACGGTCAAGGTGGCCTGTCCGTTGACGATGGTCGCAGTTCCTAGGAGAGTCCCGCCATCAAAGAACGAAACCGGGCCAGATACTCCAGAGGGAATGGGCTCGGTGATCGTTACCGGGGTGTTCGCGGGCGGGTTGTTCGAGGACACGATCGGGGCAACCAGGACGGGCGTCGCAGGCGTAACCGTCACGATCGTCGCCGTCGAGGTCGCAGGATTATTGTTCGCATCACCCGACGTGGTTGCGGTGATGGGATCGGTTCCAATCGGCAAAGAGGGAACGGTGATCGTCGCAACTCCGTTCACAATCGGAGCTGAGCCGATTGGTGTCGTACCGTTAGAGAATGTAACTGTTCCAGTTACACCCGGGGGGACTGTCTCAGTGATCGTTACCGGCGTGTTCGGGGGCGGGTTAGAAGAGGAAACAACAGGGGGCGGTATGACTGGGGTCGCTTTGTTGACTATTTGGTTGAGAGGCGCCGAGGTAGCCGGGCTATTGTTCGTATCGCCGCTGTAGCTCACGGTTATCGGGTGGGACCCAACAATCAATGTGCTGGTTGCCAGATTCGCCACACCGCCGTTCAATGTGCCTGTGCCAAGGACAGTTGCCCCGTCAAAGAACGTTATCGTACCAGTCGCACCGGTCGGGGCAGTCGCCGTAAAGGTTACCGACTGGTTGATGATCGAGGGGTTGAGGGAGGACGTGACGGCGACCGTCGGTGCGGCCTTGACTACCGTCACTATGACCGGGGGTGACGTGGCAGGGTTGTTATTGGCGTCTCCCGGAGTGCTGGCGGTGATCGGATCCGTGCCGAGTGGCAGGTTAGTGACTGTGATGGTGGCGACTCCGCCTATGATCGGCGCCGTTCCTATTGGCGTTGAGCCGTCGGAGAAGGTGACCGGCCCAGACACGCCTGGGGGTACGGTCTCGGTGATCGTCACAGGCGTGCCAGCAGTGGGATTGTTCGTCGATACCACTGGTGTAGGCAATACGGGAGTGTCTTTGTTGACGGTCTGCGAGAGGGGCCCCGAGGTAGCTGAGTTGTGATTCGCATCTCCGCCGTAACCTGCGGTGATGGTGTGGACTCCCGCATTGAGCGTCGAGGTGGTGAAAGTCGCTGTCCCGCCGCTTATCGTACCAGTGCCGAGACTCGTCGAACCGTCTAGGAAGGTCACAGTGCCGGTTACGCCAGTGGTAATCGAGGCCGTGAAGGTAACCGACTGGTTGACGGTAGATGGATTCTTGGAAGATGTCAGGAGGATGGTAGGCGTTTCCTTGCTGACAGTCTGCGTGGTGGTTCCCGTTGCAGGACCGTTATTGGTATCGCCACCATAAGTAGCGGTGATCGGATCGTTGCCCACCGGCAGAGTCGAAGTTGTGATAGTGACTGTTCCGGTCGTTGGATTGACCGTGCCGGTGCCCACTGGGTTTCCGCCGCTCGTAATCGTCACCGTTCCGGTTGTGCCGGGAGGCAGGGTCGTCGTAATTGTGACTGGGTCACCGTAGGTGCTAGGACCCGAGGTGGTGACTGTGATGGTCGGTATGGTTCTGTTGACGACCTGAGTGAGTGTCCCCGTTGCGGAGTTATTGCTGGCATCGCCGTTATACGTCGCCGTAATGGGATCGTTACCATCGGGAAGCGAGGATGTCGTTGCTGTTGCAGTTCCCCCACTCAGCGCCGATGTACCTAACGTCGTGGCGCCACTTGTGAATGTCACTGTTCCAGTTACACCGGTCGGAAGCGTAGCCGTGAAGGTGACGGACTGGCCCGTGGCGGAGGGGTTGGTTGAAGAGGTCAGAGTTACGACCGGCGTTGCCTTGGCCACAGTCTGAGTAAGTGTTCCCGTAGCGGAGTTATTGTTTCCGTCGCCGTTATAGGTTGCCGTGACGGGATTGCTGCCAACGGGGAGTGAGGATGTCGATGCTGTTGCGGCCCCGCCTGTCAGCGTCGATGTGCCTAGTGTCGTAGCGCCACTTGTGAATGTTACTGTTCCAGTTACACCGGTCGGGAGCGTGGCCGTGAAAGTAACAGACTGGCCAGGGGCAGAAGGATTCGTTGAAGAGACCAGGGTCACGATCGGCGTTGCCTTGGTCACGGTCTGGGTAGTTGATCCTGTGGCTGGATTGTTGTTCGAGTCTCCGCCATAAGAAGCAGTGATCGGATCGGTGCCCACAGGCAGGGTCGTCGTTGTGACGGTTACTGTGCCGGTCGTTGGATTGACCGGACCCGATCCCAGGGTCTGGCCACCGCTTGTTACTGTCACTGTACCTGTCGTGCCGACGGGCAGGGTAACTGTGATCGTGACCGGATTGCCAGAGGTGCTGGGGCCGGATGTAGTGACTGTTACCGTCGGCGTTTCCTTGTTGACTGTCTGTACCACGGACGCGGTTGCTGTGTTGTTATTCGCATCACCGCTGTAAGTCGCGGTAATAGCATCGCTGCCGGCAGGCAATGTGGATGAGGCCAACGTCGCTACGCCGTTCGTCAGTGTGGATGTGCCAAGAACGGTTGCGCCATTCGTGAAGGTCACCGTGCCGGTCGTATTCGTGGGAAGCGTGGCCGTGAATGTTACGGATTGATTGAAGGTGGAAGGGTTGAGGGAAGAAACGAGGGTTTCTGCAGGCGAGGCCTTGGTGACAGTCTGCGTCGTTGTCCCGGTCGCGGAGCTGTTGGTTGCATCTCCACCATAAGTTGCCGTAATTGTGTCTGAACCGACTGGCAGCGTCGTCGTGGTGACCGTCACAGTGCCATTGGACGAGGTGATGGTTCCACTACCCAACGTTACTCCGCCGCTGGTGATCGTGATAGTACCCGTGGGTCCGGCAGGAACAGAAGCTGTAATTGTTACGGGATTGCCAAAGATGGTTGGGCCGGAAGTGCCTACCGTGACTGTTGGAGTCGCTTTTGCGACGGTCTGCGTCACGGTCGCGACTGACGAATTGAAATTACCATCACCGTTGTAGGTCGCGGTAATGAGATCGCTGCCGAGCGGAAGCGTTGAGGTCGTCAACGTGGCAACCCCGTTGGTTACAGCGGAAGTGCCCAGCGTAGTTGCACCGTTGGTGAATGTCACCGTGCCGGACACATTATTCGGCAGCGTGTCGGTGAGAGTGACAGGGCTACCCGGAAGCGACGGATTGGGCGAAGAGGTCAGCGTCGATGCGGGAGTCGCCTTGGATACTGTCTGACTCACGGTTCCCACTGCTGAGTTGTAATTTGCGTCTCCGCTGTAGGTGGCAGTGATGAGATCACTCGGCGGGGGCAATGCAGAGGTCGTGATCGATACGGTGCCGGAGGTAATGGTCCCTGAGCCGAGCGTGATGGTACCGCTCGTGAAAGTGATTGTACCCGTTACGCCTGTCGGGACAGTTCCCGTGATCGTGACCGAATCACCATAGGTGCTGGGACCGGAGGTATTCACGGTCACAGTTGAGTTAGCTTTGTTAACTACTTGAACGAGCACCGCCGAGCTGTCGGAGTTCAATTGCGCGGTGATATTGTGCGATCCAACAGATAGAATCGACGTCGTGAATGTTGCTGTGGTCCCGGTGATTACACCGCTTCCGAGATAAGATGCGCCATCAAAGAAGTTGATGATTCCGCTTTTGGTGGCCGGTATGGTCGCCGTGAAGGTGACAGATTGTTTATAGATCGAGGGATTCGCTGAAGAGCTCAGCAACACATTGGAGACTATCGCCGTAACGGTGTTTGATGTGCTGGGGTTATAGTTGGAATCCCCAGGAAATACGGCAGTGAGCGAGTCAGTTCCGGTCAACAACGCAGTTGTCGTCAAGACTGCAACACCACCCGAAAGCGCGCCAGAACCGAGTAAAGTCGTGCCACTGAAGAAATTAACCAGTTCGCCGTTTGTGGTCGTCGTTGGAGGTCCTACGGTGAAGGGAGACAGTACCGCGGACAATGTTACGGATTGTCCAGTCAAATAAGCTGAATTGGGTGACGCCGTCAGAGTAAGAGACGTATCAACCGGAGCAGCGGTAAGGTGCACCGTGTTGGAGACACTCCCGACATAAACTGAGTCGCCGGAGTAACTGGCATCGACATTGTGGACACCGCTACCCAACGGAAAAACGCCGACGCTGGTGAGGGCAGAGGCATTGGATGCCTGTACAACCACGCTCAGCGAAACTGCAGCGAGTGGGTGCTTAGCATCCGTTCCAATCAGATCAGCATTGCCGTCGTTGTTGAAGTCTCCGGCATTGACGGCATAGGTGAGGTCAAAGCCACCTATGACCGGCTCCGCGCCCGGCAGCGACCCGGGAGGGTAGGTCATAAATGTGCCGTCGCCGATACCTTGATAGACCAAGGCGCCGGTGCTGCCTCCCGCGATAATATCCGGGATTCCGTCGCCATTGACATCCGCAAGATGCGGATCGGATGGTATATCGGAGAGGTAGGTCACGGGTGTCTTAAAGCTGCCATCACCTTTTCCGAGAAGTACAAAGAGACTATTGCCAATCTGTGTCTTTCCAGGCTCAGTGATGGTAGCAGATACGATATCTGCCTTATTGTCGGCGTTCGTATCGCCTGTGGTCAGGAACTCACCGATCTGGCTTGCAGCGGTAGCGGCAGGCACCTGGAATGTGCCATCGCCGTTGCCGATAGCCACATAGAGGTCGGATAGCTTGTTGTTGGGCCCGACGGCATAGGCGACATCGTCGATGCCGTCTCCGTTGAAGTCCGCCACTACAACTCCGTGAGCCGCGGCACTAGTTGAAATGGTAGTCGATTCCTGAGTGAAGGTTCCGTTACCGTTTCCAGTAAAAAAGACGACATTTTGTTGTGCGTTATCGGTCAGGGCTATATCCATGAGGCCGTCGCCATTGAAGTCGCCCATCGCGATACCAGCCACATCGCCCGTCGAGTAAAGTGTGGGGGCCAGGAACGTACCGTCCCCTTTTCCAAGGATGATCACAAGACCGCCGCTTGTGCCGCCGTCGCCGTTGTTGAGGTTAGCGTTCTTACGGTCCGAACATCCTAGGGCGATGTCAGTGTGTCCATCGCGATTGAAGTCCGCAAGAAGAATCTGCACCGCGCTACCAATCGTACAGCCGGGGTAGTTTACCTGTGGCTTGAAGGTGCCGTCGCCTTTTCCAATAAGGACCGTAATCGTGGACTGATCGGGAGGCACAGGACCCCCTGGCGCGCCCGTTATCACAGAATCCCCGGTTACCACGTCGAGATTGTTATCTGCATCGAGGTACGCAGATGCAATGGCCACTGACCTGGTAGTTGCGGCCGGGCCGCCTATAGCAAATGGTTGATTTTGAGAAAAACTAGCCGACAGCGTGGATACAACAAGATTCTCTGACCCGAGCACCTTGTTGCCGACACTGGCGTCCAGGAATGAGATGGTACCAGTCGGTCCCGTAGTAACTGAGCCAGCGCCCCCGACCGATCCCGTGAGGGAGTAGTTGCCGATGGAACCGGTTGATGTCAACGATATGTTCGAGAGATAGGTTCCCGTTACCGAGTATGTAACAGTGTTCGAGGTGCTGGTCGCATAGTTCTTGTTCGCTCGAAATACTGCCTTATAGCTATGGTTGCCAATGGGTCCGCTACCGATTTTTACAGATGCAGTTGAACCAGGAGAGGTCAGCTGTGCGAGACCCAATGCCGAATTGTTTTCGCAAAATTGTGCGGTCGCTTCGCAAAAAAGAACCATTCCTGCCGTGATGGGAGAGCCACCGGCAGTTACGGTTGCGGTCAGGATGATAGGTGTCTGATATGGGACGGAGGTTGCCGATATCGCCAACGTTATTTGGGTCGACGCCGGCGCCGCAAAGGCCGCGGAAGCTATCGCTGTCACCACCGCCAGGACAAGGAAGGTTCTCGCGCAAAATTTACTAATCAAGGAATATACCGAAGAATAAGGTGAACTGTGGGACATGAGTGTCATAGGTTCCCTTTATGGCTCGTGACTACGGCCCGAAACTTTAGTACTCACGGTAACCTCCTCCAGTCGGGAGAACCTATTACACGAAAGTTGCACCGACCGAATCTATCGATTGGCCCTGATCGCGCAATCGGCATGTGGGAAAGTGGGGAAGCTGGAATTACAAGAGCACCATCGACGCAACTTGATGCGGAAGCCTACTCTTGGTCCTCATAGGAAAAGGGGATAGAACGGAATTCACGGGATCGCGACCTAGGCCCATCAACGTTAAAGAGCGAAGAGTAAGCCAGCTCGATCGTTGGTGGAGATTGGGGATCTACCGCTTTGGTGTTAGATATAACTTCGAGGGATGCGGTGAGTAGCGATGGGCCTCGATCGCGATTTACTCCTCGACGACGGCCTTGACCAGGTTTCTCGGCCGGTCGACGTCGATGCCGCGGCTGATCGCCAGCGTGTAGGCCAACAGTTGAAGAGGCACGACCTCGAGGATGGTGGACAAAAGGTCATCGCTTGCCGGAATGAAGAGACAGGAATCGCTATAGTGAGGAACTTCGCAGTCACCTTCGGTTGCCAGGGCGACGATCCGCGCTCCCTGCTCCCGCATATCTTTCATGAGTTGGAGCACCTTCGAATAACGTAGAAGCGAATCAGGATCATTGACGTCAGCGGTCGCAATCATAATCAGAGGGGCCTCTTGGCTGACGAGTGCGTTGGGCCCGTGCTTCAGTTCACCAGAGGGATAGCCTTCGGCGTTGAGATAGGCGGATTCCTTAAGCTTGAGCGCGCCTTCTCGTGCTATCGCATAATGTGCGCCACGGCCAAGATAGAGGAGCGTACTGGAGCTTGCGAGTTGTGGCGAGATTGCTTCGACCTGTTGTTGCCAACCAGGCAGAGCGTCTTCGATGAGCCGAGGAATCTCCTGGAGTTGGCGTCCGTGTACTTCGGCTGCCTGCAGGGTCATGCGGCCGCGGAACCGCGCTAAGTGGAGAGCGAGCGAGTAGAGTACCGCTAATTGGGTGGTGAAGCTTTTTGTCGCCGGAATGGCCCTTTCGATTCCGGCAAACGTCGGCAGCGACGCGCTCGCCTCCGTTGCCATGCTGGAGCGAGCGTTATTGGTGATTGCAACCGTGGCAAGTCCGCGGGCCCGGGCTTCGCGCAGAGCGGCGAGGGTATCGGCCGTCTCTCCCGATTGAGAGATGACCAAGACTCCAGGATTGTGCAGGGTGTGTGTCGAGCGGTAGGTATATTCACTGGCGTATTCGACGTCGACGGGGATGCCGGCGAGATCCTCCAGCATGATTTCACCGGCCAGACCCGCGTGACGGCTAGAGCCGCTGGCCGCGATAACGAGCCGCTCGCGTCTGCCAAGGGCATCGACGACTGGCTGAAACGTTTCTGCTGTCGAAGCTCCACCTGGAACATACCGCTCGATGGTTGCGGCAAGTGCCTGCGGCTGCTCGTAGATCTCGCGCAACATGGCGTGAGGGAAGACTGCGGTCTTGGTTGCGATAGGCGTCAATTTAGTCATGCGGTCTGAATCCAATTGCTTCCTGTTAGCTCGCCTTGCTGTCGATGGGGCCTTCGGCTGATGGGCGTGGCGAGCTTGAGTGCAACGGAAGGATCAGAAGATAGGATCTTTGCGGATCTTAGCAGCATAGATTGCCCAAGTGACCCGGATGAGGGAAAGCCCGCCGCGCGAAAGAAAACTTGAGCCATCCTATGGAATTCTTTCCTCTGATACCTGTATGTACGACTATACTGGATTTGAGGAATTAGGAGCAAGACTTTTTGGCGATTCTCCCGAAGATGGTCAAAGATCGGACCCTGGACAAAAAACTCTTCCTCCTTTGAACCATGCTGGATTCAGAACGTGGTTAACTAAATCTGCGCTCACCGAGCGGAAGCAACGAAAGGGCAGGATGGCCAGTACCATAGCGGGGCGGCGACTGATGGGTGCGGGCGGAGTGGTGGAATATCCGCTTGTAACGATAGAAGACGATCGCGTCATTTGTATCGAGAGTCTTACGGCAAGTGAGCACGAAAGCGTCGACGCAACGCATCGCTTTGCCGAGGCCACGCTGGTTCCGGCCTATGTCGATATCCACGTTCATGGCTGTGCGGGACACGACGTGATGGAAGCAACGCCGGAGGCGCTCGGTGCAATCGGGGCTTATCTTGCAACCCGCGGTGTCGGGGCGTATTTTCCGACAACCGTCACCTCTCCCAGGGATGAGACGATGCGTTCGCTGGCAGGACTGGCGGCCGAGATCGGACCGAGCACGGAAGTCAAGCGTCGTGGGGCTACTCCGCTTGGGATACATCTGGAAGGGCCATTCCTTTCGCATTCGAAGCGGGGAGTCCATACAGGCGCGTTGCTGGAAGCGCCCTCGATTCCACTATTCGACCGCTTCTGGAATGCTGCAGAGGGCAAAATTTGCCTAATGACCATTGCGCCGGAGCTGCCAGGAGCAGCAGAGTTGATTGCGCACGCGACTGCGCTGGGCGTGCGTTGCAGCATGGGGCACAGTGATGCAAGGGTATGCGAAGCGGAAGCGGGTTTTGTGGCGGGAGCCCGCTCGGCGACACATACCTTCAACGCGATGCGCACTATGGATCATCGCGAACCGGGTCTGGCCGCCTATGTGCTCGACAAGCAATCCCTGTTTGCCGAGATTATCTGTGATGGAATTCACGTAGATCCTTTGATGGTGCGACTGTACTTCAAGGCAAAGGAGGAGGATCGCATCATTCTGGTGACGGATGGTATAAGCGCCACCGGTATGCCGGATGGAACCTACATGCTGGGCGACATGGAAGTGGAGGTCCGCGATGGACGTTGTACCTCCAATGGCACTCTGGCAGGCAGCGTGTTGACCCTGGACCGCGGCGTGCAGAATCTCATGGAGTTTACTGGAGCAAGTCTGAATACGGCGACGGCAGCGGCTTCGCACAACCCGTCTCAGCTGATGGGAATTGACGATGACTGGGGTTGCCTCGATACCGGCCGGATCGCAAATATCACGGTGCTATCGCCGACGGCAGAGGTCATCCAGGCCTTCCTGGCGGGACGTGCGATGATCGCATCCGACAAATGAGGAACAAGTGTCTCTTCTTCGTCCCACTCGACTGAAGAGAGTTTACCGAACCACTTAATTTGTTTCTGCTGCGCAGTAATTTTGACAGGAATGTATAGACAACCGAACTGAGATGCGACTACAAGTGATAGGTATCTAGATACCGCAGATCGGGAATGCGTATTTTACCTGCCTGCCTTGCAGTTTGTGGCAGATTGGATACACAGCCATGTACGTCTCAGGAGAGAGAGTGCCAAAGTCTCAGGTCCAAACTGCAACCGTACGTCCTTTAGACAAGAGCGGCTTCATTCCGTTGTACTACCAGATTCAGCGTGCGCTGATGGAGAAGATTCACTCCGGTGAGTTGTTGACGGGGGACCCGTTGGCTTCAGAGGAAGAATTAGCGCGCGTCTACCAGGTGAGTCGTATGACCGCTCGTCAGGCTCTTCATGGGTTGAAGACCAGCGGCTTCGCCATTAGCCAGAAGGGGCGCGGGACGTTTGTAACTCGCCCGAAGCTCGACAAAAATATCATGCATCTGCGCGGCTTTACCGAAGATATGAAGCATCTCGGTATGGTGCCGAGTTCGAAGTTGTTAGAGCAGACGGTGATAAAGGCGACAGAGGAGCTTGCAGAGAAACTGAAAGTTGAGCCCGGAGAGGTGGTAATGCGACTGCGGCGGTTGCGACTGGCCGATGGAACTCCGATGGCCCTTGAAGAGTCGAATATTCCTCTGAAGCAGTTTCCAGGTCTGGATAAGATTAGCTTCGTGAAACAATCCCTCTATTTTGTTCTCCGTGAAAGCTACGGCGTGCGAGTGGCCTGGGCCGATGAAGTGATCGAGGCGCTGCCAGCGACTCGTGAGGAGTCCGAGCTGTTGACGATTCCGAAAAGGGCGAGCATCCTGTCAATCTCGCGCACCATTATGACGACTGAGGAAACTCCAATCGAGGTCGCCTGCTCGCGTTACCGCGGCGATCGATACAAGGCTTCGATCCGCGTCCCGACGACCACTATTGAATAACTCCCGGATTGAGAACGTTTGTTGGTTCAACCGCGTTGAGATTACGGTGGCCCCTTAGCGCAAAGTAGAGGATATACAAGTAGCAGAGCAGGACGATCACGAAGCTGCGCTGGTACCCGAAGGAGTCCGCCAGAAAACCCTGGATTTCGGGGATGATTGCGCCACCAACCACCATAGTGACAAGTATTCCTGAGCCTTGGCTGGTGAACCGGCCCAGTCCCTGCACCGACAGCGGGAAGATGCATGGCCACATCACGGAATTGAACAAACCGCAGGAGACGATCGCCCACATCGCAACGTGTCCGTGTGTTGCTATCGTGGTTATGACCAACAGGGATGCGGTCAGCGCGACAAATGCAAGAGCGCGTTGGGCCCTGATCCAGCGCAGGGCAAAGAAACCGATGAGGCGGCCGACCATGGTGCCACCCCAGTAGTAGGAGACGTATTGGGCGGCGACTTCGTGGCTCAAGCTCCCCATCGAGGGCTGGCCGAGGAAGTTGATCATCACGCTGCCGATCGCGACTTCGGCTCCGACATAGAAGAAGATGGCAAGGGCGCCCAGGCGGAGATGGCTGAAGCGCCAGGCGCCGCCATCAGAGGCGGCCTTCACCCCGCTCTTCTCGATGACGTCCGGTAATTGGACGAAGGCAGTAATGATCGCCA
>WNGJ01007266.1_pt1 | contig 19900 bp, 22 predicted proteins | sample 5400611 | NCBI WGS metagenome assembly WNGJ01 (sample SAMN13153375, study PRJNA577476) | soil metagenome | isolation source: 40 cm soil or saprolite under Garry oak tree replicate 1 | place: USA:California | collected 2016-06-15
TGCTGTTCCATTTTTCCAGCGCGTCATTGTTACCTCTGGTCAGTGAAAATCTGGCACACAGCAAGGTCGCCAACAGCCCTCTGTTCATGGCGGGCCTCATCGCGGTTCCGCAAGTGGTGGTTGCGATTTTGGCGCCTTGGATTGGATATTGGTCCGAGCTCTGGGGTCGCAAACCGCTGCTGCTCGCCGCCTTCGCCCTCGAAGCGGCGCGCGCGCTGCTCTTCGCATGGGTCTCCGACCCCGTGTTCATGATGGTGATCCAATTGCTGGATGGCGTCACCGGCGCGGCCGTAACGGTATTGACGATCTTGGTGGTCACCGACCTCACGACGGGCACGGGCCGCTTCAATTTGGCGCAGGGGGTCCTCGGCACGCTGACGGGCACGGCCGCGGCCGTCAGTACTGGCTCAGTCGGATTCATCGTTCAGCAATTCGGAGATCTCGCAGGATTTCTGTTGATGGCTGCGGCGACTACCGCGGGCGCCGCCCTGCTCTGGGCCCTCCTGCCGGAAAGCAAGCCCGCGAAATACGTCGATTGATGCGTCTCGAGGTTTTCGTGGACATCCCTCTCACTGGCGACCACAGTCGAGGGAACCGCACACGCCAAACCACGTTCTTATGACATGACCGGAGCACCTATCCGCGTGCGACCGCGTACTGCTCCAGTCTGGGACCCCGGACCGTCGCGACCGGGGTCTCTCAATTTGCACGCATGCGGTCGGAAGACCTGCGCTGCGGTGTCCTTCAACCCTGGGCGGTGGGCAAAGCACCTTCGACAGCGGCCGCCTCCTGTAAAGAACAGAGAAAAAACAGGAGACGAGCCGATCCACAACCCTTGGGCTTCCTTCGTTGCAGCGCGGCCTCGGGCGACATCATCTGTTGCTATCGCCCCTTAGCTCACTCCTGCAACTTTAGGCCGTGCGCGGGCACAATCGCCTTTGAGTGTCTCTGCAAGCAGCAGGAGAAAAATAACAGGGCGAAAACAGGCGATGAGCAGGAGACTGCGATCCCCAGCACCAAGCGTGCGTCCGTGCTACGCCTTGCGACAGGCTCGCCAAGCTCATCACTTGGCGGCCGCTCAGATGCGACAACGCCGAGCGTCCAAGCGCAAATTTGGTGAATACCTATCTCTGTAAGATTCTCGTTACGCATGCAAGTGAAATCGTACCAGCTGATCCCCGACGAATTCAGTGTCAGCCTTTTCCCGGATACGTTTCCTTCTTCAAGATATGGGCAAGGTGGGCGGCGTTCGACCAGCATCAGAGGCCAGTCGGCTGCGGAGTTCTACATCGTGCAAGACACCGCAACAAAACGCTGCACGATCGTCGAACAGAAGCCGACCACTCAAACGACGGTTGTTGTGGGCAATGGCAGGACTTATACGACGCGTCAGGAAGCCGAGGGCGCCATGAAGACTGTGAAGGTCTGCGAGAGTGGCGGCACCGTGGGAGGCCCCGTGCCTCCTCCCCGCTAAGGCGGCGCGACGTACAAAGACATACGAAGAAGCCCCGGTGCGAACCGGGGCTTCTTTCTTTTGGCGCTTTAGGAAGATGCGCGACTTTGCGGGCTCGCGACGGTTCTCTTGCGACCGCGATCGCGTCCGCAAAAGCAAGAACCGTTGTTTCGTACGCGAACGACGGCGTTAGTAGTTGGCGCGTCGGCCGAAGCGGCCAATCAGGTATCCGATGGCGAGCGCGACGGCAGCAGCCGTGTACGGGCGCTCCTCGATGGCTGCACGTAGGAAGTCGTCGGCCTCGCTGGCGCTTTCGCGGATGGCGTCCGCGGCGTTGGCCGCCGTCTCCTTCGCCTGTCCGTAGACATCCTGCAACGTGCCCTCCATCTGCCTGGCCTTGCCCTGGAGCTGAGTTTTTACATCGCCGGTCGCGCGTCCGAATCCCTCTTCCACTTGGCCGCCGAGGTTCTTGGCGTTACCGGTCAGGCGATCTTCATTCATGTGTTCCTCCTGAGAGAGTCACAGCTTCAACGGCCGGAGGGGACGTCGGTTCCCTGCCGTCGCTTAAAACACGAACGGTCGACTTTGATGAACCCAAAATCCTTACGCCGCTCGAGCAAGGTTGCGGCGGCCGTTCTGCTCGCCCTCGACCCGCGGCCTGTCGCGCCCAATCCATTCCATCCCGGCGCCGGGAACGCCGACGGCCAGCAGCGGAAGGAGCTTGCGCCAGCCGACGGCACGGCTGACCTGAATTGCACTACCGAGCACTTTCGGGTCGAGCCAAGTCGCGTTTCTGCGCCCCGCCAGGGCGAGCTCGGCGCGTTCCATCGTTCGGCGCCGCGACCAAAGACAGCAAATGAGCGCAATAATCGTAACTAGCAGGAAAAAGCCAGCGAGCGCCGCTGCTGCGCTCAGGGGATCGTACCGTTCGGCCAGCCAAATGAAAGCGACGAGGAGGATGAACGCGGCGGTCAAGATCGCGAACGTCGTGGCGAGGAGCGCCCAAATAAAGAGGCCGGAGCTCAGCCCGGTTTTAGCCTGAGCCTTAAGCTCCAGATATCTGCGCCACCCGCCCATTCAGCGGCTCTCCGGGGTCGCTAACGTGCCCACACGACCCCGAGCAGAAAGCCAAGTGCCAGCGTCAGGCCCAACGTCGTATAGGGCCGTTTCTTCAGGGACTTGTCGATCGCGTTGGCCAGGTTGTCGCGGACTTCGCTGACCGCCTCGACTGCTTCCCTTCCCTTGTCCTGGGCGTCGGAGACGACGCTGCGGACCTGTGCACGTGCCGCCATGGCTCGATCCTTTCGTATGGAAATCATCTCCTGTAGAACCACATATGGACACGAAAGTTCCACGCTCGCGACGCGCAGCCGAGAATCCTCGCCATCGCAGATCGGCGCGTCAGTGGCGCACTAAATTGCCCTCGTTCGCCCAGCGCATTGATTGCGATCGCGGAGGCGGCCGAAAAGCCACCCGACAAGGAACGCCATGATGGCGGCTGCGTAGGCGCTGCGCCCGGCCGCCACGTGGACGTAATGGTCGACGCCAGGGGCGGCGACCGGTGGTCGATCACCGGACGCGGAGATATTTCCAAGCGCGCGGCGCATCGCGTACACGCGCGTGAATTCCGCGCCCATCAGCACCAGTTGCGACGAGTAGTAGACCCAGATCAGCAGGACGACGAGGGAGGCCGCCGCGCCATACGTCGATTCGAGGCCTTGCTTGCCGATGTAGAGGCCGATGAGCAGCTTGCCGATCTCGAAGAGGGCGGCTGTGACGGCGGCGCCGAGCCAGACGTCGCGCCAGGCGACATAGGTGTCCGGCAGCCACTTGAACATCATGGCGAACAGAAGCGTGATCATGCCGAAAGACAAGGCGCTGCCGAGCGCGTGCATTGCCACTTCCGGTACGTAAGGGGCAATGTATTTGCCGCCTGCAGCCAGCGCGGTCGTCAGCACCAGCGATACCAGCAGAAGAAATCCGAGCGAAAGCACAGCCGCAAGCGAGACCACATAGGTGCGAACAAAGTGCCAGATGCCGCTCGCCTTGGCAGGCTCGACCTCCCACACGGTATTGAGCGCATCCTTGAGCTGGACGACGAGGCCGAGCGCGGCAAACACCAAGGTGCCGACGCCGAGCACCGTTGCCAAGATCCCGTCCGTGGGTTTGCTGGCTCCAAGCAGCATCGCATTGACGGCCTGCGCCCCGGTCGGGCCGAGGAGGTCTTGCAGCTGCGCGCTGACCTCGCCGCGCGCGGCGTCCTGCCCAAATGTGAGCCCCGCGACCGCAACGGCGATGACGATGAGCGGCCCGAGAGAAAAGATCGAATAATACGCAAGCGCCGCGCCCAGCCGTGCCGCCTTGTGGTTCGACCAGCTCGCCGCCGTGTCTTTCAGAAGTGACCACATCGCAATCGCCGCGGGCGTCGTGCGGAGAAGTTATGTCCGGCGCCGTACCGCGCCAGCAACATCAAACCTTGAAGAACCGGTGGCCGCAGTCGCGATGATCTGCGCCAACACTTTCGCTCGCCGGGTTGGCGAGCGACAATTTCTGAGCGTTTGTGAGAAGCGCTCCAGCACGCCATCCTCGAAGGCGGCGACCACCGTTTCATGTACGTAACTCCTGCGGCAAATCGTCGGCGTGTTGGCGAGATCCTCGGCCACTGAGCTGACGGCCTCCAGCACCTGCTTGCGGCGTTGGCGGGGGCTCGCAGCAGGCTTGATGCGGGCAAGCGCTTCGAGCACGCTTGCCGATGCCAGCAGCGTACGAAAGTCCTTCAAGGAAATTTTGACGCCGGCGATCTCGCGCAAGAATGCGTTCACCTCCCGCGCGGTGACGCCGCGCACCGTGCCGCTCTCGGCCCGGTACTGAAACAAGCGGCGTCCGGGCAATCGCCGCAGCAGGGTGATAACCCTTGCGAGGCGCGGCGCCGCGAATTTCTTGGTGACGATCTTTCCGCCCTTCGAGCGAAACCTCAGGCTGATCGCCTCGCCATAAATCGAGACATTCGATTTGAGCAACGTCGTCGCCCCGCGCGTGCCGTGCAGGCGCCTATAATCCTCGCCTCCAGGCCTTATGGCGCTGCACGCGACGAGCTCGATCACGGCCGCGCATGCAAACTCCCGAGTCTGTTGGTCCGCCGCAAGGTACTGGCCGATACTCCTTCGCACCTGCGGCAATGCATGCGCGAGCCGAGCGAGCCGGCGCGCCTTGCGGCTCTCGCGCACATCTTCCCATTGCGGGTGATAGCGGTATTGCAGGCGCCCTGCGGCATCGCGTCCGACGGCCTGCAAATGTGCCGCCGGGTCGGCCGCATAGAGCACGTCCTGATAGGCCGGCGGCACGGCCAGGCGGGCGAGCCGCCGGACGATCCTTGGATTCTGGATGGGCTGCCGGTCGTTTCCGATATAGATCCAACCTCTGCCGGAGCGGCGACGTCGAATCGATAACGCATCGGTGGTGACGTATCGCAAGCCGAGCCGCTTCGCCAGCGCGATGGCGTGCGGCGTCGCGCCGTTTCGGGATTTTCCGGTCAGGCGTCCGTGTCCGGTTTCTTTCGCTGCTGCATCAGTCACGCCGCATAGACCGAGTTCGGTATCTGCCGCAATTGAAACGCCGGCCGAACAGAATTAGTTCCTCTGCTCCAACAATTGCGGTCGCGACGCGCGTACGACTGCGTCCCGATGTCAGTAGTCCTGCGCGAAGCGCTCATATGCTTTCCGCACGGCCTCTTTGCCATACGCGCGCTCGAGGCGGCGAACGGCAAAGTGACCTCGAGCCACCTCCTGGAAATGTTCGATGAACGCGTAGTTCACGGCAGCGCCTCCGAGGGCACCGACGAGCGGAATGGCTTGCGCCGCGAGCTTCTGCGTGACCACCAGTCCAAAGCGAGATGCGACCTGGGTGATAAAGCGCACGAGAATTGGGCCGCCCTCTTCGATAACGCCGCGCTCGACGATAAATCTCGCGGCCTGCGTGACGCTTTTCGCCAGCATGCCGCGCACGGCAAAATATCCGCTTTCGGATGCGTCGGCTGAACCGGGTCGTCCGCCCAATGCGAACACTTGCACACACGAGAGTGCCGCTTCCGGGTCGGACAGATCTTCGCCCTCGCTTCGCGCAATTTCCGCAATCGACCTCAGCATGATGATCGTGGAAACGGGAAGCTCGATGGGGAGCGTTGCCAAACCGAAGGCGCCGCCCGCGGCGCCGGAGGCTGTGGCCAAGGCCTTATGGAAGAGCTGCGATCCCGCGCGAGGGGTATGGTGCATGGTCCGCAGCGCGACCTCGAGCGCCATCTCCAGTGCCTTGGAGGTGGCAGCCGTGATCGCCTGCGAGGCGGAAGCGGGGAGCGCGTATCCAATGAGTTCGATCGGCTTGCCCACCATATTGGTAAGCCGCGCAGCAAGGCCCGGATGTTCAAGCGAAGCAACGGCCCTTTGCAGCGTCGCGAGGTCGTCTTGGGTCATGTCTGCAACATCCAACACCGCTTGCGCTCCTCGTCAGTCTGCGAGCGCGCGTTTCGCGGCGGCTCGGTGCAGGGAAGGGGCGTTGATCCGCCCACGGCGGTCACGCCAAGCCATACGGAGCCGTGGGGCTGCTGTTGAATGAGCCGCAATGCTCCTGCAAAACCCTTCACTTCGCGCGAATTGGAATCGAATGCGGCGTAGAGAAGAAAAAGCCCGATCATCGTGAACACAAGCGAGCGCGCGACGAAACCAAATCGTCCCAGCGCTACGACCAGTCGCCGCTCCTTCGCTTCAAGTTCCAGCGGACGCCTGAACTCTCCCCAGACTCCAGCAATGCCGATGCCAAGACCGATCGCTGCTGTCGCCGCGCCGATCGCCCCGACGATCCATTGCCCGAACGGCTTGGCCACGACCCAAGCCGTCCAGTCATGCGCGATCTGATCGCTAGTGCCGCTGCGGTCGGAGCCCAACATCGTGTTCAATGCCACGGCGGCGAAGCCCACGTAGAACACGGCGGCAGCCCCATAGACGGCGCGGCGGATGAGCGCCTTGACGTCATGTCCGCAGTGATCGGCATCAAGCAAGGCCTGCGCCAACCACCAGGCAGCAAAGCAAACGAGACCGGCGGCGACCACGGCAACGAGGACGTGGCCGAAGGGCTGCGCCAGGAGGGCGCGGAGCGCGTCTTTGGTATCGATCGCCTGGTGATGGGCCCCCATCGCCGCCAAGACCGCAAACGCTCCGAGAATCAAGAACACGATCCCCCGTGCCGCGTAGCCGATCCGCGCTACCCATTCAAACACTGGTCGCTCGCGCATGGTCCTGGCGGTCGTCGCTTGGTCTCCTACCGTCTCAACGGTTCTGCTGGACGCGCGTTCCGTCGCGCCTCCGCTGGACGCCGAGACAGGCACAGCAACCATGGGCCAGCGACCAATGCGACAGGCCCTCGACCGCGACGGAACTTGCACTTCTCGCTGGCATTAAACCGATACTGGGGGTCCGCCCCGGTGGGCTTGACGCGAACCGCTCAGCGAGCTTGAGTTTTCTGCGGGCGGCTGCGATGTCGCTCCGCCAAAGTCCTCTCAAGACGATGTATGACAAAACGATTCAAGCTGCATGACCGTGTAAGCTGGAACTCGGAGGCCGGCAGGGTCAGCGGGAGAATCGTCAAGGTGCATACAAAGGACGTGAATTACAAAGGATACGTCCATCACGCCAGCAAGGACGAGCCCCAGTACGAAATCAAAAGCGACAAGACCGACCATGTCGCCCTGCACAAGGGGACTGCCTTGAGGCTCATGCGTCGCTAGTCGACGACCCGGGACAGATGGCACACCCGTTCTTCACCATCGGACATTCAAACCGGCCGGTGGAGGAGTTCGTCGACCTGCTCAAGGGAGCGCAGGTCGGATGCGTGGTCGATGTCCGCACCGTCCCGCGCTCGCGCACCAATCCGCAATACAATCGCGATGTCCTTCCCGAAACGCTGGCCCGATTCCAGATCGGATACGAGCACATCGCCGCGCTCGGCGGCTTGCGCGCGAGGACGCAAGAGGTTGCGCCGGAGGTGAACGCGTTCTGGCAAAACCAGAGCTTTCACAACTATGCCGACTACGCGCTCACCCCGCCGTTCCATGACGGTCTCGCGCGGCTGCGCGCGCTCGGACATCAACGGCGCTGCGCGATCATGTGCGCGGAAGCGGTGTGGTGGCGATGTCATCGCCGCATCATTGCGGACTACCTGATCGCCGCCGGCGAGACCGTCTTTCACATTCTCGGCAAGGATCGCATCGAACCGGCGCGCATGACCGATGCCGCCAAGCCGCGTCCGGGCGGTTCGCTAAGGTACGCCGCAGCAGCCGCCCGCTGAACTCAGCTTGGATTTGACCCTTTGAGTTTGGTCGGAGCGCCGAGATTTGAACTCGGGACCCCCAGTCCCCCAGACTGGTGCGCTAACCGGGCTGCGCTACGCTCCGACCGAGGCCGAGACTACGCTCCGACCGAGGCCGAGACTATAAATTCGATGGCGATTGGTCGCAACACGTTGAGAGACATGCCGATGAAATCGCGCATGCTTCTGGCTATGCGGAAATTGACCTCCTAATCCTGATGGGTCTTATTGGATCACCGATGTTTGATGTTGACCCGTCCCTAGGTCCAACAATTTGATCGACGAAGGCCGGGCAGGGGACCCCAGCAGAAATTGTAAGATTTCGCGATTGTACCTTACAGCGGTGCCCTTAAATTCATGCGCTCGCAAAAGTGAGGGCAGACATCATGTTCACGATCATCGCATGCTTTGCTGTAGTCGCTATTGCCGTGTGGACAGACCGGCAATCGGACAAAGAGTTGGTCGGAAGGCCGTCTGTGTTCGATGACGATCTCGTTCGCCAGAGCGTTGTTTTCGTCCGGCGAGACTTGAGATATGCGTTTGGTCCCTCGGGGCCAAAATGCGATCGATGACGGCGCGTGATTGTCGGAGGCGTAGCGCAGCCCGATTAACGCATATTCAAATAAATATCTTTCCAGCGGGGGGCTGGAGCAGCTGAAGAAAGCAATGTCACGTCGTGCACCACCGCCCGCGCTGGATTACGCGGGGTCTGGTCGCGACATCCAGCGAATGAGCGGCATCGCCGGGAGCACCCAGCCGAGCCCCGCGACCACGTAGTAGATCACCTCGATCACGCCGTTGGCCTTGACCAGCGGCGATTGCGCCAATGCCATCGCGAGGAGCGCCCACGTCGCCACTAAGACGATCAGCAGGATCGCACCGATGAGCTTGCGCACGCGGATGGGCATCGTGTGGCTCAATTGCGGGAACGCTCGCGCAACTATATGGTCCGCGGCGCCCCCGGCAAGCGAATGATCCATGACCGACCTCGCCCTGTTCGCCGCCACTCGCCGCCGCGCCGTCCGGCTGTGGCTGCTGGCGGTCGCGGCCCTGATGTTCGTGACCGTGGTCGTGGGCGGGGCGACGCGGCTCACCGAGTCGGGCTTGTCGATCGTGGAATGGAAGCCGGTCACCGGCGTGGTGCCGCCGCTCGATGCACCCGCATGGCAAGCCGAATTCGACAAGTACAAGACCATCCCGCAGTACCGCGAGCACAAAGCGGGAGTGAGCCTAGAGGAGTTCAAGACCATCTATTGGTGGGAATGGACGCATCGCCTGTTGGCGCGGCTCGTTGGTGCTGCCTTCCTCATTCCGTTTCTCTGGTTCCTTTGGCGGGGTTGGATCGAGCCGCCGCTGCGCGTGCGGTTGTGGACGATTTTCGCCCTTGGCGCGGCGCTCGGCGCGGTCGGCTGGTGGATGGTCGCCTCGGGCCTCGCTGAGCGTATCAGCGTGTCGCAATATCGGTTGGCGTTTCACTTGACGCTCGCCTGCGTCATCTTCGCCGCCATCGTGTGGACGGCGCAGGGGCTCGTGCCGCGAGCACCCATCGTGGCGCCGACGCGCGTTCGCGCCGGCGCGTTGGCTGTTCTCGCCCTCGTGATCGTTCAAATCTATCTCGGCGCATTGGTCTCCGGGCTGCGCGCCGGCCTCATCTACAACACCTGGCCGCTGATCGATGGGACCGTGGTGCCGGAAGGCGCCCGCCTGTTCTTCTATTCGCCGCTATGGCGCAATGTGTTCGAGAATACACTCACGGTGCAGTTCGATCACCGCATGGCGGCTTACGCGTTGGCGCTGCTCGCGGTGCTGCACGCCGCCGACGTCGCGCGCACGCTGAGGGGAGGGGCCGCGCTCACGGCGGCGCTCGCGCTGGCGTCGGCCGTCATCCTTCAGGCCGCGCTCGGGATCGCGACGCTCATCCACCAGGCGCCGCTTGCGCTGGCGCTGCTGCACCAGGCCATGGCCATGGTGGTGCTCGCCATGGCAGTGGTGCACGCCAAGCGCCTCGAGCGGCGCGGGGCGCGCGTCGGCGAGGCCGTGGGCGACACCGTCTTGCGGCACGAGGAGCAGGCGACGTGATCGAGGTCACTGAGCAAGACGGTGTGGCGGTGCTGCACCTTGCTCACGGCAAGGTCAACGCTATCAGCATGGAGTTCTGCGAAGCGCTGACCGCGCGCTTTGCCGAGATACCGCCCGCGCGCGCCGTGGTCATGACCGCGACCGGGCGCACATTTTCCGCGGGCGTCGACCTCGTGCGGCTGCTCGAGGGCGGCGCGCCTTACATCCGCAAATTTTTGCCGGCGCTGAGCGCCATGTTCGCCGCCGTCTTCTCCCATCCGGCGCCGGTCGTGGCCGCGATCAACGGCCACGCCATCGCCGGCGGTTGCGTGCTCGCGTGCGCCGCCGACAAGCGGCTGATGGCGCGCGACGGCGGCCGCATCGGCGTGACCGAGCTCCTCGTCGGTGTTCCATTCCCGCCCGTGGCCATGGAGATCATGCGCTACGCCATCGCGCCGCAATTTTTTGCGGATGCGATCTACAGCGGCGCGACTTATACGCCGCTCGAGGCCGTCGCACGCGGCTTCATCCATGAGGTCATCGAGCCGCAGGCGCTGCTCGAGCGCGCGGTCGCGGCGGCAAAATCGCTGGCTGCGCTCCCACCCAAAGCCTTCGCATTGAGCAAACGGCAGATCCGCGCGCCGGCTTTGGAGCGCATGCAAAGCCCGGACCTTGACGCCACCATCGAACAAATTTGGACCGCGCCGGAGACGCTCGAGCGCGTTCGCGATTACGTGGCGCGTACGCTGCGCAAGTCGTGAGCAGGGCCGCGCTGCAAGCGTTGTCCTCGTCGTGCCCCTTCACGCCGCCGCCAATCCCTGCTCGAGATCGGCGATGATGTCATCCTTGTCCTCCAGCCCGATCGAGAGGCGAACGACGTCGGGTCCCGCACCGGCTTGGACCTTCTGCGCGTCGGTGAGCTGACGGTGAGTGGTCGAGGCCGGATGAATGATGAGCGAACGCGTGTCCCCGATATTGGCGAGATGCGAAAACAGTTTGACGTTGGAGACGAGCCTGATGCCCGCGTCATATCCGCCTTTGAGTCCGAACGTGAAGCAGGCGCCCGCGCCCTTGGGCACGTATTTCTTCGCGAGATTGTGGTAACGGTCGCCGGGCAACCCCGGATAGCTCACCCACGCCACCTCGCGCTGATCGGCGAGCCACTGCGCCACCGCCAAAGCATTGTCGCAGTGCTGCTGCATGCGCAGCGGCAGCGTCTCGATTCCGGTGAGGATGAGAAAGGCGTTGAATGGCGACAGCGCTGGCCCGATGTCGCGCAAGGCCAGCACACGGCAGGCGATGGCGAAGGCAAAATTGCCGAAGGTCTCGTGCAGCACGATGCCGTGATATTCCGGCCGCGGCTCGGACAGCATTGGATAGCGCTTTTCGCGCGACCAATTGAACGTACCGCCGTCGACAATGACCCCGCCGATCGAGTTGCCGTGGCCGCCGAGAAATTTCGTGAGCGAATGCACGACGATATCGGCGCCGTAGTCGATCGGCTTGCACAGATAGGGCGTGGCCAAGGTGTTGTCGACGATCAGCGGAACGCCAGCGCTCTTGGCGATCTTGCTGATCGCCTCCATATCGGTGATGACGCCGCCCGGATTGGCGATCGACTCGATGAAAATCGCCTTGGTCTTCGGTGACACCGCGCGCTCGAACGTGCCGATATCGTCGGGCTCGGCCCACACCACGTTCCAACCAAAATTCTTGAACGCGTGATTGAACTGATTGATGGAGCCGCCGTAAAGCTTCTTCGCGGCGACGAATTCATCGCCCGGCTGCATCAAGCAATGCATCACGATGACTTGGGCGGCGTGGCCGGACGCAACCGCCAAACCCGCGGTGCCGCCTTCGAGCGCAGCAACGCGCTCCTCCAGCACCGCATTGGTCGGGTTGCCGATGCGGGTATAGATGTTGCCGAAGGTTTGCAGGCCGAACAGCGAGGCCGCGTGGTCGACGTCCTCGAACACGAAGGAGGTCGTCTGATAGATCGGCGTTGCGCGCGCACCGGTGGTCGGATCGGGCTGGGCGCCGGCATGGATCGCGAGCGTGGCAAAGCCTGGGATGCGATCGGTCATGGCCGGTCCTCGTCCTGCCGGGACCGGGCGGTCCGCGGATCCTCTCGTTGGTTTATCGAAGCGCCTCCGGGCGTCAAGGCGTCCAGCGGCCGCGTCCTGGCGCGGACACGAACGCGGGCAACTCTGCTCGTTTTAGCGGTCGGGCTTTTCTGCACGCACCGCGGCGTCGGTGGCGCCGCCCGCGAGCGTGACGCGGTTGAGCGCCATGCGCTGGATGCCGCGTCCGAACAGCTGAGCCTTCTTGGCGGTGAGGGTGCGGGTGTTGACGCCCATCCAGGCGATCTCCGACGACAGGCGCCCGTATTCGATTTTCGGGCAGCGGTTCATCACCACCTTGAGGCCGTTCGCCTCCGCGAGCTTCGCCGCCTCATCGTTGCGGATGCTGAGCTGCATCCAGATCACTTGCGGGCGCGGCGTGAGCGCGAGCGCCTCCTCGACGATTTCGACGGCGTGGCGCGAGGCGCGGAAGATATCGACCATGTCGATCGGCTCGGGGACGTCGCTGAGCTTGGCGTAGGCCTTGCGCCCCAGCAGGTCCTGCCCGGCGAGTCCGGGATTGACCGGGATCATGCGGTAGCCCCGCTCGAGCAGATATTTGAAGGCGAAGTAGCTCGGCCGGCTGGTATTGGCGGAAACCCCGACCATCGCGATCGTCTTCACGGTGTTGAGGATGCCGCGGATGTAGCTGTCGTCGTAACGGTCGTGGTCCATGCCGGGCGCGCCTTTTCGCGTTGAACATAAGGAGCCGGCGGCGCGCGCGGAAGAGCGCTATTGCGCCGAAACGCGAGGCGCGCCTGCGCTCTCCCGCGGCGCGGCGGGAGACGCCGCTGCGCGCAGCCGCGCATTTTCCGCCTCCAGCGCCGCGATCCGATCCCGCAGCGCGGCCGTGGCCTCCTCGATTTCGGCCTCGGTGAAGCGCGCGGTGATGTGCTGGGAGCAGTTCGCGTCCCATGCCTCCACCGTAAACAGGATCGCGCGGTCGGGGCGGGCGCGATAACCGGGATCGATGAGCCGAGCGAGCAGTGCCGGGTCGTCTTCGACCACGCGCGCGCGTCCCCAGAGCTTGATCCGACGCCGGCGCGCGAAATCGAGCAGGAACAGATAGGCGCGATCGTTCTCGGCGAGATTGCTGAGCGTGATGTACTGGCGGTTCCCGGCGTAGTCGGCGAAGCCGAGCGTTTTCTCGTCCAGCACTTTGATGAAGCCCTGCGGGCCGCCGCGGTGCTGGATATAGGGCGCGCCGTCAGCGGATACGGTCGCGAGGAACGCGGTATCGAGTTCGGCGATGAAGGTCGCAAGCTCAGGCGTCACGCGATCGGGAAAGCCCGCGGCGATGCGTTTCTCGTAGGCGCGTGCCGAACCGCGCTCGGCTTGCGCACGTCGGGCCGCCGGCGGAAAGACGATGTCGCTGTTGTTGGTCATGGCGCGAACCGTCGAACACGCGAGCCGGCCTCGCCAAGCTCGCAGGTTGGTCAGCAAGTTGGTCCCGGGGACCTCTCGTAGGGCCGAGATTGACCCCATAGCACAATATGGATCATTTCTTATTTGATGATAATATTCTTTGGTCGGAAGAAATTATTGCAATATATGCAACAACATGGACCGTATCGATAGCGTTGCGGCCTTTGTGGAAGTCGCTGAGCGCCGCAGTTTCACCGCGGCCGCGCGCCGGCTCGCGCGCTCACCGGCCGCGGTTACCCGCGCGGTGGGCGAACTCGAAACGCGGCTCGGGGTACGACTTCTCAACCGCACCACGCGCGCGGTCAGCCTCACCGAGGCGGGCGACCGGTTTCTGGCTGGCGCGCGCCGTGTGCTCGCCGATCTCGAGGAGATCGAACGCGCGGCGGCGGGCGAGGGCATAGAGCCGCGGGGCGAATTGCGCGTCACCGCGCCGATCCTGTTCGGACGTCTACACGTGCTGCCGATCGTGACCGAGTTCCTCGGCCGCTTTGCCGACGTGTCGGTCGCGCTCATCTTGATCGATCGGCCCGTCGAGCTGGTGGAGGAGGGGCTCGACGTCGCGGTGCGCATCGGCGTGCTGGCGGAAAGCTCGGCGGTCGCGACCCGGGTCGGCGCCGTGCGCCGCATCGTGGTCGCTTCCCCCACCTATCTGGCGCAACACGGCACCCCGCAAACGCCCGCGGATCTCGGCGCGCACGGTGTCGTCGCGTTCTCCGGCGTTGCGGGCGTTGAGCGCTGGATATTTCGTAACGAGACCGGCGAAACGAGCGTCGCCATAAGACCGCGGCTCATCGTGACCACGGCCGAAGCCGCCCTTGATGTGGTGAGAGCCGATTTCGGTATTACCCGTGTGCTCAGCTACCAGGCCGCTGACGATATTGCCCGCGGTTCGCTCCTTCGGCTGCTGCCGGCGCACGAAGGGCACGAGCTGCCGATCCATCTCCTCTATCCGGGGGGACGGCATCCGCCGCCGAAACTGCGCGCCTTTCTTGATTTCGCCAAGCCTCGCCTGCGCCGCCGCTGCGACGCGATCATGCGCGCGATAAATTCCTGAGCCGCTGTCCTTGACGGCCGCAGGACCAACGGACCGGAGCCGTCATCACCGATCCTCCCAGGTCGGTTGGCGCTTCTCGACGAAGGCGGAAATACCCTCCTCGGCGTCGCGCGCCATCATATTTTTCACCATCACTTCGGTCGCGTGGTCGTAGGCATCGGCGATGCCCATTTCCAGCTGGCGGTAGAATGCCTCCTTGCCGAACTTCACCGCCGCCGCCGACTCGGCGGCGATCTTGCGCGCAAGTTTGAGGGCCTCGTCGCGGGCCGTGCCGGGCTCGACCACGCGGTTGACGAGCCCGACGCGATAGGCGTCTGCGGCCGAGATCATGTCGCCGGTGAGCAGCATCTCGAGCGCATGCTTGCGCGCCAGGTTGCGCGAGAGCGCGACCATGGGAGTCGAGCAGAACAGGCCGATATGCACGCCCGGCGTGCAGAACTTGGCGCTCGTGGAAGCGACCGCCAGATCGCAGGTCGCGACCAGCTGGCAGCCGGCCGCAGTGGCGGTCGCTTCGACCGCTGCGATCACCGGCTGTGGCAGCCGTAGGATGGCGAGCATCACCGCGCTGCAGCGCTCCATGATGTGGCGGGTGTAGCTGCGCCCCCCATCCGCATCGGTGCGATGGGCGGTCAATTCCTTGAGGTCATGTCCGGCCGAGAACGCGCTCCCCTGCGCCGCGAGCACCACCGCGCGGATGCGCTCGTCCGCGGCAAGGCTTTCGAGCTCTTGCGACAGGGCCGCCAGCATCGCCTCGGATAAGCTGTTGCGGGCCTGCGGGCGGTTGAGCGTGAGAACGGCAATGTTGCCGGTATCCTCCCGCACCACGACCGGCTCGTTCGCGGCTGCGGGACCGCTCGCAGGCGCGGAGGATTGGGCTTTCATTGGCGTCGGTTTCCGGGAACCTCGTCCATCTCCCTTCTACTTAGCGCAGCGGGCGGGCGGCGCAAGCTACCGCGGAACAGGGAGAGTGCCGGCGCGTTAAGGCGTGAGGACAATCATTCGCGACGTGGTGGCGCGATGGAAAGGAAGACAGCTGCCTCAAGGAGGAACGCCGGGCGCAAGCGCCGCAGCCCGCGGCAAAGCGGGTCGTCGCGGCGCGCGGCGCGGACAGGCCGGCGTTGGTCGCAGCACGTGACCGAACACAGCGATGCGCTGACCCTCGACAAGGGCGTCTTCGCATTACGCGATCCCAAGCGGATCGCGGCGTCGTTGAAACGATCGGCTGAAAGAAGCAGACGTCGGAAAAGCAGTCCCTTTCGCTCCGCGCTTTCCATGCTCACCTTCTACATCAATCGTGCCGGCAAGAGCCTGCCCGCGTCCCGTAAGAGGACCTTGATGCGGGCGAAAGATGAGCTGCGCAAGCAATTCGGCAAGGCGTGATAGATCCGGGCTCGCGTCCCAGCTGCGGTGCGGAGCGTGCGCCGCACCGTTGATGCGCAAATGCGCCCATCGCGACCCACGAGTTCCGCGTCGTATGTGAGCTGAGCGTCCGCCGATCTTTTTCATTTGCCTACAATCGTCTAGTTCTGTTGCCATCCTGGAGGGCGGCGGATGGCGGTGGTGATGACAGTCGAGGAGCTCGAGCGCTTTTTCCTCGCCGAGTTTCCGCAAGTTTTCCATCCCAAGAGCGGCCTTGTAATCGAAGGGGTGTGGGAGCGCGGCTGCCGGGTGCGACAGACTTTCCGTCAGGTCTCGGTACGGCCGGGCGGTACGATTTCCGGGCCCACCATGATGGCGCTTGCGGACTTTGCCATGTATGTGGCGGTGCTTGCCACGATCGGTCCGGTCCCGCTGGCCGTGACCATCAACCTCAACATCAATTTTTTGCGCAGGCCCGCGCCGCGCGACCTAGTCGCCGAGGCGCGGCTGCTCAAGCTCGGCAAGCGGCTCGCCACCGGCGAGGTCACCATTTGCTCGCCCGGCGAGGCGGAGCCCGTGGCCCACGCGACCTCGACGTATTCGATTCCGCCGGGAGGTGGGGAGGTACTATAGGACCATAATGATAAACGATTGAGTGAACGGAGATATATTGATGACGGCGTTGACCGCAGCCGGGCCGCGGGTGTATGAGCCGCGCGCAGCGAGACATGTTCGCCAGTCGTTACGGAACGCCGTGTCATGAAAACCTTTTCGGCCAAGCCCGCCGAGATCGAGAAGAAATGGGTCGTCATCGATGCCACTGGCCTCGTGGTCGGCCGCCTCGCAAGCCTGGTGGCGATGCGGCTGCGCGGCAAGCACAAGCCGACCTACACCCCTCACGTCGATGACGGCGACAATGTCATCATCGTCAACGCGGAAAAAATCGTGCTGACCGGCAAGAAGCGCGAGAACAAGATCTATCGCCATCACACCGGCCATATCGGCGGCATCAAGGAGCGCACCGCGCGCTCGATCCTGGAGGGCAAATTTCCGCAGCGGGTCGTGGAGAAAGCGGTCGAACGCATGCTACCGCGCGGACCGCTTGGGCGCGTGCAGCTCGGCAATCTGCGCGTCTATGCTGGCCCCGCACATCCGCACGCGGCGCAGAACCCCGAAACGCTCGACGTTGCCGCCTTGAACCGCAAGAACACGAGGAGCGTGTGACCATGGCCGAAACCATGCAGTCGCTCGATCAACTGTCGGCGCTCAAGCCGGCTGCCGCGCCCGAAACTCCGAAATACGTCCAAAAGCTCGACAAGCAGGGACGGGCCTATGCCACCGGCAAGCGCAAGGATGCGGTGGCGCGGGTTTGGGTCAAGCCCGGCGCCGGCAAGATCGTCATCAATACCCGCGAGATCGAGATTTATTTTGCGCGGCCGGTGCTGCGCATGCTGATCCAGCAGCCGCTGGTGGCGACCAACCGCAGCGGCCAGTTCGACGTCACCTGCACCGTTTCGGGCGGCGGCTTGTCCGGCCAGGCTGGCGCCGTGCGCCACGGCCTGTCCAAGGCGCTGATGAACTATGAGCCCGATCTGCGCGGCGCATTGAAGCGTGGCGGCTTCCTCACCCGCGACCCGCGCGTGGTCGAGCGCAAGAAATACGGCAGGGCCAAAGCGCGGCGCTCGTTCCAGTTCTCCAAGCGCTAGCTTCCGGTCCAATCGGCGTCATTCGCCGCGCAGAAGCGGCGAGCGCACGTGACCGCCGGCCAAGCCTCGCGAGCCATGTCGCGTCTTGCCCTGACCTTTGCCTGCTGCCGTTACGATCGGATGGACGCGATCCGCGAGGAGGATGTGGTCCCCGCGGGGCTGACCCTCAACTGCATCACGTTGAAATCGGGACGCGAGATTTTCGACCGCATGGTGGGCGGGCAAGAATTCGACGTGGCGGAGCTGTCGGCGTCCGAATTCATCAGCCTGATGGGCCGCGGCGGTTGTCCATTCGTCGCGCTGCCGGTGTTTCCCTCGCGCGTCTTTCGACACGGCTACATCTTCATCAATACCCGGCGCGGCATCCGCACGCCGAAGGATCTCGAAGGCAAGCGCATCGGACTGCCGCTCTATACCCAGACCGCGGCGATCTGGGCGCGCGGGCATCTCATGCATGAATTCAACGTGGATCTCGCAACCATCCGATGGGTGGAGGGCGCGGTGGAGAAACCGGGCGCACACGGCAGCCCGCACGCGCCGGCGCTGCTGCGGCCCGTTCAAATCGAGCAAAACACCAGCGCTGAGCCGCTCGGAACGCTGCTCGCGCACGGCGCGATCGACGCGCTGATCGGATCGCGCAAGCCCGACGAGCTCGGGCGCCACCCCGATGTCGCCCGCCTGTTCCCCGACTACCGCCTGCTCGAGCGCCAACTCTACCAACGGACCAAGATCTTTCCGATCATGCATCTCATCGCCATGCGCCGCGATCTCTACGAGCGGCAGCGCTGGATCGCGGAAAGCCTCTACAACGCATTCGTCGAGTCGAAGCGCCGCGCCCGCAGCCGAATGCGCTACGCCGGGTCGCTCAGCGCCATGCTGCCGTGGCTGATAGACGATGTGGAGGAGATCGACGACGTCTTCGGGGGCGATGCCTTTCCTTATGGCATTGAGGCCAATCAGGCGACCTTGCAGGCGCTGGTCGCGTACATGGTCGAACAGCACTTCATCGCCCGGCCGATTCCGATCGAAGATCTGTTCGTCCCGCTCTCCGGCGCGATTGGGACGTGATCATCGTTTCCCCTCACGGCACCCGGAACAAAGAAAGGGCGCCCGCGGGCGCCCGTTGAGGTGCATCGCAATGCGATGTTGGGAGGACGCTACGCTGAATAGTACATTTCGAACTCGACCGGATGCGGGGTGTGCTCGAAGCGGATGATCTCCTGCATCTTGAGATCTATGTACGTGTCGATGAAGTCATCCTCGAACACCCCGCCCGCCTTGAGGAAGGCGCGATCCTTGTCGAGATAGCCGAGCGCCTCGCGCAGCGAGCCGCACACGGTGGGAATTTGCTTGAGCTCCGCCGGCGGCAGGTCGTAGAGATCCTTGTCGATGGCGGGGCCGGGATCGAGCTTATTCTTGATGCCGTCGAGACCCGCCATCAGCATGGCGGCAAAGGCGAGGTAGGGGTTGGCAAGCGGATCCGGATAGCGCACCTCGACGCGCTTGCCTTTGGGCGAGGAGGCAAGCGGGATGCGGCAGCCGGCCGAGCGGTTGCGCACCGAGTAAGCGAGCAAGACCGGCGCCTCGAAACCCGGCACCAGCCGCTTATAGGAATTGGTGGTGGGGTTGGTGAACGCGTTGATCGTGCGCGCGTGCTTGAGGATGCCGCCAATGTATTGGAGCGCGGTATCCGAGAGGTCGGCATATTTGTTGCCGGCGAAGGTGGGCTTGCCCTCCTTCCAGATCGATTGATGGCAGTGCATGCCGGAGCCGTTGTCGCCGTACACGGGCTTGGGCATGAAGGTCGCGGTCTTGCCGTAGATCTGCGCGACCTGCTGCACGCAGTACTTGTAGATCTGCATCTGATCGGCCATGCGCACCATGGGGGCGAACTGGAACCCCAGCTCATGCTGAGCCGAGCCGACCTCGTGGTGATGCTTTTCGACCTTGCAGCCCATGCGCGCCATGGCGCCGAGCATTTCCGAACGCATGTCCTGCGCCGTGTCCAGCGGCGGCACCGGGAAGTAGCCCTTCTTGAACCCGATGTGGTGACCGAGATTGCCGCCCTCGTAATCGGTGTCGGAGTTGACCGGAAATTCCACTGAATCGAGCTTAAAGCCGGTGTTGTACGGCTGCACGGAGTATTTGACGTCGTCGAAGATGAAGAACTCGGCCTCCGGTCCGAAGAAGACGGTGTCGCCCACGCCCATGGACTTGACCAAACCCTCGGCCTTTCTGGCGATCGAGCGCGGGTCGCGGTTATAGGGCTCGCCCGTCAACGGCTCGAGCGTGTCGCAGACCAGGACCATCGTCGTCTCGGCGTAGAACGGATCGATGCAGGCGCTTTCCGGATCGGGCATGAGCT
>WNGJ01018654.1_pt2 | contig 19900 bp, 18 predicted proteins | sample 5400611 | NCBI WGS metagenome assembly WNGJ01 (sample SAMN13153375, study PRJNA577476) | soil metagenome | isolation source: 40 cm soil or saprolite under Garry oak tree replicate 1 | place: USA:California | collected 2016-06-15
TGTGGTCGGAAAGATTGGAGTGTTCCGCGGTGCGGACCTGAGCGCGGTTGTACAGCCGTCGCCTAACGCCGTCACCGAGGCTCGCACGTTCCAGCGCGACTATCGAGCCGGTAATCTCATTCTCGGTCTCGGCTTGATGACCTTTGGGGCGGCGGTGGGGGTCTCACGGATTTCGGACGTGCATCCCGCCCTCACCACAGGCTTGTTCGTAGCGTCTGTGGGATTCATTGGCTACGGCGGATTGAAGCTGCAGAGCGCGTATAACGCCCTGCATCGCGCGTTGTGGTGGTACAATCGTGATCTGCCAAGGTAGAATTGTTTTCCTCAGGTCGCTCGATCGTCTCTAGAAAAGCAGTACAGCGATCAACGAGGATCAATGAAGTCGATATTTTTCTGGGCGCTGCTGATAAGCGCCTCTGTAATTGGAACGGCGGCCGGCGCTCAGACCACGGCTCATGCAGCGCCGCCCGCCGCAACCTCTGAATCCGGAGCGAGCACAGCTCCGGGCAGCTTCGTCCCGGCCCGCGACTCGTCGCGCAGCTACGACGCACAAGCACTGCGTTTCGAGTCGCGCTGGGGAAGCGCCGACATAGTCCGCGGATCCAACGGTGCGGTGATAGGCACCGTCGGCTGGTTCCGCGACTTCGACGTGGAGAAGCTCGTCGAATCGTCGCCGCGGGCGGTGACGGAAGCGCGCGCCTTCCAGACGAACAACTTTCGCGGGTCCCTTGCCAGCGGGCTCGGCGCGCTGACGCTCGTCACGGGGATCGTCGTTGCCAGCAACAGCTCGAACAATGCATCGAGTCCGATCCTGATCATTGCCGGAGCCGGGGCCTTAGGGTGGGGAGCCGCGCACCTGAATGCGGGGTACGCCGCACTTTCCCGGGCGTTCTGGTGGTACAATCGGGACTTGGCGCACTGATCTAGCGCTTTTTCCAGCGCCGATAACCCGTCCATCCAGCCAGAGCAACGAGCGCCAGCGGAATCAGAACGCCGAGCGATGCGATCACGCCGGCGACGAGGGCGACGAAATTCTTCCAGGCGCGGCGCAAGGCCGCAGCGATCGGATTTTCCCCCGGAGTATTGCCAAGTATCGGCGCTGGCTCGTGCACGGTGATAGTGAGCCCGATCCTCCAGCCGCCGCGCATTGTTCACTCGCGCCGTGACGTCGACGAATTCTTCGCCTACATCCTGAGCGTTTGAGTTGACCGTCTCTACTTTTCCGATAGTCGAGAGAGAGCCGACCGCCTCATCGTATTTCGGAGCCGGCATCTTGAGCTCGAACGTCGCCTGCCTCATCTGGTCGCGCCCACCGTTGATCGAGGAATTGGCGATGTAGCCTCCGACCTGCGCGGCGAGCTGACGGATTCGGAGAATGGCCGGATCGAGTTTCTCGACTTCGATGAATGCCTGGCCGGTCCGAATGACCATGGAGGGCGCGACGGCCGAGCCCACATTGATGTTTTGGAGAGGATCTGCGGGAGCATCTGCCGCCTGGGATGCGGCTTCGTCTGCCGTAACGATGCCGGATTGAGCCACCGGCGCGGGCTCCATCGCGACTCCAGCCACGGCACTCGGCGCCCTCGATGACGTTCCGGTCGCTAACGACGCCGCGGTACCTCTGAGTGTCTTGCCCGAGACGTCGGTGGCGTTGGCGTTCGCCGAAGAGGAATCATCCCCGCACGCAACGAGCGTGGAGGTGGCTATCAGGAGGAGGGCGGTTCTTTTCATTTCTGACTCGGTTGAGGTCTCATAGGAGACGCCAACCGGGTCAGACGCTGCACACTAGGGCCTCAGCAGCACTTCGATCCAGCGCGGTTGTAGCGGTCGTTCATGCGGGTGTGCCGAAACTCCGTCTCGCTCATGACCCGATCGCCGGGGTGAGCGGAGCGCATGTGGGCGAGATAACGATCGTAGTCGGGAACACCGAGCACGGCGCGGACAAACGAGGCGGTGCGGGAAAACATTGAGCTGATATAGTTGATCATTTCGTGGAATTACGAGCCGGCAGATATCTCTCGAACAACTCGAAGATGCGGCGGTATTCATCCGCCCATGACGAGGGCCTCACGAAGGAGTGATCCTCGACCGGATAAACCGCAAGCTCCCAGCGCGTCTTGCCGAGCTCGATGAGTCTTTGTGTGAGCCTTACGATATCCTGAAAGTGGACATTGGCGTCCGACATCCCGTGTGCCATCAGCAATGGGTCCTGCAGACCTTCCGCAAAGTAGATAGGAGACGACTGACGGTAGGCCAGCGTATCGTTTTGCGGGAGGTTCAGGATGTTTGAGGTATAACCCTGATTGTAATGCGCCCAGTCCGTGACGCTCCTGAGGGCAGCGCCGGCGCCGAAGTGCGGAGATTCGGTGAACAACGCCATCAATGTGATAAATCCGCCGTAACTACCCCCATAGATGCCGATTCGTTTCGGATCGACACCCGTGGTCTGGACGAGGTACTTCGACGCGTCCACCTGATCCTGAAGGTCCCGACCACCCATGTGGCGGTAGATCGCGGTGCGCCAGTCGCGTCCGTACCCGTCCGACCCCCGATAATCCAAGTCGAGGACCGTATAGCCCTTCGACGCGAGGAACTGGTTGAACATGTACTCGCGCGGATACTCCGACCAGAAATTCCCGACATTGTGGAGATAGCCGGCGCCGTGCACGAAGATCACCGCTGCTCCGTTCGGTTGGGCGTGCATGTCGCTCGGCTTGTAGATGTGGGCCGGCACGCGCACGCCGTCTGACGCGGGAATCATCACGATCTCCGGCACGATCCACGGAAACGACAGCCATTCCGCACTCGGCGACACGGTGAGCTGTGACATCTCGGCGTCGCCCCTGGGCCGGTCGCGCAGGAGAAAGAGATCGGGCGGGCGGTTTACGTAGGAGTAGACGTCGGCGACGAGCTGGCCATCGGGTGAAACGACGGTCGTGTGCTTCCCGGTCTTGGTGGTGATCCTCTCCATCGCTCCGCCGGCCGTCGGCATGCAATAGAGATGCTGCTCGAAGGGCGAGACCTCGTTTGTCTGGAGATAGAACCAGCGGTCGTCGGGCGAAAGCGCGACGTCGCGCACCTCCCATTTCCCTCTCGTCAGCTGTTGCTTGCCGGTTCCGTCTGGCGAAATGGTGTAGAGATGTGAGAATCCGTCGGCTTCGGAGACGTACCAGACGCGGCCCGCGCCACCGCCGTACCAGCCTCCGCACCCGCCGCACGGTCCACCGATCCAGGCAGAATCGCGCGCTGATTCCACCGTCGTGAGCTTAGCCTGCGGATCGACCGTGTAGAGGAAGCGCGATTTGTTGTCGCCGCTGTACGCGTAGAGCAGAGCCTTGGTGCCAACGTCGTTCCAGCCGAGGAGGTCGAAGTAACCGGTCGCTGAATCGGCGGAGAATGGTTTCAGCCAGGTGATTGCCGCTGACGGCAGCGCGATCAGAGCGACGCGCCCCTTCTGGTCGGCGTCGCCGACTTTGGTCCGCACGCGAAGCTCCTCGGTGTAGCCACTTCGGGTGACATACTGCGGAATGTCCGTAGTCCGTGTTACGGTAGGCGGCGTGCGTGTCGTGATGAGCAGCGAGCCGCCCGTTGGCGAGATCGAAAAATCCGCCACCTGCTCGCCGCTCTGCAGATAAACCGGTTTGAGCCCGAGCGAGTCGCGCAGCAGGCGTTCCGCGCGGGCGATGCTGTCGGCGCGAATGCGATCGCGCACCGATTCGAACAGGTCACGCTGCTGCTGCTCGAGGCGACCGCGCTGTCCCTGTGCTTTAGCGGAATCTGTCGGCGCCGGCCCTTGGCGGATGTCAGTGACCTGTCGCAGGAAGCCAGTGGTGAGGTTGATCGAGTAAATGTTGTTGCTACGGACGAAGAAGATGTCGCTGTCGTTCGTCGAGAACTGCGGGTTCTGCTCCGCTTCGACCGTCTGGGTCAGTCGCCTTGTCGTACCGGTAGTGAGGTCGTTGATATACAGGTCGCCGTTGAAGTTGACGACCGAGTAGCGGCCGTTGTGCGACCGGTCGCCGGCTGCGAATCGGGCACCGGTCGAGTCGATTTGAGGAATCGAAACGCGTTGGGGCTTCGCGCCGGGAATCGCGCGGACGCGGAACTGTTTCGTCGTCTCACGCCAGTCTATGCCGGGCTCGAGCCAGGTGAAGTAGATCCACTTGCTGTCCGCGCTCCAGTGAACGTTGGACGGTTGGCGGCCGTAGAGCTCGGGGCCGCGCATGATGTTCTTGACGGAGAAGTCGAAGGGCGTGGACTGCTGGGCGCCAAGAGGAATGGCGGCGAGCAAGAGTAGGCCCGGGAGAAGCTTGCGCATCTGATGGAAGGTTGTTGAAGAGAATTCGGTTGCAAAGATTGTAGTTGGAGGCGCGGCCAAGAATCTATCGCGGAGCGGTCCCCGTCACACCTGCTTGATCACGGGATCAACCTTGGGTTTCGAATTCTTCCCAAGCTCGCCCGAGAAGGCCTGCCACGGTGAGTGTCCTCGTCTCTATGGCGTTGCCGCCGGAAGTCTGAGCTCGAAAACCGATCCGCCGCCGTCCCGATCCGTGTAGGTAAGAGTTCCTCCCTGCGCCTCTGCCAGTCGACGCGCGATCGAGAGTCCGAGTCCGGCGGATTGCCTCCCGGCGGCTCGGGCGGGAGACCGGTAAAACGGTGTGAAAACTCCGTCCCGCTCGGTCGCCGCGATTCCTTTTCCCCGATCTGCAACACGGAAGATCAGTTTGTCGCCTTCAGCGCCTCCACTGACCTCGATTGGACTGGCGGCAGGGGCATACTTGAACGCGTTGTCGACGAGATTGCCCAGGATGCGCAGCGAGTGCACGAAGTCGAACCGGCCAAATAACAGGGTCGAGGGATCATCGAGAGAAACCTTCAGTCGATCCCGATCCTCTCTTCCAGAAACCTGCTGAACCACGGCGCCGAGTAGGTCGTCGGCGGCGTTGAGCTGGATGTCGAGTGGCAGGGCTCCACCCTCGAGTCGCGCGACTTCGAGTAGATCGGTGACGAATCGATTGAGGCCGTCCGCCTGCTCCTCGATGATGAAAGTGCGTTCGTCACCCAAAGGCTGCAGCTCGTGAGCGAGCGCCTTGATTGTAGTTAGCGGTGTCCGCAGGTCGTGCGAGACGGATGCGAGCAAAGCGTCTTTCAATTTGTCCGCTTCCCGTAGTGCCTCTGCGCGCTCGACGGCTGCCCGCTCCGATCGCGCTTGGTAGAGAAGCTGCGCTGCTACGACACTCGTGACGAGGAAGACGAACAACACCAGCCAGTCGAACGGATTCCGCACCAGCAACGTGTTGTACGGCGGTAGAAAAAACCAGTCGAAAGCCAGAAACGCCAGCAACGCGGTGGTCATTCCCAGAATACGCCCGCCCGCCGCGCTCGCGCCGAGGACCACCAGCAGAAATACCAGTGCGACGTGGGCTTCGCCGAGATGAGTGCGAACGGCGAACAACGCGAGCGTTGCGGCGGTAAGGGACAGGAAGGCGAGAGCCCATATCGAAGCGCGAGCGCGATTCACGCGACAATCTTTCCTACTGTGGAGCCGCGAAGCGATAGCCGACTCCGGGCTCAGTGAAGATGTAACGCGGATCGAGAGCGTTGGACTCGATCTTTCGCCTGACATTAGCGACGTGTACGCGAAGATACTGCTGCGCATCGCCGTATCGTCTGCCGGGCCACACGGCTGCGAAAAGCTGCCGGTGAGTCATCGTCTTCCCCGCATTCGTCATGAGAACGCGCACCAGCTCCCATTCCGTGGGAGTGAGGTGAACGAGCTCGTCGTCGCGCGAAAGTGTTCGCGCCTCGAGATCCATGGCAAGCGAGCCGTGGCGAATCGTGCCCGACGTCGGCCGGCGAGCGCTCGCTCTTCGGAGCAATGCTCGCACGCGCGCCTTGAGCTCCAGCGTGCTGAACGGTTTGGTGACATAGTCGTCGGCACCGGCATCGAGGAGCATCGCCTTTTCCTGATCGGCATGGCGGGCGGATAGCACGAGAATCATCGCGTCGGAGGATTCGCGGATCTCGGTGCATACGGCTATTCCGGCCGCGTCGGGCAGGCCGAGATCGAGTACGATGAGCGACGGTTTCCGGATCGCGGTGAGCTGCAAACCGTCGGCGCCGCTGGCCGCCTCCAGAACCTCGTCGAAATCGTCGGCCAGCGCATGGGACACTGCCCGGCGAATCTGGGATTCGTCGTCGATCACGAGTGCGGTCTGTCCGGCCATCCATCTATGATCGCACCTTCGCTCGCCGGACACTACGCCGGAGCGACAGGACCTTTGTGAAATCTTTGTACGGGACGCCAACTGTCCGTGCGAATTTTCAATCCTATGGCAACGGGCATTAAACGGGTGAAGCACTTTCTGTTCGGACGCCCCCTCCCTAGCGAGCGCCTCGAGCACGAACGGCTAAACAAGAAAACGGCGCTGGCTGTCCTCTCTTCCGACGCGATCTCGTCGGTCGCCTATGCTACCGATCAGATCCTGATCGTGCTGGCGGTGCTCGGGTCGGCCGCTGCAGTGAACTACGCGGTACCGATCTCGGCGGTCATCGTGGGACTGCTTGTCCTTGTTGGCCTCTCCTACCGGCAGACGATCTTCGCGTATCCGAACGGTGGCGGCTCTTACACCGTGGCGAAGGAGAACCTCGGCACTGGATCGGGTCTGCTGGCCGCGGCCGCACTCCTCACGGACTACATCATGACGGTCGCGGTGTCGATTGCCGGTGGCGTCGCCGCCATCACATCCGCCTACCACTCGCTCATACCGCACACCGTTCTGCTCTGCATGCTCTCTATCGCCATCCTGGTAATCGTGAACCTCCGTGGCGTGCGTGAGTCCGGCGCTGCGTTCAGCATACCAACGTATGTGTTCGTGCTGATGATGGTGCTCCTTATAGCATATGGGGCCTACCGTGCGATGCTCGACGGCAGCAGTGCGGTAGAGACGGGCGTAATGAAGGTCGATCCGGTATCCCTCAGAAGCCATGGATTGGCGAGCGCACCAACAGCATTCGCACTCGGATGGCTTCTGCTTCGAGGATTTGCAGAAGGCTGTGCCGCCATGACAGGTACTGAGGCAATCTCCAACGGCGTGATGGCGTTCAAGCAGCCGGCGCAGCGGAACGCGGCGGTAACTCTGGGCTGGATGGTCGCGATACTAGCCGCGTTCTTCCTCGGCACCAGCTTTCTCGCGCGCCACTTCGGCGTGATGCCGACGACGACAGACACCGTGCTCTCGCAACTGGCCAATCACATCTTCGGGCGAGGCGCGCTCTACTACGTGATGCAGTACAGCACGTTCGCCATCCTCGTGCTCGCGGCGAACACTGCATTCGCTGACTTCCCGAGGCTTTCGGGAATTCTGGCCAACGACGGGTACATGCCGCGCCAGCTGGCCGCGCGTGGAGACCGTTTGGCGTTCTCGAATGGCATCATCGCGCTGGGTTTGATTGCCGCGCTAATTGTATGGCTTTTTAGCGGGCAGACGAATGCGCTGATTCCGCTGTACGCCGTCGGCGTATTCGTCTGCTTCACGCTTTCCCAGGCGGGAATGGTGGTGCATTGGCTCCGCACCAGGGAGCCGGGCTGGAGGTGGAAGGCGGCGCTCAACGGAATCGGCGCCTTGGCCACGGGAATAGTCTCGATTCTCCAGGTAGCGACCAAGTTCATTGAGGGCGCGTGGATAGTGGTTCTGATAATCCCTCTCATCATCGTACTGCTGAGAAAAATCCACCGCCACTACGAGCAATTTGCGGCTGAGATCGAGTTCAAGGGTCAGAGCCCCATCGTGCCCCTTCACCATACAGTGATCGTACCTGTCAACGGGATCACGAAGGCAACGTCGGCCGCGCTCATGTATGCCACCGCCATCTCTGACGAGGTCGTGGCGGTCTATATCGAAGTCGATCAGCGAGTGACCGAGAAGATGAAGGCCGATTGGGAGGATTGGGACATCGGAGTTCCACTGGTCGTTGTTCCCTCACCCTACCGATCAGTACTCCGACCGCTGGTGGAGTACGTCGAGAATCTCCGCATGGTGATGCCGGGCGAGCTCGTGACGGTGGTCGTGCCGGAAATCGTGCCCAAGAAGTGGTGGGAGCACTTGCTGCACAACAAGACGGCTTTCTACATCCGAACGGCGTTTCTGTTCAAGCCGAACGTCGTCGTGACGACCGTGCCCTTTCTTCTCGGTCACGCCTACAGGCTGCGTGACCTGTTCGAGCATGATGATCAGGTCGGCGAGAATTCTCTCGATCAGTTCGAGGCGGCGTGATGCGGTTCGCTCCGCTCTTAGTCTGGGCGATTGCAGCGTGTGGAAGCGGGCAGGCGGAGCGGCATTTTCGGCTCGATGCTCAGTCCGGCAGAAGCCTTGTCGGCGCCTGGGATGCGAAGCTTTCTCTCATCCAGCCGTATCCGCTGTATATGACCTGGATCTCTCGGCGCTCGGACTCGATTGGCTCGACGACAATGTGTTTCCTTCGGCTGTGATGAGCGATGTTGGACCCACAGGGCTGCCGGCCAGGATCGCCCCCGACACAATCGCAATAGTACTGAACCCTGGAAGTCCAGAACGAATCGTTCTGCTCGGCCGATACGACGTCGGCAGTATTGAGGGAAGATGGACAGCGCAGTCTTCGCGAGGCACTGCGACCGGGGCTTTTTCCTTGCGGCGACACGACGGCGCATACAACGGTTCGCGGGCGTGTTAGGACACTAAGCCGCCCGCGTCGACTGCACGAACGGGATCTCGGTACTGTGAGCGGCTTTGCGACCGGTAAGTACGGTAAACCACTCGTGCGCCGAGGCTACCAGAATCACGACGACGGAAATGAGAAAGAACGCGGCCACCGCTGCATCGATGTGATCGTTCAGTACCAACCGCTTCGCGTCGGTGATGCTCTGAACACCCGCCGGGAGAGCACCGGTCGTCAGGGTGGCGGTCACCGTGCGGGCATGCGACAGGAATCCAAGCCTCGGATCCGCGGAAAAAATCTTCTCCCAGCCGGCCGTCAATGTCACGATCGTCAGCCAGACGAGGGGCAGAATGGTGACCCACGCGTATCGCGCCTTTCCCATCTTGATGATAACGGTCGTGCCGACGCAGAGTGCCACCGCGGCGAGAAGCTGGTTGGAGATTCCGAACAGCGGCCACAATGAGTTGATGCCGCCGAGCGGATCCATCACCCCCTGATAGAGAAAGTAGCCCCACATCGCAACCACGATTCCGCTCGCCGTCACCACGGCCGGATACCACGACACGCGCCCAATCGGCGCCCACACGTGCTTCAGGAGATCCTGCAGCATGAAGCGCCCGACACGCGTACCGGCGTCGACAGTGGTGAGAATGAACAGTGCCTCGAACATGATTGCGAAGTGGTACCACAGCGCCATCGCAGTCGGGCCGCCGAGCACACGCGAGAACAGGTGAGCCATTCCCACCGCCAGGCTCGGCGCTCCGCCCGTGCGGGAGAGGAGTGTCTTCTCGCCGACGTCCTGCGCCAGCAACTGCATCTGCGCCGGATCGAGCGTGAATCCCCAGTGCTGCACTGCCGCGGCGGCACTCGCCGCGGTCGTCCCGATAGCGCTCGCCGGAGCATTGATCGCGAAGTAAACGCCGGGTGTCAGCACGCACGCGGCGATCAGCGCCATCACGGCGACAAGTGACTCCATCAGCATCGCGCCGTAGCCGACGATCCGCGCATCGGCTTCGTTGGAGAGCAGCTTGGGAGTCGTGCCCGATGCTATCAGCGAGTGGAAACCGCTGATCGAGCCGCAGGCGATGGTGATGAACGCAAAGGGGAAAATCTTGCCGGCGAACACGGGTCCGGTGCCGTTAGTGAACTGCGTCAGTGCCGGCATCTGGAGCGGCGGCAGGACGATCACGATTCCCAGCGCCAACGCCAGCACCACCCCGATCTTGACGAACGCCGAGAGATAATCGCGCGGCGCCAGCAGCAGCCATACCGGCAGCACCGATGCGAAGAAGCTGTACGCCATTATCAGTAGCGCTAGCGTCCTGCCGGTGAGCGTGAACGTCGGCGCCAGCGCTGGATTGGATGCGACCCATCTTCCCGCCAACAGCGCGACCAGCAACAGGACGAGTCCGATCGCACTCGCCTCGAGTACGCGATGCGGGCGAACCCAGCGCATGTAGACGCCCATCACCAACGCGGTGGGAATCGTAAGCCCAATAGTGACGACACCCCACGGGCTCGCCTTGAGCGCGTTGACGACGACCAGCGCCAGCACCGCTATCAAGACGATCATGATGCCGAGCACCGCGACGAGCGCGGTGTAACCGGCGACGGTGCCGATCTCCTCCTTCGCCATCTGTCCGAGCGATTTGCCATCGCGGCGCACCGATGCGCAGAGAATCACAAAATCCTGCACTGCACCGCCGAGCGCCACGCCGACGATTATCCAGAGCGCGCCGGGCAGAAATCCGAATTGCGCCGCCAGCGTCGGTCCCACCAACGGACCCGGGCCCGCGATCGCCGCGAAATGGTGACCGAAGACGATCCATCGATTGGTCGGCGTGAAATCGCGTCCATCGTTCAACCTCACCGCCGGAGTGGGACGCGCGGGATCGAGTGCGAAGATCCTGGTGGCGATGAAGCGGCTGTAGAATCGGTACGCAACCGCGTACGTGCACAGCGCGGCGACGAGCAGCCACGCGGCGTTTACCGGCTCACCGCGCGACAGCGCCAGCCACGCAAAGCTCGCTGCGCCGAGCGCTGAGATGAAACCCCAGACTAAGATCTTGCGAAGTCGTAGCATCAGAACGTTTTCACGTGTGCGATGAAATTGAGTATGCGTTAACTTTCCCCGCAATCCAACACCACCCGTTGCGACCCATCGCTCTGATCGCCGCCGTCACGCTGTCCCTGGCGTGCGCTTCGAGAACTCCCGATACCGCTGCTTCTCCCGTTGCGCTCCGTCCGCTCGAGCGGATGGCGGGACAGCAGATCGTCGTCTTCCCCGTCCAGTATCAGTCGTCAGTCGATACCCTTGGCTGGCAGCAACAGATCCCGAATCGCGCGGCTTTTCTGGCTGCGCTCGACGATCAGATCGAGGCCGCGTTCGCCGCCCGCGGCCTCGGCAAGTCATGGGCGTTCGGCCGTGAAGTGGAGCGCGCCTCGAAACTCAACAGCATTCTGATGACGGACGCACGGTCACTTTCCGCCGAATGGCTGCGGGGACGGGTTCTTCCCGAGACATCGGTGCGTGATCCGCTGGCGTCGCAGGTGCGCGCTCTCGTCGGTCTCAAGGGATCGCGGTACGCACTGCTGCCCGTCGAGCTGAGACTGGAGAATCGCGGTGGTATGGGCGTTGCGATTTTGCGCGTCGTGATGATCGATTCGCGCATGGCGCTGATCCGCTGGACGGGCGAGGTGGCGAGCGACCCGATGAGGACGCTTTCGCCCGCGCTCACGGCCAGCGTCGCGTCGCATTTCGCGGATCTCGTCATCGCGCCCTGACGGGATCGGCCCGTGACGACCGTTTTCCACGTCTCGGATCTGCACTTCGGATGGCCAGCCGTTCCCGAGCAGATCGAGGCCATCGAGCAGATCATCCACGAAGGCAAGTTCGACGTCAGTTCGTCGACAGAAATCTGGAGCCGGTGCTGCACGTGCCGGGGGCCACGTTCGTCGGCATCAACACCGCTCATGGAGTCACCCGACGCACCCTGACCTGGAATCTTCGCGACATCTCGATCATCGGTGACATCCACAAGCACCAGCTCGACAAAGCGAAAGAGATCTTCGAGAAGTCGCCACGCAGGGACGCGCGGGTGATAGTCATGCACCACAATCCCGTTCGCGGCGAGCTCTCCCAGCGGCACGGGCTCAAGAATACCCAGAAGATTCTCGGGGCTTTCGCCGAGATGGGCGTGGACTTAGTGTGCTGTGGTCACGACCATCAGGAATCGGTGCACTACATCGAGCATACGAGGAAAGGGACCGTGATCTCGACGGCGGGTACGATCTCGAACAGATCTCGCGGGGGCAGGCCTTCTTCAGTCAACGTCATCAGCATCGGGCTGGAAACGATCGATGCCACGACCCACGTGTGGTCGAAGGAGCATCGCACTTTCGTGAAGGGCCCGCACAAATGCTTCATGCGCTCGGAATATGTGGCGGCTGAGTGATCGCGATCAGCTCGCGCTCGAGCTGGATGAGGCGCTGCCAAGGAACGCCGAGGAGCTGAAAGCGCGTCTGCAGCGGTTGGGACTCGGCAGGCAGTACCGGGTGCGCCTCACGACCAATCGCACCGTCGTGGTGAGCTACAGCGGCGGCGAGCTTCGCATCCACAACAGCTTCCTCGAGGCCGGCGAAGAGGTGTGGGGGGCGATCATCACGTTCGTCCACGGACGGACGCGCGTGGTGCGGAACGAGGCGCGGAGAACGATCCTAGAGTTTCCGGTTGCGAAAGCGATCGAAGAGCCGCGCCGCAAGCGCTCAGCGGAGCGCACCAACCCAGCCGACCTCCCGCTCATTCGCGAGCTTTCGCGCTGGCATTCCGCCTACAACGGGGAGCGATTTGGCGGGTCGCTGCGAACAATCCCCATTCGCATCTCGCGCAGAATGAGGAGCAGGCTGGGCCACTACAGCCCGGCGAGCGAAGGATGCGAGCCCGAGATAGTCATCAGCCGCCGCCACATTCGACGCGACGGGTGGGACGAGGCGCTGCACACGCTACTGCACGAGATGGTGCATCAGTGGCAGGACGAGCAGGGGCTGGTGGTGGATCACGGGTCGAGTTTTCGGGCGAAGGCGAGGGCGGTGGGGATAACGCCGCTGGCTTGTCGGGCGGTGGCTTAGGTCAACTGCAACAGAATAGGCGCCAGGTCCCAGTAGCAGAGATGCGAGTTCTTTAGCTCACTACGCCCTGACTTGTCCCCGTGGTGTGTGAGCAAACTGCTGTTGCCACGAATCCCGCGGAGGCAAGTCAGGGCGTCGTGAACTAGATCACTGGCAACTTACCTACTGCGACCTGCCGCCTATTCAGTTTGCAGTTCTCGTTCGCTCATCCCGCCATTTCCAGAGTAACTTTCCCCGATGACCGATTTCTACAACATCGACAGCGTCTTATCCGAAGAGGAACGCGCGGTTCGTGATACCATTCGCGCGTTCGTCGATGAGAAGGTCCTCCCCATCATCGGCGACTGTTACATAGAAGGAAGATTCCCCCGAGAACTGGTGCCGGAGATGGCCGAGCTCGGGATGTTCGGCGCCAATTTACCTGAGGAGTACGGCTGCGCCGGTCTCAACAACGTCGCCTACGGGCTGATCATGCACGAGCTCGAGCGCGGCGATTCCGGCGTGCGCTCGTTCGCTTCGGTGCAAGGCGCGCTGGTGATGTACCCGATTTACGCATTCGGTAGTGAGGAGCAGAAGCGGCACTACCTCCCGAAAATGGCGCAGGGCGAAATAATTGGATGCTTCGGTCTGACGGAGCCCGATTACGGGTCGAACCCTTCGGCTATGATCAGCCGCGCCCGCGAGCAGAAGGATGGCAGCTGGGTAATCAACGGCGCGAAGATGTGGATCACCAACGGGTCCACCGCGCAGGTCGCGATCATCTGGGCGAAAACGGGCGATGACAAGAGCGACAAATCGATTCGTGGCTTCGTTGTGCCGACGGATGCGCCAGGCTTCACGTCCAAGGATCAAAAAGGGAAGCTCTCACTCCGCGCTTCGGATACCAGCGAGCTGGTGCTCCAGGACGTGAATGTCCCGGCGACTGCACTCCTGCCCAAGACGGGCGGCATCAAGAGCCCGCTCATGTGCCTCACCCAGGCGCGCTACGGCATCGCATGGGGCGCGATGGGCGCGGCGCAGGCCTGCTACGAGGAGGCGCTCGATTACGCCGGCAACAGGGTGATGTTCGGTAAGCCGATAGCGGGGTTCCAGTTACAGCAGCAGCGTCTGGCGGAGATGTTAACGGAGCTGATAAAGGGACAACTTCTGGCCTTACACCTCGGCAGGCTGAAGGACGCGGGAACTTTCACCCCGCAGCAGGTATCGCTGGCAAAACGCAACAACGTCAGCGCCGCGACGGACATCGCACGCGAAGCGCGCCGGCTGCTCGGGGCGAATGGCATCCTTGCTGAGTACTCGTCGATGCGACACATGGCCAACCTCGAGAGCGTGTATACGTACGAAGGGACGCACGACATCCATACCTTGATTTTGGGTCAGGCAGTGACCGGATTGAGCGCATTCGAATGAAGACCAAAGAGCCGCGGACGAAGCCTGATCACGTGATGCTGTTCGGTAGCGGTCTGACGCGCGTCTGACGGTCCAATTGTATTCTCCCTTCGACTGCAGTCGAAGCGGAGCGAACGGGTCCGGACGTAACCTGCGTCCGGACCCTTTTCATTAGAGCGCTCGTCCCGTTCCGTGTATCTTTATGTGAAATCATTCACATGGAGATTCCGCGGTGAAGATTGCCGTGTGCATCAAGCGGGTGCCCGACATGGATGTCCGATTCAGAATTGCCGCGGACAACGTGTCGGTCGATCAGGCGGGACTCAAGTTCGACATCAACGATTTTGATGCCTGGGCGGTCGAAGCCGCACTCCAGCTGAAGGACAAGAACACCGGCAGCGAGGTTACGGTTATTTCGCTCGGCGCCGATGTCGCACAAGAAACGATCCGAAAGGCGCTGAGTATGGGCGCCGATCGCGGCGTCCACCTCAAAGCCGACAACGTGCCGTTCGATGGACTGGCGATCGCGAAGGCGCTGTCGGAAGAGCTGAAGACCGGGTCTTACGATCTCATCTTCTTCGGCAAGATGTCTCCCGATTTCTCCAACGGAGTCGTGGGCCCGATGTCGGCGGAGATGCTCGGGCTTCCCTGCGTGACGGCGATCTCTTCGCTCGAGATCGCGGATGGAAAGGGTAAAGCGAAGCGGGAACTGGAAGGAGCGCAGGAAATCGTCGAGTTCCCGCTGCCTGCGGTGCTGACGGTAGATGAAGGTCTCAATACCGCGCGGCTGCCGTCGCTCAAGGGAATCATGGCTGCCAAGAAAAAACCGCTCGAGGTGAAGCCGGCGCAGCTCCCTCCGCCGCAGATCACGGTCCGCAGGCTCGAGCTGCCTGCCGAGCGAAAGGCGGGACGCGTCGTCGGCGAAGGCGCGGCGGCGGTGCCGGAGCTGGTCAAGCTTCTTCAGACCGAGGCGAAGGTACTCTGATGCCGAACGTGTTCGCGTTCGTCGAGTCGCGTGGTACCGACGTACGGAAGGTTGGCCTCGAGGCTGTGTCCGCGGCGCGAATACTCGCCGACGAGTCGGGAGGCTCAGAAGCGCATGCCTTGCTGTTCGGACCGCCGGGCATCTCCGCGAAAGCCGCACAGATCGGACAATATGGCGCGGACGTGGTGATCGTCGTCGAGCACCCTGGTCTCGCCAACTACAGTCCCGAGGTCGCGGCAGCGACCGCGGCGGATCGCATCAAATCCGGCGGGTATCGCGCCGCCATATTCAGTACCTCCGCGCAGGGACGTGATCTGGCGCCGCGCGTGGCTGCTCGACTCGGCGTCAGCCTCGTAACCGATGTTCTCTCGTTCGAGCTCGAAGGCGATACGCTCGTCGTACGCCATCCGATGAACATCGGAAAGGTCATTGCCACCATTGCGATCAACGCCACGCCCGCCGTGATCGCGATGCGGCCCAATGTCATCGCGCCGGTAAAGACTCCGAAAGCGGGAAGGGTGGAGAACGCCCAGCCGGCAATCGATCCAGCCTCAGCGCGTGTGAAGGTGATCGAAACGCGTCAGGGTAGCGGCGGAAAGCTAGACCTGGCCGAAGCCCCCGTGGTGATTGCGGGTGGACGCGGACTGAAATCAGCGGAGAACTTCAAGCTCGTCGAAGATCTTGCTTCCGCGTTCGGAAACGCGGCGGTTGGCGCGACACGAGCCGTCACCGATGACGGCTGGCGGCCGCATAGCGATCAGATAGGCCAAACTGGACGTCTCGTGAGTCCCGAGCTCTACATCGCGGTCGGAATCTCCGGCGCCGTACAGCATCTCGCGGGCATGCGCACGGCGAAGACGATCGTCGCCGTCAACAAGGACAAGGACGCGCCGATCTTCAAAGTCGCGGATTACGGCATCGTAGGCGACGTGTTCGAGGTGATTCCGGCGCTGACAGAGGCGGTACGCGAGGCCAAAAAACACCACTAATGCCTGACCCCGCAGGCAAGGTCCTTCCCAGCGAGCATCAGGCTCCGCTCCCGATGGAGCGGCTCATCCTGACGGAAGCCCCCGACGCCGAAGCGGTGACAATGGATGTTCTCTTCGTCGGCGGCGGTCCGGGCGGACTGGCTGGGGCGATCGCACTTGCCCGGTTGATCAAGGCGGACAACGACGCCGGCGGTGATCTCGGCGACGTTCAGATTGGCGTGCTCGAGAAAGCTGGCGCGCTCGGCGAACATTCGCTGTCCGGCGCTGTGGTCAATCCGATTGCCATGCGCGCGCTCTTCCCGGAGCTCGAGGACAAGGACTTTCCGTTCCGCGCGCCAGTGAGTGGGGAGCGCGTCTATTTCCTGACCGAAAGTCGAGCGGTGCGGATTCCGACGCCTCCGACGATGCAGAATCACGGATTCAAGATTGCGTCGATCTGCGAGATCGTGCGCTGGCTTGGCGAAAAAGCGGAAGGACTGGGCGTCAACATCTTCACCGGATTCCCGGCCGCATCGCTGCTCACCGAAGGCCAGCGTGTTACCGGGGTTCGAACCGCGCCTTCCGGTCTTGGGAGAAACGGCGAGCCCAGCAGTGGCTACGCTCCGCCGACAGACATCACCGCCCAGATCACCGTGCTGGCCGAAGGAACGCGAGGAACGCTGTCGCAGGCATATCTCGAGTGGCAAAAGATTTCCTCCGATAATCCACAGATCTTTGCGCTCGGCGTGAAGGAGATCTGGGAGACTCTCCAACCGCTCGATGCGGTGCTGCACACGCTCGGCTGGCCGGTGCCCAAGGATTGTTTTGGCGGCAGCTTCATGTATCCGCTTAGCCGAAATCTCATCGCGCTCGGACTGGTCGTCGGTCTGGACTACAAACGGACTTCGGACGACGTGCACGAGATGCTGCAGCGGATGAAGCTGCACCCGCTCTTTCGCGAATTGCTCGAGAGCGGAGAGATGGTAGAGTGGGGTGCGAAGACGATCCCCGAGGGCGGATACTATGCGCTTCCCAAACGCCGCCACGGCGACGGGATGATGATCATCGGGGATTCAGCCGGTTTCGTCGAGGTCGCATCGCTCAAGGGCATCCACTACGCGATGCAATCCGGAATGTTCGCCGCCCGCGCTGCGTTCGACGCGTTGAAGCGCAAAGACACGTCGGCGGCATCGCTCAAGGAATACGACGCGATGGTGGACGGAAGCTTCATCGCGAAGGATCTCTATCGCCGGCGCAACATGCGTCTCGCATTCCAGGAGAGCAACTTCTACATGGCGGGGCTCAAGGCCGGTCTGATGACGGTGACGGCCGGAGCGCTGCCGGGTGGGAAGATCGAATCGTATCAAGATCCCGACGTGCCGCGTGACGTGACGTCCCCCGACCCCTTCGTGCCGGATGGAAAGCTCACCTTCAGCAAGCTCGATGCTGTTTTCAAATCAGGCAACGCGACGCGTGACGACATCCCCTCTCATCTGATCGTGGGACCCGACATCACTCCTGATGTAGCGGAGCTCTACACCCACATGTGCCCCGCTGGAGTCTACGAGTACAGGCAGATGTGATCAGCTCGTCTTACCAATCTCGTAAACGTCTATCCTCTGTTTTATCTCCCCGACCTCGAAGGGCCGGGTTGTTTTTTCCTGCACCACGAGGCCGTTGGTGGCGCACGCCTCCACGAACAACGGAGCGGCGACACGTCCAGGATCAGCGATTAGCGCCATTCCGGCTGGCTTGAGCAGACGGTTCAGAAGCGTCGGCAAGAGCGCGGCGTACTCCGCTTCGTACAACACGTCGGACGCGAAAACCAGATCGAACGTGCCGAGATCTTCCGGCAGATGCCGCCAATCGACAAGTCGCGTTCGGGCAATCATTCCAAGATTCCGAAAGACGTTCGCGCGGGTTACATCGAGCGCGTCCTCGTAGTAGTCCGTCGACAATACGTCGAATCCAGCGCTGGTTGCTGCCAGCGTGCTCAAGCCCACTCCGCACCCGAGCTCGAGCGCTGTTAGGCCGGCACCTTCCAGCTCGAGCAGCTTTTCCGCCAGCACGATCGACGACGGCCACACATCGGCCCAGTATGGAAGACGTTCGTCCTTGACGAAATCCTCCTCGCGAATGAGGTCGTCGGGGTTGGCCGGCTTCAGAATGCTGAAGATGCGCTCGTCGACCGTCGCGTCCTGGATCGATGTCCGAAAACGCCGGGTGAGAGCGACGACGAGCGCATCACCATCGAGAACAGCGCTCTCACCTGGCTTCGAGAGACCCGCCCCGTCGATCACAGAGAGAAAGCCGAGGTCTCTTCGAGACTCTGATCCAGCATCATCGCCTTGAGTTCCGACCCTTTGGCGACGGTCGGCGAAGTCTCCGGCACGATCAGCAGCGCGTTGGCCCTGGCCATCGATGTGAGCGCCGCGGAGCTCTGATGCCCTGTAAGACGCGCGACGAGCGTCCCATCTTCTTTCCTCGTTACAACGGCGCGCAGAAAGTGGGTGAGCTTGGCGCCAATCTTCACTTCTTCCTCCAGTGTCACGGTCACGGTTCTGCGAAAGAGCGCGGCATTCCCCTGCATCTTCCTCAATGCGGGGCGGACGAACAGCTCGAAGCTGACCATCGCCGAGACCGGATTCCCCGAGAGGCCGAGCCAGGGAACACCATTCAGCATTCCGAAGGCCAGCGGTGCACCGGGGCGCATCCGCACCTTCCAGAACTTCTGCTTTCCTCCCAGCGAGGCAAAGACGTCACGCGTGTGATCGAGATCGCCGACCGAGACGCCGGCCGACGTCAGAATGAGATCGGAATCGCTGGCGCTATCGAGCTTTCTTTTCAGTGACGCCTTTGTGTCGGCCGCGATGCCCAGATCAAGCGGGATTCCTCCGGCCACCCGTGTCAGCGCGTCGAGCGTGTACGTATTCGTCGAAATGATTCTGCGTCCGGCTGTCACCTCGTCGAACTCGTCGATATCAACCAGCTCGTTACCCGAGCTGATGATGGCGACGCGCGGGCGCTTGAAGGTCTTCACCTCGGACACTCCGCTCGACGCGAGCACGCCAATCAGCGCCGGCTTGATCGGGTTGCCGCGCTTTGCCAGCACATCGCCGCGCTGAAAATCCTCGCCCGCCGGCCGAATGTTCTTCCAGACGTCGCGCGCGTCGCGAATCTCGACCTTCCCGCCCCCCTCGTCGGTATCCTCTTTTCGGATCACGGAGTCCGCGCCCTCCGGCACCGGCGCGCCCGTCATTATCCGCATCGCCTCACCACGTTTGATGGGGCGCGAAGCGAACTCTCCCGCCGCGATCGTCGCGACCACGCGCAGCTTCACCGGCTCGCCACTCATCACGGGAGTGATGTCGGCCGAGCGAACCGCGTAACCATCCATCGACGAATTGCTCCAGGGAGGCATCGTCACCGTCGCCGGGATGTCCTCGGCGCAGACCCGCCCCAAGGCCTGGCGCAGCGCAACCGATTCTATCGCGAGCGGCCTGATCTCGGCCAGAATGCGCTCGCTCGCTTCCGCGACCGTCAGCATGTGCTGATTATCAGGCGCGGACGCGGAAGGTCAAGATGCAATATCAATGTGATCGATACGCGGCCAGGGCAGCTGCGATCTGATCGGCGATACCGGTGACAGCGGAGCCGGGCGTCGTCCAGTTGTTGGCGAGGATGCTGAAAATGAGCCGCTCGCCCTCGGCGGTCGTCACGTACCCGGACAGCG
>WNGJ01002829.1_pt1 | contig 19897 bp, 24 predicted proteins | sample 5400611 | NCBI WGS metagenome assembly WNGJ01 (sample SAMN13153375, study PRJNA577476) | soil metagenome | isolation source: 40 cm soil or saprolite under Garry oak tree replicate 1 | place: USA:California | collected 2016-06-15
CCACCACGTGAAGTTCCACGGCGAGCGCGCTGAGGAGGTTTTCATCGGCAACAGCGAGCTGCGGAGCTTGAATCGCAGCCAGCGAACCCGAATCGTCGGCCTTCGTCACGAGTACGAGCAGATGTTTCAGAACGAGCTCGAGGACGGCATTCGCCAGGGAAAGTTTCAACCCGTTGATGTGCAGATCACCGCCTATGGGATCCTGGCCATGACCACCTGGGTCTCGGCGTGGTACTCGAGCCGGGGCCGCCTCTCGTTGGAGGAGATAGCCGAGATCTACACCGCGATCGTGCTCCGCGGGATATGGAATCCTTCCGCCGGTCAGCTCGAGACCCACCTGAGGCGGGTCGGGCGGGACAACGCCAAACGAATCCTGGCGGCAAGCGCGGCGGCTAAATAGTCTCGGCTCGTCGGATGCGTTCCGTGAAGGTCGGCGTGACGCTGAAGATGTATGACTACGCCACCTACCGGCCCAAACGGCTGGCTGAGATCGCGCAGCAGGCGCGGCTCGCGGAGCAGATCGGCTTCGACTCCGTGTGGGTGATGGACCACGTCTTCATACAGAGACCGGGTGGCCGTGTGCTCTCGCATGAACCGATGGTCTGCCTCGCCCAGGTCGCTGCGTCCACCACCAAGATTGCCCTCGGAAGCCTCGTTCTCAGTCATGCTTTTCGTCACGTCGGTCAGCTCGCCCGTGAAGCCGCGGCTCTTGCCGACATGAGCGCCGGTCGCTTCGTTCTCGGGCTGGGCACGGGGTGGCACCGGCCGGAGTTCGACGCCATGGACCTGCCCTTTGACCATCGGGTGAGCCGTCTCGAGGAGGCAGTCGAGCCGCTCCAGCGCATGCTCAAGGGTGAGCGCGCCAGCGTGGACGGTGCGTGGCTGCGCCTGTCCGAGGCCTCTATCGCCGTGACCGCTCCCTCGCCTCCGCTGTGGATCGCCGCAGAAGGGCCACGAATGCTGGCGCTGGCAGCGCGGGCGGACGGATGGAACCATGCCTACTGGGGCGGCGACGACACCGCCCGATTCGAGGCGGCTCTCGCTCGGCTCCAGGCGGAGCTCGATCGCCTCGGCCGCGACCCTGATGAGGTCGAGCTGAGCGCGAGCATCGCCTGCGTCCTGGACGGCTGGCGTGAAATTCCTGGTGGCTTCCGCGAGCCCGAGGTTTCGGTCGGACCGCCGCAAAGGATCGCCGATGTGATAGCCACGTACGCGCAGGCTGGCGCGCAGCACGTGATTCTTTCGCTGTCGCCGGACCCCTACGCGGAGATCGACCCTGAAGCCCTCGAGAAGGCGGCGACAATTCTGGACTTGCTGAACGGCTGATCTCTGCGAGTAGCCTGCGTGGCGGGGTCATACTGATGAGCAAGAAGACATGCCTTTTGGACTTCACCCGATGTGGGCGGTGGCGCTGATCGTGATCGTTTTGATCCTGTTCGGCGTCGGCAGGCTGCCCAGCATCGGAGGATCGGTGGGACGCGGGCTAAAAGAGTTCCGGCAGGCCTTGCGCAACGACGAGCTGGTCCCCCAGGACCGTCCCGAGAGAGCGAAGAAAGACTGAACGAAGCGGGCCGTGGCCACGCCGGCGATGAGACGACCGCATTGTCGCAATACTTGCGCAAGGTCGATTTTGCTCGACTCGCGGCCTCTGATCAGCGAGTCGCCCAAGCGCTCCTCGACCACGAGTCCGGCGCGACCAGCTGCACCGTCAGCTGCATCAAGACGCCACCTGGCGAAGGCTCCCCGGCCGGCATGCACACCCACGTCGTCGACCAGCTCTTCTACATCCTCAGCGGGACGATGAACCTCGAGATCGCCGGCGCGAGCTACGTCGCCGGCCCGGGCACCCTGGTCGTATTTCCCGCGGGCGTGTCGCATCGCAACTGGAACGGCGGCGAGGAGCCGACGCTCCACCTGGCCTTCAGCTCGCCGATGCCAGACCCAAGTCAACCGTTTGCCCGCCCGGTCAGCTGACGGGGTTCAGGCCCGACCGCCGAAGAGCGAGCTCTCCAGGACGTAGAACAGCGCGATTCCCGCGTACAGCACCGCGCTCAGCTGCGGGCTCACCACCGCGGAAACCGTCGCTACGAGGTAGATGAACGGTCCCGGCAGGTAGCTGCGAGTGATGCCGCGCACCGCACGCTCGCTCGCGTTCTCGCGCAGTAGTCGCTTGTCGTGGGCGGCGTACTGCCACATCACGTTGAACATGATCGCCGTGCCTGTCAGCGTGATCCCGTAGGCCAGTGCGGCCGCCTGCGCGCCTTCCGCCATGATGTGCTCGGCGAGCAGGCGAGTCGGGAACGGACGTTCACAAGCAGGAACAGGCGGTCGACTTTGGCGATCTGAGCCATCACGCCGTGATGGTTGATCCAGATCACGCCGATCGTCACGAAGCTCACCGCATACGCCACGTAGCTCGCCCAGATGCGCAGCAAACCCTGTCCGAGCGGTCCGCCCGGCTCGACCACGTTGAGGATCAGAAGCGTGGCCGCGATCGCAAAGACGCCGTCGCTGAACGCTTCGAGCCGGTTCGTGGTCATCGCTCAGCCGGCCGTTGTACCAGCTCGAGAATCGCTGGTCCTCCGAAATGACATAGAGCGGAGTTCTGAAGCGCTTGGCGAGGCCCGGCGCGCCGCAGCCTTCGATGAACAGCACACCGTTCCATATCGAGAGGCAATCGTCGATGGGGCCGCCGCGACGCGCGTCGAGCGGGGCGGCTGCGGATGTGCCGGGCGATGATGGCGGGGCCCTCCTACGAACTCGGCTCTCAGGTCAGAGAACACTAGCCCACGACCAGTATTGGGCGCTTCCGCAGTGCGGGAAGCGCCATAACCGTGACTCGGACCCAGTTCGGTGGGGCTTTAATCCCACATTCGTCTGGGCCTTAACAAGCTCGGACCTGCCGGTGTGCACAGCACTAGGTGACTTGCCACGTTGTGCCTGCGTGCCGCGGGACCTACGGTGGGCGAAAACGCTTCACAGGGGTGCATCCAACGCATGAAGAACAGACGAAATCGTGGTAGTTATGGATAGCGGCGCCGTGTTCGCGGGCTTCTGGCGCCGTCTACTCGCCTACCTGATCGATTCCTTGCTGCTCTTTGGCGTGCAGATCAGCGTGGCGGCCGGGGTTATCTTGATGGCGCCCCAGGACGTTCGCGCGATTGCGAACCTGGCGCCGGTCTCGGCGGCCCTTTCCTGGGCTTATTTCGCGTTGATGGAGAGCTCCCCGTTCGGTGCCACCGTTGGCAAGCTCGCTCTTGGCCTGTATGTGACCGACTCACGCGGCGACCCGATCACCTTTGCCCGGGCGAGCGTGCGGTACTGGCTGAAGATCGTGTCGACTCTGATCCTGATGTTGGGCTGGTTGATGGCCGCATTCACACCCCAGAAACAAGCTCTCCACGATGTGATCGCGGGCACGCTCGTGCTGCGAAAGCAGACCGCAACAGCCGGCCGCCCGTCGCCGAACGAGCCTGCCGGCGACTACTGGGACGGAAGCCGCTGGGCAGCCACGGGCCGCACACGGGGTGACGCGTAGCCATGGCGATGACAGCTCAAATGCCCAGCCAGGCTCGGTCGTCGTCCGGTATGCGTACGCCGCTTTTCCTTGTCGGCGTCGCGCTCGCCCTGGTCGCGTTTATCGCCATGTTCGCTTTTGGGATCGTTTTTGTGAACCGATCGGGGGGAGGGCAACAGGTCGCGATCGTCACGGCCGCAGAGGACATTCAGGCTCGTGAACCAATCCTCCCAACAATGCTGTCCGTTACACAGCTGCCGGCGAATGCGATCCCGCCCAAAGCCTTCCTTCACGTGGCCGACGTGAACGGTTATTCCGCGGCGGTGCCGATCTTCAAGGGCCAGGCGATCACCTCGAACGTCGTCGCAAACCAACCGGACTTGATCACAGGGGCGTCCGCCTACCTACCCATCCCGCAAGGAAGTGTGGCGATGACCATGCCGACCAACGAACAGCAAGGCGTGGCCGGCTACATCGCGCAGGGCGACTACATCGACGTCATCGCGACCGTGAACAGCGGCTTGTTCACGCCTACCAACCCCCGAACGCTCACAAAGACTGTGTTCTCCAACCTGCATGTGATCCGGGTGGGCCCGCCATCAACAGCTCCTAAAGAAGGTCAGCCTCAGGGAATCTCGACCAGCCTGACAGTGGTGATGTCGCTGTGCGACGCGCAGTACATGAACTGGTTGCTCCTCAACGCAAGCCTCAAGTACGTCCTCATGTCCTATCACGACTACTCGCCCGCCGCGGCAGCCGCACCAGGTCCTGCGTGCCCTTCCACCGCCACGCCTGAGATCGTGGGGCCGCGCCAGGCCGACGCGCGGTGGGGCTTCACCACTGGCTAGGCCTGCGCCCCATGCAGCAATGAGCACCGGCGTGGAGACAAATGGCCTGGCCGCGAATGCCTTTGGTCCTAGAGAGGCACTTAATGGAACCGGACGCCGATCGCCGGCGCCGGCCCTGCGACTGCAGCCTGAGAACGGCCGGCCCAGCTACCACGAAATGATCGCCAGGGTCGCGGTGCTCGAGCGGGCCGCGGTCTTGTTCGCGCTTCCGGAAGGGGTCTTGCGGGCTCTCGCCAGGCGCTTGAGGCGCATCACCGTGGCAAGCGGCGAGATGATCGTCTGCCAGGGAGAGCCGGGCGACACCGTTTTCTTCATCGAGCAGGGACGCTGCAGGGTGGTGATTGAAAGACCTCCCAGCGTGGTGACCGTCGCCGTGCTCACCGATGGCGATTTCTTTGGGGAAGGCCCCTGTCTTGTAAACCGACCCCAACAGGCGTCGGTTTATGCCCAGACGGAATGCACCTTGCTTGCGGTTGATCGCCAAAGCCTCCAGACCGTTCTCGGTCGGGATCGAACGGTTCTCGCTCATCTGATACGGGTGGCGGAGCACCGCTACAGGACCTTCGCTGACACGACCGTCCAGGCAGCGTGGGGCATCAACTTCACGGAGGCAACGGTGATCGGCGTTTACTCGCCGAAGGGCGGCTCGGGCGGGACCTGTCTGTCACTCAACGTCGTTGGATCGCTCGCAAGGCGCTACCCAGGCGAGGCTCTGCTCCTGGACCTGGACTTTCCGTACACGCATGCTGCGCTGCTGGCGGGCCTGGTACCGACGACCTCCCTCGCGCGCCTGGCGAATGTGCCCCCAGATTCGTTTGAAGAAGCGCTGCTGAGTGCGGTTCTGTACCACGCCGGCGGCCCCATGATCCTCGCCGGCTCATTGCGGCCGGAAGAGGCGGATGAAGTTACGCCCGAGCTTGTGACGCGCGCGATCGGCGTTCTGCGCAAGACCTTTCGTTACATCGTCGTCGACCTCGGCGTCACGATCACGGACACAACACTTGCTCTCCTCGACCTGACGCAGCACATCGTCCTGGTCGCGGCGCCAGAGCTTTCAGCCTTGAAGAGCGCAGCCGATGCAATCGACATCCTGCTGAAGCTTGGTACGCCATACGATCGGCTGTCGGTCGTCCTGAACAACCGCTCTGTGAAGCCGGCCGTCACGCGATCCGCCGTTGAGCGGATGCTCAAACGCAAAGTGGACATCGAGGTGGGCTTCGACTACTCGCGCCCCGATCAGGCGGCAGTCAATGGCGAGATCCTTAGCATCACCAATCCGCGCAGCGAGATCACCAAGGGCGCCGACGCCCTGGCAGCTCTTCTTGACGCATACCACGGCCACGACATTTCGACAGGCAAGTCCGATGCGGTGAGTGCGGCCGTCAATGGCGATGGCCTGGTGGAAGCCTGATGCAGCCGGCAGCGGCGGCCGGAGTGATCGAGCGGACGCGCATCGCCCTTCGGAGGTCAGCTGTCCGCCGTCAGCTCGAGGCGGTGGTGGCGGGAAAAGGCAATCTGCAGGCGGTCGACCTCGAGGGTGCAGGCCTGGACCTTGCGGCGTTGGTCAGGCAAGTCACCGCCGGGCACCGGCCGGGAAGCCTGGCGCACCAGCGACTGGCTGCGACATTTCAGCGGTCTGGAGCCGCAGACGTGGTCGTCGATCAGCTCGCGGCGACCGATGCAAACCTGAGAACGCGAAGCGCGCAGCTGGTGGGCGAGCTTGGCATGGAGTATGCCGTCACCTGGCTCTCCCCGCTCCTGTCGGCCAAGGAGCCGGCGGTGCAGAGCGCCGCCGCGAGGGCTATGGGGAAGCTCGGCGGGACACGCAGCGCAGACGCGCTGTTGCGGGCGATCCGCCGTGAGGGCCCGAGACGCATGCTCCTGGTGGAGCTCGCTCGAGCGGCGCCCGACCTTTACCTCGAGGCCGCGCTGTGCTCACAGAAGCGAACAGGACCGCGAACCGCGCTGGCGATCGCGGCGGGTCTGCGGGGCCGCCGCGCAGCTGTCGCGCCTCTACTCGCCCTGCTCGCCTCAGGCAGCCGCCGCGAGCGCGCGGCAAGCTGTGCCGCCCTGGGGTGGATCGGAGCCAAGATTGCGCTTCCAAACGTCGCCGGCTCACTCAGGGATCCGGACTGGAAAGTCCGACTGGCCGCAGTCAAAGCGCTGCTCAGGCTTGGTGGAGACGCGTACGCGGTTGAGCTGGAGGCGCTGCAAACGGATCCGAATCCGCGCGTTGTGAAGGCGGCGCGGCTCGCGTTGCGCCGCTTGATCAATACGAGTGGACGGCCATGGGAGGAGTGGGCATGGCACTGAGGGACCGCCTGGACGCTCGCAAGCCTTCCGAGGACGGGTCTGACGCGTCCCGAATCGACGGCCTCAGCGTCGTCGCCAACCGTCCTTCGCAGCCTGGTCCGTCCGCTGTGCGCCCAACGAGCGACGCCAAGCCAGCTATCCCGGAGCCGACCACGCTGGCCATCACCAAGGCGGCGATTCACAGCCTTTTGGTCGAGAGGCACGCGCACGAGCTAGATATCAGCGACCGCGCAGGGGTGCGGTTACGGATTGCGACTATCACCGAGGAGTACATGCGGACGTCTGGGGTCGCGATCAACCGGCTCGACTACGGGCGCCTGGTTGACGCTCTGCTGGACGAAGTGTTGGGGCTCGGTCCGCTCCAGCAGCTGCTTGAGGACCCGGCGATCTCCGAAGTCATGATCAACCATCCGCGCCAGGTGTACGTCGAACGAAAAGGACGCGTCTCTCTAAGCCCGGTGGTCTTTGAGAGCGCAGCTCAGCTCCGGCAGGTCATCGATCGAATCGTGAGCACCGTCGGCCGTCGCGTCGACGAGAGCTCGCCGATGTGCGATGCCCGCCTGCGAGACGGTTCGCGTGTCAACGTCGTCCTGCCTCCCCTGGCGATTGACGGTCCTTGCATGACGATCCGTAAGTTCTCGCGCGACAAGCTGCGCCCCGACGACCTCGTCACGTTGGGTGGCGCGACCTCGAGCATGCTCCAGTACCTGGAGGCTGCGGTGAAAAGCCGGCTCAGCGTCCTCGTCTCAGGAGGAACGTCATCCGGCAAGACAACCTTGCTCAATATTCTCTCCAGCTTCATCCCTGCTGATGAGCGAATCGTCACCGTCGAGGACGCTGCCGAGCTTCAGCTGCGGCAGCAGCACGTGATTCGGCTGGAAGCACGGCCGCCCAACGTCGAGGGAAAGGGCGCCATCGAGATCAGGGACCTGGTGCGGAATGCGCTTCGGATGCGCCCGGATCGGATCATCGTCGGCGAGTGTCGAGGCGGAGAGGCGCTCGACATGCTGCAGGCGATGAACACGGGTCATGAGGGCTCGATGAGCACGGTTCACGCCAACTCCACACGCGACGCTCTGAGCCGGCTGGAGACGATGGTTCTGATGGCCGGAACCGACCTCCCCGCGCGCGCGATACACAAGCAGATCGCGTCTGCCATCGACATCATCGTCCAGGTCGAGCGGCTGCGCGGCGGAGCCCGCAAGATCGTGGGCGTCGCCGAGACGATCGGCCTGTCGAATGGCGAAACCCAGGTCGTCGAGCTGTTTCAGTTCCGGCAAACCGGCGTGGACGGCGAGGGAAACGCGAAGGGCTTTCACACCGCCACGGGCACGAGCTCCGCCCATCTCGAGCACTTCACCGAGAGCGGCGAGTCGCTGCCTGCAGCCATCTTCGAGGCCGCCATCCCAGAAGCGAGCGAGGCTTCGAGCTGAGATGGGCACGACCATGATCCTCGCGACGCTTGCGGCCTTTGGAGTCTTGCTCGCAGGCTTCGCTGTTGCGCTGCCCGCGGCCCAACGGGCTTCAAACCAGCGCGGAGGCGCCGGCCTGGGGAGCTGGGAATCTGCGTCGCTCCGCAGCCGGATCTACTCTCCTTTCGAGGCGCTGGCGAATCGTGCCAGCCGGCGGAAGCGCTTGAGCAGTGGCCTTAGCCTCGCCGAGCACCTGGCTCGTGCTGACATCAAGTTCCGCACCTCCGAGTTCGCCATGATCCAGGTCGGCTTCCTGGTTGCGGGAGCAGCGATCTCGCTCGTGCGGTTTGGCTTCGGACCACAGTTCGTGGCCGCCGGCGTGGGCGCGTACCTGATACCGATGCGCTACGTCAAATACCGCCAGAATCGGCGACTCAAAGCCTTCAATCGGCAGCTTCCAGACACGCTCAGCTTGCTCTCGAACGCCTTGAAGTCGGGCTACTCGCTGCCGCAGGCGCTCGACAGCGTTTCTCGCACCACCGCGGCTCCGATCGCGGACGACCTGTCACGCGCGATCCGAGAGATGAACCTCGGAACCTCGACTGAGCAAGCACTGACCAAGATGGTCCGGCGCGTCGGCAGCGAAGACCTCGACCTGATCGTCACCGCCATCACGATCCATTCATCGGTCGGAGGCAATCTCGCTCGCATCCTGGAAAGCATCTCGCACACGATCCGCCAGCGAATCCACGTCAAGTCACAGATCTCCGCGCTCACGGCTCAGGCTCGAGCTTCGGGCTGGGTGATCACGCTTTTACCCTTCATCGTGGCCGGGATTCTTTACGTCATCACGCCAGGGTATTTCCGAATCATGGTCCAGGACCCCGCCGGACAGGCGCTCCTGGTGGTCGCCCTCATATCGATTGTCATCGGTAACGCCTTCGTCAGGCGAATCGTCAATTTCAGGGTCTGAGCGTGGGCACGCTTTACCTCGCAATGGTGCTTGGCTTGATCGCCGCGGGTGGCGTCTTTGCCGCGGTTTGGAGCCTGGTGCCTGCCCCACCCACCAACGCCGACATAGTGGAGGGCCGGCTGCGCATCTACGAAGCAGGCAAGGCGGTCTCGCTGTACGACATTGAGCTGCAGCAGCCGTTCGGGCAGCGCGTCATCCGGCCGCTGATCCAGCGCCTTGGACGGTTGCTCGAGCAGACGATGCCCGAAAAGGCGCGCCAGGCCGTCAGCCTAAAGCTCCAGCTGGCCGGTCGACCCAACGGCATGAGCAGCGGCGACTTCATGGCCGTGCGATATGTGTTGACCGGACTCCTGTGCCTGTTGGGCATCGGAGTGGGCGTCATCACACAGCGCTCGGTGCTGATCGCTCTCGGCGCGGCAATTGGGGCGACCATCGGCCTTTACCTGCCGATGATCTGGCTCCGACGCCGCATCTCTCGGCGGAAGGCCGATATGCGAGTAGACCTCCCGGACGTGATCGACGTACTGGTGGTGTGCGTTGAAGCTGGGCTCACGTTCGACGCGGCTCTCGACAAGGTTGTAGAGAAGTACGACCACGCTCTCGCCGAAGAGTTCGGACAGGTCTTGCAAGAGAGCCGGCTGGGCAGGCCGCGCCTCGAGGCGCTGTACGAGATGGGCCAGCGCACGGGCGTTGAGGAGCTCAACAACTTCATCCAGGCGGTCATCCAGTCAGAGCAGCTGGGCTCCGGCATCGTCCGTCTCCTCCGGGTTCAGTCCGATGAGATCAGACAGAAGCGCCTGTTGATCGCTCAAGAGCGAGGTGCGAAGGCCTCCCTGAAGATGCTCCTCCCGATGATCGGGTGCATCTTCCCAACGTTGTGGATCATCCTGCTCGGGCCCGCGGCCCTCCTCGCCTTCAAAGCCTTCAGGACCGGGTAGCGCAGTGTGCAAGCGCCACCAACGCGGCCAGTCCACAGTTGAATTCGCCGCGTCGGCCATCGTCCTCATATTGCTTTTGCTCGGCCTGGTCGATTTCGGTCGCGCCTTTTACTTTGGGGTCGGCATGCGAGGCGCGACCCGCGAAGGTGCGCGCCAGGCGATCTGGTTCGATCCCAGCAACACAAAGGATTTTGGATGCGGCCCGAGTCCGCACGGCTATCTCTGTGACTCCGCGATCAAGAGCGCAGTCGATGGCATCCTGGTCAATTCAGGGCTGCCCGCTTCTCAGCTTCAAAACCCAGGCGCGACCTGTCCGGACGTGGCCGACGGCAACGGCAGCCACAACCCTTCATACGCCGGGTCGGCCTACGCAACCCCGAGCGTCAATCAACCTTTGCTCTATATCTGCTACTCGAACACGCCAGGGCTCGACCTCGTCACGGCCCCGACCGACGCCAGCTTCAACGGCGCGGACGTAAACGTGATCCTTGTCATGAATTTCGGCTTCACGACCGGGTTCATGCAAGGCGTGCTCGGCAGCTCGGTTCAAATGGCTGCGAACACCCACATGTCGGTGGGCGGGTACTGAGGTGGAAGCCGCCGGCTCCAGGCGCGGCAGGCAACGCTCCCAAGCGATGGTCGAATTTGCCATCGTTGCGCCGCTGCTGCTGGTCTTTCTCTTCGGGATCGTTGATTTCGGTCGAGTTATCTACATCTACGTCACGCTGAACCAGGCCGTCAACGAGGGCGCCCGGGCGGCGATTCGCGATTCCGCGTCGCTTCCCTCAAACGACGATGTCGAAAAGGCGGTGCGGCAACACGCGGTCGATGTCTCCCTCGCCAATCCATGCACCAACGGCCCAATCACGTCCGCCGCACCGCCAGCCAACCAGGGTTGGATCTATATCACTGAGCCATTCGTTGCCGGCGTGACCGACACGATCGAGCAGCTGTCTTCAAGTTTGGAGAACGCTCCGGGCAGTGGCGCGTTGGCCTCCACCAACCCCCCCACGACGTGGAAGGTCGCCACAGCAAGCTGCAGCGCGATCAACCCCGCACATGATCACGCCCCGCTCCAGATCACCATCCGCTACAACTTCGTGCCGTTCACACCGCTGATCCGGCAGTGGACGACGAACAGCATCATCATCACCGCCGCCGCCATCTACTCGACGGAATACTGATGAGGACCCGTGGCTCGGCGCGCGGGCAGGCAATCGTGATCGTGGCGCTCATCCTGGTGGCCTTATTCGGCTTTTTGGGCCTGGCCGTCGACGGCGGTCGGGCATACCTGGACCGGCGTGAGCTGCAAGCGTCGGTCGATGCCGCCGCGCTCGCCGCTGCGTACAACTACATGAACACGACCGATTACTCGCAGGCCGAGCAATCAGCGACTTCCCAGTACGCCATCAACGAGCGCCTGTATATGCCGCCAAGCTGCTCGGGATACGGAACGACGTCAGTAAGCTGCAGCTTCGGCGACCCTACCGGCACAGTGCTCACGATTGGCGTTGTCAACAAGGCGATTGCAGGCGTGAGCTTTGCGGTCACAGCGCGGCATTCGATCGCCGTCACGATCATGCAAGTTCTCGGCGTTGGCACGAGCATGAACATCGCTTCCACAGCAACCGCGGTGGCGCGCCTAAGGGGCACCACAGCTGCCAGCATCCAGACGCTCAGTCCTAACGGGTGCGGTGGGCTCGGCAGCTTTTCCTTCAGGATCACCGGGACGTCCAGCACCAGCATCGTGGGCAGCATCTGGGCCAACGGCACCATCACGGCGAATGGTTCGTCGACCGCGGCTGTAGCGGGAGACGTGATCGACATCTGCCCTCCCATCCCGCCCACGATCAACAACTTCACAGTGACCGGAACGGAGGCCAACGGCTGGGCTCTGCCGGATCCCGGGTATCCGCTGCCGACACTCAACGCAGCGTCGCAGTCATGGAACGGGAGTCGCGTGGTGGCGAGTCCCGGGACGTACAGCGCTGACCCGCGCCTGACTGGAGGCGCTTCTTGCTACTTCCTGGACGGTGGCGCCTACACCTGGCAGGGGGGCTTGACGCAGAACGGCGGCTTCATGAGCAACGAGCTGCGGCCTCCTGACGAGCCGAGCTTGACGGCCACCAGCGCAGCTTTGAGCGGGACGACAGCCTCGATACCGGTCGCGGCGGTGAGTGTCGCGATCCCGGGCGGATCAAATGTGGTGGTTTCCGGCCAGGCCTTCACGGTGACCGCAGCCGGAGCGGCAGCAGGTGCGACTGCAATCCCTGTCAACAGTCAGGCGGTCACCGGAACGATTGCCGCCGGCACCACGGTCGTGACCGCCGTCCGGGCGAACAACCAGTTCTGGGACGTCAACGGCGTCCACTGTGGGGGCTCCTTCCAGCCCTATCCCAGCAACTCCGGGTTGGGTAATCTCCCAATCACGCCCGCAACTTATGGGATTCAAGTGACAGCCGTTCGCTGGGCGGCATATGGCGTGCCCAACTGCAACGGGCCATCGTCGACGTCGTGCTTCCTCCGCGAGAGCGCACCTTCCATGTGCAGGCTGGTCGACATCGGCGGCAGCCAGTTCCTGAAGGTTTGGGTGAGCAACGTCCCCGGGGCCATGGATTACAAGGTCTACGTGTCGAATGGGTCGTGCGCCGGCCCCTTCGGCTACCTGGGTCAGATCAACAACAACGTCAACGAGGGCAACAACCGGGTTTCGGGGTGCGCGCCGGTCCTGGCCAGGAACGCATCGCCACCGAATCCGCTCAACAACTGCGACCTCGACATCGCGAGCGGGAATTTCAACGGCGCCAACTGGGCCCCCGATTTCACGACACCGCCTCCGGACCCAGAAGGCCCTCCGGTCGGGCCATCACCGCTTCCAAACAGCGACGCAGGTCCGGCTACGGCCACCCCACCGCAAGGAGACCGTGCCAACGAGCATCAGTGCGTGAACTCCTCCGGGATACCTGTGGCGTGTACGACCGGCATTACAACCGGCTATGTCACACCGGGCGCGGTCATCTTCTACCTTCCTGGCTGCAGCACGACAAACTGCTGCACGTCCGCGCTCAGCATGAGCGGGGGCGGAGATATCTACCTGTTCAGCGGCATGCAGTTCGGGCGCATCCTCCTGTACGCTCCGGGTCCCCAGCAGCCGCCGCCCAACACATGCGCGAACACGGTTGCCGGCCACGGCGTGACCAGCATGCTCGGAATCTTCTACTTGCCCGCCGCAGACATCACGATCACGGGAGGAAGCGGCTACCTGGCGACGATCGCCGGCGGGCTGATCGCCTGGACGGCGACCATCAATGGAAACGGTAGCGTATCGATTGTTGGCGATCCCAGCTTGATGACATGGCCACCCTCGGTCCACCTGACGCAATGAACGAACCGGCCCCCGGTCTCGCTCCCTCGACGCAATATCAGTTTCTGGGCCCGATCGCACCCCTGCTGGCGGATCCGAACGTCACTGAGATCATGGTCATGGGCGCGCGAGACGTGTATGTCGAGGTGGGGGGCAAGATACTGCTGACCCCGATTCGTTTCGAGAATGACGCCGAGCTGCTGCAGGTGATACGGGCAATCGTCGAGTCGGTCGGCCGGCGGGTGGACGAGGAGAATCCTCTCGCCGACGCACGGCTCGCCGATGGTTCCAGGGTCCACGTGGCAATCCCGCCGGTGGCGGTCGACGGTCCGATGCTCACCATCCGCAGGTTCGTCCGCGGTCCGCTCGACATGGCCGATCTGATCCGCCTTGGCAGCTGCAGCCTGAGCGCCTTTGGTTTCTTGAAGGCGTGCGTCGAGGCCCGCGCGAACGTGCTGGTCAGCGGCGGCTCTGGCAGCGGCAAGACGACCCTGCTCAACGTCTTGTCGGGCTACATTCCAGATGACGAGCGGATCGTAACGATCGAGGACGCGGCCGAGCTGCAGCTGCGTCAACGCCACGTGGCCCGCCTCGAGACGCGGCCCTCTTCGTCGACCAGCAGCGGGATCACCGTTCGCGACCTCGTCGTCACTTCGCTTCGCATGAGGCCGGACCGCATCATCGTCGGCGAGGTGAGAGGTCCGGAGGCGCTGGACATGCTGCAGGCGATGAACACCGGCCACGACGGATCCATGACCACGCTCCACGCCAACAAGCCTCGCGACGCCCTTGCCAGGATCGAAACCCTCGTGCTGATGGCCGGCTACGACCTTCCAGTGCGCGCGATCAGGGCGCAGATCGCGAGCGCCCTGAACGTGGTTGTACACGTTGAGCGGTTGCGTGATGGCACTCGAAAGGTCGTGCAGATCAGTGAGATCATCGGGATGGAAGAAGAGGTGATCACGATGCAGGAGATATTCCGCTTCACGCGGACCGGCTTCGACGCCGAGGGTCACGTCATCGGCCGGTTCGCGGCGAGCGGCATCCGGCCCCGTCTCCTGGAAAGGCTTGATGAGCTCGGGCTCGAGGCCCCACCGGAGATCGCGTCGATCTTTCCTGATTCAGGGAGGCGCGCCCGATAGGGCGCACCGCGCCTGGCCCGTTTGGTCAGCTTCCGGGCAGAGGCGCCGCCGAGCTCGTGGCCCCGCGCTGCAGGCGGTCGCGGATTGCACGCCGTGCGCGATCGAAGGCCTGGCCGCCACCGTCGATCACATGGCTGCGGTTGGCAGCGCTGAGCAGGCTCCCAAGCTCCCACGCCAGCTGCTCGGGATCGGCGTCAGCACTCAGCTCGCCCGCGGCCTGCGCTTCGCGGGCGGCGCGAGCCAGGCTGCCCGACCAGTAGCGAACCTTCTCCAGCACCGCGTCGCGCACTGCACCGGGACGGCTGTCGAACTCGACCGAGGCGGCTTCGAAAAAGCAGCCGCCCGCGAAGACCTTCCTCTCCTGGTATGAGAGATGTGCGTTGCACATTGCCCAGAGCCGGCCAAGGCCGGTCGGCACGCTGAGGCCTGGCTTCAGCACCTCCTGGGCGAAAACCCGGGCCGCTTCCTCAACCGTCGCCAGCTGCAGCTCCTCCTTGGAGCCGAAGTGGGCGAACAGGCCGCTCTTGCTGATGCCGAGGTCGCCCGCCAGCCGCTGAAGAGAAACCTCCTCCAGCCCTTCGGCTGACGCGAGCTGTCCCGCCCGGCTCAGGATCGCCTGCCGGGTGCGGTCGCCGCGGATCCGCCGCTTGTCCGTGGTAGGGGTCTGCACAGCCATCTCGAGCCACATATTAGCACGACCGGTCGGTTATACTTGACTTATACGACCGTTCGTGCTATTTGTTTATCGGTCCAGGTTCTTCGTCAAGCCCGGAGGTGGGTGACATGGTGGCGATCGAGGCTGAGGCGGCGGGGCTGACCAGGCTCGCGCGCCTGGAGAGTTCGGATGGCATGGGTCTGCGCCGGTTCTTCTACCGGCTTTCTCCCGAGACGATCTACCGGCGCTTTCACAGCCCGCTGACGCGCCCCGAGCAAGCGCAGCCGACGCGACTGCTCGACATCGACCATCACGACCGCGAGGCCGTCGTCGCCGTCATTGACGGCGAGATCGTCGGAGTGGCGCGCTACTCACGGCGCTCCGGCGCTGAAACGGCCGAGGTCGCGGTCGTGGTCGCCGACGGCTGGCAGCGCGAGGGACTGGCGACGCGGATGCTCGGCGCCCTTGCCGACCTGGCACAGGCGGCGGGCATCCGGCAGTTCACCTTTACGATGCAAGCGGACAACCGGCCGGCGCTGCGCCTTCTGCGGCATTTCCATCCAGACGCGGCGATCATGCACTCACAGGGAATCTACGAGGCGACGGTCCCGGTCGCGAGGTCGCACCAGTGGGCCTGAAAACCTCGACCGACGGGCGATTCTCGGCTCTCCGCGCGGTTCGCGAGCTGGCGGACTGCTCAGACACGGACGTCTGGTCTCTGCTCAGCAGCACCGACGAGATCCGTCTGCCAGCCGGCGCCCCGGTGGCCCAGGCGGGCCGCTACTGCTCCGAGCTCATCGTGGTCGTGGAAGGGACGCTTCGGGCAATCTCAAACGGGACCGCATTTCGCATAAGACCCGGCGACAGCCTGGGCTGGGCGCCGATGTGGGATAGGTCTCTCAACGAGGCGACCGTGGTCGCGGAGTCCGACGTGCGGCTCCTCGTGACCGGGCACGCCCAGTTCCGAGCGTTCAAGGCGATCGCCGCCGGTCAGCCCCTGGACTTGCGGTTCAAGCCACTCCGCCTACCCGAATGGGAGCAAGTGTCCTAGCCGATCGCCGGATTGCTTGCGCCGCGGCGTTAAGCATCAATACGAGGGCGCCAGGCCGGCGGTTGCCAATCAGTTTCCAGGGGGCCTGACCATCGAAATTGTGGATTGCCGGCCGCCTCGGGCCGGGGTAGTTTTGGAGGCTGGACAAATGACGGAGGTTGAGGGCGCCGGCGCCGATCTGGTGCGGATCGTGACGAGGCTGACCGATGAGGTGCAACGTTTCGATTCCATGGTTCTGAGGCAGCGGAAGTTGCTGGAGCACCTTGCCGGCCACCTGAACGACCTGGACGACGACCAGCTCAACCGCCAGGCCGAGCGAATCAGCGTCGAAGCAGCCCAGGTGGTTGCCTGCGCGCGCCAGGCGCTGGACGAGCTGAGCCGGATCGCGGAGCCGGGGGAGCCACGCGCCCTGCAGTCAGCCCATGGCGGCCGGCCGCGCGGGCTATCCAAGCACAGGCGCTCGGATTGACCAGGCTCTAGACCGAGCGCGACTTGGGGTGGTGGCCCACCTCGTCCAGAGAGGTCTTGAGCCGCTGAAGTGCCTCAGCCGGCAGCGGAGCGTCCTCGAGCCAGATGAAGATCGCGTCGGCGATCTGACGCCAAACCGTTATCTGCCGCGTCATGGCGCCACCCCAATACGACTTTGACCAGGCAGACGCCGCAAGCCAACCCGCGACCGTGCAGCAAAAGGCGCCTGACGCGATCTCCAGCCAGCCGAGCCAGCCTTCGGGTCTGAGGTTGCTCAGCACGGCGACGCCAAGTCCCAGGTTGACCGCCACGGCGATCGGCAGGAACACCCGATAAAAGAACCGTCCAGCCGATCGTGTGGACATTACAACCCTCCAGCCGGGCGGTCATGCCTTCCGCCCAATGTCCGGAGGGTCGCACGCCACACCCTTGACTCCAATGAGACGAATGTCCTAGCGGCCGGGCAAAACGCCAGACAAGGAAATACTTATTACCTTCGAATGTTGCCTTATGATGCCTAGCGTCCTTGGGTGAGCGGTTGGTGGACCGCCACAAGGAGCCTGGAGGTTTGGGGCACATCGCAGGGGCAAGTCAGCGCCGTTCGGCGATTCGCGTGGGGATCGTCGATGATCATCCCGTTTTCCGGCTGGGCCTGAAACGAGCTCTGGAACGGGAGTCGGACATCGATATCACGTGGGAGGCGGGCTCGGCCGTCAACCTCGACGCGATGATGAAGAAAACTCCAGTTGATGTCATTCTCATGGACGTCTACATGGGCGCGGGCAACGATGGGGTTGCGGCAACTCGCGAGGTGACCGAGAAATGGCCTGAGGTCAGAGTCGCTGTGATCAGCGCGAGCCTGGACATTAGGGTCGGCCAGGCGAGCAAGCGAGCAGGCGCCGACATGTTCTTGTCGAAGGCCATGCCCGTCGCTGAGATGGTCAGCTCCATCAGGCGTCTGGCCGCCACCAACTCGAGCGGGACGCGCAACCGGACAAGGCCGGCGCGCCACTCCCCACGCGTCAATGGGCGCATCAACGGACTCAGCCCACGCCAGCGACAGGTCCTGGAACAGGTGCGCCTGGGCCGCACCAACCGAGAGATCGCGGCGCGCCTGAGCATTTCGATCGCGACGGTGAACAAGCACGTTCACGAGGTGCTGACCGTGCTCAAGGTGCGCAATCGGACCCAGGCCGCGTCCGCCGCGGGCCAGGACAACAGCGACTGATTCGAGCGTTTCTGGACGCCGTCGGGGGACTTCCAAAGCATAGCCTGGGCAAAAATGGTCAGTTCTATCCATTGACTTGGGAATTCCCGCACGCTTTAGTGCTTGTAGCGCCTTTTTGGTGGGAAAAGGCCTAGTCCAGCCCGAATCGCCTTGGGTTTTCGGACGCTCGATTTTTCCGTCGTAAGCATTTGTTCAGCAAGAGGGGAGACAGAGAGGGTGGCTTCGCCGCGGGTGGTTGACGGCTCGATTTATCTCGTCAGCGGGAGCTCTGACGAGATCCGGCGCACGCTTGCCCGCGAGCTGCACGATCGCGTGGCGCAGACGCTCACCACGATGCTGATCGAGCTAGAGAACTTCAAGGTCGAGCAGACAGGCCGGCAGAGTGCCTTGCGGCAGCTGGACGAGCTGCAAGAGTCGACTCGGGATGTTCTAACCAACCTGCGTCATGTCCTCTATGACCTGCGAGGCGAGACCGGGATCGAGGAGGGATTTGCTGACGCGGTGCGAGCGCTTCTGCGTCGCTTCGAAGAGAAGACCCATGTTCACGTGAGCCTGTCGGTCTCACCGTCCTGGCCATTGCGCCTCCGATCGCAGGCGGCGCTCAACCTCTACCGCATCATCGAAGAGGCCCTGACCAACGTGCGGATGCACAGTGGCGCAGGCCTGGTCGAGGTCGCCCTGGGTCCGGCGCTGGGAAGCCAGTTTGCCGTTTCGGTCAGGGACGACGGCAGAGGGTCAGAGTCCGCAGCCGGCGATCGAGCCCCCGGCATGGGCCTTCTTGGGATGCAGGAGCGAGCCTTGATCCTGGGTGGCCGGCTCGAGGTCGAAACCGAATCCGGCGGAGGGACAACCGTCCGCGCCATTCTGCCCAAGGAGCAACTGATTTGAGCACTGCAATACAGCCGCCGACCAAAGCAGCTACGTCCGTTCGAGCTGCAAGAGTATTGATCGCGGACGACCAGACACTTTTCAGGTCGGGCCTGGCTCGCCTACTCGACGGTGACGATCGAGTGTCGGTCGTGGGCGAGGCGGTCGACGGGCTCGATGCCGTCAAGCTCGCCCTCGCGTTGAAGCCCGATGTCGTGTTGATGGACATCAAGATGCCGAACATCGACGGCATCGAAGCCACTCGGAGGATCCTGGCCGAGAACGCGAAGATCAAAGTCCTGATGTTGACCACGTTCGAAGCCGATAACCACGTGATCCAGGCGTTGAAGGCCGGCGCCAGCGGCTACGTGCTCAAGGATTCGCAGGCTAGCGCAATCGTCTCCAGCATCGTGGCGGTGGTCGCCGGCGAGCGCGTGATGGCCAGCGCGGTAGCCAACCGCGTGCTCGAGATGCTCACCGGAGCGACGACGCCCAAGGAGTTCTACGACGGCCTGACGGCGCGCGAAGTCGAGATCCTCAAGATGCTGGCGACGGGGATGGCAAACAAGCAGATTGCGTACAAGCTGAAGATCAGCGAAAAGACGGTGCGCAACCACGTGAGCAATATGTACGAGAAGCTCGACATTTACGACCGCGCTCAGGCCGTTCTATACGCAGTTCGCAAGGGCCTTGTCGAAATCTGACCTTTAGTCCCGGGACGCTGGGCCCAGAGCCGGATACGAAGTAGTACTACGATCCCATTACCCGCGTGGGTTCGAAGCACTACATTCCGGAATACAGTGGTGGTTATTCCGCGACGCGTCGCGATGAGCGACGAAGTTGTGCTTGACTCGGGCGACGGCCCGAGCTTGCTCCTTATCGACCGCATGCCGCTTTTCCTGGCCGCGCTGAGCAGCCTGCTGACGGGGCCACCGGTGCGGGCGCGGGTTCAGGTCGCCCACGACACTGAAGCCGGCCTGGAAATCGCCCTCCGGGGAGGCGTGCGCCTGGTCTTCTGTGAGATCAGGTCCGAGCCGATGCCTGCATATGACCTGGTTGAGCGGCTCGCACAGCTAAACCCGCCGGTGTCGGTGATCCTCCTCGGCGAGCCCGAGGACGAA
>WNGJ01002133.1_pt1 | contig 19888 bp, 18 predicted proteins | sample 5400611 | NCBI WGS metagenome assembly WNGJ01 (sample SAMN13153375, study PRJNA577476) | soil metagenome | isolation source: 40 cm soil or saprolite under Garry oak tree replicate 1 | place: USA:California | collected 2016-06-15
GGCCACGCTTCGGCACGGGCGCCGGAGGTAGCCGCGTGTCCTTCCTCTGGCCGACGATGCTCGCCCTGCTCCTGCTCATACCGCTGGGAGCCTGGCTGTACCTGCTCGTGGGAGCCCGTCGGCGCGGGCGCCTGGCCGACTTCGGAGGGCTCGCCGTGGAGCCCTCGGCGGCGGCTCCGGCGCGTCGGACTCGGCTGCGCCGTCGCGTCACTGCGGCCTTCTTCGTGGTCGGCTCCACCGTCATGGTCATCGCCCTCGCCCGACCGCAGGCGGTTCTCAGCCTGCCCAGGCTCGAAGGGACGGTCATCCTGGCCTTCGACGTCTCGGGCAGCATGGCTGCCGATGACCTGAAGCCAACCCGCATGGAAGCGGCGAAAGCGGCGGCCCGAGCATTCGTCGAGCGCCAGCCGGCAAGCGTGCAGATCGGGGTGGTCGCCTTCAGCGACGGTGGCTTGTCGGTGCAGGCACCATCGAACCAACAGGCCGATGTGCTCGCGGCGATCAGCCGCCTCACGCCGACGCGCGGTACGTCGGTCGGCCAGGGCATCCTGGCTTCCCTCAAGGTCATCGCGGCACAGGAAGCGGGGTCGAACCCGGACTACTACACGAACCGATCGCCTTCGGCGTCGCCCTCCCCCAGCCCGACGCCAGTCCCTGCCGGCACGCACACGTCGGCCGTCATCGTGCTGCTCACCGACGGCGAGAACAACCAATCGCCCGACCCGCTCCAGGCTGCCCAGGCCGCCGCCGACCGTGGGGTGCGCATCTACACGGTGGGCGTCGGAAGTGCAGCCGGCGCCGATCTCAAGATCAACGGCTTCACGGTCCACACTCAGCTCGACGAGCCGACGCTCCAGCAGATCTCGCAGATCAGCGACGGGAGCTATTACAAGGCTGATAACGCGGACCAGCTGCACTCGATCTATGACAACCTCGACAGCCAGCTGGTACTCAAGCCCCAGGCGACCGAGATCACCTCGATCTTCGCCGGGGCGAGCTTGCTGATCCTGCTGATCGGGGGCGTGTCGTCGCTCGCGTGGCTCGGGCGGGCGCCCTGATGCTGGCAGGTCTCTACCTGACGCAGGCCGAGGTGTCCTGATGCAGGCCGAGGTGTCCTGATGCAGTTCCTGTGGCCCGGCTTCCTCGCCCTGCTCCTGATCGTGCCTGCGATGATCGGCATCTACGTCTGGACGCTGCGCCGCCGCCGGCCTTCAGGGGTCCGCTACTCCAGCCTGTCGCTCGTGCGCACGGCGCAGCCCGGCTCCTCGCGCCTCCGCCGGCACCTGCCATTCGCTCTGTTCGTGGTTGGGCTGGCCAGCCTGGCCGTGGCCCTCTCACGGCCGGTGACGATCGTCAGCGTACCCGCCGGCCAGACCACGATCATCCTGGCCATCGACGTCTCGGGCAGCATGTGCTCGACCGACATCCAACCGACCCGCCTGCAGGCCGCAGAGGACGCCGCGTCGTCCTTCATCCAGCGGCAGGGCTCGACCACGCAGATCGGCATCGTCGCGTTCGCAGGCTTCGCCGAGCTCGTCCAGTCGCCGACGAACGACCAGGAGCTGCTGCTGGACGCCGTGCGGAGCCTCGCCACGGGACGGCGAACGGCCATCGGGAGCGGGATGCTAGCCTCGATCGACGCGATCGCCGGCATCGATCCGACGGTCGCGCGCAGCCAGACCGATCCGCCAACCGGGCCCGATCCGTCGCCCGTTCCGAAGGGTGCCTATGCCCCCGACATCGTGGTGCTGCTGACCGACGGTGCGAACAACGCCGGTCCGGCACCGATCGACGCCGCCAAGCAGGCGGCGGATCGGGGCGTCCGCGTGTACACGATCGGGTTCGGGTCGGCAGACGGTGGCGCGATCGATCCGGTCTGCGGACCGCAGTTCGTGGGTCGAGAACCGGGTGCGTTCGGAGGCGGCTTCGGCGGTGGCGGAGCCGGTGGCGGCCCGGGATTCCGCCGCGGCATCGACGAAGCCACGCTCAAGCAGGTCGCCGACATGACCGGCGCGACGTACTACCCAGCCGAGAGCGCAGGCGACCTCCAGAACGTGTTCAGCAATCTCCCGACGTCCCTGATCACGAAGCACGAGGTCATGGAGGTCAGCGTGGCCTTTGTCGCGGTGGGCTTCCTCCTGGCGATGCTCGGAGTCTTCCTCGCTCAGCTCTGGCGTCCGCTGCCCTAGCACCGGGCCGGGGTCCAACGCCGCCCGGCTTCGCCGGCAATCTCAGCCGTCCGGCTTCGCCGCCAACCTCGGCCGCCAATCTCGGCCGCCAACCTCGGCCGACAATCTCGGCCGACAATCTCGGCCGACAATCTCGGCCGACAACCGAGGAGGCCAACCTCCAATCTCTCAAATACGAACCCCCATCGTGCCAACGCCAAAGCCGCCGGGGGTTGCGCCGAAAACCGCAGCGAGTTGTCCCGGCGCACGTTGCGATCGGGACAGACGGTGGTTGGTCCGCGGTCCATCAGTCGCGTCGATCGAGGTTGTGACTACCCGGGTTCGTACTTGAAGGCAAGTGGCGCGGCACGTCTCTGTGGGTCGACCTGCCGGGCGCTAGCCCTCCATTCGGAGCTCTTCGAAGTCGAGCTGACGAGAGGGATTCGGCGCAAATACGAACCCCTGTGGTGCCAGCGCCATTGTCCGGGGAACTCGACCGGGAAATCGCTGCGACTTGTCCCGGTCGATGTTCGCGACGGGTTGGCCGGCGGTCGCCTACCCGGCAGGGTCCCGCTCGATCAGCGTTACGACCACCCCCGTTCGTATTTGAGGCGAGAGGCAGGCCGGGTCGCTAGCTGTCCCCATCCTTCGACGTCCGCGGGCGATTGAGCCGTAGCCCTGTCTCGCCCACGAACACCTTGAAGACCTTCCAGGCGTCGGGGTTGTCGCCCGGTTCGAGGTCGCCGTTCGTCACGAGCAGCGACTGCCCCATGAAGGCGAGACCCCAGGGCGAGTGGAAGAGCGGGCTCGAAATTCGTCGGATCTCATTGCCGGCGGGGTCCAGGACCGCGATCTGATTCGGACCGAGCAGGCTCACATAGAGGTTGCCCGACTTCGCGAACGCGAGACCGGTCGCCTGGGGCGGGGCCTGCGTCGGGTCGAATGGGAACTCGTGCACCAGCTCGAGATCCGATGCCGTCGGATGGTCGACCAAGCGAACTCGGTAGATCAGAGCCGCGAGCGGGTGGTCGAGCGACACCGTGATGGAGAAGTACAGCCACTTGCCCGTCGGATCGATCCGCCCGCCGAGTGGCCCGCCCGCGAAGCCGAAGAGGCCGGTCAGCCGGGCATCGGTGAACCAGATCGAGGCCATGCCATCGGGAGTGACACGCCAGATCCGGGGCTTGTCGTCGGGCACGTAGAGGTTTCCCGCCCCGTCGAACACGAGGTCGTTCCACATCGACTTCATCCAGTCGCCACTGAGGCCCGTGCTGGCGGGCACCTGGGAGAACACCTCGGGGGCGGCGGGGTGCTTGCTGAGGTCGAGGCGGAGGATGCGACCATTCATGTCGGCGACATACAAGTGATGGTTCGGCTTCGGGTTGCCATCCAGGGCCAGGCCGAACAGGCCCATATCGGAGTTCACCCCGGTTGCGATGCTCGTCGTGCCCACCAGGTTGCCGCGCCTGTCGTAGGCGAAGACACGCTCGCCGTCGGAATTGAGGTGGCCACCGTTGGGACCGGCAAAGAAGTCACCCGCGCTGGTCGAGATGTAGACGCGGCTCCGGTCGACGGCAACGCCGAAGGGATGTCCGGGTGCCGGCACGGTCGCGAAGACACTGACATCGCCGATGGCGGGTCGAGCGTCGGGATTGCTCGCCGACGCCGGGCTGATGCCTGGACCAAGAGCGATCGCCGCGGCCGCCGCGACGAAGCTGAGCACCGACCACCATCGCCGGCCTCGATGCCTGCCACCAGGCCTGGCGAGCATTCCAGCTCGGTCGTTGATGCGCAGATTCATCGCTCTCGTCCTCCTGATCCTTGGCCGCTTGGCGGGTTCAGTCCTTCGCCTTGCAATCAGACGACGAGCAAGAGCACTGGGAATCGACAAGTCTCGGAGTCGGCGCCGAGATGAGGTTCCGCTGGCAAATATCAACCAACATGGTGTTAACGCTTTCGGTGGCCGAGCGCGACCCGGAAATCGTTGCGATTCGGCCCGACCGACGTTCAGGACGGGATGCCCTGCCGTCGCCTGATGGTCCAGCGCCCCTCGGATAAGCGTTTAGACCACTCGGGTTCGTATTCGAGGCAAAGGCAGGCCGCACTAAGCGACGGCGCGGCTCGACCCGCGTCGCATTCAGGCCTCGGACACCCGGGATGCCGTCCGCCGATCGATCAGGTAGCTCATGCCGGTCAACGCGATCCCAACGAGCACGATGAGGAGCACCACGCCGAAGAACGGATTTCCGGTCGAGACGAGCAGCGAGAAGAGCCCGAGGCTGATCACGGACCGGACGACAAGGGTCGTGGTGTACAGGATTTCGACGCGGTGGCGGATGATCTGGACGATGAGGATGCCGAGCGCGACGAGAAGCAGGCCCGCCAGCCTCAGCGGCGGCTCCTCATACGTTTGGTTCGATAGCAGCAGCTTCGTGGCGAACGTCGGCGCAATGAGCAGGAGGAGTCCCGCCGGTAGGAGGTAACCCGCGAGGTAGTACAGGCTCAGGTGGGTGCGCCTCACGATGCTCCTCCTCCGATGTGCCCACCGGTCCGGCCGAAGGGCGAGCGTTGCATGATGCAATGGACTGTAAGCATCGAGTAGCCGGCGTGGTGGCGCGCGGTGAACACCAGTACTGAGCCCCGGTCCATCCCAGGCCGGCTCCCTCGAACCAGCCGAAGCGCTACAAGGCCTTGGCGGACGAGTTTGGACTGGAGATCCTCGACAACTGGTCGGACGAGCTTCACGCGAAGTACGGCATCACCCTCGGAGGGCCACGCAGCCCGGGTTCGAGGCTAGACGCGTCCGGCCCAGATTCCCACGGGTTCGAACTGGATCGGGACGTCGACAAGGATGAGCTCGCTGGGCGCCCTCCCGCGGATCCGCAGCGGAGGCTGGTCGGTCACCTTCGCGGCATCGCCCGTGGCGAGCACCTCGTCGTCGACGGACGCCTCGCCGCCAATCAGATAGACGTACGCGCCCCGGCCCGCGCCGATCGCGTGGGTCACCGCGATGCCCGGTGCGAGGGAAGCTACGTAGACCGCCGCGTCCTGGTGGACCTTCACGACGTCACCGCCTTCGGGGCCGATGACCTTCAAGAGCCGATTCGTCCGATCCTCCTGGGTGAACACGCGCTGCTCGACCGCCGGCGGAAGGCTCGGCGTGTCGGGCAGGAGCCAGATCTGGATGAAGCGCATCGGCTCGGTTTCCGAGGCGTTCTGCTCGGAATGCCAGGCGCCGGCGCCGAGGGTCATCCGCTGGACCGAACCGGCAGGAAGGGGTCCCGGCGCGCCACCGACATTGTCCTCGTGGCGGAAGAGCCCGTCGACGACATAGGTCAGGCCTTCCACGTCCCGGTGTGGGTGCAGCGGCCAGATCCCGCCTGGGATGAGCCGGTCGTCGTTGAACACGCGCATGGCCCCGAAGCTGTCGTTTTCCGGGTCGCTGTACGTGTCGAACGAAAAGTGCCAGCGGGCGCTGAACCACTCGCCGTCAACCCGGTGGATCTCCGCGTCCCGGCGGATCTTGATCAAGGAGTGTCTCCGGCGCCCCTTGTCCCCACGAGGCGTTCGATCTCCACCAGCGCTTCCTCGCCGACGGCGAGCCCAGCCTCGGCCAGCATCTTTCGACTTACGCTGAGGGACAGGCGGCCGCCCCCGGCGGGCATCGTGTTCGAGGTGAACTCGGCACCTCCCAGCGTGCCCGCCACCCTCATCTGCTTGAGACCTCCCAGCGCGGCGGTCACGTCCGCTGGGATGTCGACGACCGCGAGGCCGGCCGCCTGCTCCGGCCGCCAATAGCGAATTATTCCGCGGAAGCTCGATCGGTCGGCCACGCCGTCACCTTATGCCGAAACGAGGCTATTCGGGCGGCAGCTCCCGATACACGAGGTCCAGGTCGACGCCCTGGCTGCGCCGGATCATCCGCGCGCCGTAGTAGACGACCAGGCCGATGACGACGATGCCGCCCATGAACGCCGGGATCCACCATACGTTCCTGGCGTCACCGTACAAGGCAAGAGCGGGATAGCGAATGGTCAGGTATGTCAGGAAGAGCATGACCAGGATCGAGAGCGGCGCGACGATCTTGAGCACAGGGATGCCGCCCCAGCTGACGTTCGCCGGAGACGCGCGGTACAGATCCGGTCGCCGGTCCGGGAAGACGAACGCGGCGACGCCGACGATCACGACGCACACGACACCCGCCAGGACCCCCAGCGCAAGCCACGTCGCGAAGTCCGTCGAGAGGATGCTCCAGGCGAGCATCAGCGTCACCAGGCCCATGACCAGCAGGATCGCCGGCACCGGGGAGTGCGTTCGGGTGTTGACTTCGGTGAACTTCTCCGGCAGCAGCCGGTCGAACGCCCACGCGAACACCGTGCGGATCGGCATGAACGTGTTGCCGACCATCGCCGGCAGGCTCCAGAACAGGAACGAGCCGACGATCAGGATCGTGACCACCGGGATGTTGAATACGAGCGAGGCCATGAAGTGGTACCAGGGCCCGCTGGGAATGGCGTACGCGCCGCCGGCAATCGCACCGCTCGCCGCGTCGGTCACCGTGTTGACGGCGACCATGAAGTCGTAGCCCGTGACCTTGAACAGGAGCAGGACGCCGATGACGATGAAGACGACGTCCCAGATCAGGGCGCCGAACATGATCGACAACTGACGGCCGCGGTTCGCAGCGCTCCTGAGTTCCCCGGCCAGGTATACAGACCACCAGTTCCACATCATGAAGACCATGATCGCGAACACCGTCGGCAGGGTCGCGTCCACGTTGCCGACATTGGGCGCCGCTCCCTGGGCCTTCGCTCCGGCTATGACTGCCGCGGCATCGCCGCCTCCAAACTTGGTGTTGAGCGCGGTGAAGTTCTTCACGAAGTCGGCGTTGCTACCGATCAGCAGCACCACGAACGCCAGGAACGTCCCGACCGAGGCGATGATCCAGAACACGTTCTGCCAGCGGAACGTGGTGCGCACGCCGGCGATGTGGATCACCGTCATGAGGGCGATCATCGCGAACCCGCCGATGAAGATCCAAAGCTGGTCCTTCTGGAAGCTGGTCCCCCAGCTCGTCAGGGAGTCGTTCCCGAAGATGACACCGAGGACCACGAGCACGGGACCCAGAGCAAAGACCGGGAAGTAGCGCGCCCAGAAGGTCGCGCCGATCATGGCCGACAGGGCCGCGCCGAAATTCGAGATCGTCGCGAGCGGCGGCGAGAGGATGCGGCTGACCCACACGTAGTCCCCGCCGGTCCGGGGCATGCTCGACGCGAGCAAGGCCATCATGATCAGCACGGGGATGTTGAGGACGAACGAGATGATCGTCGCCCAGACGAGATCGGCCCCGGGGAACGCACTCAGCGCGAAGAACACGCCCCACGCGAGCGTGGCGCCGACGGGCGCCGAGAAGACCGCGTTGTAGATGGTCGCGTCGAGGGCCGACGCCTCCCGGACGAGGCCGGTGCTCTGACGGACGAAGAGCTGGCTGCCGCCAGCCTCGGTCGATGCCATGCCTACCTCCTGCCGTGCACCTCTCCACCAGGTCCGGTCGTCAGCGCGGGCACCTTGACAGCCGTCGCCCTGTGCGGCGATAGTCGAACACAATCGAACACCCTTCGTCAACTGATCGTGCGCCATTGGAGGGGTGCGGGTGTCGAAAGCTGTACCGCCGCCGCACTCCCGCTCCCAAGCAGCGGCTGAGCCGTTGAAACGTCACCCCATCTATGCGGTCGACCGGCGCCACCGCATCCTCGAACGCGTCGCCGCCGAGCAAACGATCCATGTCGGCGAGCTGGCTCGCGAGCTGCGTGTCTCGGAGATGACGATCCGGCGCGACATCCGGCGCCTGGAGCGCGACGGATTCCTGCGTCAGACGTACGGAGGAGCCACGGCACACATCACGCGCTCGTTCGACGTGGCATTCAACGCCCGTGCCCTGCAGCACACGCGCGAGAAACGGCTGATCGGGATGCGTGCGACACGACTCATCGAAGATGCCAGGACGGCATTCGTCGGGATCGGCACGACGGCCGAGCAGTTCGCTCGCTACCTGAGCCCGCGCGACGAGCTGACGGTCGTCACTGCCTCGCTCCCGATCGCCAGCCTGCTCGGGACGCGGCCCTTCCAGGTCGTCGTCCTGGGCGGCACGGTTCTTCACGACGAGCTCAGCTGCGTTGGACCTGCCGCCGTGCGAACCCTGGAGCGGTACCGCTTCGACGTCGCCGTCATCGGCGCCGCTGGGCTCTCGACGCGCTGGGGAATCACGGAGCTGACAGACGCCGAGGCGGAGATCCAGCGCGTCGCCATCGACCGGTCCGAGCGCCTGATCGTCATCGCCGACGGCTCGAAGATCGGCGCCGCGACAAACGCCGTAGTTGCGCCTGTGGACCGCATCAGCGTCCTGGTCACCGACCAGTCAGCCGACCCGGCAGAGGTCGCCACGCTGAAGAGCGCCGGAGTGGACGTCGTGTTCGCCAGCGCCGAACGAGCCTCCGAGGGCCGCGCGCGCAACGACGCTGACCGATCCCGGCCAGCGATGGTCGCGGCGGCACCGGCCGGCTGAAGGGGAGGAGACAAGATGAGCTCACTGGGGGACCTGTTCGGCGTCCGCAAGCCAGTCATCGCGATGCTGCACTTCCCGGCGCTACCGGGACGACCGCGCCATGATCGGAGCGGCGGGGAGGCCCGTCTCCTGGACGCGGTGGGCAGTGACCTGCTGGTGCTCCAGGACGCCGGTGTGGATGGCGTTCTGTTCTGCAACGAGGCAGACCTGCCGTACCAGCTCAGGGTCGGGCCGGAGATCCCGGCCGCGATGGCGGCGATCATCGGAGAGCTGCGGCGGGACCTCCGAGTCCCCTACGGTGTGAACGTCCTGTGGGACGCGATCGCGAGCCTTGCGCTTGCCCGGGCCACGGGCGCCCGCTTCATCCGGGAGGTCCTGACGGGAGTCTACGAAAGCGACCTTGGCATGATCGAGCCGCGGATCGGCGAGATCGCCGGTTACCGCACGGCCATCGGCGCCGACGACGTGCTGCTGTTCGACAACGTCCAGCCCGAGTTTGCCAGCGCGATCGGGTCCCGCAGCGTTGCGGATCGGGCGCGCGGAGCTGCCTTCCTGGGCGTCGATGCGATCCTCATCAGCGGACCGGCGGCGGGCGCGTCGCTGGACATGCGCCACCTCGCCGAAGCCAGGGAAGCTGCCCGGGACACGCCCGTTATCGCCAACACGGGCGTTCGCGCGGAGCGAATCCGGGAGATCTTCAGCATCGCCGACGGCGTGATCGTAGGCACCTCACTCAAGGTCGATGGCGTCACGTGGAATCCAGTCGACCCCGAGCGCGCCCGGCGCCTGGTCGATGCCGCCGGGCAGGCTCGCTCAGCGCTGCCGGTCGGCTGATGGCGAAGGGCTCGACGACGAAGGTGTTCTTCGCAACCGACCTGCACGGCTCCTCCAAGTGCTTCCGCAAATTCCTGAACGCCGGTCCGTTCTACGGCGCCGACGTGCTCGTGCTTGGCGCCGACCTCGCCGGCAAGGCCATCCAGACCATCGTCCGCTCGCCGCACGGGCGCTGGCGCTGTCAATTCGTCGGGACCGAGTACGACGTTGCCGATGGCGACCAGCTCGCCGATCTCGAGAAGCTCATCGAGGACCACGGCTACTACCCGCTGCGGGTCGAACCGGGTGAGTTCGACGCGATGCAGGCCGAAGGGCGCGTCGACGACGTCTTTCTGGGACTGATGCAACGCCGCCTCGCGGGCTGGCTCCAGCTCGCCGACGAGCGCCTGCGACCACAGGGCTTGCCGTTCTTCTTCATGCTCGGCAACGACGATCCAGTCGAGCTGCGCGAGGTGCTCGACGAGGCGCCCTACGGCACGCAGGCCGAGGGCCGCGTGGCGCAGCTGGACGACGACCACGAGCTCGTCAGCTGGGGCTACTCCAACATCACTCCCTGGCACAGCCACCGCGAGCAGACGGAGGAGCAGCTCGATGCCTCGCTGCGGGACCTCGCATCCAGGCTGACGGATCCGGCGCGGGCCGTTTTCAATGTCCACGTACCGCCCATCGCGAGTGGGCTGGACGATGCTCCAATGCTGGACGAGAACCTTCGCGTGGTCCAGGTGCTTGGCCAGGTGAAGTTCGCGCCGGCAGGCAGCCAGGCGGTACGCGATGTCCTCACCGACATCCAGCCGCTGCTCGGCCTTCATGGGCATATCCACGAGTCGACCGGGATCCGCCGCCTCGGGCGGACGCTTGCCATCAACCCTGGCAGCGACTACTCCACCGGAGCGCTCAACGGGGCATTGGTGACGCTCGAGCGCGACAGGATCGCAGCCCACCAGCTGGTCCGCGGATGAACCGCGCTGCCACGAAATGCGCCTCACCCGGAGAGGTCGATCCGACGTGGAAGGATGCGCTCGTCGCGGTCGACGTAGGCACGTCCGGCGCCCGAGCGGCGGCATTCGACCTCGAGGGCGAGCGTCGACTCGAGATCCGGCGCCCGTACCCGACGCACATCCCCAGGCCCGGCTGGGCGGAGCAGGACCCCGCCCGATGGCGGTCTGCGGCGCTGGCAGCCCTGGGTGAGCTCGTCCGACGGCTGGGTCCTCGGCGCCGCGTCCATGCCATCGGCCTGACCGGCCAGTGCCCGTCGCTCGTCGTGCTCGACGCTGCGCAGCGTCCTGTCCGGGCTGGGCTCATCTATCGCGACAACCGCGCGCTCGAGGAGGCGCGCCGGATTCGCGAAGCGTTCGGCGAGGCGGAGATCCACCGCCGGACCGGCCACCTGCCGTCCGCCTTCCACGTCGCACCGAAGCTGCTCTGGCTGCGGGCAAACGAACGCGGTACGTGGCGACGGGTCCGGCTCGCCCTGCAGCCGCGGGACTTCGTCGCCATGGGCCTCACCGGCGAGGCCGTGACCGACGGGACGCACGCAGCGGCGACCCTCGCGTTCGCTCTGCGCGAGGGGGACTGGGACCGCGACATCCTGGGCCGCCTGGACCTGGAGCCGGGCCTCTTTCCGCCCGTCCGCGCGTCCACCTCGGTGGTGGGCACGCTTCGGCCCGCCGTTGCCGAGCGTCTCGGGCTCCCTGCGGCGACTCCCGTCGTGCTGGGCGGCGCCGATTCGCAGTCGTGCGCCCTGGGAGCGGGCGTAATTGGGCCGGGGCCGGTCAGCGAAATGGCCGGTTCGTCGACGTGTCTCAACGCCGCGGTGCCACGGCCCCTCGACGTGCTCGAGGTGACGCATTATCCGAACGTCGTCCCGGGCAGCTTCAGCACGGAAACCGGCATCAACACCACCGGCGAGGCGGTCCGCTGGCTCGCCAACCTGCTCTACGGCGGGCGCCGAGGAACGGCGAGCGGGCGGGACTTCGCCCGACTGGACGCCGAGGTATCGCGCGTGCCGCCTCTCGCCGGTGGCGTGCTGGCGCTACCCGTTCTAGGCGACGGCGAACGGACGGATCCGGCCCTGCGTGGCGCGTTCGTCGGTCTGTCGCTGCGTCACGACCGCGCGGCGCTCGCCCGGGCGTTGCTGGAGGGCGTTGCCTTCGCGATCCGCGGCCAGCTCGATCTGCTGCGTCAGGGCGGTGCGCCCGTGACCGAGTTGCGGGTCTCGGGCGGAGATGCCAGGCTCGGGACCTGGAACACGATCAAGGCCGATGTGACCGGTGTCCCTGTGTCGACCGTTCCAGGCGACGCGGCCGTAACCGGGGTCGCGATGCTGGCCGGGATCGGCGCCGGCGTGTATCGCGACGCGGCCGAGGCCATCGCGCGCTGTGTCAGGCGGGATCCGCCGATCCAACCAGATGCGAGGCTGTGCCAGCTCTACGAGGGCGGGTATGCGGCCTGGCGATCCCTCGCCGAGTCCCGCGCCGTTCGGACCACGGAGGCCGGCTGATGCGCGTGCGGCTGGGCGTCAATACCTGCTTTGCCGTCAAGCGCTGGCCGCGACCGGCGGATTGGGCGCCCATCGTTCGCGACCGCCTTGGCCTGGGGCTCGTCCAGCATTCACTCGACCTCGTCAACCTCGACGCTGGGCCCGCTGGGATCGACGGCCAGGCCGACGCCATCCGGACCGCCGCGAGCGCTCATGGTCTGGACGTCCAGTCGACGTTCACCGGGCTCGCGGCCTATTCGTCGAACATGCTCCTCGATCCGGAGCCGTCGCGGCGCGAAGAGGGCGCAGGCTGGTTCGAGCGGGCGATCGCCTTCAGCGCGACGATCGGTGCGGGGGCAACTGGGGGCCACGTCGGGGCCTACTCGGTTGGGGATTGGCGGTCAGCCGACCGGCGAGCGGCCCTCTGGAAGGAGCTCAAGGTTTCGCTGGAGCGCCTTGCCGGTGACGCCCGGCGCGAGGGTCTCGAATGTCTTGTGGTCGAGAACCTCGCTGCTGCACGGGAGCCCTCGACCATGGCCATGATCCGCGACCTCCTCACCGACGGCGACGCGGGCCATGTGCCGATCCAGCTGTGCCTCGACGTCGGCCACATGTGCGTCCCCGGAACGACCGGGCAGGACCGCGACCCGTACGCCTGGCTGCGGGCGCTGGGTGGCAGCGCGCCGATGATCCAGCTCCAGCAATCGGACGAGCATGGCGACCATCACTGGCCGTTCACGCCGGAGCGAAATGTTGCCGGCCGAATCGACGCCGACCGGGTGATCGGAGCGCTCGGGGAGAGCGGCGCGGACAAGTCGCTGCTGCTCCTCGAGGTGATCCCCCCGTTCGAAGCAGACGACGACAGTGTCCTCGACGATCTCGAGGTGTCGGTCGAGTATTGGCGCGAAGCCATCGACCGCCAGGGTGCGGAGGCCGCCTGATGCAGACTGCACCAGCCGTTCGCGAGCGCCTGACTGAAGTCCTGAGCGAGATCGTGGCGATCGACGCGCGCAATCCATGGCTGATCCCCGGTGCACCCGGCGAGACCGAGATCGCCGCCTGGTTCGCGGCTCGGGTCGAGGCCCTTGGGATCCCGGTCGAGCTGGAGCCAATCTCGCCGGGGCGGCCGAACGTGATCGCGCGGCTCGGTTCCGGCGAGCCACCGGTGCTGTGCCTCAATGCGCACCTCGACACGGTCGGCGACGCCGGCTGGCCCGATCGATGCTATTCGGCCGCGCTCACGGGCGATCGCCTCGTGGGTCTCGGTGCTGCGGACGACAAGGGCCACTGCGCGGCACTACTCGTCGCGCTGGAGCAGCTCCTGGAACGCAAGATCGCCCTCCGGGGGACGCTCCTCCTTGCCTGGGTCGCGGACGAGGAGGCCGAGTCGCAGGGAACGAGCGAGCTGATCGTCCGGCATCCGATGGACGCCTGCATCGTCGCAGAGCCGCTCGGGCTCGGGCGGGCACTCGTCAGCCACCAGGGCTTCGGCTGGCTCGACGTCACGGTGGCCGGCCGTGCCGCCCATGGCAGCGCACCGGAAAAAGGCATCGATGCGATCGCGAGGCTTGCCGAGCTCACCCGTCGCCTCGACGCCCATGCCGAACGGACGTTCCGCGCCCACCCGCACCCCCTCAACGGCGTCACGGTCTATCACGCCAGCACGGTCCGTGGGGGAACCGACTACGCGACGTACCCCGCGGATGCGACCCTGGGCATCGAAATCGGAACGCAGCCCGGCGAGACGATCGCCGACCGGGTAGCCGAGATCGAGGCGATCGTGACCGGGATGCGAGTCGAACTCCCCGACCTCGAGGCACGCGTCGACGTGCGCCTCCATCGCCCACCCTTCGAGGCGAATGGCCATGAGCGGCTGTGGGACGCCCTGGACGGCGCGAGCCGCGACCTCCTCGGCAGGTCGCCCGAGCCGGTCGGCGAGAACGCCTGGATGGACACCGGCCTCCTGGGGGCCGCGGGCATTCCATCGCTCTCGATCGGCGCCGCCGGCGAGAATTTCCATGCGCCGGACGAGTCCGTCGACATGGCCGAGCTTGCGTCCGTGACCGAGCTGCTGATTGCAACCGTCGAGCGCTACCTGGCGTGAGGAGGGACTGATGGCAACCGCCGCGACCTATTCCACGAGCCGCTCCGAGGCGGCCTACGAGGCCGCTCAGGAGGTGATCTCGGGCGGGGTCAACAGCGGCGCTCGCGGGCCGCAGGCCGGCTGGATCCCGGGCCCGCCGGTGGTGGCGCGCGGCGAAGGCGCGCTGGTGTGGGACGTGGACGGCAACCGCTACGTCGACTACCTGCTGGCCTTGGGACCCATGATCCACGGCCATCGCCACCCCCAGATGACCGCCGCGGTGCGCGATGCGATCGAGTCGATCGGCACGATGTTCGCGCTTCCTTACGAGCTCGAGGCGCAGGCAGCCCGGGCGATCGTCGAGGCCGTGCCCTCGGTGGAACTCGTCCGGTTCGGCAATTCGGGGACCGAGGTCGTGTTGCACGCGTGCCGCATCGCGCGTGCCGCAACCGGCAAGGACGTGATCGTCCGCTTCGAGGGCCAGTATCACGGCTGGGCGGACCAGCTCGAGTGGAGCCACCACCCGCCCCTGGCCGCCGCCGGGCTGGCCAGGAGCCCGCGGGCCGTTCCCGGTTCGCCAGGGATTCCGGAGGCATTCGGCAAGACCCTGGCGGTCCTGCCCTGGAACGACGTCGATGCGGTCGAGCGGCTGGTCAAGCGGCGCGGTCACGAGATCGCGGCGATCCTTACCGAGCCGATCATGGGCAACACGGGCGTAATCCCGCCGGCTCGGGGCTATCTCGAGGCGCTGCGCGAGATCACGCGCGCGAACGACATCGTGCTGATCTTCGACGAGGTGATCAGCGGCTTCCGCGTTGCCTACGGCGGAGCCCAGGCGTACTACGGGGTGACTCCGGATCTCACGACGATGGCCAAGGCGCTTGGCGGCGGTTTTCCGGTGGCCGCGGTGGGCGGTCGGCGGGACCTCATGGAGCTCGTCGCGGACGGAGAGGTTCTGCACGCCGGAACGTACAACGCCAATACGGTCGCGGTCGCGGCCGCGGCGGCATCACTGGAGGTGCTGCGGCAGCCCGGGATCTACGAGCGGCTCTTTGCGACGGCCGAGCGGCTCACGGCCGGAATCGGCGACGTCTTCGAGCGGGCGGGGGTGCCCGTCCAGGTGCAGGGCGTCGGTCCCATGTTCCAGTTCTGGTTCAGCAAGACGCCAATCGCGGACTATCGTGCCGCGGCTCCGCACCTCAACTCCCCCAAGTACGCAGCGTTGGCGCGCGAGCTGCACCGCCGCGGGGTGCTCGTGCATCCCTCGAACATCGAGCTGTGGTTCGTCTCCACGGTCCACAACGACGCTCTGGTCGACGAGACGCTGGCGGCGTTCGAAGACGCGGTGAGGGCGGCAGGAGCAGCCCTTCGTGACTGAGCTCTTCACGACCGTCTACGGCCGCGGGCTGGTAGACGAATTCAAGGAGTACGTCCACCGGCCGTACGTCGTCGCCACGATGGCCGACCTGTGGCCACGTTTCGCCGATTCCTTCGACGACGGGCACGTCGGCCCGCTCCTGGTGCGCTCGATGGAGCGGAGCGAGGTCGAACGCGACGTGGCCGCGCTGCCTGAGGTGAATGCCGTGATCGGCCTGGGCGGCGGCCAGGCTTTGGACACGGCCAAGTACATCGCCTGGAAGCGGCGGGTGCCGCTCTTTCAGGTACCCACTGCCATGTCCGTCAACGCGGCGTTCGCCCAGCGTGCCGCCGTTCGTATGGACGGAATCGTCAGGTATGTCGGCTGGGCCGTGCCGGAGGCCGTGTACGTCGACTTCGATCTCATCCGCAGTGCGCCCACAGAACTCAACCGTTCCGGCGTGGGCGACATCCTGTGCTATCACACGGCCCACTGGGATTGGCGTATGGCCCGCGACAGCGGGCAGATGGAGGCGCGATGGCCATATGACGAGCGACTCGTGGAGGAGGCCCGGGTGGCATTCGACCGCGTCGTCGAAAACGCAGCGGCAATTCACGAGGTGTCCGACGTAGGAATTCGAGCGCTCATGGAGTCGCTGCGCTGGGGAGGGGCGGCGTTTCACAACTCGGGCTGGAATCCGCGCCACATCGAGGGCGCCGAGCATTTCGTCTTCTACGCCCTTGAATACCTGACCGGCCGACCATTCATTCATGGCCAACCGGTCACACTCGGCGTCCTGCTGATGAGCGCGCTGCAGGAGAACCGCCAGGAGTGGATCCGGGAGGTCGCCGATCGGGTCGGCGTGAGCTACCGGCCGGAGCAGATGGGACTGACCTGGGACGACGTCGCGGCGGCTCTCCGCATCCTGCCCGAGCACGTGCAGCGGGCGGGGCTGTGGCACACGGTCGCCAGCCAGCGACCGATCAACGAGGAGTTCATCGCGCGCACGCGTGAATGGCTCCAGGCGTAGGCCGACGGTGAGGACCGGCTCGGCGAGGAGGTAGTCGAGATGGATCGACACAAACGAACCAGACTGGGTTTGAGCGTACTGATCATCCCCGCCTTGCTGTTCGCCGCGTGTGCGGGTCAGGGCCCGGCATCGGCAAGTCCGGCTGCGGTCAGCCCGAGCCCGGCTGCCGCATCGCCCTCCGGTTCGGCCGCCAGCCCGTCGGCCGCCGCGTTCGACTGGATGAAGTACAGCGGCACGCAGATCACGTTCCTGGCCAACCAGCATCCCTGGACGGACGGCATGACGCCGCTCCTGGCCGAATTCACCCAACAGACCGGGATCAAGGTCAATGTGCAGCCTTTCTCGGAGGACCTGTACTTCGACAAGATGGAGCAGAACCTGCGCTCGACCACCAACAGCGCGGACGTCTACTTCCTGCCGATGGACTCGACCGGCTTCGACCAGTTCAGCGCCCACTTGATCGAGCCATTGACCCCGTATGTCAACGATCCGGCGAAGACCGCATCAGACTACGACCTGAAAGACTTCCCCCAGGGCTTCCTGCAGCCGGGCACGTATCCGCCGGGTGACGCGACCGCCCAGCTCTACGGCATCCCCATCTCCTTCGAAACCTACATCCTGTTCTACAACAAGGACCTCGTGAATCAGTACCTCGGCGGCACCGTCCCGGCGACCTTCGAGGACCTGATGAAGGCGGCTGCCGACATCACGAAGAGCGCTGGCTCCAAGGGGATCTCGGGCGCGGTCATGCGGGGGATCCGCTCCGACGCGATCATGGACACCCTGTCTGGCGTCGTCTGGAACGCCTGGGGCGCGACCGATGCGCCGCCACCGTACGGCCTCTGGTTCAACGGCGGCTGGGACAAGCCGCGTCTGACCGATGCCAAGGTCTGCCAGGGCCTGACGAATTACGCCAAGATGCTGGCTGCCGGGCCGTCCAACAGATTTGCGATCGACTGGCCGGACGCGAACACCCTCTTCAGCCAAGGCAAGACCGCGTTCTTCATTGATGCCAGCCTGTTCGGGCCAGCCTATGAAGACACGACGAAATCACAGGTCGCCGGCAAGGTCGGCTATGCGGTCCTGCCGCCCGTCGCGGGTGGGGATGGAAAGTCGTACACCGGCCACTGGCTGTGGGGCCTGGGCATCCCCAAGAACTCGAAGAACAAGGATGCCGCGTGGTACTTCGTCCAGTGGATGACCAACAAGCAGAACACGTCTCGAATTGGAACCGCCACCGGAGGTGCGCCTCGACTCAGCTCGTATAGCGACCCGACCTACACCGGCAAGCTGAATGCTGACTACATCAAGACCGTCAACCAGGCCATGCAGACCTCGCGCACGACGGTCGTCTTCAAGGCGGGCTGGAAGGACGGTGCGCTGGCCATCGTCGATGGAATGCTGGCGATTGCCCAGGGCAAGGATCCGACCGCCTCGTGCGCGAAGGCGAACGACGCACTCGGCAAAGTGGTGAAGTAGGCGGCGTCCGGCTCATCTCATGACCGCCATCGCAGGGGTATCGGCCAGGTCACGCTCCGATCGGGGCGGACGCTTCCTTGTGCCCCTCGTGGCGGTCATGGCCCTCACCTCGATCTATCCCGCGGTCTACTCGCTCATCTACAGCCTGTTCGACTGGAACTGGGGCCAGCGGCTCAACTTCGTGGGCCTGGCCAATTACGTGGATGTGCTCGCCAGCGATCGCTTCCGGACCGCCCTCGTCAACACGGTTGTGTTCACGGTGTCGGCGGTCAGCGTCGAGCTCCTCCTTGGCCTCGGCCTGGCCGTCGCCGTGAACCGCGTGGGTCGCGGAGGCGGGTTCGTCCGCACCCTTCTCCTCTTGCCCTTGATGGTGTCCGGGATCATCGTCTCGGTCGCCTGGAAGATCCTGCTCGATCCGACGGTGGGCCTCGTCGGCTACGGCGCCGAGGTCCTTGGCTTTCCGCGGCTCGGGTTCCTGGGCGATCCAGGAATGGCGATGGGCTCCATCGTGCTCATCGACACATGGTGGCAGACCGCGTTCGTCTTCATCGTGCTCGCGGCCGGCTTGCGCGCCCTGCCCGCCGAGCCACTCGAGGCTGCCGAGGTCGACGGTGCGTCCGCCTGGCAGCGCTTCCGGTACGTCGCCCTGCCGTTGCTTCGGCCGGTGATCCTCATCGTCCTGCTGTTCCGGACGATCGACTGCATGAAGGTCTTCGCAATCATCTTCGGCACCACTGGTGGCGGGCCGCTGACCACCACCGAATCCGTGCAGGTCCTCGCCTACCGCACTGCCTTCAAGCAGCTCAACATGAGCGTCTCGATGACGATGATGGTCATCTTCACGGTCATCGTGCTGGGTATTGTCCTGGCCTATCAGCGCCTCGGCGCCGGCCGGGAGCTGACGCGTTGAGGAAGCCCGCCGGCCCGAGGCTCGGGGCATGACGCGCGCCGCGGTCCAGGTGCTGTCGCGACCGGCCGTGCTGGCGTCGTATCGCGCGCGCAAGCGGACGGCGCTCGTCGCAGCGTGGGTCATCGTGGTCGTGGCGCTCATGGTCACCCTGTTCCCCCTGCTCTGGCTGTTCGAGATCTCGACCAAGCTGCCGCGCGACGCGTTCAAGACGCCACCCGACCTGATCTATCTCCCGGACTTCAGCAAGTACCTCTCCATCTGGCAGACGGCCGGCTTCGGCCAGGCGTTCATGAACAGCATCATCGTCGTCCTCGCCGGCGTATCCCTGACGCTGCTGATCGCCACCCCGGCGGCCTATGCGATCGTGCGCTTCCGGATTCGAGGCGAGCGCTACATCAAGTTGTGGCTGCTCCTCGCCTATACGACCCCCGAGTTCCTGTTCGTGATCCCGATGTACGTCCTGTATCAGTCGTTCGGCCTGTACGACACGCAGCTCGGGCTGGCGTTCATCTACCAGGTCTTCGCCGTGCCGTTCGCCGTCTGGCTGATCCAGGCGTTCTTCCACGAGGTGCCGAGGGAGTTGGGCGACGCGTCGCGAGTCGACGGCGCGTCCGAGCTCCAATCGCTCATCCGCGTCTACCTGCCGCTCGCCGCGCCGGGCCTGGCGGCAACCGCGATTCTCGTCGGTGTCAACATGTGGAACGAGGTGACGATCGCCCTGGCGCTCACCTTCGACCAGGCCCGAACCGTCACGGTCGCCGTCGCCGGGTTCCGCGGCTATGCCGCCGTGCGCTGGCAGGAGATGACGGCTGCGGCCGTGACGGCGGTTATTCCGATGCTCATTTTCGCCGGCCTGGCACAGCGCTACATCGTCAGGGGCCTGACCTTTGGGGCAGTGAAATGACCGAGACCATCGACCTGGCTGGACGGCGTGCATTCGTGACTGGAGCCGGCCGGGGAATCGGCCGCGGCATTGCCCTTCG